>Ga0208794_1000052_pt1 | contig 155429 bp, 141 predicted proteins | sample 32_taG_FD_184106 | JGI IMG/M metagenome (GOLD analysis project Ga0208794, IMG submission 184106) | Marine viral communities from the Gulf of Mexico - 32_GoM_OMZ_CsCl metaG (SPAdes) (version 2) | ecosystem: Environmental > Aquatic > Marine > Oceanic | place: Atlantic Ocean: Gulf of Mexico... | reverse complement strand
CGATTGAAGACATCGGCCAATTGAACGGCCTACGCATGCGCGTACCTGGCCTGGCAGGCAAGGTGTACTCAGCCCTGGGTGTCGATGCCCGCGTACTGCCCGGCGGTGAAATTTTCCCAGCCCTGGAGCGTGGCGTGATTGACGCCGCTGAATTCGTTGGCCCTTACCAAGACCGCCGCATGGGGCTGCAAAATGCGGCCAAGTTCTACCACACCACTGGCTGGCACGAACCTTCCACCACCGGTGAACTGCTGATTTCCAAGCAGCACTGGGACGAACTGCCTGATGACCTGAAGATGATCGTGAAGAGCGCCTGTATGGCAGCCTGCCTGGAAAGCGTGACGTGGTCAGAAGCGGTGAACGGCGAAGCAATGACCGACCTTGTTGATAACCACGGCGTGACCGCCAGCATGCTGCCGGAACCCGTAGTGAACGCCCTGCGCGAAGCCACCATGGATACGCTCGCCACCGAAGCCAACGCCGACCCGCTAGTGCGCAAAGTACACGACAGCTACATGGCCTTTAAGGCCAACCATGACCGCTGGGCAGGTGCCAGCGAACGTGCCTGGTTAAACGACATTATCGGGGTGTGATATGCAAGCCGTGGAACGTGTTGTCCACGGGATCGAAGCGGTGGTCCGGCTGTTTGGCTGGATCGCCGCTTGGACCTGCGTGGTATTAGTGGCTCTGGTTGCGGGCGATGTGGTGATGCGCTACCTATTCAGCATTGGTGCCGTATGGCTACAAGAGCTGCAGTGGCACTTAATCTCCCCCATTGCTCTATTTGGTATGTCGTATCTGCTGTTTATGGGCGAACAGGTGCGGGTCGACGTGTTTTATGAACGCTTCCCAGTGGCGCTCCAGCGGGTAATTGAAGTGATTGGCGGCCTGCTGCTGCTCGCCATGGGGCTGTATATCGCTTGGCTTACGCTGCCTTGGGTCGAGCAGTCCTACCTACGTAGCGAGGCGTCCCCCAACCCTGGCGGCCTGCCGCTTCGCTGGGTGCTCAAAGCCCTGATCCCCTTTGGCTTTCTCTTACTGGCAATGCAGGGCTTGGCCCACGCGCTGCGCCAAGGGTTTGCCCTTCCAAGCCGAGGTGAATAACGCATGTCTCCTAATGAGTGGCTCGCGATCGGCATGATCGCCGCTTTTTTCGTATTGCTGATCATTGGTATACCGGTGGCCATCAGCATTGCCGTCACCGCCTTTGTGTTTGGCTATTTGGGCTTTGGCCCAATGCTGTTCAACCTGTTGCCGTCACGCATTTATGGGGTAGTGACGAACTACACCTTTATGGCGATACCGCTTTTCGTATTTATGGGGGTCATGCTAGAGAAGTCGAAACTGGCCGAAGAGTTAATCGATGTGATTGGCCACCTGTTCGGCGGGATTTCCGGCGGTATGGGCGTGGCGATTATTTTTGTGGGTGTGCTGCTGGGAGCCGCCACCGGTATCGTGGGGGCCACCATCGTCACACTTGGCCTGCTCACCCTGCCCACCCTGCTGCGCCGGGGCTATCCCAAAACTTTGGCCACCGGCATGATCTGCGCATCAGGTACGCTGGGGCAAATTATCCCACCTAGTTTGGTACTGATTCTCTTAGCAGAAATCCTCGGCGAATCCGTAGGCACCATGTTTGCCGCCGCGATGGTGCCTGGCTTGGCGCTGGCAGGCATCTACATCGTGGCCATCTTAGTGGTGGCCCAACTCTACCCTGGCATGATGCCACCCATTCCCGCTGAAGAGCGTGCCCAGCTCAGCAAGAAACGGCTGCTGTATAAAGTGGTCACCGTGGTCGGCCCACCGGTAGGGCTGGTATTTGCGGTCTTGGGCTCCATCATTGGCGGTATTGCCGCCCCAACCGAAGCCGCCGCGATGGGCGCGCTGGGGGCGCTGGTGTTTGTTGCCTGCTCTGGACGCTTAACCGTATCGCTGTTGAGCGACGTGGCCAAAGCCACCTTGGTGATCTCCGCCATGGTGTTCTTTATTTTGATCAGCGCTCAGGTGTTCGGCCTCGCGTTCCGGGGCTTGGGCGGCGAGCACTTGGTCGCACGGATGTTTGAGTGGGTGCCCGGTGGAGAAGTCAGCGCCCTGCTGTTCATGCTGCTGCTGATGTTTGTACTTGGCTTTTTCCTGGAGTGGATTGAGATTAGCTATATCGCCCTGCCGCTCTTTTTACCCTTCTTCGTACAGATGGGCGTGGATATGGTGTGGCTAGGCATTTTGGTGGGACTGGTGCTACAAACGTCGTTTCTAACCCCACCGTTTGGCTGGTCGCTGTTTTTCTTGAAAGGCGTGGCGCCTAAAGAAGTCTCCACCCTGGATATCTATAAAGGGGCGCTGCCGTTTATCGGGCTACAGTTTTTAGCCGTGGCGCTGGTGTTTATCTTCCCAAGCATTGCCACGTGGCTACCCAATGCCATTGGCTGGTAACCACAACCAATAACAAAGGACTTTTCAATGCTCCATACCCAACGTAGTTACGGCGGCAGCTGTGTCGCGCCGCACCACCTTGCCGCGAGCGCCGGTCGCGATGTATTAAAGCAAGGCGGCAATGCCGTCGAAGCCATGGTTGCCGCGGCGGCGGCCATCGCCGTGGTCTACCCGCACATGAATGCCTTGGGGGGCGATGGCTTTTGGCTGATTCACGAGCCGGGCAAAGCGCCAGTGGCCATCGACGCCTGCGGGCCCGCCGCACAGCTCGCCAACCGTGATTTTTACGCAGGCGAGTCGCAGATCCCGGAACGTGGGCCAAAAGCCGCGCTGACCATGGCGGGCACCATTAGCGGTTGGCAGGAAGCGCTCAACGTAGCGGCGGGCTGGGGTAACGCGCTGCCGCTGCCCACGCTGCTGGCCGATGCCATTCGCCATGCCGATGAGGGCGTGGCCGTCTCACAGAGCCAGGAAACGCTTACCGCCAAACACTTGGAGCGCTTGCGCCAAAGCCCCGGCTTTAGCGATGCCCTGCTGCTTAACGGCCAAGTTCCCCGTGAAGGCGAGCGCCTGCGCCAGCCGCGCTTGGCTAATACGTTAAAGCGCTTGGCCAGTGCCGGGCTGGAGGATTTCTACCGGGGCGAGCTTGCCGCCAGCATGGCGAAGGAGTTAGAGGCACTCGGCAGCCCGCTGCGCTTAGCCGATTTTCACGCCTACCGTGCTCAGCAAGTCACACCGCTGCACGTACAACTCAATGACGCTACGCTGTATAACTTGCCCGCACCGACGCAAGGCATGGCGTCGCTGATGATTTTGGGCATTTACGAGCGCATTAAAGCCGCCGAGCCCAACGGCTTTGACCACCTGCACGGGTTAATTGAAGCCACCAAACGCGCCTTCATGCTGCGCGACCGCTATGTCACCGACCCAGACCGAGTGCCCACGCCGCTGCAGGCGCTGCTCAGCGACGAACGCCTTAGCGCAGAAGTCGCCGAAATTGATGCCGCTCAAGCACTGCCTTGGCCTTACGAGCCCGCGCCCGGCGACACTATTTGGATGGGCACCGTCGACAGCGAAGGCCGCTCGGTGAGCTTTATTCAAAGCATCTACTGGGAGTTTGGTAGCGGCGTGGTACTGCCTGAAAGCGGCGTGCTATGGCAAAACCGTGGCATTAGTTTTTCGCTCGACCCAGACGATTTACGCGGCTTAGCCCCGGGACGCAAACCCTTTCATACGCTCAACCCGGCACTGGCACTGTTCAACGATGGCCGCACCATGGTGTACGGCACCATGGGCGGCGAAGGCCAACCGCAAACCCAGGCGGCGGTGTTCTCCCGCTACGCGCTGCACGGCATTCCGCTGCAACAGGCCATCACCGCCCCGCGTTGGTTGCTAGGCCGCACCTGGGGCGAAACGAGTACCAATCTCAAGCTGGAAAAACGCTTCGATGATGAGCTGGTCGCGGCGCTGGCCACGGCGGGCCACGATGTCGAGGTTTTGCCCGACGCCTTCAGCGACACCATGGGCCACGCGGGCGGCATCGTGCGCCACCCAGACGGGCTGATCGAGAGCGCTCACGACCCACGCAGCAACGGCGGTGCCGCTAGCGTATAAAGCCCACTGGCGAATTTGGCGAGTTTCGCACATGCTGAACTAGGATGGTCGGCCTATTGTCATTAGCCACAGCGCGGCCTAACGATGATAGGCTAGCCGACCTAGATAGCCTCTGATGAACGGCAACCAGAGGGAGAGGAGACCCCATGGCGAAAATAGAAAAATCCCCCGACGAATGGCGCAAGCAGCTCACCCCAGAGCAGTACCGGGTCGCCCGGGAGAAAGGCACCGAACGGCCATTTACCGGTGACTACCAAGTGAGCGATGCCCAAGGTATCTATCACTGTGTTTGCTGCCACGCACCGCTATTTGAAAACGAGCACAAATTCGACGCGGGCTGCGGCTGGCCAAGCTTTGACCGGCCGCTAGGAACGCGCTGCGTCGAGGAGCACCGCGACACCTCCCACGGCATGATTCGCACCGAAGTGGTCTGCTCTCACTGCGATGCCCACCTGGGCCACGTCTTCCCGGACGGGCCGCCAGACACCACCGGCTTGCGCTACTGCATCAACTCCGTCTCGTTGGAGTTCCACCCCGACGAGTAACCCCTGAAAGGAAGCACGGCAAGGCGGGCACCATCTGCTAGAATGGGCGCCCGCTTTTTTGTGCTTGTAGGAGAAACCCATGCTCGGCTGGTTCCCCGGACATATGAACAAGGCCCGCCGCCAGATCAAGGACGCACTGCCGGAAATTGATGTGGTGATCGAGGTGCTCGATGCGCGCCTGCCCTACTCCAGCGCCAACCCCATGCTGGCCGAGCTGACCCGCCATAAGCCGGTGCTGAAAATTCTTTCCCGCGCGGATTTGGCAGACCCCACCCGTACCGACGAGTGGGTCGCCTTTTTCGATGCCCAGGAAGACACCCGCGCCCTGGCGATTACCACCACTAACACCCGCGAGCTAAAAAAAATTCCCAAGCTCTGCCACGAGCTGGCCGGTGCAGTGCGCGCCGACCGCGACGTGCGCGTGATGGTGATGGGCATTCCCAACGTAGGGAAATCGACGCTGATTAACGGCCTAGCCGGGCGCAAAATTGCCAAAACCGGCAACGAGCCTGCGGTGACCAAGCGCCAGCAAAAAGTGCGTATTGATGGCCGAGTAGCGCTGATCGACACCCCTGGGGTTCTGTGGCCCAAAATCGAAGACCAAGCCAGCGCCTACCGCTTGGCGGCCAGCGGCGCGATTCGCGATACCGCCATTGAGTATACCGATGTGGCTATTGTTGCCAGTGCGGAGCTCGCCAAACGCTACCCTGCCGAGCTCACCGCCCGTTATAAGCTGAAAGAACTGCCCACCTACGAAGCCCCCGTGGTAGAGGAAGTCGATGCTGATGGCCCGAAGAAGCCTGATTTCCTTGCTATTGCCGGGTTTGACGGCCACGCCATTCTCAAAGAGATCGCCGGAAAACGCGGCGGCCTGCGCCCTGGCGGGGAAGTGGACCTGCACCGTGGCGCCGAAGTGCTGCTGCATGAATTGCGCGACGGTAAGCTTGGACGCATCACGCTGGAAACCCCGGCAGACATTCCGCCGCCGCCCGAGCAAAACGACCAAGACAGCCCGGCACCATCCGACGCATAATGAACCGCACAACAGATACTTCCTCGGCACTGGACACTTTTGGATAACGCACCCCATGGACACCCCGCAGCCTAGAGACTCACACACGCTGAAAAAATCACACAAACTGCACAACGTTTGCTACGACATTCGCGGCCCGGTCCTCGACCACGCCAAGCGCCTCGAAGAAGAAGGCCAGCGAATCTTGAAGCTCAACATTGGCAACCCGGCACCGTTTGGCTTCGAAGCGCCGGAAGAGATTCTGCAGGATGTGATGCGCAATCTGCCCACTGCCCAGGGCTACTGTGATTCCAAAGGCCTTTACTCTGCCCGCAAGGCGATCATGCAGGAGTGCCAGCGTAAGCAGATTCCTGGGGTGGGTATCGAAGATATCTATATTGGTAACGGCGTTTCCGAGCTGATCGTCATGGCCATGCAGGCGCTGTTGAACGATGGCGACGAAGTGCTGATCCCCGCGCCGGATTACCCGCTCTGGACAGCAGCCGCCCACCTTTCCGGCGGCCACGGCGTGCACTACCTGTGCGACGAGCAGGCCGACTGGGCACCGGATATCGCCGATATTCGTGCCAAAGTCACCAGCCGCACCCGCGCCATTGTGATTATTAACCCAAACAACCCCACCGGTGCGGTCTACCCACCGGAAGTGGTGCGGGAAGTGCTGGATATCGCCCAAGAGCACAATCTGGTGGTGTTCTCCGATGAGATCTACGACAAGATTCTCTATGACGGCGTCGAGCACACTGCTACCGGCGCGCTGGCCGACGATGACCAGCTGGTGATCACCATGAACGGGCTGTCTAAAAGCTACCGCTGCGCGGGCTTTCGCTCTGGCTGGATGACTATTTCCGGCACGCTAGCGAAACAGCGGGCGAAGGACTTTATTCAGGGCCTGACCATGCTGGCCTCGATGCGGCTATGCGCTAACGTTCCTGCCCAGCACGCCATTCAAACGGCGCTAGGCGGTTATCAGTCGATCAACGATTTGATTCTGCCGGGCGGGCGCTTGCTGGCCCAGCGCGACATTACCGTTGAGAAGCTCAACGCGATTCCTGGGGTCTCCTGCGTGACACCCAAAGGCGCGCTCTACGCGTTCCCGCGCTTGGACCCCAAGGTGTTCAATATCAAAGACGACCAGCAGTTGGTGCTGGACTTACTCTTGCAGGAGAAAATTCTGCTGGTGCAGGGCACTGCCTTCAACTGGCCAGACCCCGACCACGTGCGTATCGTCACGCTGCCCTGGGCCGACCAGCTGGGTGACGCGCTCGACCGCTTTGCCAATTTCCTGTCTCGCTATCGACAGTAACGATCGACAGAAAAAACAGCGACTTGAAACTGTCATGCAAAGCACGTATCTAAGCCATCAGTCCATTGACACTTGTTATGACCTTGAGGGAGACCCTAACCCATGATGCGAATCGTGCTGTTTCTAGCCACCAACATTGCCGTGCTGCTGGTTGCCAGCATCACGCTGCGACTGTTGGGTGTTGAGAGCTATCTCAGTAGCCAGGGCATTAACTTTACCAGCCTACTGATCTTCTGCTTTGTGTTCGGTATGGCGGGCTCGCTGGTATCGCTGTTCATCTCCAAATGGATGGCAAAGCGCTCGACGGGTACCGTGATTATCGAAAACCCGTCGAACTCCACCGAACAGTGGCTGGTGGATACCGTGGCCGAGCTTTCCCGCGAAGCGGGCATTAAAACCCCGGAAGTGGGTATCTTCCCCGCCCAGCAGTCCAACGCCTTTGCCACCGGCTGGAATAAAAACGATGCCCTGGTAGCGGTATCGGCAGGCTTGCTCAACCGCATGCGTCCTGAAGAAGTCCGCGCGGTGCTGGCGCACGAAATTGGCCACGTGGCTAACGGCGACATGGTGACGCTAGCGCTGATCCAGGGCGTGGTGAACACCTTCGTCATGTTCTTTGCCCGCGTTGTCGCTCACTTGGTCGATAGCTTCCTGAAAAGCCGCAGCGACGGCGAAGGTGGCCTAGGCTTCATGGGCTACTTTGCAGTGGTGATGGTAGCAGAGATTGTATTTGGCATCGTTGCTTCCGCGATTGTGGCCTGGTTCTCCCGCTACCGCGAGTACCGTGCCGATGAAGCGGGTGCCCGCTTGGCTGGCACTGGTGCGATGGTCAACGCCTTGGCACGCCTGAAAGCCGAAACCGAGATGCCCGATCAAATGCCGGACACCCTGCGCGCGATGGCAATCACAAAAGGTCAGACCCGCTCGCTGGTCGAGCAGCTGTTCGCCAGCCACCCGCCGCTGGATGACCGCATTCGCGCCCTGAAAGAAGCCGCGTACCGTCAGTAAGCTGTGAACGCTTGATAAGATACGCCAAGGCCCGCCAATGCGGGCCTTGCGCATTTAAACAAACCCATAAGGTGGGTTAGCCGCAGCGCACCTGAAAACCGGCTGCCTGCAGCGATGGCTGCAATGACACCGCATCGTTCTCCAGGTAAACGGTCAGCGTGGCAAACTCGCGGCGCAGCGGGTAGTTGGCGCGGCAGCTATCAAAGCCCTTGGCAATCCCCTGGTGCATCACCTGACGCTGCAACGCATCGTGGTCACGGCGCACGTCATACACGGCCCGAACACACAGCCGAAGTGCATCTTCCACCGGCAATGCGCTCTGCAGCGTGAGGGTGGCCAGCGCTGGCGGCGGGCAGAGTTCGCTAAACGGCATACCGCTGGGCAGGTTTAACTGTGCTGCCAACGCCTGTTGAATCATCCAGGTGCCGCGCAGCTTACCATCCAGACTATGCCCGGCAATATGCGGCGTTGCTAAAGTGACCAAATCGCGCAGCCCGGCATCAATGCCCGGCTCGTCTTCCCAAACGTCCAACACGGCGGTGATATCGCCCTTCCCTGCCAAACGGCTACGCAGCGCTAGGCCATCAATGCAGTCGCCACGCCCAGCGTTTAGCAGCAGCGTACCAGGGGCCAGCTCGTTGATGCGCTGAGCGTTCAGCAGTTGGTAGGTGGCGTGAGGGCCAGCCTTCACCAGCGGGGTGTGCAGACAAATCACGTCGCACTCATCAATCAGTTTATCGAGTGACACAAAGCCACTTGCGCCCTCTTGTTCTGCTCTGGGTGGATCGCACACCCGTACCGCCACGCCAAGCCCCTGTAAACGGCGCTGTAAGCGGCTACCCACCTTGCCTGCCCCGACGATACCCACGGTTCGCTCCAACAGCGGCCAGCCTTCTCGCTCGCTCACCGTCAGCAGGCTACTCAGCACATAGTCCACCACCGCTTCCGCATTGCATCCCGGGGCGCTGGCAAAGCCAATATCGCGCTCTTTTAGATAATCGAGATCGATATGGTCGGTACCTATGGTGCAGGTGCCCACAAAACGTACCGGGCTGTTCGCCAGCAGTGCGCGATTCACCTGAGTGATGGAGCGCACGATCAGCGCATCGGCGTTTTTCACGTCTGCCGCTCGGATCTCACGGCCCGGCAGGCGGTGCAGCAACCCTAGGCCTCCAAAACAGGCGTCGGCAGCGGGGATATTAGCGTCGATAACAAGTTTCATAGGCGTTTTGGTATCCGGGCTTTACAATACGCCCGCAATGGCTTGCTGTGCAGGCGTGATCAAGCAGTGGTTAAGGAGATGGGTGTGATCGTACGCTGGGAAACCGACCATGACTATGTGTTGGTGCATATTCACCAGGATATGTTCGGCGACTGGATTTTCAGCCGCGCCTGGGGGCAAATCGGCACCCAGTTTGGCGGGTTGAAACACCAGTTGGCGGACACTCTGGAGCAAGCAGAGATGTGGCTAGAGGATGAAACGACGATTCAATCCTCACGCGGGTTTCGCAAAGTGCTGGAAGCCGCCGACCATACACCGGAAGGCCAAGAAGCGATGCGCCAGCTGTCGCTATTAGACGCGCTCTGACGCATCACTCTTTTAGACGACTCTCCCCGCTTCATTAGCCTAAGAAGCGCCGCCCGTTGCGCTGATGCGCCCCCACAGGAGGCGCGTGTTCTGGCGGCGTAGTGAGCGCGGCAAGTGCCGCCTCATCCAACCAGCCCCGCTCGTTCAACCAGTGGCTTAAACGCGCCACATCGAAGCCGCGATCCAGCTCAACCCCGTTGGCATCCACCAGTACCGGAATCCGCGTGCCGTATTGCTCCATCAGCGCGTCGTCGTCGCTGATCTCGATGTGGTGCAACCTCACCTCTTGATTAGCCAGTGTGGCCACCAGCGCCTCTAGCTGGGCGCACAAATGGCACCCCAGCGTGGTATAAATCGATAGTTCAATCATCGCCCTTGCTCTTTATCGGCTCAGGAGGAGTGGCTCATGAAGAGTGGCGCAGCAAAAACACGTGGTGCAGGTTGGTGCGCCGCTGGAAATCCGGGTCGAAGGTGCGCGTGGTGATCTCCTCTACCGCATAGCGCTCGCTTAGCGCTTCATCCAGCTTAAAGCGCCGCTGGTTGTTGGAGAACACCAGCGTGCCGCCGGGGGCCAGGCGTGCCATGGCCAGTTCCACCAAACGCGGATGGTCGCGCTGCACATCCAGCGTGTCGCGCATCTTCTTCGAGTTCGAGAAGGTCGGCGGATCCATAAAGATCAGATCAAACTGCGCGTTGGCGGTTTCCAGCCAGCGGAAGCAGTCATCCCGCACCACGCGGTGCAGCCTAGGGTCGAGCTTGTTGAGCGCAAAGTTGTCCCGCGCCCACTCCAAGTAGGTGTTGGACATATCCACGCTAACGCTGTCGCTGGCCCCGCCCAGCGCGGCTTGCACGGTGGCCGTCGCGGTATAGCAGAACAAGTTGAGAAAGCGCTTGCCGCTGGCCATCTCGCCGAGCATCCGACGTACCGGACGGTGATCCAGAAACAGGCCGGTATCCAAGTAATCGCGCAGGTTGACCCATAGCCGAGCGCTGCCCTCCTGCACTTCAAAACGCTCGCCGCTGGCATCGCGCTTTTGGTACTGGGCCGCACCGGTTTGCCGCTCGCGGCGCTTGACGTAAATCTTACTGGGGTCGACACCCAGCGCCTCGGGCAGCACGTCCAGGGCATCGAACAGCCGTTTTTGCGCCTGCGCCGGATTAATAGAGCTGGGTGCCGCGTACTCCTGCACATGCACGCGGTCGCCGTAACGATCCACCGCCAGCGCGTATTCCGGCATATCGGCATCGTAAATGCGGTAGCAGGTCTCACCGCTCTGCTTCAGCCATTTTTTCAGACGTTTCTGGTTTTTCGCCAGACGATTGGCAAACATTTGCGCATTTTCCGACACCGCCGGTTTTACCGTACGGCTTGCCTGGGGCGCCACGCCGTCCTCTGACGGCTCACCGCTCTGCTGGGGCGCAGGGCGGGAGCTGCCAATCTCCATTAACAGCAGTTTGGCATCCAGCGCGCCGTTTTTCAGTGCGTACTGTTTACGGGCACGCAGGCCTAAGCGGTGGCCGAGATCCGGGTTGCCGGTAAACAGCGCCAGCGTCCAGCCTGGGAACAGCGCCTTGGCTTTTTCACCTAGTTGGGCATAGAGCCGCACCAGTTCCGGCAGCTCGCCCAAGCGCTCGCCGTAGGGCGGGTTGGTGATCATTAGCCCCTGCTCGGCGGTCAGGGTGTCTGGTCGGCTCAGTTGAGCCAGACTCTGACCGTGGAGCGTAATTAACGCCGGAATGCCCGCCCGCATGGCATTGGATTTCGCGGCAGTGAGCGCTGCCGGGCTTTGGTCAAAGCCCATAAGCACCGTTTTACAGCGTTTGCGACCAATGGAGGCGCGTGCTTCGGCTTCGCGTTTTAACTCACTCCACACCGCGTCTTGATGGCCTGCCCAGCCGTGAAAGCCAAACCGCTCGCGGTTCAGGTTAGGGGCTTGGTCAGCCGCCATCAGCGCCGCTTCGATCAGCAGCGTTCCTGCCCCACATAGCGGATCGATCAATGGCTCGCCCGCTTTGGCCCGCTCCGGCCAGCCGGCCCGCACCAGCAGCGCTGCCGCTAGGTTCTCTTTAAGCGGCGCGTGGCCTACATCGCGGCGGTAGCCACGGCGGTGCAGGCTCTCGCCAGAGAGATCAATCCCCAAGCTCAGATTGGCCCGGTGCAGGTGGGCGTAAATACGCAGGTCGGGGGTTTTGGTATCGACATTGGGCCGTTCTTGACCGGCCAGCTGCAGCGCATCCACCACGCCATCTTTCACCGTTTGTGCGCCGAAGCGCGTGTGGCGAATATGGTCGCTGCGGCCATGAAAATCCACGGCCAGGGTCTTGCCGGGGGCAAGATGCTGGCTCCAGGCGATGCGCGCAACCACGTCGCGCACCTGCTCGGCGGTCTCTATCATCGCTTCACGCGCCAATAGCAGAATCACGCGGTTCGCTAGGCGGGACCATAAACAAACCCGGTAGGCAGTGGCTTGATCGGCAGAAAAATAGACCCCCGCCACAGTGGTTTTACCCGGTTCGGCGCCCAGGGCCGACAGTTCATCCGCCAGCAGGCCTTCGATGCCTTTGGGGCAGGTCGCCAGGAGATTAAGAGGGGCAGTTTGGCTCAGCTCGGTCATGATGATCGCCGCGCGTAACCGCGCGATATTCCTATATATGGCAAATGAATGTATGTCTTATGACAATTTGATGGTCGACAAGTGACCCCATCATGGTCTAACAATAAGAGGGTAGCTACTAAAAACGCATGCGTTGCTTGTCAGGGTCTCTATCGTGTCTGTTTCAAAACGCCGATAACGACCCATGGCTCGTTTGAGCTTGCCGCTTCGCCCGTTCAGCACGTGAGTGCTAGGCATTAGCGCTGAGGCAGCAGCTCGCTCTTGAACTTGAAGTCACCTCTCGAAGTGGAGTTGGCAATCCTGGTAAAGCACGCCTGCGGGCCTGCTATTACCACGTTGCCCTATGCACTGCTTCTTATCAAAGGCTTTCATGCAAAGAGGTTAGCCAATGAAACGACAAAAACGTGATCGCTTCCAACGGGCTTATGTTCACGGCTACAAAGCGGGCATTACGGGTCGCTCCCGTGATGATTGTCCCAGTCAAGATGTCAATTTACGCGAGTATTGGATGAGCGGTTGGCGTGAAGGTCGCGGCGACCAGTGGGATGGAATGATCGGCGTTTCCGGCATTCACAAAAACCCCATGGTCATGACCTAGTTTATTTACCTTTTACCCAAACATTGGAGACGGAGCCCGCTGCCAAGCGGGCTTTTTATCGTCTCGACGCCACGTCTCCTCTCAACACTGCAGTGTTAGCCCTGCTGCTTTAGCGCCTCGACACACTGCCTCACCAGACCAGGCCCTTGGTAGATCAGCCCTGAGTAGAGTTGTACGACATCCGCTCCCGCGGCTATTTTCGCCCTGGCCGCCTCGCCGCTATCGATACCGCCTACGCCAATGATCGGCAGCTTAGGGAGATGCGAACGCAGCAGACGAATCACCTTATTGGATGCATCGAACACCGGCTTACCCGAAAGTCCGCCAGCCTCTTGTGCTTGAGGGTCGTCCTGCACGGCGTCACGGGAGACGGTGGTATTGGTCGCAATCACGCCGTCCAGCTCGTTGCGCGCAATGCTGCCAGCCACCAGCGCGACTTCCTCTTCGCTCATGTCCGGTGCGATTTTTACCAGCAGCGGCACGTTTCGGCCTGCTTGGTCGTTCAGCTCTCGGCTTTTCTCACGAATCGGCCCCAGCAGCGCGTCTAACTGTTCGCCAAACTGCAGCGTGCGTAGCCCCGGCGTATTGGGTGACGAGATATTCACCGCAATGTAGTCCGCCGCGCCATGTACGGCGTCGAGGCACATCAGGTAATCATCCAAGGCATGCTCTACCGATGTCGTCAGATTCTTACCGATGTTGATACCGACAATACCGTTGTAGTGGCGCTTTTTGACCTGGGCAACGAGATGCGCCAGCCCTTTGTTGTTGAACCCGAAGCGGTTGATGATCGCCTCATGCCCAGCCAGCCGAAACAGGCGTGGTTTCGGGTTACCCGGTTGGGCTTTGGGCGTCACGGTGCCCACTTCCACAAAACCAAACCCCAGCTCGCCCAGCGCATCGAGATGGTCGGCGTTCTTGTCCAGCCCGGCCGCCAGCCCGACCCGATTAGGAAAACGTAACCCCATGAGTTCGATAGGGTCACTCACCGGCTCACCATATAGCCGCTGAATACCGCCCACTTTGTGCAACGCGTCGAGCGCGCTCAGCGCCATGCCATGGGTGGTTTCGGGATCCAGGCGAAACAGCAGCGAGCGGGCAATTGGGTACATCGGCAAGACTCTCCTAAGCGGTGGGCGACATGCGGGCGGGCGCAGTATAGCGCACATCGCCCGGGCTTCGCAGGATGAAAAAAGCCGCGCCTTGGTCTCCCAAGGCGCGGCTTTTCCACGAGCGTACAGCGAGTCGCTGAGTACGCGTTGCGGCTTACGCTTCGCTGTCGCTCTCGGCGAGGTCGACCAACTCACGCACGGCCACGGCAAACAGTGCGAATCCACCTTCACTGCCACCGCGCACTTCGTCGATCAAGCGGCACCAGCGACGGTGTAGTTCGGCATGCTGCTCTAGCCACTGGGCTACTCGCTCCTGGGTATCGCGGCTGCCCGCCTCCAACTTCAGGACGCTGGTGGTCAGCGCCAGCTGCTGGCGGTCAATGTCGTCGCGGAAGGTTTCCCGCGCCTGGGCCTGCCAGGCGTCGCGAACTTCCAGATGCGTGACCTGTTGGATCATCCAAGGTAGCTCTAGGCGGCTGCCGATTTCGTAGAATACCTCGGCCACCCGCTGGGGTTTCTCGTTGGTGATCCGTGCGGCCTGAATGATGCCCAGACCAGCGTAGAGGCTGGGCGCGGCGGCCACCGTAGCGGCCAGTGCTTCCGGCACGCCGGCTGCTTGCAGCTCGTCGCAGCGCTGACGCCATACGGCCTGCTCTTCGCCGCTGAGCAGCTCGCCGATGCCCTCCTGCAACTGCGCCAAGCGGGGACCGAAGTACTCGATGGTGTCCTGGGTCGAGAGCCCCAGATGCTGACGCAGGAACCAGCGCGTAGCGCGGCGGATCATACGCATCAGGTCCAGCATCATGGAGTACTGCACACGGCTCGGCACTTGGTTATCCAACGCTTCGATCTGCGCCCACAGTGACGGCAGGTTGAAGGCGTCGCGAGCCACCACGTACGCGCGGGCGATATCGGCGCGGCCAGCGCCCGTCGAGTCCATCAAGCGGCGTACGAAGACGATGCCCATGTGATCGACGAGATCGTTGGCCACCTGCGTGGCGACGATTTCACGCTTCAGACGGTGATCGTACATCTCGCTCTGATAACGCTCGGTGAGCACGGCCGGGAAGAGACGCTCCAGGTGACGATGGATATAGAGGTCGTCCGGTACGTCGGAGTTGATCAAGTCGCCCTTCAGGGTGCTCTTGGCGTAGGAGATCAGCACCGACAGTTCCGGTAAGCGCATGCCCTGATTGTTGCTGGCGCGCTCTTTGAGCACGTCATCGGCGGGCAGGAACTCCAGCTCGCGGTCGATTTGACCGGCGGACTCCAGCTCGCTGATGAAGCGACGGTACGGCCCCATGCCCTGGTGAGACAAGATCTCCGACAGGTCCAGCGCCTGGGTCTGGCGGTAGTTATCCAGAATCACCAGGTCGGCGACCTCTTCGGTCATGTCGGCCAGCAGCTGGTTACGCTGCTTGTCGGTCATATCGCCACGCTTGACCACTTCATCGATCAAGATTTTGATGTTGACCTCGTGATCCGAGCAGTTTACGCCGCCCGCATTGTCGATAAAGTCGGTGTAGACGCGTACCCCGTTGGCGGCGGCTTCCATCCGGCCACGCTGGGTCAGGCCCAGGTTACCGCCCTCGCCGACCACGCGGCAGTTCAATTCTTTACCGTTGATACGCAGCGCATCGTTGGCTTTGTCGCCCACGTCTGCATCGGTCTCTTCAGAACTCTTCACGTAAGTACCGATGCCGCCGTTCCAAATCAGATCGACCTTCGCTTTGAGCATGGCGCGAATCAGGTCGTTGGGCGACAGGCGAGCGTCTTCGATCCCAAACGCTTGCTGCATTTCCGGCGTGATGGTGATCGACTTGGCGCTGCGGCTGAATACACCGCCCCCTTGGGAGATCAGTTCGCTGCTGTAATCTTCCCAGCTGGAGCGCGGCAGATCGAACAGGCGCTTACGCTCGGCAAAGGCCGCTGCGGCATCCGGATTCGGGTCGACGAAGATATGCAGATGGTTGAAGGCGCCCACCAGTTGGATCTTGTCGGAGAGCAGCATGCCGTTACCGAACACGTCCCCCGCCATGTCTCCGATACCCACCACGGTAAACAGATCTTCTTGGGTATTCACGCCCAGGTTCTTGAAGTGGCGCTTCACGGACTCCCACGCCCCACGAGCCGTGATCGCCATCTTCTTGTGGTCGTAGCCGTTGGCACCACCAGAAGCAAAGGCGTCGCCTAGCCAGTGACCGTACTCCACCGAAATCGCGTTGGCGATATCGGAGAAGGTCGCGGTGCCTTTATCGGCAGCAACCACCAAGTAGGTATCGTCATCATCGTGACGCACGACGTTTTGCGGCGGCACTACCTCGCCACCTACGAGGTTGTCGGTGACGTCCAACAGCGCGCGAATGAAGATTTGGTAGCAGGCGATCCCCTCTTTCTGCTGGGTTTCGCGATCGGCGTTTTCCGGCATGCGCTTGCATACGAAACCGCCCTTCGCGCCGACGGGCACGATGACTGCGTTTTTCACTTGCTGCGCTTTCACGAGGCCTAGCACTTCGGTCCGGAAATCTTCAAGACGGTCCGACCAGCGCAGGCCACCCCGCGCCACTTTACCACCGCGCAGGTGAACGCCTTCGACCCGCGGCGAGCAGACGAAGATCTCGAACGCCGGACGCGGCTTGGGCATCCCAGTGACTTTCGATGGCTCTAGCTTGTAGGCAATGTAATCCTTGTAGCGGCCGTCATCGGTGGTCTGGTAGTAGTTGGTGCGCAGCGTCGCTTGAATCAGCTCCATGAAGCGGCGCAGCAGCTGGTCGTCGTTGAGACTGGCAACGCCTTCCAGGTGCTCGTTGAGTCGCGCAAGGCAATCATCGACATTGCTGGGCTGCAGGGCAGGGTCGAAACGCAAGCGGAACAGCTCTACCAGGGTCTGGGTAATGGCCGGATAGTTGGCCAGCGTTGCGGCAATGTAATCTTGCGACATACCGAAGCGAATCTGCTTCAGGTAGCGGGCGTAGCCGCGCAGCATGGCCACTTCGCGCCAGTCCAGCCCAGCGCCGATGATCAGGCGGTTGAAGGCGTCGTTATCGGCCTCGCCTGCCCAAATACGCTTGAACGCTTCGCTGAAGGTGTCACGCATTTCGCTCAGGTTGACGCCTTCACGGCTGTGCTCCAGCTCGAAATCGTGAATCCAGTAGCGCTGCTGTGGGGCATTGATATCGTAGGGGCGCTCGCCAATCACGCGCAGCCCCAGATTTTCCATCATTGGCAGCACGTCAGAGAGCGGAATTTGCGATTCGCGGTGGAACAACTTCAGGTTCATGCCGCCCGCCTGCTCTTCCAGCGGGCGATAAAGCGAGAGCGAGAGATCGTCGCCGTTATCCAGATTCAGCAGGTGCTGGACATCGAACACGGCCGTGCGAGCGTTGAAGTCTTCCCGATAGCTGGCGGAGAACGCATCGTGGAACTGATCGATTAGGTGGTTCGCACGCTCTTCACCGAAGCCTTCGATCATCGCCGCCTGCAGGTCATCGCGCCAGCTGCGGGCTAAGCGAGCGACTTTACTCTCCAGACGTTTGAGATCGTATTGGCTCGGGGCATCGCCGTTGAAGCGCAGGATCAGTTGGATACGCGCCAGCACCGACTCGGATAAATAGGTGTTGAAGTCGCCGAAGTGGGCGTCGAGCTCATCGCACAGCATGCCCTGAATGCGCTGGCGAAGGTCGGTCGAGAAGACGTCGCGCGGCACGAACACCAAGCAGGAGTAGAACTTACCGCTGACATCGGCGCGGATGAATAGCCGCACCTGACGGCGTTCACGAATATTGAGAATACCCAACGCGGTGCTGGCCAGGGATTCCGTGCTGATCTGGAACAGGTCATCGCGGGGGTAGACTTCCAGCACCTGCAAGAGCTGTTTGCCGTTGTGGCCCTGGGGGTTGAAGCCAGCGATATCCATCACGGCCTTGAGTTTGCGGCGTAGCAGCGGAATATTGCGCGGCGACTCGTTGTACACCGTGGCGGTGAACAAGCCAAAGAAGCGACGCTCACCGATCACGTTGCCGTCATCGTCGTAGCGGTCGACGGTGATGTAGTCCGGGTACGTTGGCCGATGCACGCGGGAGTGGTGGGCACTTTTGGCGAACGAGAGCAGCTGCGGCACCAGCACATAGTCATCGTGCTCATCGATGCCCTCTTCGGTGCGGATACGCTCGCGGTAACGCGGCTGGTCCAACCGGAACACACCCAGCACGCTGTTGGGATCACGCTGCAGCTCGTTGCCTTCCAGCAGGTACTCATCGTAGCCCAGGAAGGTGAAGTTATCTTTCAGCAACCACTCCAGGAAAGCGATGGCCTCTTCATGGTCGTCCGGGTCGATCTGCGGCGGGCAGTTTTTTTCCAGCTCTTGAATGGCGAAGGTAATTTGACCGCACATGGCATCGAAATCGCCCACGGCGGTACGCACGTCCCGTAGGACTTCTTGCAGGTTACGCTCGATTTTTGCCAGGGACTCGGCATCGGTGTGGCGATCAACTTCGATGACGATCAGCGATTCACGGGCGTCCGGTGCATTCTCATCTTTGGGAGAGGTGAGCGCCTTCAACTGATGCTGGCTATCACGGGCCACAGCGAACACGGCGTTTTGAATGGCGTGTACCGTTAGGCCGCGACGGTTGAGTTCGATGCGCACGGAGTCGACCAAAAACGGCATGTCTTCATGCAGCACCGCCACGAAGGTGTGGGTAGACTGCCAGCCGTGCTCTTCGAAATCCGGATTGAAGATGCGGACTTTGGGGCTTTTCGGATCATGGTGCTGGAGAAATTGCCAGATGGACAGCGTCGCACCGTACAGATCGTCCAAGCGACGGTCGACCAAGTCCTCTACCGGCACCGTGGCATAAAAGTGGCGCGCAAAGGCTTCGATGTCGGCCGCCCGCGCTGGCTCCAGTCGCGCTTCCAAGCGCTCTTGTAGCTGCTTTAAAAGATCCCGCCGACTCTCTTCGATCGCAACGTAATGCATCCATCACCTCGACTGCCTGGGGCCACTACTTAGGCCAAAAAAACGAAGGACAATAGGCCTTTAGGCCACACTACCCGTTAGCTTACGCTACCCATCATCGCCACCCTAACCATCTGACAGGTTATTCATGGTGTATGCCGCTTGTGCATCATAAGCACTATTGACAAGTTCCTCGCCGCTCATGTGCGTTTGTTCAAGACGCGCGTCGAGTGAGCAGCACGCCACATTCACAGTGGTGGGTAAACGGAAACTGGTCAAATAGCGCGAATCGCTCGATGTCGTGGGTCTTGGTCAGCAGCGCTAAGTTCTCGGCCAGTGTGACCGGGTTGCATGAAATATAGACGATTTGCGCGTATTCGCTGATTTGATGGCAGCTCTGCTCATCCAGCCCCGCTCGGGGTGGATCGACCAGCACGGTCGTGAAGTCGTACTGGTCGAGGGCCATGTCGGCCACGCGGCGGCCGGTCTTCTCGCCCTTCAACGCCAGCGCAAACTCTTCCGCCGACATGCGCGCTACGTGGGCATTGGTCACGCCGTTGGCCTCGAGATTGACGTTGGCGCTAGCCACCGAGGTGCGCGAGATTTCAGTCGCCAGTACGCGGCGAAAATTGTCGGCCAGAGCAATCGTGAAGTTGCCGTTGCCGCAGTAGAGCTCCACCAGATCCTCTGCTTGGCGACCTTGCGTCACCTCTTTGGCCCAGCTCAGCATGGTTTGGCAAATGTGGGCATTGGGCTGGGTAAAGCTGTTTTCTACCTGCTGGTAGTGCAGCGTGCGGCCATCCACCGTGAGCCGCTCCCATACGTGATCCTGGGTCAGTACCAGACGCTGCTTGCGGGAGCGGCCAATGATCATGATATCCAGCGCTTTCTCCAGGGCACGCGCTTCTGCCTCCCAGGCTTCCCCCAGCGGGCGGTGATAAATCAATGTCACCAGCGCTTGGCCGGACAGCGTGGTGAGAAACTCCACCTGAAACAGACGGCGGCGCAGTTCGTCGCTGGCCAGGCATGCCTCACGAAGCTTGGGCATCAGCGCGTTGATCTGGGCGCTGGCGACTGGAAACTGATCGAGGCGCACGACGCGTTTATTCTTGGGGTTCTCCGGGTCGACCTCGAACATGGCATAGAACAGGTCATCCTCTTCATGCCAAATACGGAACTCGCAGCGCTGGCGATAGTGGCTGGGCGGCGAGGGGTACACCTCCAGTTCAGGTGTATCGAACGCGGCGAAGGTGCTGGCCACGTAGGCTTGCTTTTCGGCCAGCTGCTCGTCGTAGCGTGCTGGATCTACAGTCGGGATCGCCAAGGTGGCTCCTCATTACTCATGGTGAACGTCTAAAAAGGCGCTTTACTGGTCGACAGCCTCACGGGCATCGGGCAGCGCCAGCAGCCGTGGTGGCTGAAAGCCGTAGCGGGCGAAGCCATCGGTCAACGCGGTAGCGGGGGCTGTCGTGTAGCAGCGACCATCATGGGCGCTGCTGACCAGCGTGGTGGCAACTTGCCCGACCCGGCGGGCAATGGCATCGCCGGAATCGACCCAGGTAATCGGCACCGGGGCCAGCGTGACCAACTGCGGCTGCAGTAGCGGAAAATGGGTGCAGCCCAGCACCACGGTATCCAGCTCGGGGTGCGCCTTGGTGGCTTGCCATAGGGGCGTCAGCGCCTGCTGCACACGCGACATGTCGAGAGGCACGCCCGCCAGCCACGCTTCGGCTTCCGTTACCAGGGCATCTGCCGCTATTTTGGTGACGCGGCAATCGCTGGCGAAGCTATCGATCAACCCTTGGGTATAGGGGCGATTCACCGTGGCCGTCGTGGCGAGTAAACCGATATGCCGCGTGGCACTCAATTGCGCCGCCGGTTTGATCGCCGGTACGGTGCCAATCACTGGAATCGAAAGCGCTTGGCGCAGCCCCTCCAAAGCGAGGGTGCTGGCGGTATTACACGCCACGACAAGCACGCTAGCCTGACAGGCTGTTACCGCCGCTTGGCATACCGTGACGATGCGCTCGGCTAGCGTCGTGTCGTCACGTAGCCCGTAAGGAAGCCAAGCGTTATCGCAGGCGTAGCAAAGGGCAGCCGAGGGATAGTGCTGGCGCAGCGCATGGGCAACGGACAGCCCGCCCACGCCGGAATCAAAAATCAGTATTGGCCCTGACATCACCCCTCACCTGCCCATCCGCATTGTTAAATCCCAGCGCTACGCAACGCCCCATGGCCAGTCACGTCACGCGTTGGCGTAACGTGTCAGCCGCCCATAAAAACGGGGCGCTAGTTTAACACGCCCCGTTCGGCACAGAAGGATTCACATGGGACGCACTTACAGCGCGGGCACATCAGCCCCGCACAGCTCGGCGTATAGCTCAGGGTAGGCAAGCTGAAGCCGCTCCAGCTCTTTTTCGGCACCGTCCGGCAGGGCCTGACGAAGCTCTTCCATGTCCTCTTCGCTGAAGTGTTTGTCGATCAGCGGGAAAAGCCCTTCACGCTCGTGGCGAAGATAGCCGCGATGCGCGTCCAGGTACGCCTTGAGATCTTCGGCAAAGCGATCCATCGGCAGAATGTTATCCATGAGAATCATGTCGATATCATGGGAAAGGCGCATCAAACGGGGCTTGAGCTCACGATAATCGCTGGCCATCTGCTCCATCAGAGGCAGGTGTTCCGGAGCCTTAACCTGCAGCCGCTCGACACAAATCCGCTCCAGCGGCGTTGCAAAACCATCCATGTAGGACAGAATGTAGTCCACGACTTCGCGCATCAGTTGGAAGTCAGGCCGCTCACCGCTGGCCAAGGTTTTATGCTTTAGCTGAAGCACATGGAGCATTCGCGCCATGTTGGCATGATCTAGACGCAGTTGGTTTAACATCGTGCCGTCTCCTTCGTAAGTGTCATGCCTGCTGCTCTCTCCCTACAAAAGCAATAGGCACGCGATCATGAGCTGGGTTCTACTACACTAGCGTTAATCCTTGCCATGCGCCTCTAGATTGATCCACACAGGACGGGCGCTTATTCACGGTTATGCCAAAAGGTAGCCTGACGTTACGCTATTTACCACAGACACTTGTTAAGCGTTGGTCGTTCAACGTCTCGATTTACAACGGAAGTTTATATGGATCTTTTTGATGCAACCCCCGGTGACGAGGCCCCGCTAGCCTATCGCATGCGCCCGTTGACCCTGGATGACTACATCGGCCAGCAGGCACTCGTTGGGCCAGACAAGCCGCTGCGCCGTATGGCCGAGTCGGGGGTAGTGCGCTCGATGATTTTGTGGGGCCCACCCGGCGTTGGTAAGACCACCCTTGCAGAGCTGTTGGCACGGGCGTCCGACGCCCATCTCGAGCACTTAAGTGCGGTAATGGCTGGCGTCAAAGAGATTCGTTCGGTGGTGGAGCGCGCACGCCAGCGCACCGCGCCCACGCTTCTCTTTTTAGATGAGATTCACCGTTTGAACAAGAGCCAGCAGGATGCGCTGCTGCCTCACGTAGAGTCCGGCTTGTTAACGCTGATTGGTGCCACCACCGAAAACCCCTCGTTCGAGGTGAATTCGGCGCTGCTCTCCAGAGCGCGCGTCTACGTGCTGAAATCCTTGACACCGCAAGAGCTGATCGAGGTGATGGAGCAAGCGCTTGCCGACACGCAGCGCGGGCTGGGCAAACGGGCCATCGAGGTGGAGCCCGGCGTATTGGCAGCATTGGCACACGCCAGCGCGGGGGATGCCCGGCGCGCCCTAGGGCTGCTTGAAACCGCCTGCGACTTCACCGAACGGCAGAATGGACGTGACGTGCTGCGCAAAGCGGTGCTGGCAGATGTAGTGGGCCATCAATCCAGCGCGTTCGATAAACAGGGCGATGCCTATTACGACCTGCTATCGGCGATTCATAAATCGATTCGCTCCTCCCGCCCCGATGCTGCGCTTCTCTATATGGCACGCTTCATTCAGGGCGGTGGTGACCCGCTGGACATCGTGCGGCGTTTGACCGCCATTGCCTCCGAAGACGTCGGCAATGCCGACCCGCGTGCGCTGCCGTTGGTCATCGCTGCCTGGGATGCCTATTTACGGCTAGGTGATTATGAAGGCCAGCGGGCGATTGCTCACGCGGCCATTCATTTAGCGGTGGCTCCCAAAAGCAACCGCATCGACCGCGCCTGGAAGAGCGCCCAGCAGTTCGTGCAACAGCAGCCGCAGGTAGAGGTGCCCACCTACTTGCGTAATGCGCCCACCAAACTGATGGAGCAGCTGGGTCATGGTGAGGGCTACCGTTACGCCCATAACGAGCCGAACGGTTATCCAGCAGGCAGCGCCCACGACTGCTGGCCGGAAGACGTGCCCAACGCACGCTTCTACGAGCCGAGCGCATTTGGACAGGAGAAACGCTTCGCAGAGATCATGGCGTGGCGGGAAGAGCGCGACCAGGAGGCAGATCGAGCGCCATAGAGCGCTCGATCGTCACATCACAGGCGGGGCTGAACACGCCCGCCCTTCTCTACGGACTCGCTCTCTACATCTCTTCGCGAATAACGTCCGTGCCTTCCGGAATTTGGAAATCGAACAGTTCGCGGTCGATATTACCGTTGCGAGTAATGTCGCTAAAGGTAATGGCGGTGCGCTGACCGGTGCTGTCCATCATCCACAGCTCGGTGAGGGTATCGCCGTCGAACACCATGCTGAGCTCTTCAAACAGCGTATCTGCCAGCGTAGGCATCAAGGTAAAGACATCGTCGCCATCCTGCTGCTCGTAGAACACATCGTAGCTTTCGGTCAGCTCGTCGGCACTGCCTGATAGCAGCAGCGCGGGCGTGTGGGTGACCCGGTCATCCATCGCCTGTACCGTCACCTGCTCCAGGTCGGGGTCGTAGAGATAAACGTCCTCACCATCGGAAACCACGGTTTGCGAATAGGGCGCCTCGACTTCCCAGCGCAACATGCCGGGACGCGACAGCCACATTTCCCCACGCGCGCTCTGCAAACGATCACCGCCTCCATCGAGAATCTGCTGTTCGAAAGTGGCGTGGTAGTTTTCCAGCGGATCTAGACGTTCGGTGAGCCGTTCTGCAGCTTCATTGGCCCAGGCTGCCATGGGGGCAGCAAAGGTCAGACCGAGCGCACTGGCTGCCAGTGCCAAGGCCGGTGAGCGGCGGTTAGAGGGTTCGCGCATGTTCTTTCTCCCTAGGCAATCATTGCCGAATAGCGGACGAGGCAAAGAGCGTAAAAAAGCTCCCTATGCCCCTCAGACGCGAAACGCGCCGCGGGGTTTCACCAGCGGCGCGACTTTCACGCTTGTTGCATGGTTGGTGTGGTCACGCTCAGTGGCCCACCGGTGGCGGCGCCAGCACCTCGCGGGCACCGTTGGTTCCCATGGAAGAGACCACACCCGCGCCTTCCATGGCTTCGACTAACCGCGCCGCGCGGTTATAGCCGATCTTAAAGCGCCGCTGTACGGCGGAAATGGACGCCTTGCGGGTCTCGGTAACGAACTGCACCGCCTCATCGTAGAGGGCATCTTGTTCGGCATCGTCACCGTCGACGCCTTCCGCTTCGAGCCCGGTAAGCGCATCGGCAGATACGCCGCCGGAGAGAATCTCTTCGATGTACTCCGGCTCACCGCGACGTTTCCAGTCATCGACCACCCGGTGGACTTCATCGTCGTCCACGAAGGCACCATGGACACGATTCGGCGGACCGGAGCCCGCGGGCAAGTAGAGCATATCGCCATGACCCAACAGGCTTTCAGCACCGCCCTGATCGAGAATGGTGCGCGAATCGATGCGTGAGGAGACCTGGAACGCCATCCGTGACGGAATGTTCGCCTTGATCAGACCGGTCACCACATCCACCGAGGGGCGCTGGGTGGCCAGAATCAGATGGATACCGGCGGCCCGCGCTTTCTGTGCCAGTCGCGCGATGAGCTCTTCGACCTTTTTGCCGACGATCATGAACATATCGGCAAACTCATCGATGACCACCACGATGTAGGGCAGCTTTTCCAGCACCGGCGGTGTTTGGTGCATCTCCCAAGGCTGCGGCTCCCACAACGGGTCGGCGACCTGGGCACCCGCGCGCTCAGCTTCATCGAGGCGCGCGTTGAATCCGGCGATGTTGCGCACACCCATGGCAGCCATCAGCTTGTAACGGCGCTCCATCTCGGCCACGCACCAGCGCAGGCTGTTGGCGGCCTCTTTCATATCGGTGACGACCGGAGCCAGCAAGTGCGGTATGCCGTCATACACCGACAGCTCCAGCATCTTGGGATCGACCATGATCAACTTGAGTTCGTCGGGCTTGGCCTTGAGCAGCATGGAGATCAGCATCGCGTTGACGCCCACCGATTTCCCCGAACCGGTCGTACCGGCCACTAGCAGATGGGGCATTTTGCCCAAGTTCGCGACCACTGGGCCTCCGCCGATATCCTGGCCAAGCGCCATCGTGAGCGGCGAGCTCTCCTGCTGGTAGCGGTCCGAGTCGATCACTTCGCGCAGGCGAATCATGGCACGGTGCGGGTTAGGGATCTCGATGCCCACCGTGGGCCGACCGGGAATGACCTCGACCACGCGAACGCTCTTCACCATCAGCGAGCGCGCAAGGTCTTTCGCCAAATTGCTGATTTTGGAGACTTTCACTCCAGCAGCCGGTTTGATTTCGAAGCGGGTAATGACCGGGCCGGGCCAGGTATCCACTACCTCGGCTTTGACGCCATACTCCCGTAACCGTACTTCCAGTAGCTCGGCCATGTCGGCAAGCTGCTCGTCGGTATAGTTCGGCTGATGCGGCTCCGGTGGCGTAAGTAGCTGCAAACTGGGCACATCGCCCTCGGGCTCCGGCAGCGTTTCAAAGGCGGGACGCTGGCTCTGCAGGTGTTCGACGGTCCAGAGGGTGGGGCCGTTATCGGCCTCGTCGTCCACCGAGTCGGTCGAGAACGTGGGTTCATGCCGGGCGCTGGCCGCAGCCTGTGGAGCGGTGGCCGGACGAATCGGGAGCTCCTCGTCATCGTCCTCCCACACCGGCTCGGGCACTACCTCGGGCACACGCTCTCGGCGCGGCTCCGCTGACATGGGAGGCGCCTGATAGGCAGGTGGATGCGCCTCACTGCGCAGCGTGCGGGGTTCTGGTTCTGGTTCTGGCTTTGGCTCTGGCTCTGGTTCCGAACGACGCGTCACCGTCCCCGGCGCGATAGGTACAGATGACTCTTGCTCGTCGTGTTCATCGCGAGTTGCGCGCAGCGGCACGGTCGGGGCATAGGCATCGCTTGCCTGCTCCTCGCTGGCGTTTAAAGGTGAGTACTCACTCTCTTTCTGATGTACTGCAGGCTCTGGTTCACCCACGGGCTTGGTCGCAAACGCCTGTGCGTTTGGCGAGGATGCCTCGGACGCTTCGAGCGGCACCTCAGTATCGGCGATAGAGGGCGTTGGCTCTGGAGCAGGCTCCTCGACGTCCTCCGGTTTGCGCGCGGAGAGCGGCATGATCGGCTCGCCGGGCGCGTCTTTCTCTGGCGTCATCTTCGGAGCAGGCGCTGTCTCCGGCTCGGGGTCTTGAGATGCGGCAGCAGCGGGAGGGGGCGGTGCATGACGCTCGCTCAGTACAGCGGCCGCTTCCCAAGGAATCGACGTATCGGTGACCGACGACGCCTCTTCCTCTTCGGCGGGTGCCGTGAAGCTCGGCTCACGGCGCTCACGACGACCGGCAGGTGAACGCTCACTCACGGCAGCACGCACGGGTGGCTCGGGGGCTTCACGGATGCGCGGAGCGACTGTCGCTTTCTCCTCTTCGACCTCTTCATCGACAGGGTCAGTACTCGTATCGCTCGGCTCTGCCCAGGAGCGCTGCTTCACTTTGTTGGACGCCGCCTTGGCCGCTGCACGCACGGCAGCACGTTCGGCACGCTTTTCGCGCCGCTTGGCACGACGCTCGCCAAACCAACCGCCGATACGGCAAAGCTTACGACCGACTTCATCGGCAACCTGTAGCCACGACATGCCACTAAACAGCGGAAACCCAATCAGGATGAGCGCTGCCGCGATCAGGCCCACGCCGCCGCTACTGACGAGGGGTTTCAAGGTGCCCACGAGCCCCTCTCCCAGGATACCGCCGGAGGCATAGGGCAAAATGCTATCGGGGTGATAAAAGTGCAAGGCGCCCAACATGGTCGTGCCGAACATCAGCAGCACAAGGCCACCCGCCCGCACGGCAATCGCCACGGGGTCTAATTCGAAGCGCACCTGGCGTGAGCGCATTAGCCACCAGGCGGCGTAACCAAACATGCCCGGCCACCAGAGCGCGCTCGCTCCGAGCAGCGAATACAGCACATCGGCCAGCCAAGCTCCGACCGGCCCCATCCAATTGCGCACCTCGGTTTCCGGACCTTGATACGACCAGCCAGGGTCGGCAGGGTGATAACTAAACAGCGCTAATAACAAGAAGACGCACAGCGCCAGCATGACGACCACCACCCCTTCACGGGCGGAGCCCTGCAGGCGCAGGCCAAAACGGCGCGCCTTGTCCTTCGCGGCATTGACCCGCGTCGATGATTGAGAACTCGATGGTGACTGACGCGACTGCCGCTGCGTTCGCTTGTCTACCGCCTTATTTACTTTCAAGCGATTCTCCCTTTACACCACACGGTGTCTTTAATCCACTTGCGAGTTTGCATCATACCGAGCATCCTTCCGCCGTCACAGCGCTTCGACGGACGCCACTAGCAACAGGAGCAAGCGATGCTACCTTGGCTCTCATCGCCACACCCCACTTTTCCTTCCACCGAGCGGGCGTTGGATAACCCTAACGGCCTGCTGGCTGCCGGTGGAGAGCTTACACCAGCCTGGCTGGTAGACGCTTACCGAAAAGGGATATTTCCTTGGTATAGCGACGATGACCCCATTTTATGGTGGAGCCCAGATCCGCGCATGATCCTGCTGCCTGCACAGTTTAAACGACGCCGCAGCCTAGCTAAACGGCTGCGACATGGTGGCTTTCACGTGACGCTGAATCAACACTTCACGCAAGTGATCGAAGGCTGCGCCGCCCCGCGCAAAGACGCGCCTGGCACCTGGATCCATCCAGAGATGCGCCACGCCTACCAGCGTCTACATGCGTTGGGCATTGCCCACAGCGTCGAAGTCCACCACGGCGGCCAGTTGGTGGGCGGGCTCTATGGCTTGGCGATGGGACCAGTATTTTTCGGCGAGTCGATGTTTTCACGCCAGCCCGACGCCTCTAAAATTGCTTTGGCCCATTTGGCAAGCGCCATGCACACCCATGGCGGCAAGCTGATCGACTGCCAAATGCACACGCCGCACCTGGCCAGCCTGGGCGCAACGACAGTCGCCCGCAGTACGTTCATCAACTATCTTGAAGAGTGGTTGCCAGACAAAGCATTTTGCTTGGCCAGCGCTGCGGATCAAGTGCCGAGCGTCCCCGACTCGCCGTGGCTCGCCGCGATTGCATCAGGCACCGCAGCAACAGAGTGACTGCCGTTCATGACCAAGGAGGCAAGCCGTGAGTAGTAACGCTCCTCGCCGCCCCGTGCGGGATTTGCGCTTCTTCCTAACCGTTCCTCACGCCTGCAGCTATCTGCCAGGCAAAGAGGCAACCACGCTGTTTCTCGACCCTCAGGAGTCGCCCGTGCCTGGGGTGTACGATTCGTTGTCGCTACTGGGCTTTCGACGCAGCGGACGCCACTTATACCGCCCCCACTGCGAGGGATGCAACGCTTGTCGATCGGTGCGGATACCGGTCAATGACTTCCGCGCCAATCGCACCCAGCGAAAAGTCTGGCGGCGCAACGCCGATATCGAGACCCGCGTCATCCCAGCGCGTTTCGATGCAGCGCACTATGCCCTCTACGCCGACTACATTCGACAGCGACACGCCGACGGCGACATGTTTCCGCCTAGCCGCGATCAATATCGAACGTTCTTGACGCTAGAAGAGCCGTACGCGCATCTGCTGGAAATGTACCTGGAAGGCGAGTTGGTAGCGGTGGCAGCCTTCGATCAGCTTGAGCACGGGCTATCGGCCATTTATACGTTTTTCAAAGTGGACGAAGCCCTGGAGAGGCGCTCCTTTGGCACCTTGGCGATTTTAAAGCTGATCGAACTGTGCCAAGAGAAACGGTTGCCGCATCTATATCTCGGTTACTGGATCGAAGAGTGCCGCAAGATGCGTTACAAGCAGGCGTTTTCGCCTATCGAGCTACTGGACGGGCGGCATTGGCGACCGTTGATGCGCTAATCTGGCCAGCTTTTTTGCCTTGACGGCAGGCTTACGGCACAATATAGCGCTGTTTCTTAGGCGTGCTGGTTTGTGTCGACGCCGTCGGAAACACTCATTCGACTATCCACGATGTAAAATAAGTGAGGATCTGCCTATATGGCACGCGAAGATCATATTGAAATGGAAGGCGTTATTGTTGATACCCTTCCCAACACCATGTTCCGGGTTGAGCTGGAAAACGGCCACGTCGTGACGGCTCACATCTCTGGCAAAATGCGTAAAAACTACATCCGCATTCTGACTGGCGACAAGGTCAAGGTAGAGTTGACGCCCTACGATCTGTCCAAAGGCCGTATCGTTTACCGCTCTCGCTAAGCCTTGCTAGTGCCCTCAAGCAACGTCTGCTCGCAGACACGCCCCACGGCTATTCGTACCGCGTAATTACGGCGCCGCTCCCTGGAAACGACAACGCCCCGTCGAAGACAGGGCGCTGTGCGTTACTGCTTGTCGGTCATCTTAGCGCCCTTTTCAGGGCGCATCTGCCATCTCCGACTCCGTCGAGAGGCGAAGCTCTCCTTCTTCCAAGCTGACATGCACGATACCGCCGTGCTCGGCAAGCTCCCCGAACAGAATCATTTCTGCAAGTGGCTTCTTGAGCTTCTCTTGGATCAAGCGAGCCATCGGCCTTGCACCCATATCCGGGTCGTAACCTTTCTCTGCCAGCCAATCCCGCGCGGTGTCGTCTACGTCCAGCTGTACGCGCTTCTCGTCCAGCTGCGCCTGTAGCTCGATCAGGAACTTGTCGACGACGTTGCGCACCACCGTGGTGGGCAAGGCATGGAACTGGATAATACCGTCCAAGCGGTTGCGGAATTCGGGCGAGAATGTCCGACGAATCACTTCCATCGCATCCGTCGAATGATCCTGGCTCTGGAAGCCGATGGAGCGACGCGACGCCTGCTCGGCCCCGGCGTTCGAGGTCATGATCAGAATTACGTGGCGGAAGTCTGCCTCGCGGCCGTTGTTATCCGTCAGACGCCCGTGGTCCATGACCTGCAGCAACAGGTTGAAGACCTCTGGGTGCGCTTTTTCGATCTCATCGAGAAGCAATACGCAGTGAGGCTGCTTGGTGATCGCTTCGGTCAGCAGACCGCCTTGATCGTACCCTACATAGCCAGGAGGAGCACCGATCAACCGCGATACGGTGTGACGCTCCATGTACTCCGACATATCGAAGCGCACCAACTCGATGCCCATGATATGCGCCAGCTGCTTGGCCACTTCCGTTTTACCCACCCCAGTCGGGCCAGCAAACAGGAAGCTGCCGACCGGCTTATCAGGAGACTTCAGCCCTGCGCGCGAGAGCTTGATGGCCGCCGACAGTGAGTCGATGGCTTCATCCTGTCCAAACACCAGCATTTTCAGATCGCGGTCCAACTTCTCGAGCTGCTTACGATCCGAGCTCGACACGCTCTTCGGTGGAATGCGGGCAATAGAGGCCACTACCGCTTCCACCTGCTCCACGTCGATCGTGTTTGCACGCACTTCTGGAGGCAGCATCCGCTGATGCGCGCCCGCTTCATCGATCACATCGATCGCTTTGTCAGGCAAGAAGCGGTCATTGATGTAGCGATCTGCCAGACGCGCCGCACTTTCCAGAGCGCCATCGGTGTACTTCAGTTCGTGGTGCTCCTCGAAGCGCGAACGTAGCCCTTTGAGAATCTTGATGGTGTCTTCCACGGACGGCGCCAACACGTCGACCTTTTGGAAACGGCGCGCCAGGGCACGATCTTTTTCGAAGATACCGCGAAACTCCTGGAACGTGGTCGAACCAATGCAGCGCAGCTCGCCTGAGGAGAGCAGCGGTTTCAGCAGATTGGACGCATCCATCACGCCACCCGAGGCAGCGCCTGCACCAATCACCGTATGAATCTCATCGATGAACAGGACGGCATTGGGCTGCTTGCGCAGCTCGCTCAACAGGCTCTTGAGACGCTTCTCGAAGTCGCCGCGGTACTTGGTGCCCGCCAGCAGTGCACCCATATCGAGGGAGTAGACGACTGCATCGGCGATGACTTCCGGCACGTCTTCTTCGACGATGCGCTTGGCCAATCCTTCGGCGATGGCGGTTTTACCGACACCGGCCTCACCCACGAGCAGCGGATTGTTTTTACGGCGACGGGCCAAAATCTGCACCACCCGCTCGAGCTCGTGATCACGACCAATCAGCGGGTCGATTTTACCTTGGCGCGCCTGCTCGTTGAGGTTGGTAGCATAGCCGGTGAGCGGATGCGCAGCCCCTTCGGCGCTGCCCTCTTCCGCATCGTCGTTCTCTTGAGACGAGGGAGACGGCGACGGGCCATGACCGGAGACTTTCGAGATGCCGTGAGCGATGTAGTTCACCGCATCGACCCGCGCCACACTCTGCTGCTTCAGGAAATAGACCGCTTGACTCTCTTGCTCAGAGAAAATCGCCACTAAGACGTTAGCGCCAGTGACTTCGCTCTTACCTGACGATTGCACATGGAACACCGCACGCTGAAGCACGCGTTGGAAGCCCAGCGTCGGCTGTGTTTCACGATCACCCTGACCCTCGGGGATCAGCGGTGTGGTCGAGTTAATGAAATCCTGCAGATCGGACCGCAGCTTGTCGAGGTTTGCCCCGCACGCCTTCAGCACATCCACCGCAGAAGCATTGTCCAGCAGCGCCAGAAGCAGGTGCTCAACGGTCATGAATTCGTGGCGCTTTGAGCGAGCCACGGTGAAGGCCGTGTTCAGGGTCAGTTCAAGTTCTTTGCTCAGCATGGCAGTCCCCTTTTCGCTACTACCTAGGGCATATCGCCACCTAGGGCTTGCGTCGGATCAGTTTAATCGACCGGCACTTTCAACATCGGGTACAAATGGCGTGGTTGCAAGCCCCTTCACTACTTTTTTTCAACGCAGCTCACATCGATTCGGTCAGTCCGCCGCTTCGATATCGCTCATCAACGGGTGCTCGCACTCACGGGCATACTCATTCACTTGATAACTCTTGGTTTCAGCAATATCCCGGGTAAAAATGCCGCACGTGGCTTTTCCCTGAGTGTGTACGGCCAGCATGACCTGCACAGCTTTTTCACTGTCCATATTGAAAAAGCCTTGCAGTACTTCAACGACGAACTCCATGGGGGTGTAGTCGTCGTTATGCAAGACCACTTTGTAAAGCGGCGGCTGCGCCAACGCGGGCTCGGCAGACTGTACTGCCAAGTCATCATCATGCTCGGGCATGCCAGGGCGCGTCATGCCTGCCTGTAACGTGGCCGCCACGAGGGGGCTTTCTGTAGTACGCATAAGCAGCAAGGATCATCTTCTCTCGGCTGACGGGCGATGTCTGACACGCAGGTCGTCTGAAGACGCTAGACGCGTGGTTCAGTTGTACACACTATAACCTGCTGTATAAGACGCGCGCCATCAACAAGGGTTCATGAAAAACTCAAAATTATCACACTGGGCTAAACAAAAAACCCCTGCCCGCAAAGCAGGCAGGGGGTCGAGCCGCGCATAGCGCGTAGCTAAACGTGGGGCGACTTAGCCCTTGACGACCATCGCCAGCGCATCGTTCAGCGTCTTGCTCGGACGCATGGCTTGGCTAGCCAGCTCACCGTTCGGGTGGAAGTAGCCTTGGATATCGACCGCCTGTCCCTGAACGCTGTTGAGCTCGTCCACGATGGCCGTCTCGTTGGCTTTCAGGGCTTCGGCTAGGCGGGCGAACAGGGTCTTCATTTCAGCATCCTGGTCCTGCGCTGCCAGCGCCTCTGCCCAGTAGAGGGCCAGATAGAAGTGGCTGCCACGGTTGTCCAGCTCGCCGACTTTACGCGACGGCGACTTGTTGCTGTCGAGGAATTTGCCGTTGGCTTCATCCAACGCCTTGGCCAGCAGCGTGGCGCGGGCGTTGCCGAAAGTGCTACCTAGGTGTTCGAGCGATGCAGCCAGTGCCAGGAACTCACCCAGTGAATCCCAGCGCAGATGGTTCTCTTCCAGGAACTGCTGAACGTGCTTCGGTGCAGAGCCGCCAGCGCCCGTTTCGAACAGACCACCGCCGTTCATCAGCGGAACGATAGAGAGCATCTTGGCGCTGGTGCCCAGCTCCATGATCGGGAACAGATCGGTGAGGTAGTCACGCAGCACGTTACCGGTGACGGAGATGGTGTCTTCCCCCTTGCGAATACGCTCCAGGGAGACTTTCATCGCGTCGACCGGTGCGAGGATACGGATATCCAGGCCAGCGGTGTCGTGATCTTTCAGGTACGTTTCGACCTTCTTGATCAGTTGGGCGTCGTGGGCACGGTTGGCATCCAGCCAGAACAGCGCCGGTGCACCGCTGTCGCGGGCGCGAGTCACGGCCAGCTTCACCCAATCCTGAATCGGAGCATCTTTGGTCTGACACATACGCCAGATATCGCCCGCTTCTACTGCATGGCTAAATACCGTGTTGCCCGAGTCATCGGTCACTACGACGGTACCGTCGGCAGGCATTTGGAAGGTCTTGTCGTGAGAGCCGTACTCTTCGGCCTTCTGCGCCATCAGACCCACGTTGGGCACGCTACCCATGGTGGTCGGATCGAACGCACCGTACTGTTTGCAATCGTCGATCACCGCTTGATAAATAGTGGCATAGCAACGATCTGGGATGACGGCTTTGGCATCCTGCAGCTCGTCGTTGGCGTTCCACATCTTGCCGGAGTCACGAATCATCGCTGGCATGGAGGCGTCGATGATCACGTCACTGGGCACGTGCAGGTTGGTGATGCCCTTATGGGAGTTCACCATCGCCATGGCCGGGCGTGTTTGATACAGCGCCTCAACATCGCCTTTGATGGCTTCTTGCTGGTCGCTGGGCAGCTTCTCGATGGCGCTGTACAGGTCGCCAATACCGCTGTTGGCGTTGAAGCCCGCGCTCTTCAGTGCGTCAGCGTGCTTCTCCAGCACCTCTTTGTAGAACTCCTCGACCACGATGCCAAACATGATCGGGTCGGAGACTTTCATCATGGTGGCTTTCAGGTGCAGCGAGAACAGCACGCCGCTCTCTTTGGCATCGTTGATCTGGCTGTCGATGAAGCGACGCAGACGACGGCTGCTCATGCAAGCCGCATCGATCACTTCACCAGCCTGAACCGCGAGCCCTTCTTTCAGCACCACCTGGGTGCCATCCGCTTGCTGCAGCTCGATCTTCAGCGTGCCAGCTTTTTCCATTACTGCCGACTGCTCGCTGCCGTAAAAGTCACCGTCGCTCATATGCGCCACGTGGGACTTGGAGTCAGCGCTCCACTCGCCCATGCGGTGCGGGTATTTACGCGCGTAGTTCTTGACCGATTTCGGCGCACGGCGGTCGGAGTTGCCTTCACGCAGCACCGGGTTTACTGCACTGCCTTTGGCTTTGTCGTAACGCGCTTTGATGGAGGCTTCTTCGTCGTTTTTCGGCTCTTCCGGGTAGTCCGGCAGCGGGTAGCCCTGGCTTTGCAGCTCTTTGATGGTTGCTTTGAGCTGCGGGCCTGAAGCGCTGATATTGGGCAGTTTGATGATGTTGGCTTCGGGCGTCTTCGCCAGCTCGCCCAATTCCGCCAGGTCATCGCTGACGCGCTGCTGATCGTTCAGAAGATCGGGAAATTGTGCCAGCACACGGGCGGCAAGCGAGATATCGCGGGTCTCTACTTCGACACCGGCAGAGTCAGTAAAGGCATCAATAATGGGTAACAAGGAATAGGTAGCGAGCGCAGGAGCTTCATCGGTGAGCGTATAAATGATCTTCGGCGTTTTAGACATTTTTGCGTTAACCTCTTTTCGGTCGCTGTGATTATAAAAAATCCTGAGCTACGCGGCTCATACGACGATAGGCCTTGCCGCGAAGCGTTTGGAGCATCCTGTATGCGCTGCCCCTATGGTCACTCGGTGGTTACTGCGGTAACGATGACGACGGATGATACGGTGAGCATCGTTGTGCTGCCGGGTCATCTCAAACAGCTGCGCCAGATTATACCAGCGCTGCACTTTAACCGCATGAGCGATTGTCGACAAATCCTCCACCTCCAGATCTTGAGACCGTTCGTGAGACGATGAGCACCCTATATTTACTGCATAAACCCTACCGCATGCTTTCCCAGTTTACTGACAGCCAAGGCCGAGCCACCCTGGCCGACGTGCTCAATGCGCCGGGCGTTTACGCGGCCGGACGCCTCGACTTCGACTCCGAGGGGCTTTTATTACTGAGTGATGACGGCAGTCTGATCCACCGTATCGCCCATCCACGTCATAAACAGCCGAAAACCTATTGGGTACAGCTGGAAGGCGACATTACCGACGAAGCCATTCGTGCACTCGCCTCAGGCGTTACCTTAAAAGATGGCCCTACCCTGCCTGCCAAAGCTCGGCGTATATCGCCCCCTAACGTGGCTGAGCGCGATCCAGCCATCGACCCCAAACGCCATCCTGTGACCAGCTGGCTGGAACTCACCATTAGCGAGGGGCGTAATCGCCAAGTGCGCCGCATGACCGCCCACGTTGGCTTTCCCACGCTGCGCCTGATACGTGCCGCGATTGGCCCCTGGCAATTGGGTGATCTCGCTCCCGGGGAGTGGCGCAAAGAGACGCTACATGCTCCACGGCCGACCCACGCGACCAAGCCCCGCACTAGGCAACAACAGCCACTCCACACCCGCAAAGGCGCTGACAAGAGCGCCAAGCGCGGCACGAAGAGAAACGCAACACCAAAAGGGGGACGCAAATGAGCCGCGTCGCCCAAACGGACGTTGCCCGCCCCATCATTCACAGCACCGTTGCCTGCGTGATTGAGCAGCAGGGGCGCTTTCTGATGGTGGAAGAGGATAAAGGTGGCCCACACACGCTGTTCAATCAGCCTGCCGGACACGTCGAACGTGGGGAAGGCCCAGTGGCCGCCGTTCACCGTGAAGTCATGGAAGAGACCGCTTGGCAGATCACCTTGGCCGGCTATCTGGGGCTGTACGTCTTTCACACGCCGACCGGTACGACCTTCCATAGTCACGGTTTCGTTGCCTTGCCCAACCAGCGCCTTAGCTCAGCTATCGACCCGGCCATCGTCGCGACCCACTGGCTGACACGAGAGGAGATTGCCATGTTGGACGGCGCCCGACGGCTGCGAAGCCCGCTGGTTCTCCAACGTATCGACGACGCGCTAAACGGCCACCGCTACCCGCTTGGCGTGATCAAGGAGTGAAGCACTCGAAGCATCGAGCCCCCATCGTGTATAATCGCCGCCCAATTGCACACCACTTCAACCGAGGATGCTCATGACATCCACCCATGGCACAGCCACCCAGGACGCGTCAGACACCCGCAGCGCTGCCACCGGCAAGGTCATCGTCGGCATGTCGGGCGGCGTCGACTCCTCCGTATCGGCGCTCCTTCTGCTCCAGCAGGGGTACGACGTCGAAGGCCTGTTTATGAAAAACTGGGATGAAGACGACGGCACCGAATACTGCACGGCCAAAGAGGATTTGGCCGACGCGGAAGCCGTGTGCGCCAAGCTGGGCATCAAGCTTCATACCGCCAACTTCGCCGCCGAATATTGGGACAACGTTTTCGAGCATTTTCTAGCGGAGTACAAGGCGGGCCGTACGCCAAACCCGGATATCCTTTGCAACCGGGAGATCAAGTTCAAGGTCTTCTTGGAGTATGCCGAGATGCTGGGTGCCGATAAAATCGCCACCGGTCACTACGTGCGCCAAGGCATCCGCGACGGTCACCCTCGCCTGTTGAAAGGCCTGGACGGCAACAAAGACCAAAGCTACTTCCTGCACGCCGTACCGGAAGCGGCCATTGCCCGCACGCTGTTTCCAGTGGGCGAACTGGAAAAGCCGGAAGTACGCGCGCTGGCCGAGCAGCACGACCTCGTCACCGCGAAGAAAAAGGACTCCACCGGTATCTGTTTCATCGGTGAGCGTCGTTTCCGCGACTTCCTACAGCAGTACCTACCGGCTCAGCCAGGTACCATCGAGACCCCCGAGGGCGATGTGATCGGCCAGCACATGGGCTTGATGTACTACACCCTAGGCCAACGCCAAGGGTTAGGCATCGGCGGTTTGGCTAACTACTCCGAAGAGCCTTGGTACGTGGCGGCAAAAGACCTCGACCGTAACGTATTGATCGTGGTGCAGGGCAAGCATCACCCTCTGCTATACACCGACGCCCTAGCCACCGAGCCCATGGACTGGGTCGCTGGCAAGCCGCCGGTTCAGCAAGGCCGTTTCACTGCCAAGACCCGCTACCGCCAAAGCGACTGCGCCTGCGAGATGACTGCCCAGCCGGACGGCAGTGTGGAAATCGTGTTCGACGATCCACAGTGGGCGGTCACGCCCGGCCAGTCGCTGGTGCTTTACGATAACGACATCTGCTTAGGCGGCGGCGTTATCCGCGCCACCTGGAAGGTTACGGAGGCCGCCGCATGAGCGCCACCCCGATACACCGTGCGCCCGACACACCCGCCGCGCGACAAGCCCTCGCGCTGGCGGGGGTATTTCAAGCTGCCAGTTTAGTGGATGAGCTGGCCCGCACCGGGCAGGTCGATACCCGCGCCTGGGAAACGCTGATCAACGCGACGGTCGATACCAATCCCGAAAGCTTTGAAGCCATCTACGGCGGCCACCCCAACAATCTGCGCCGCGGGCTGGAAACACTGGAGGCTTTGGTAGGCCGAAAGCAAGCCAATCCAGTCGTGCTTCGCTACGGTTTCTCGCTGCTTTTGTTGATGAACAAGCTGCGCACCGACCGACGAATGATGGACCTGTTGGGCCAAAAGCTCGCCCATGTCCAAGGGCAGGCGGAGCATTTTGGCACGACCCATGAAAACGTCATTGCCAGCCTTGGCGAAGCCTACCAAGAGACCATTTCGACGTTTAAAACGCGCATCGTGGTGCAGGGTGACCCCTCACTGCTGCAAACCCGCATGATGCCCGAGCGGGTACGCGCCTGCTTGATGGCGGGCATTCGCTTTGCCCTGCTGTGGCATCAGCAGGGCGGGCGCCGCTGGAAGCTGGTCTTCCAACGCAAGGCGCTACGCCGAGCCCTGGATGGCTTCAGTTAGCCACCTTGCCACCTCACATTCGACCTCCGACTTTGACCACTCTGGAAACCAAGCCATGCAACTCTCTGCTCTGACCGCTCTCTCTCCCGTTGACGGCCGCTACGGCGCCAAAGCCGCCGCGCTACGTGAACACTTCAGCGAATTCGGCCTGATCCGTGCGCGCGTGATTGTGGAAGTGCGCTGGCTGCAGCGCCTTGCTGAGCACGGCCAGATTGTCGAAGTCCCGCCGCTCTCCGCAGAAGCCACCGCGTTTCTAGAGCAGTTGATTCGCGATTTCTCCGTAGACGACGCCGAGCGCATCAAAGAGATCGAGCGTACCACCAACCACGACGTCAAAGCGGTCGAGTACTTCTTGAAAGAGAAGATTGCAGGCCAGGCCGAGCTGAACGCGGTCACCGAGTTCATCCACTTCGCCTGCACCAGTGAAGACATCAACAACCTCTCCTACGGCGTGATGCTAGCAGACGGCCTAAAAGCTATGCTGCCGACGATGCACGAAGTCGCCGACGAGATTGCCAAACTGGCCATTGCTCACGCAGGCCAACCGATGCTGTCGCGCACCCACGGCCAAACCGCTAGCCCCACTACGCTTGGCAAAGAGATGGCCAACGTGGCGTACCGCCTGAAGCGCCAGCTCAAGCAGATCGAAAGCGTGGAGATTCTGGGTAAAATCAACGGTGCGGTAGGCAACTATAACGCTCACCTGACCACCTACCCGGACATCGACTGGGAAGCCAACGCGCGCACCTTTGTGGAAGGCCTGGGCTTAAGCTTCAACCCCTACACCACACAGATCGAACCCCACGACTACATTGCCGAGCTGTTCGACGCGATTTGCCGCTTCAACACCATTTTGATCGACTTTGACCGCGACGTATGGGGTTACATCTCGCTGGGTTACTTCAAACAGCGCACCGTAGAAGGCGAAATTGGCTCGTCTACCATGCCGCACAAGGTCAACCCCATCGACTTCGAAAACTCCGAGGGCAACCTGGGACTCGCCAACGCAGTCATGAGTCACCTGGCGCAAAAACTGCCGATCTCCCGTTGGCAACGCGATCTGACCGACTCCACCGTGCTGCGCAACCTGGGCGTTGGCCTGGCCTACGCCCTGATTGGTTACCACGCTAGCCTAAAAGGCATCAGCAAACTGGAAGCCAACCCCGAACGCCTCGCAGAAGATCTGGACAACAGCTGGGAAGTGCTGGCCGAGCCGATCCAGACCGTCATGCGTCGCTACGGCATCGAAAAGCCTTACGAGAAGCTCAAAGAACTAACCCGGGGCAAGCGGATCGACCAAGCGGGCTTCGCCGCCTTCATCGATACCCTCGCACTGCCCGGCGAGGTAAAACAAGAGCTGAAAGCCCTCTCGCCAGCCAGCTATATTGGTAATGCGAAGGCCCAGGCCGAAGCACTCAACCAGCGGCTTGCTGCACTCTAAACGACGCCCTGCGACACTGACGTAGCGCTCACTTGAACTAGGATAACGCCATGAGTCATCACGATAAGCCACTCACCCTGCTGGGCGATTTAACGCCTGCAGACTTCTTGGCCAACTACTGGCAGCAGAAGCCACTGCTGATTCGTGGCGCTATCCCCGATTTCGTCAGTCCCATCGACCCCGATGAGTTGGCAGGCCTTGCCTGCGAGCCCGGTGTCGAAGCGCGACTGGTCGAGGAGAAGGGTCCCGACGGCCCTTGGCAGGTATCACACGGGCCGTTCGATGACGCCACCTTCGAGCGTTTGCCTGAGGGTCACTGGAGCCTTTTGGTGCAGGCAGTCGACCACTACGTGCCTTCCATTGCTGCGCTGATGGACGAGTTCGATTTCCTGCCCCGCTGGCGTCTGGACGACATCATGGTGAGCTACGCGCCCCCCGGTGGCAGTGTCGGTCCGCATATCGACCAGTACGACGTCTTCCTCCTGCAGGCTAGCGGCCACCGCCGCTGGCAGCTGGGCGGCAAGCAGCCGGACAACGCGCCGATCATTCAGGGCATCGACCTGCGCATTCTCGAGACGTTCGACATCGAAGCGGATTCGGACTGGACCCTGGCACCCGGCGACATGCTCTACCTTCCCCCCGGCTGGGCCCACCACGGCGTCAGCCAAACCGACGACTGCATGACCATCTCGGTCGGCTTCCGCGCCCCTTCGGCAGACGAAGCGATCACGTCGTATGCCGATTACGTCGGCGAGCAGATGTCGGATTCCCAGCGTTACAGCGACGCCGGTATGACACCCGCCGAGGAAGTGGGCGAGCTGGACGATGCCGCTGTCGAGCGCATGCGTCAGTTCATTCTGAAGACGCTGGACAACCCCGAACAGGTAGCCCAGTGGTTTGGCAGAGTGATGACGCAGCCCAAATATATCGATCAAGTCGTGCCCCTCGAAGCGCCAATGAGCGAAGCCGACCTTGTTGTTCAACTACAAGACGGCGAACCGCTCTTCCACATGCCAGGGTCTCGTTTTGCCTGGCGTAGCGATGCTTCTGGCACCACGCTGTTCGTCGATGGCGATGGGCACGCCTGCTCAGAACCCCTCGCCAAACGCCTTGCCGACGCCACACCGATGTACGCGGACGCGCTGGATATCGACGGCGCCGCGGCCCTGATTACCCAGCTGATCAACAGCGGCAGCCTAGGCTTTATGGGTGAAGGCGACGACGAGGAGTAACCCATGGAAGGAACGGTCACCGTGACAAGCGGCGACTGGGAATCGCTGGGGGAACCCGCCTCGCTGATTCGCCGAGTCGTCTTCATCGATGAACAGCAGGTGCCTCAAGAGGAGGAGTGGGATGGCCTTGACTCGGCATGCCTGCATTTTCTCGCGACGCTGCAAGGGGAACCGGTCGGCACTGCTCGCCTCCTGCCGGACGGCCATATTGGTCGGGTGGCGGTACTGAGCCGCGCCCGCGGCAAAGGCATTGGCTATCAGCTCATGCAGGCGGCCATTCACGCGGCCCGCGACGCTGGCCACACCCAGGCGGTGCTGAGCGCCCAACTTCATGCCCTCGCTTTTTACGAGCGGCTCGGCTTCGTGGCCCATGGCGATGTGTTCATGGATGCGGGCATTCCCCATCGTGAGATGATGTTGGCCTTGTAACGCGTCTTTACTTGATGAAAGCGCCACCACGTGTGGCGCTTTTTTTATGCCTACGGTCACGTCCATGACCCACCACTGACGAAAAACGACTACACAAACAGGGCGTTTGGCGTAGTCGCTGTCGTCGGACTACAACGCCGTGTGCCCCCAAGTGACAATTGTTGGATCCCCTCGGCTAGTCGATAGTTATTGCACTGCAGCGTTAATGAGTTTCTCTTCGGAGACATGAACGCTGTACAAAGCGAAGCGCCTCACCGCGACGTTTTGCTGAGAGACGATTGGTGTAGAGACAGCACCGCGAAATTGAACAATGCTGGAGTCTATCTCGCAGGTGCAGCATAAGAACAAGCTAACGTGCGAATGACGATAACCCTGGAGGAATCAGCTCATGTCAGGACTGCTCGACGATATCAAAGCGATGGCCCAACTTCGCGAAGCCCAAGGCGGCAAATGGTCAGCCATCAAACCGGAATACGCTGCCCGTATGCGTGCCCAAAACCGCTTCCACACCGGCTTGGACATCGCCCGCTACACGGCTAAAATCATGCGCGACGACATGGCCGCCTACGATGCCGACACCTCCCAGTATACGCAATCACTGGGATGCTGGCACGGCTTTATCGGCCAACAAAAGCTGATCTCTATCAAGAAGCATTTCGGTACCACCAAGCGTCGCTACCTCTACCTTTCCGGCTGGATGGTGGCCGCGCTGCGCTCCGAGTTCGGCCCGCTGCCAGACCAGTCCATGCACGAGAAAACCTCGGTCGCCAACCTGATCGAAGAGCTGTACACCTTCTTGAAACAAGCCGACGCGTGGGAGCTTAACCATCTGTTCCGCGCTCTCGATGAAGCGAAGGCCGCTGGTGACAGCGCAAAAGAGCAAGCACTGATCCATAAGATCGATAACTACGAAACGCATATCGTGCCGATCATCGCCGATATCGATGCCGGGTTCGGTAACGCCGAGGCGACCTACCTACTGGCCAAAAAATTCATTCAAGCAGGTGCCTGCTGTATCCAGCTTGAAAACCAGGTCTCCGACGAAAAACAGTGCGGCCACCAAGACGGCAAAGTCACCGTGCCCCATGAAGACTTCCTAGCGAAAATCAACGCGGTGCGTTACGCCTTCCTGGAGCTGGGCGTAAAAGATGGCGTCATCGTCGCTCGCACCGACTCGCTCGGCGCAGGCCTGACCCAGAAGATCGCCGTGACCCACGAGCCGGGCGACTTGGGCGATCAGTACAACAGTTTCCTGGATGGGGATGTGATCGACAACGCAGCGGATATCAATAACGGCGATGTGGTCATCAAGCAAAACGGCAAGCTGGTCAAGCCCAAGCGCCTGGCCTCCGGCCTCTACCAATTCAAACCGGGCACTGGCGAAGATCGTGTGGTGCTGGACTGCATCACCAGTTTGCAAAACGGTGCCGACCTGCTTTGGATCGAGACCGAAAAGCCCCACGTTGGCCAAATCGCCAGCATGGTGAACCGTATCCGCGAGGTAGTGCCGGATGCCAAGCTGGTGTACAACAACTCGCCCTCTTTCAACTGGACGCTGAACTTCCGCCAGCAGGTCTTCGATGCCTGGGAGAAAGAAGGCAAGGACGTGTCGGCTTACCAGCGCGACAAGCTGATGAGCGTCGAGTACGACAACACCGAACTTGGCCAGCTCGCCGACGAGTGGACGCGCAACTTCCAGCGCGACGGTGCCCGTGAAGCCGGTATCTTCCACCACTTGATCACGCTGCCCACCTACCACACGGCGGCCCTGTCGACCGACAACCTGGCCAAGGGCTACTTCGGTGATGAAGGCATGCTGGCTTACGTCGCAGGCGTGCAGCGCCAAGAGATTCGCCAGGGTATCGCCACCGTCAAACACCAGGACATGGCAGGTTCCAACATCGGCGACGACCATAAAGAGTTCTTCCACGGTGATGCCGCGCTGAAAGCGGGCGGTAAAGACAACACCATGAACCAGTTTGGTTAACCCTCTCTTTGCATGACCCACAGGAGGCTTCGGCCTCCTGTTTTCTTTGCGACCGCCCCGCTGCAAATTTTTTGCACACTCCTTTCTTAATGCCTGTCTACACTCTACTTTATGACCTTTTCTTGGGATGGCTGGTCAAAGCTGTACGTTTCCGTTATCTTTTAACGAACGCTGTTCTAAAACGAGATGTATGCAACGTTTTGCGATCGGTTAACCGCCATCGACGCTGATACCCACTGGAGGTTTTAATGAAACGTTTACTACCCGTTGCCGCATTGAGCATTCTGACACTGGCCGGTTGCGCCAACACCGCACCCTACTCAGGCGATGTCTACCGTGGTAACCAAGCGCAAACGGGGCAAAGCGTCAGCTATGGCACCATCGTGGCCGTCCGCCCCGTCCAAATTCAAGCCGATAGCCGTACTGGCAACCTGCTGGGCGGTGGCGGTGGCGCCGTCATCGGCGGTCTGCTGGGTAGCCAAATCGGCGGTGGCTCTGGTCGCCAGCTCGCGACCGTGGCGGGTGCGCTGGGCGGCGCAGTTGCTGGTACTGCTGCAGAAGACCGCGCTAACCGCGTTAACGCGCTGGAGATGGAAATCCGTCGTGACGACGGCACGGATGTCGTCGTCGTGCAGAGTGCCGACCGCCAGTTCCAGGCAGGTCAGCGGGTTCGCTTGATTGGCAGCGGTGCCAACCTAAGCGTAGCCCCCTACTAATCGGATCGGGCGCGCCTACCCAGCAGCGTGCCCTGGCAGACCATACGCAAGCACTTAAAGCGATGGCTCGTCAAACGACAGCAGCCCGGCCAACTTGGCCGGGCTGCTGTCGTTAGGTATCAATCAACGCACGTCTAGGCAAAGAACGTCTAGGGCATGACCACTCAGTGCGCCATGCTGCTTGCCCAGTTGGCGAGTTTTACGATGATCAAGCCAATCACGGCCAGCAAAATCGCTACCAGCAGCACATCCACCGGGCGAATCAGCGTCGTCGCACCCAGCACGGCCAATGCAGCGACCCACAGGTAACGGTTATCACCGTAGCTTTTCAATACCTCGGGCAGCATTTTGTCCAGCCCCTGGCTAACGCCGCTTTCCCAACGCTTGTTGGCAAAATATGCAATCAGCACGAAGGCGACAACCCAAATCAAGAAGATGGTCATAACGGACTCCAGTGAGTGTATGGCAGGTGAAAAAATGATGGATGTAGGGTATCCCTGCACACCCCCAGGCGCAATAGCGCTAAAGGCGTGGGGGTGGAAAAACCCCGCTTACCCCCTGACAAGCCGCTCCACACGCGTTACCATGTTGGGACATGCACTCACCGAAAGGTTAATCAATGCAAATTGCGCAAAACTCGGTTGTCGCGTTCCACTACACCCTGACCAACGATGCAGGTGAGGTGCTAGACAGTTCCGAAGGCCGCGAGCCTCTGACGTATCTCCACGGCGCGGGCAACATCATCCCGGGCTTGGAAAAAGAGCTTGAAGGCCGCGCTGCTGGCGACAAACTGAACGTCAAAGTTGCCCCGGAAGAGGGTTACGGCGAAGTTCAGGAACAGCTGATGCAAGAAGTGCCGCGCGATGCGTTCCAAGGCGTCGAGAGCATCGAGCCGGGCATGCAGTTCCAAGCGCAAACTCAAGGCGGCCCGTTGATGGTTACCGTCAAGAAAGTCGAAGGCGACACCGTCGTTGTAGATGGCAACCATCCGCTGGCGGGTCAGCACCTCAACTTTGACGTTGAGATCGCGACCGTTCGTGAAGCAAGCCAGGAAGAAGTCGAGCACGGCCACGTGCACGGCGAAGGTGGCGTCGAGCACTAAACAGCTCGAAGCGATCAAGGGGCGGCCACTGGGCCGCCCCTTTTTTGTGGGCGATAGGGTGCTAGTCGTTCGGAATCAGCACGAGCTGACCGTAGCGTACGCTACGCGATGACGTCACTTCATCGGAAAACTGCTTTAGTGCGCTCCCCTGCCCCTTCAATAGTGCCACTTCCAGGCAGCTATCGTGGTTGATGTGCACATGCAGCGTCGAGAGCGTTAAGTCGTGGTGATCGTGGGAGTGGCGGGTCAACCGTTTGGAAAGATCCCGCGCCGCGTGGTCGTATACATACACCAGCGCGCCCATGCACGGGGCTTCGGGCGCAACCTGCTCTTTGGCCTGCGTCAACCCACTGCGCGTGAGATCACGAATCGCCTCTGAGCGATTTTGATAGCCGCGCAGCGCCATCAGCGCATCGACCTCGCCTAACAGCTCCTCATCCAGCGTTACCGTTACCCGCTGCATACCCTCTCCTTCGCCGGTCTCTCATGGTGCATCGCCGCAACTTCCAGCGCTGTTAGTATGATGTTATTGTGAAAACATCATACTAACAGCCTAAAAGGTGACTCATGCGTCGCACTATCATACTGGCTCTGGCGGCCACATGCGTAGCACTAAGCACGCCAGCGTGGGCCAAAGACCAGTTAGTGCTCGCCATAGGCGGCGAACCGGAGCAGGGGTTCGACCCACTGCTCGGCTGGGGCCAGTACGGTAACCCGCTCTTTCAATCCACGCTGCTCAACCGAGGGCCGGATTTAACGCCCCAGCCAGGACTCGCCACGACATGGTCGCTGTCGGACGATCGTTTGACCTGGCGGCTCACGCTACGCACGGATGCCCGGTTTTCCGATAACACGCCGCTAACCGCAGAGGATGTTGCCTTCACGTTTAGTGCCGCCGCCAAAGCAGGCGGCAGAGCCGATCTCAGCGCCTTAGCGAGCGCCCGGGCCGTGGATGGCAATACCGTCGAACTGACTCTCAAGGCACCGCGCATTACGTTTATCGACCAGTTGATGACGCTGGGAATCGTTCCCCACGCCGAGCGAGACAATGGCTATGACGACGGGTACGGCAGACAGCCGCTGGGATCGGGCCCTTACCGGTTAGTCGAGTGGCAGGAGGGTGAGCAACTGATCGTAGAGCGCAACCCCTATTTTTACGGCCCTGCGCCGATCTTCGAGCGGCTAGTGTTCCTCTTCACCGATGAAGCTGCGACGCTCAGCGCCGCCCACGCGGGTCAGGTCGACCTGGCCGCCATCCCCCCGGCTCTGGCTGAGAACATTCCCGATCCGATGCGGCGGGTCATCATGGAGAGTGTCGATAACCGGGGCATTCTGTTTCCCATGCAACCAGACGAGGGCCAGCACGCCACCAACGGCGCCCCGATGGGGAATGACGTCACGTCCGACCTCGCCATTCGCCAAGCGATCAATCTCGCACTCGATCGGGAAACGCTTGTGGACGTAGCGCTGAACGGCTTTGGGCGACCTGCGTTTGGCCCTGCTGATGGCCTACCCTGGAGTCATGGGGATGAGCAACTCGCCACCCCTAACCTAGCCCGCGCGAACGCCCTACTGGACGAGGCGGGTTGGAAGCGCAAACAGGACGACGGGCTACGTTATAAAAACGGCCAACCGGCCCGCTTTCGTCTTACCTATCCCAGCAGCGACACCACCCGCCAACAGCTCGCTCAGGTGAGTGCCGAGATGGTGCGGCCGCTCGGCATCGAGATGCAGCCCACCGGCCGCCACTGGGACGAAATTCAACGGGAAGCCCTCCATCAAGATGCCATCGTGTTTGGTTTTGGCAGCCAAAGCCCTCAGGAGGTGTACTACCTCTTTCACAGTGCTCACGCCGGGGTCGGCTTCTATAACAGTGGCTACTACGCTAACGAGACGGTCGACCAACACCTGGAGGCAGCCCAAGCGGCGGCTAGCGCCGAAGACGCCTACCGGCACTGGCAAGCGGCCCAGTGGGACGGCACTACGGGCTATGGCGTACAGGGCGACACGAGCTGGGCGTGGATGGTCAATCTCGCTCACGTGTACGCCACCAACCGCTGCCTGGACCTTGGCGACCTGGGCGTTGCCCCGCACGGCCACGGCTGGCCGGTGACCGCCAATCTGCTCGAGTGGCGCTGGACGTGCGATTAGCGGTATGGCTCGCACACCGCCTTCTGCGGCTGATGCTCGTTCTGCTGTGCGTGGCCGCAGTGTCGTTTGGGTTGATGATGCTTTCCCCCATCGACCCGGTGGATGCCTACCTGGGCCCACAAATGGCTCAGGTCAGCCCAGAACAGCGGGCGCTGATTGCCGAGCGCTGGGGGTTTGACGCCTCACCAGCCGTGCAGTTTCGCCACTGGCTGCAGCAGTTGCTTAGCGGTGAGCTGGGCTGGAGTCATATCTACCATCAGCCGGTCAGCGATGTCATCGGCCAACGCGTTCATCGCTCGTTTCTCCTGCTGGGTGGCGCTTGGCTGCTCTCTCTTGCGTTGGGCATCTTGCTCGGCATCGCGGCTGGGAGCAACGAGGGCTCCTGGCTGGATCGTCTGATTAGCGGCTACGCCTACCTCACCGCGTCGACACCCACGTTTTGGCTTGCCATGCTGGCACTGCTGCTTTTTTCGGTCACGCTGGGGTGGACGCCTACCTGCTGCGCAGGGCCAACCGGCGTACTGAGTCAAGAGGTCACGCCACTCACACGCCTTCATCACTTGCTGCTGCCTACCCTTACGCTGGCACTATTAGGTGTCGCGACCCTCACTCTTCACACGCGCGCCAAGATGGTGGCGTTCATGCGTTCAGACACTGCCCTTCACGCCTTTGCCCAAGGCGCTAGCCGTATCGATATCGCCTGGCGCCACGGCCTGGGCCACGCCAGCCTTCCCGCGATTACTCTGGCGTTTGCTTCACTGGGCGAACTGTTTGGCGGTTCGCTCTTGGTCGAACATGTCTTTGCTTACCCAGGTCTTGGGCAAGCCACTGTCGCGGCAGGATTACGCAGCGACGTGCCGCTGCTGCTCGCCATAGCGCTTTTCACCGCCCTCTTCGTCAGCGTAGGGAATCTGGCGGCCGATGGGCTCTCTCGATTGACCGACCCGCGGACTCGGCGGAGCCATACCAATGAGTAGCCAGCCGCGTTTGATCGCGGCAGGCTATGCCGCTTTACTGGCCCTGCTCGCCCTACTGCTACTTGGCAGCACCGCTTGGCTCGGGGATAGCCCGACACGGATGCAGTTCGCGGCGCGACTGCTGCCACCCAGCCCCGAGCACTGGCTAGGCACCGATGCCCTCGGGCGTGAGGTTTGGGCGCGAACCCTGGCGGGGCTTGCCTTGAGTTTTCAGGTAGGGTTGAGCGCTGCCTTGCTGGGCACGCTGGTTGCGTTGAGTCTCGCCAGTCTTGCCATGCTGTCCCCCCTGCTGGATGCGTTAGTGAGCCTGCTGATCGATACGCTATTGAGCGTGCCACACCTGCTGCTACTGCTACTGATCGCCTTTGCGCTGGGCGGCGGCACGGAGGCGGTCATCATCGCCGTGGCGCTGACCCACTGGCCGAGCCTTGCCCGCGTACTCAGAGCCGAGCTACGCCACGTTCACCATGCACCCTACGTGGCCATCTCCCGGGGGCTGGGTAAAGGTCAAGGGTTCATCATCAGCCGCCATTTGCTGCCTCATTTGCTACCCCACTGCCTCGTGGGCGCACTTCTCCTCTTTCCCCACGCCATTTTGCACGAGGCCGCCCTGACCTTTTTAGGCGTCGGCCTCGACCCGACGCAGCCCGCCATCGGCGTTTTACTCGCAGACGCGATGCGCTACCTGACCGGCGGCTACTGGTGGCTGGGGGTATTTCCAGGGCTGGGGTTACTGCTCATGGTGTTGGCGATTGAACGCTTCGCCTCGATGCTGCGCGAAGTGCTAGCGCGCTAGCGATTGTGACCAAGGAGTTTGCCATGTTGACCATCGACCGTCTGACCGTGCAGCTGCCTCACTACCCATGCTGGTGGCGGCGAGAGTGGACCTCCTGCATCGACTCACTGTCACTCCACTTACAAACGGGCGACGTGCATGCTGTCGTGGGGGCCTCCGGGGCAGGGAAAAGCCTATTGGCCTACGCCATTTTAGGGCTTCTGCCCCAACCGGCACGGGTCACCGGCGACGTGTTCTTCCAGGGGGAGAAACTGACACCGACCCGCCAGAAACGGCTGCGAGGCCATCAGATGGCGCTCATTCCTCAGTCGTTGAACGCGCTTGACCCCCTCGCCCGCAGCCAGCATCAGGTGCGCTGGGCAGCCCAACGAGCAGGGCTCAGTCGCCCTGACGCTCAGCAGCGCGCCGATGGGCTACTGCGCCGCTACCAGCTCGACCACGCGGCGACTCACTACCCCCACGAGCTATCAGGCGGCATGGCGCGCCGAGTGCTCATCGCCATGGCCCAGGCGGGCAGCGCACGCTTGGTGATTGCCGATGAACCCAGCGTGGGTCTGGACCCAATCCAGCGCGATCGTGTGCTGGCAGCGCTCAAGGCGTTGGCGCGAGAAGGCAAAACGGTGCTGCTGATTACCCACGACCTGCGCCATGCGCTTACCGTGGCTGATAAGGTCACCGTTATGCGCCAAGGCCAAGCGCTGGAAACCGCACCTGCGCAGGCTTTCCAAGGCCAGGGCGAACAGCTGACGAGTGACTATGCTCGGGCACTCTGGCAGGCGCTACCGGATAACGCGTTCACCACATACGCCTCCCCACCTCAGCCCATGGAGCCAACGCTTGCTTGACGCCCATCAGCTATCGTTTCATTTTTCGCCACGCCAGCCGCTACTGGAGAAGATCTCGCTACACCTGGCCCCCGGAGAGTGGCTCGGACTCAGCGGCGACTCAGGCGCAGGGAAATCGACGCTAGGCAAGCTGTTGGCAGGCCAGCTCACGCCCCATCAAGGCAGCGTGTGGGTAGATGGCTCGCCGCTACCCAGACGTGGGCTACGCCCGGTGCAGTGGCTGCCGCAATCGCCGGAGCTGGCGGTCAATCCGCGCTGGCGGGTCGGTCAAATCCTCAAAGAAGCCTGGACGCCGCCCAATGACCTGATGGCGGCATTTGGCATCGAGCCCGAATGGCTGACACGCTTTCCCAATGCTCTCTCGGGCGGGCAGCTACAGCGCGTGTGCGTGCTGCGCGCCCTCGCCCCTGGCGTGCGTTACGTGGTGGCCGATGAAATATCCACCATGCTGGATCCCATCTCGCAGCTAACGCTCTGGCAAGCACTCGACGGATACGCCAAGCGCCATGCCCTTGGCATCATCGTCATCAGTCACGATGCAGCGCTGCTCGACCGGCTATGCCACCGGCGCTACCACTTGGCCCACGGCCGATTAGGCACGACGCTCGAAGCGCCATAACCCCAGACCGATCAACAGAGTAACGCTCAGCAGCAGCCACGAGCCGATGGCCACGCCCTGCCACTGTGACCAACGCCAGAACGGCTCTAGCCAGAAACCGCCAACGCTCGCCCCCAGGTAGTAAAAGACCAAATAGAGCGCCGAGGCGCTGCCTCGCGCCCCTCGGGCATAGCGCCCCACCCAGCTAGACGCCAACGAGTGGGCCATGAAAAAGCCGAAAGCGTTAATGGTCAAACCGAGAATGATGAGCGCCAGCGAGTCCGCCAGAGTAATGGCGGTGCCTAGCATGAGGATCACGATGCCCGCACTCATGCAGCTGGCGGGGGAAAAGCGCCCTGCCAACTTGCCTGACACTGTCGAGCCAAAGGTACCGCCTAGGTAGGTGAGAAAGATCAGTCCCAGGCCGCTCGCCGCCAGTTGATACGGCGCCTCCGCCAATCGGAAGGTGATGTAGCTATATTGATTGATAAAAATCAGGAAGTTGATACCGCCCAAACAATAGGCAGCGAGCAGCACGGGGGAACGCAGATGCCCCAACAGATCCGTCACTGCATCGCGCAGGTGAAAGCGTTTAGGCACGAAGGCTTGGCTATTGGGCAGCAACCGCCAAAAGAGCACACAGCCGACGACCGTCATGGCCCCTACCGCGAGAAACGCCGCCGTCGGCCCACCGATCGCCGCTGCCCCACCGCCCACGATACGCCCGCTGATCCCGCCTAGTGAGTTGGCGCCGATGTAGAGCCCCACGGCGCTCAGCAAGGCGGTTTTATCGAACTCGTCGCCCATCCAGGCAATCGCCACGGCGGGCAAGCCGCCTAGCACGAAGCCCTGCAGCAAACGCAGTACCAGTAAACTTTCGAAGGTCGGTGCAAAGGCTAGGGCAAGCGACAACCCGCCGGCCAAAAGAAGGGTGATGCGCATGATGCCTTCACGGCCAATCGCATCGGAGAGCGGTCCAAACACCAGCAGTGCCAGGGCCAACGAAAGGGTCGACACCGACATCAGCAAGCTGACGCCCAGTGTCGACACCCCGTAGGTCTCTTTGAGGCCCGGCAACAACGGTTGTGGCACGTACAGATTGATAAATACCAGGAACGACCCTAAACATAGAGCCGCCGTCGCGCGCCACCAGGCACGCGTTTTTGCTTCAATCATGTCCTTTCCAACAGTAACCGACGCCGCCAGCGCGCATTTACGGCAGGAAGCGACTGCTTAGCTGGGCAAGGTTGGTCGGCTCCAAGGCACGACGCGACTGCCAGTAATAGCGCCGCCAATAGCTATTGTCCAAGCTGGAAATAATCACGCCTTTCGACGTGGACGCATGGAGGAAATAGCCATTTCCGACGTAAATGCCCACATGGTTGTAGCGTCCGGGTGGGCGGAAGAAGACCAGATCGCCCGCCTGCAGCTCTTGGCGGTCGATCGGGCGTCCCTCATGCACTTGATCGTAGGTAGAACGGGGTAGCTCAACATCAAAGGTATCGCGGAACACATTTCTGACCAGGGCCGAGCAGTCGATACCACGTTCGGTGGTGCCACCAATGCGATAAGGCGTTCCCGCCCACCGCTGGTGCTGCTCTAACAGCGCTTGGCGCACCACTGTTGGTGGTGGCGTCTGCAAACTGCGAAGATGCGCATCAATCGGGTCAACGGGCGACATTTGAGGATCGGCTCCCTCCATGCCCGGAAGCGACATCGAGAAATAATCCTCGGGGGCTTCCATGCCCTGGCGCGAGGCGGAACCTGCACAGCCAGCTAACAAAGCAACGACGACACAAACACTCACAACACGGACAGCGGTCACAGCGGGGTGTGGCGACGCAACCATGCGATTAACCTCGTGACAGAATGAAAAATGGAAAAGACCCAAGCATGAGAAAACTCATTTTTTATAAACCCTGGACTATAAGCCAGTTATCCTATGCTTGGCGAGTCTAATGTAAGATTCGCTGATCCCCGGGCAACGTATCGATATGCAGCGGCGCGAAATGGCGCGGCTTGTTGCCGGGAAAATCCAGGCTTGCCCAGGGGCCGGCCAGCACCGGCGCACCGCACAGCCACGCCACCAGCGCTTGACGAAACCCGGCCAAGAAACTCTCTCGCTCAGGCGTTTCGCCCATGAAAAACGAAAAGCCGGCGTACATGCCTGCCGCATACTCCTGCCAACCAGCGTAGTGGTCTGCCGCCAACTGGTAGGCGCGGTCGAGCACGTTCGCAAACGCTGGCTTGTCAAGCCAACCTAGCTGCCGTGCCGCAATGGCAAGATCCACGAGTTGAGCAATATCCCAGGCGGCCATGTCAACGTCATTACAACCATCTTCGTTGGTGCTCACTCGGCGCAGACGCAGCAAGTGGTGACGCTCCTCTTCGCCGCAGTCGCCGGACTCCAATATGGCGATTTCCGCCGCCAACCGCTCCGGGTTCAGCGTGTAGGGCGCGTAGTTGATCTGATACTCCTGACGGTCCCCAGCTTCCAACATGAAGGTCAAAAATTCCTGCATGTCGTCGGCACTGGTCAGGTGATAGTGGCTCTCGACCCATTCGCGAATGTCGGCGCACTCGCGCGGACTTTCCAACTGCGGCTCGCTCCACACCGCGCTGTTCAGCGGCCCTACCAGCGACATCGCCGTGAAGTGAGTCAACGTTGGCCGCTCACCCGGCTCGCACCAAGCATCGGGGCGCCAATCCAACCAATGGAACAGGCTGCCTGGGTCTTCCAGATGCCACGCTATTTCATTGATCAACGAGTCATGCTCGGGCTCGGGCAGGCAGCTCTCCCAGGCAAACCAGGCCTCTAGCAGGCGCTTGGGCGTGGCATAAAAACGGCACAGGCAGCTTCGCAGAGCGCTGGCGTGCTGCATGAGCGGTTCGCGCTCGAACAGGCCGCTGTCGAGCGCCATGTGCAGGTAGAACGCAAACTTCTCGGCCATGTGAATCGTGGCGGCGTGACGACTGACTCCTTTCACCGCGTTACGCTGTTTTAGCTCATCAGGCGTGGGCTGGCCAAAGCGCGTTTGCGACGGAGGCAGTACGCCATGCACAGCATCTGCCGCGAGCTGGTTGAGGTGGTGCGCCTGAGCAGGAAGCCAGTAGCGCGCCAGCACCTGGTGACCTTCATCCGCATGCAGGCCAAGCGAATCCTGAAGGTAAACGGCGGCATCCGCGCGGCGCTGCTCGGCTATCGGGGCCGAGGGGTTGAGTTGACGCAGCATGACATCCGGCTCGCGTACGCCAGCCAGGGCGAGCAGCCAATGGTGAGCCGTGTTGCGCCAGGCCTTGATACGCGTACGCGAGGCTTGCCGCGTCGGCTCGTCTAAAAGTGCAGCCAGCGAGTGCTTCCAGGGACTATGGGCAGCGTGCATTAACAGCTTGTGGCGGGCGCTGGGTGTCATCCCCCGCCGATCGACGCCCTCGAAGAGGCTTTGCCCGCGCAGGTAGGCTTTTAGCACTGCGTGCCAGTCGTGGTAACGGCGCCCCACGAGATCAGCCGCATGGGCCGCTAGGTCGTCCGCTTCCGCCTGGCTTAGCCAGCCACAGCAGGCACCGGCCCAGGCGAGCTCCACTAGCCGCAGCCAGTCCCAGGCGGCCCACTCCAACGGCTCGCCCTGATTGACGAACGTCGTGAGCACCGGTGCGTAGGGAGCATCGTTTACTGCCCCCCGCTGCCACTCTTGACGCTGCGCGTGATCCATGGTCAGAAGCTCGCGGGCTTCGATATCCCAGCGCTGACGTTCACCTTGAGCGCTTAGCCAGAGCATCACTTCCAGTAGCTGCTCACGGTCGTAAATCTGCCAGACACGCTCCAACCACTGAGTGGCGTCGGGCCAGTCGGCAGCGCTGGCCGGATAGCACACCAAGGGGCGAAACAGAGCACCTAGCCGCCAAGGCTGCGCTTCGGCGGGCTGCGGCCAGAGCGATGTGGGAGCGTCGCGCTGGGCAAGCGCGGCATCCAGCGACTGCCAGGTCACTCCCTCCCCCTCGCTCTCCAGGTTGGACAGCGCTTGGCAAGCGTCGATGAAGCGGTCGTCGGCACCGGTTTCCCAACCTTTGGCCCCCAGCGCGCGACGTAGATCCGACAGCCACGCTCGCTGATCGCTGTAGTCCGACGTGATGCGTCGTATGAGATGGTGTGCCCAGTTCGTCGCCTGCGCTTGGCTCAACCAGCCCGCCGCGCCCGCCAGAGCGGCCCACTCCAGCGCACCCAGCAGCTGATCGGCACTGCCTGACGGTGCGCCCAATGCAAAAAACAGCTGATCCGCCAACGCGCCACGATCGGCAATACCCAGCTGCAGCAAGCGCTGTTCAGCCGCTACCGCATCCACCGCCAGTGGGTGCGGTGTAAAAGCCCAGTCACACAGCACCAGCTGTTGGGCCCACCAGGTATTTAGTGCGTCGACCAAAAGACACCTCGAACAAGAAGCAGAAAGCGATCAATGAAAACCGTACAAAATAAAGCAGCCTGATAAGGCTGCCCAAAGACGCATAGTGTAACGGAAACTATTGCCAAGACCGATAGCAGCCGCACAAAACAGCGCTGCCCGGCACAAAGGCCGGGCAGCGGGTACCACTTAGGGGGAGAAGCGCTAAGCGCTTTTGACTTTACTGATCACCCATAACAAGACCACCGCCCCCACGGTCGCCGTCACCAGAGAACCGATGAAGCCGCCCGCCTGCAGCCCCAGCAGACTAAACAAGAAGCCACCTACGAGGGCGCCGACCACCCCCACACCGATGTTACCGAGTACGCCAAAACCGCCGCCACGCATGATGTTGCCAGCGATCCAGCCAGCTAAACCACCAATGATTAACCACGCAATAAAGCCCATACTACCTCCTTGGTTTCACTCAGCTTGGGGTTTTACCTTCAAACTATTCTTCCACCTATGCTTGTCCTACCATAGCACACGGCGCTACTGTTCTGCCCATTTGTTGCCTTTGCCCACAAGGATTCCCTTATGATTCCCGACTCCCTTAAACAGCTACTTAGCCACGTTGATGGCCATCAACGGGCCCATTGGGAAGGCCGTGACGTCGCGCTCTTCAACATGGCCTGGGGGGAAATGGCGATCAGCCTTCAGGGCGCTCAAGTGCTGCACTTTCAGCCAGCAGACGACACCGGCTGGCTGTGGGTGACGCCAACGCCGCAGGCGCTACCGGGCGCGATCCGTGGCGGCATCCCGCTCTGCTGGCCCTGGTTTGCCGACGAGCGCTACGCCGATGAGAGCCCTGAGCGTAACGGCCCCTTCCATGGGCTTGCCCGCCACGCCATGTGGCGTCTGGACGCCGTTGACGACCACGCCGAAGGCATCGAAGTGCACCTGTCACCGGAAGAGCGCTTACATAGCCAGCTCACCGCCCGCGTGGTCATTCAAGCCAACGCCCAGCGGTTAAACGTTGAGATCATCAGCGAAAACATTGGCGATGCCCCGATCAAAACCAGCGGCGCACTGCATACCTATCTGGCCGTTAATGAGACGCATCAATGCCGCTTAGAGGGCCTCGCGGGTGCGCGCTATTTGGATAAGCTGCGTGACTTTGCTGAATCTGAGCAACAGGGCACGCTGGCGATTCGTGGCCCCGTCGACCGTATTTATCATACCAATGAAGCGGTGCTGCTCAACGACGGCCAGCGCACGCTGCGCATCGGCAAGCAGTCCAGCGACTCCACGGTGGTCTGGCACCCGGATAGCGGCCTGCCCAGCGACACGCCCGCCGACGCAGCCAAACACTTTTTATGCGTCGAGGCCGCCAATACGCGCCTTGACCCCGTTTGGTTGGTACCCGGGGCACAGCACCTTCTAGGGACGACAATAAGCCGCGGTTAATGATCGGTTCATTGAGGCTTTGCTATGATCAAGCCATTGATATCCCCAAGGAGCGACGATGGATCCACAGCAATGGCTGGAAGCAGCCACGCTTGCCTTTAACCTGATCGGTATGGTGGTGTGCTTGGTTGGCTTAACGCTTGCACAAAAAATGCAGCGCCGCTGGCCCGGCTATAGCCTCGCGGTCGTCGGTTTTATCATTGCGACCCTGCCCATGCTCTCCCAGCTTGTCTTGATGTGGCAGCGTTAACGCTCGACTACCTTGCCAAGATGCCCCACCCGATGAAGGAAGCGACAGGATGCGCCAGCCGTTAAGCCGCGAATTGAGCAACATGTTAGAGCGAAGCCGAGACCGGCAGCTGCGGCTGGCGGTAACGGGCCTTTCGCAAGCGGGTAAAACGGCGTTTTTAACCTCGCTGGTGAACCAACTACGCCATGCGGGCGTAGAAGCACAGTTAGACCTGCTACCGGTTGCCCGTGAAGGCCGCCTGCTAGGCGCGCAGCGTTTAAATCAGCCGGACTTAGGCGTGCCACGTTTCCCTTATGACCCCGGCATGGCATCGCTGAGAGACGTACCGCCGCGCTGGCCCGAGCCCACTCGAGGCATTAGCGAGCTGCGTTTACAGCTGCGCTACCGCCCTGCCCAACAGGGCTGGTTTACGCCGGATATCGCTCACCTGACGCTGGATCTGTTCGACTACCCCGGCGAATGGCTGCTGGATTTGCCGCTACTGCAGCACGACTTCTACAGCTGGAGCCAGAGCCAGGCCCAGCACGAAGGCCCTCATCGCCGGGCACTATTTAGCGAATGGCTGGCCGAGGCAGAGCAGCTAGACCCCAGGGCAGAAGCCGATGAAGCGCAGCTCGCCACGCTTGCCGAGGCCTACGCATTGGGCCTGCGTCGCGCCAAGCAGGCGGGCTTCTCTGACCTGCAGCCGGGGCGTTTTTTGCTGCCCGGCGAGCTGGATGGCGCACCGGTGCTGCAGTTCTTCCCGCTGCCCGGATTAGATACTCCCAAAGAAACCCTCGACGCCCTGCCCGAATCGAGCCTCTATGCCACCCTGGCGGCGCGTTTTCGCTACTATCAGCAGCAGGTGGTGCGCCCTTTCTACCGCGACCACTTCCGCCGCTTTGACCGCCAGATTGTGCTGGTGGACGTACTGGGCGCGCTCAACGCCGGGCCGGAGCGCTTTGAGGATCTTTCCCGCGCGCTGCAACAGCTGATGAAGAGCTTTGATTACGGCAAGCGCAGCCTGTTGACCCGCCTGTTCGCTCCCAAAATTGACCGCCTCGCCATTGCCGCCACCAAAGCGGACCACGTGACGCCCGACCAACACACCCACGTGGTGCAGCTGTTAGAAGCGCTGCTGGCGGAGCCATTGAAAGACTTACGCTTTGCCGATATCCCGGTGAAAGCGCTATCGCTGGCGGCCATTCGCGCCACCGAGGCCCGCGAAGTGCTGCATGATGGCAAGCGAACGCCAGCGCTGAAAGGCACCACGTTAGAAGGTGAAGATGTGCTGGTGTACCCCGGCGATGTGCCCAGCCGCCTGCCCAAAGCCGATTTCTGGCAGCAGCAAGGGTTTGATTTCCCCAGCTTCCGCCCGATGCCCGCCGATAGCGAGGCACTGCCCCACATCCGTATGGACGCCGCGATTGACTGGCTGATTGGAGACAAACTGACATGAGCAACCCTCAGCCCCGCCGCGACTTCCAAACCGAAGCGCCGCCCGAACCTACCCAGGAAACCCTGCGCCAGCATGAACGCTTTGCAGCGACTGAATCGCACCAGCCGCTAGCGACCCAAGCCGAACTCAAAGCGTTGCCGGAAGAGACCCTTGGCGCGCCCCGCAAGCGCCGCTGGGGGCTGATGTTCGCTTTGGCAGGCGGTGCCACACTCGGCACGGTAGAGCTGGCAACCGGCATTCCTGAAGCGCTGTCCCAGTCTCAGTGGATGGCGATGGCGTGGCAGCTGTTTGGGATTAGCCTGATTGGCTTGGGCGGCATATCGCTTCTCAAGGAGCTGGGCCGTTTGCGGCGTTTAAAGCGGCACGATCAGCTACGGGCCAACCTAGCCGAGCTTCCCCAGCGCTCCAGCAAACAAGCCCAGGCGATGGCCGTTCAGTTAAAACAGCAGCTTGCACTGAGCAACGACGACCCGCACTGGGTGGCCTTTCAGCGGGCGTGCCAGCCGCACCATAGCGGTGAAGAGATTCAAACCCTGCTGCGCTACCACCTGCTAGCCCCCCGTGACCGGGAAGCTCAGCGGTTGATTACGCGCATGTCGGGGGAAACCGCCATCATGGTGGCGGTTTCCCCGCTAACTCTGGTGGATATGGCGCTGGTGGCGTGGCGCAGCCTTGCCATGGTGGATAGGCTGAGCCGCCTGTACGGCCTGGAGCTTGGCTACGCCAGCCGCCTGCGGCTATTTCGCCACGTGCTGCATAACATGGCGTTTGCAGGCGCCAGCGAACTGGCTACCGATGCCAGCATGGACATGCTCTCGCTGGATTTGGCAGGCCGCCTTTCAGCAAGAGCCGGCCAAGGCTTAGCAACAGGGCTGCTAAGCGCCCGCCTCGGTATGCGCGCTCAGCGGCTGTGCCGCCCGGTGGCGTTTACACCAGAAGAGCAGCCCAAACTAGCCGACCTTCGCCAAGACCTCTGGCGGCAGATCAAGCGGCTAGATAAAGAGCCCGCCCCCGCCGCACGCAACAGCGATTAATACCGCTTACCCAGCGGCTCAAGCCAGCCGCTGCTCGGTTTCAGCATCGAACAGCACCGCCCGGGACATATCGACCCTCAGCGCCAAGCGCTCACCGGGCGACACCTCACACTTCGGCCCGACCCGCGCGGTAATCTCCTGCTCCCCTAACGGCAGGCGCAGCAGAATATCGGCACCGGTCGGCTCCACCACGCTCACCTTGGCTTCCAGCAGCGTGCCTTCGGCCTGCTCGCTGAGCCGCACATCCTCTTCGCTTAAATGTTCAGGCCGCAGGCCGAGAATCACCGGCTTGTCGAGCTGCTCCACCAGCCCTGCCGTATGGCGGGCCGCTGGCCACGGCAGCAGCAGGTCGGCTTCGTCGGGGGTGGCAATGCGCAGTGCATATCCATCGCCGTCGGCTTCCAGCGTAGCGCGGATGAAGTTCATCGACGGTGAGCCCATAAAACCCGCTACGAACATATCCACCGGGTTGTTATAGACCTCATCAGGGCTGCCTAACTGCAGAATATGGCCATCACGCATCACCGCGATGCAGTCCGCCAGGGTCATGGCTTCTACTTGGTCGTGGGTAACGTAGACGATGGTGGTGCCTAAACGCTGGTGGAGCTTTTTGATCTCGGTGCGCATATCCACGCGCAGCTTGGCGTCCAGGTTCGAGAGCGGCTCGTCGAACAGATAGACCTTAGGCTCCCGCGCTAGGGCGCGCCCCATGGCCACCCGCTGGCGTTGGCCGCCGGAGAGCTGGGCGGGCTTGCGCTCTAACAGGTGGGAGATTTGCAGCAGATCGGCCACCCGCTCCACGGCGGCTTCCCGCTCGGCCTTGGGCACTTTGCGCATCTCTAGGCCGAAGCTGATGTTTTGGCGCACAGTCATACTGGGGTACAGGGCGTAAGACTGGAACACCATGGCAATATCGCGCTCGGCGGGGGTGCGCCAGGTGACGTCTTCGCCGTCGATGTAAATATTGCCGCTGGTGACCGGTTCAAGGCCTGCGATGGCGTTCATCAGCGTGGATTTACCACAGCCGGATGGCCCCACCAGAATCAAAAACTCGCCGGAATCGATGGAGATGCTGACATCTTTCAGCACCCGTTCGCTGCCAAACTCTTTGCGTACGTTGTGAATCTCTAACGCTGCCATTATCAAAATCCTATTGTTATTAGCCCTTTACGGAGCCTGCCGTCAGCCCACGCACGAAGTATTTACCCGCCAGCACGTACACCACCAGGGTGGGCAGCGCGGCAATCATGGCGGCGGCCATATCGACGTTGTATTCGCGCACGCCGGTGGAGGTGTTCACCAAATTATTGAGCGCCACGGTAACCGGCTGGGTGTCGTGTGCCGAGAACGCCACGCCGAATAGGAAGTCGTTCCAGATTTGGGTGAACTGCCAAATCACCGAGACCACGATGATAGGGGCGGACACCGGCAGCAGGATGCGCCAGAAAATACGGAAGAATCCGGCACCGTCCAGCTTGGCCGCCGAGACCAGCTCGTTGGGAATGCCCACATAGAAGTTGCGGAAAAATAGCGTGGTAAAGGCGATACCAAACACCACGTGCACCAGGATCAGCCCCGCCCGCGAGCTGGAAAGCCCCAGCCAGCCCAGGGTTTGTGCCATGGGCAGCAGCACCACCTGAAACGGGATAAAGCAGCCAAACAGCATCAGCGCAAACACCAGCTCAGAGCCTTTGAAGCGCCATTTGGTCAGGGCGTAGCCGTTCAGCGCCCCTACGGCGGTGGAGATCAGCACCGCAGGAATGACGATGGCAAAAGAGTTCCAGAAATAACCGCCCACGCCTTCGCAGCGCATGCCGGTGCAGGCTTCGCCCCAGGCTTTTGTCCAGGGGGCCAGCGTTGGGTTTTGCGGTAACGACAGCAGCGTACCGGCGCTGATTTCGCTCAGCGGCTTAATGGAGGTCATCAGCATGACCACCAGCGGCAGCACGTAGAACAGCGCAGCGATGACCAGCACCGCGTACAGCACGCCCCGCCACAACTTGGCCGCAGGCGTTTGGCGACGAATCACATTAGCCATGTTTGCGGCTCCTTAATTCGGAGTAGAGGTAAGGAATCAGGATGGCCAGCACACCGCCGAGCATCAGCATGGCACTGGCAGAGCCCAGGCCGATTTGCGCGCGGTTAAAGGCGTGGGTGTACATAAAGGTGGCGGGTAAGTCCGTTGCATAACCCGGCCCGCCGCCGGTAAGTGCCACTACCAAGTCAAAACTCTTGATCGCAATGTGGGCCAGAATCATCACCGCGCTGAACACCACCGGGCGCAGGCAGGGCATGACCACCCGCCAGTAAATGCGCGGCAGGCTCGCGCCATCGAGCTGGGCAGCTTTAATAACGCTATCGTCGATACCGCGCAGACCGGCGAGAAAGAGCGCCATCACAAAGCCAGAGGCCTGCCAAACGGCGGCGATCACCAAGGTATACACCGCCATATCCGGATCAACGATCCAGTCGAACTCGAACGACTCGAAGCCCCAGCTGCGCACCATGGCCTGGATGCCTAGCTGCGGGTTCAGCAGCCACTTCCACACGACCCCCGTGACGATGAACGACAGCGCCATAGGGTAGAGATACACCGTGCGTAGCGCGCCCTCCTGACGAATCTTTTGATCCAACAGCATCGCCAGCAGCGCACCCAGCACTAAGCAGATCACGATAAACAGCGTGCCAAAGATCATCAGGTTGGTAGAGGCCACCCACCAGCGCTCGTTGGCCATCAGCCGCGCATACTGGCCAAACCCGACAAAATCGTAGCTGGGCAGCATGCGCGAGCTGGTGAGTGATAGAACAAAGGTCCACAGCATAAAGCCGTAAACGAAAAACAGAGACACCGCCACCGAGGGTGCCAGCACTAGCCTTGGCAGCCAGGCCTGCAGCCGACCAGAGGCCGTTGGCCGCAACGCGGTGCGCGTTGGGGTTTCGCTCATGGGGAATTCCTCACCAGTCAACCGCTAGCGCCGCCGTTGCGGCGGCGCTGGTTACGTACGTTTAGCGCGTGCTTGCGCTATTGCCAACAGTGCCGCGCTTAAAACGAGGCGGCTTCTGCGGCGCTGACCAGTCGCTGGGCAGCCTCTTCGGCGGGCATATCGGCGTCATTGAAGTAGTTGGTCACAACGTCAAAGATAGCCCCCTGAACGTCGGCACGAACGGCCATACCATGGGCCATGCTGGGTACTAAGCCATCCTCATCAGCAGTGCTCTGGAAATCGGCCATCGACTGTTGGGCGCAGCTGTCGAACTCGCTCATATCCAGGTCAGGACGCGCGGGAATGGAGCCTTTGGCTAGGTTGAAGGCTTCCTGGAAGGTGGGCTCTAACACCAGGCGCGCCAGCGTGTGCTGAGCTTCACGCTCGGCATCATCGGTCACGCGGAACATCGCCAGGCTATCGATGTTGAAGGTAAAGGCGTCTTCGGTGCCCGGAGCGGCGGCGCACAGGTAGTCTTCACCGGCGGTCAGACCCGCGGCGGTGAATTCCCCCTTCGCCCAGTCACCCATCAACTGGAAACCGGCCACGCCTTCAATCACCATTGCGGTGGCAATGTTCCAATCGCGGCCCGGCATGCCTTCATCCATCAGCTCGCGCAGGCGTTTGAAGTCTTCCAGTGCGGCGACCATCTGCTCGCCGCCCAGTGCTTCTGGGTCGAGCTCCACCAGCGCCTGCTGGTAAAACTCGGTGCCTTGGCTGCCTAACACCACGCTTTCAAACACGGTGGCATCCTGCCAGGACTGGCCACCGTGGGCTAGCGGCACAAAACCCGCTTCTCGAATGGCTTCCCCGGCGGCAAACAGCTCATCTAGGGTGGTGGGCATTTCTACGCCTGCGGCTTCCAGCACGTCCGGGTTGGCCCATAGCCAGTTAACCCGGTGTACGTTCGCGGGCACGGCTACGTACTGGCCGTCGTAACGCATAATATCGGCCACAATCTCTGGTAACAGGTCGTTCCAGCCTTCGGCATCCGCCACTTCGTTCAAGTCACCCAGCAGGCCAAGCTCGCCCCACTCCTGAATTTCCGGGCCTTTAATTTGCGCGGCGGAGGGTGGATTACCTGACATGGCGCGGGATTTAAGCACCGTCATGGCGGTTTCACCGCCACCACCGGCCACCGCAAAGTCCTGCCAGCCGTAACCTTCGGCTTCGAGTAGCTCTTTGAGGACGTTGGCCGCGCGGGCTTCACCACCGGATGTCCACCAGTGGAGTACTTCGACATCGCTTGCTTGGGTAGTGCCTGCGGCCATGGCGGTGCCTGCCGCTAAGGCCAGTGCGAGGGCGGATTTTTTAAACGTGGGCAACTGCTTAATCAGCATGGGTAGCTCCTGCTATTGTTGTTATCGCGAACACCAGCCCTGAAAGACTTGGCGGCTGTCGCTGTTGTAATGCCGTGACACACGCGGTGCAAAACGGCTTTTAGCAGAGTACGACAGCGAGCCGCATAACGGGAGTTACCGAGTCCTGCATAGTGTTAGCGATGTATTACAAGTCTGTAACACTTGATTGGCGAGGCAGCGTTAGCGTGGCCAGCAAGCCGCCTGCGGGGTGATTAGCAAGGGTAATATCGCCCCCATGGGCACGGGCGATATGCCGGGCAATGCCTAGCCCCAGGCCGCTTCCACCGGTGTGGCGGCTTCTGGACACCTCCAGGCGTACAAAGGGTGAAAACACGCGGCCAAGCTGATCCTTAGGGATGCCAGGGCCACTGTCGTGAATATGTAGGCGCACCACGCCCGCCTGCTCTTCCAGCGTTACCCTCGCCCGCTGGCCGTAAAACACCGCATTTTCTAATAGGTTCGCCAGGCAGCGCTTCATCGCCAGCGGTTTGACCGTGAGTGGCGCCACCTGCCCTGCCACCTGCACTTCGCCCCCCTGCAAGCGCAGCGCCTCGGCCAGCTCGGTCGTTAGCGCGTTGAGATCCGTTGGCTGCGGCTCTTCATGCAGGTCTAACCCCTTGACCGAGGCGAGCGCGCCTTTGACCAGCTCGGATAGCTCATCCAGCGAGGCGCAGAAGCGTTCGCGCTGAAGCGGGTCATCCAGCATTTCAGCTCGTAAGCGCATGCGGGTAATCGGCGTTTTTAAGTCGTGGGAGATCGCAGAGAAGAGCCGCTCGCGCTCCTCCACCTGCTCGCGAATACGCCGCTGCATGCGGTTAAACGCTACGGCGGTGGCCGCTACCTCCTTGGGGCCGCTCTCTTTCAGCGGCGGGCTGTCCAGGTCATCACCTAACTGACGTGCCGCCCGGGAGAGCCTTGCCAGCGGCCGCGTCACGCTGGTGATGCCCAATAGCGACAGCGCCAGCACGGTGAGCAGCACGACGATGCCCGCTAGCAGTCGCTCTTCTGAGAGCCAGCGGTAGCCGCTGAAAATATCCGGCACGCCCAGCAGCGTGGCGACATAGAGCCAGGTATCGAGAGCAAGCTCCAGCTGCACCACCAGAATGGGCGGCGAAAGGGGCTCCATCAGCAGGCTGTGCTGGCCCCAGCGGGGCGGCAGGTCGTAAAGCAGCACTTCATTATTGAAGACCCGTAGGGTTTCCGGGCGGGAGAACTCCACCACCACATCGTCAATCGAGAGCTGCTGGGTCAGAATGGTGCGCACGTTGCTCACCACCACCTCTTTTTCCGGGCCGCTGCCGATATCCGCCACGGGAATACGCCGCTCATTCACGCTGACAAAAAAACGCGTGCCGCCCATGCTGCGCAGCTGGTCGAGCACGATATGCCGATAGTCCACCGGCAGTGAACGGAAGAATTTCATGGTGGAGGCGATGCTAAACGCCATATTGCTGGAGAGCTCATCGAGCTGTTCGAGCTGGCTGGCGCGCACCTGGGAAGTCCAAATGGTATAGCTTGCCACCTGAGCGGCCAGCACCCCGGCAATCATAATAATGACAAAGCGCCCGCGCAGGCTGCCGGGCAGCCAGTGCGAGTGTCGTTTCAGCCAGCGTCGCCACTGCCTCACGGTGCCGCATCTACCCTGGCCGTGAGCACGTAGCCCGCCCCGCGTACGGTACGAATCAACTGTGAATGCTGGGCATCTTCACCTAAGCGCTGACGCAGCCGACACACGTGCACGTCAATCGAGCGGTCCAACGGCGGCGCATCGCGGCCACGGGTCAGGGTGTAGAGATCATCGCGAGTAATCACCTGGGCGGGGCGCTCTAAAAACACCTGGAGCAGCTGAAAATCTGCCCCGGAAAGCGCGGTGCGCTCGCCGGTGTGATCAACTAGTTCCCGCGTCATTCGGTCGAGCTGCCACTCACCAAAGCGTACCCAGCGCGCTTCATGAGGGGCGGCCGCTGCGGCCGCCGGGCGCGTGCGGCGTAGTACCGCTTTAATGCGCGCCAGCAGCTCGCGGGGATTGAAGGGTTTGCCGATGTAATCGTCGGCCCCTAGCTCCAGCCCCAGGATACGGTCGGTATCGTCAGCGCTAGCGGTGAGCATGATGATGGGAGTGTCGTTGGTTTTGCGCAGCTCCCGACAGATGGTAAAACCGTCATCCCCCGGCATCATCACATCGACGATCAGTAAATCCGGCGTGTGCTCGGCAAGCTGTTGGTAGAGCGCATTCGCCCCTTCTGCGGTCAGCACGTGGTAACCGTGCCGCCCCAGGTAATCCGCCAGCAGCTCGCGAATTTCCGGGTCATCGTCGACCACCATCAAGGTCGCAGGCGTGGTTGTCATCGTGGAAAGCGCCCCTAAGTTATTATCGTTTTAAGGGCTAGATGATGGTGGAGCGCTCCGCCTACCGCAAGCGGCTATCGACTAAGGTGGCAGAGCGAAAATGACAGCGACAAATGCTAAAGCCCAAAGCGCTGCTTCAGGAATAACGCCACCGCTGCTTCGCCGTGGTGGCCGATCCGCTGGGCGTCTGGCACGCGATCGAACAGCGCCGGATGAGCGTTGGCCATAACCTGGGCCTCGCCTGCCAGGGTGAGCATTTCGGTGTCGTTGAGGTTATCGCCAAAGGCTAGGCAGTCGGCGGCGGTGAGCCCAAGCGACTCCAGCAACGCCGCTAGCGCCACGCCTTTATTCACCCCGCCCGCCATGATCTCTAGCGAGTCCACCGTGGAGTAGGTAATGTGCAGCCCATCGCCATGCGCCGCTTGGGCCTGAGCCTCCAGCTCTGCCAGCGCATCCGGGTCGCCCAAATAGAGCACTTTACCTACGCCGTTGGCGTCCATCTTCTCCGGTGGCACGACCTCATAGCGAAAGCCCGTCGAGGCGTGCAGTGAAAGCAGGTGCGGCGCTTCGGCGTCCACATGCCAGCCCGCTTCGCGGTAAAGGTTGAGGCGCACCTGTGGCGGCCGGGGTAAATGAATCAGCGTGTGGGCGTGATCCGGGTTGAGGTGCGACGCGCTCACCAAGCCATCGTCCGGGTCGTGGGTGTAAGCCCCGTTGGTGCTGATCAGGTGAGCAGGCACGCCCAGCTCATCGCGGAAGACGCGCATATCGTGGTAGTGGCGGCCAGAGGCCAGCGCCAAATGGTGCCCCTGCCGAACCAACTCTCGGAGCACCTCCACGGTGCTGTCATGTAACCGGTGGTCGCTGCCCAGCAACGTACCATCCAGGTCGGAAACGATCAGGCGAGGGGTCATCAAAGCGCTCCTTGTGCGTTAGCAGGGTTAGCGTGGCAGTTCGCTCAGCTTAACCGATTCAGCCAACCGTAAGTAAGTCATTGACCTGCCGTCGCCGTCGCCACTTCCCCAGGGGCAACGATTGGCGCGGCCAGTGGGAATCCGTATAGTGGCAACCTACTCTCGCCAACTGATTGAACACATGCTTCAAAACAACTCCCTGCTTGCCCAGCTCAAGCAACAGATCCGTGAAACCACCCCGCGCGCTGAAGGGGTGATCAAAGCCACAGAAAAAGGCTTTGGTTTTCTTGAAACTGATAGCGGCGAATCCTATTTCGTGCCGCCCCCCGCCATGAAACAGGTGCTGCACGGCGACCGTGTGGAAGCCGTGATTCACGAAAACGGTGATAAAAAGTCGGTTGAGCCTGAAAAGCTTATTGAAGCCGGTTTAGACCGCTTCGTTGCTCGCGTGCAAAAGCGCGAAGGCCGCCTCGCGGTGGTGCCGGATCATCCCTCGATTCGCAACGTTCTAAAAGCACGCATCAAAAACAGCCTGGATGAAGACTCGATTGCCGACGGCGATTGGGTCGTGGCGCGTTTGGTGCGTCACCCGCTAAAAGAGAACGACCGCGGCTTCTTCACTCAGATTGATGAGCTAGTGGCCAAAGCCGATAACCCGGCCGTACCGTGGCGCGTGACGCTTGCTCGCCACGCACTGGAGCAAGAGTGCCCGGATGCCGGCAGCGACTGGCCGCTGCACGATGAAGGCCTGACGCGTGAAGACCTCACCGAGCAGCCGTACTTCACGATCGACGGTGAAAAAACCCGCGATATGGATGACGCGCTACACGTAGTGGCACGCCCGGAAGGCGGCTGGCAACTGAGCGTGGCGATTGCCGACCCCACCGCTTATGTGGAAGAGGGCCATGCTGCCGACCTGGAAGCCCGCGTTCGTGCATTTACCGTGTACCTGCCGGGCCAGAACGTGACCATGCTGCCCGAGCAGTTGGCGGATAACCTGTGTTCGCTGTGGGAAGGCCAAGAGCGCCCTGCCCTGGCCTGCACGCTGAACATTAACGCCGACGGCAGCCTGGGCGACTACCGCTTCTTCGCGGCCAACGTGAAGTCCCACGCTAAGCTGGTGTACGAGCGCGTCTCTGACTGGATTGAAGGCCAAGGCGACTGGGCACCGGCAGATAATATTGCTGAGCAGCTACACGCCCTGCGTGAGCTGACCGAAGCGCGTACCGCGTGGCGTAACGAGCACGCGCTGGTATTTAAAGATCGTCCTGATTACGTGTTCGATCTGGATGAAGCGGGCAACGTGCTGGGGATTCATACCGAAGACCGCCGCATTGCCAACCGCATGATCGAAGAGTCGATGATTGCTGCCAACGCCTGCTGTGCGGACTTCCTGGCCAGCCATATCGGCCACGGCATCTTCAACGTGCACCGCGCTTTCGAGCCGGAAAAAGCCGAAGCGGCACAAGAGTTCCTGGCGACTCAGGACATCGAAGTGGCCCAGGAAGCGCTCACCGAGCTTGCCCACTATAAAGAGCTGAAGCGTGCGCTTGAGAGCCGCGACGACGCTTGGCTGGATGCGCGCCTACGCCGTTTCCAGGGCTTCACCAGCATGTCGGCCCAACCTGGCCCGCACTTCGGCCTGGGCCTGCCCGCCTACGCCACCTGGACCTCGCCGATTCGTAAATATGGCGATATGGTCAACCACCGCTTGATCAAGCGCGTGCTGAAGGGCGAGCAGGCTCCGGCAGAAGCCAGCCAACAGCTCACCGAGCAGCTCACCGAGCGCCGCCGCCTGAACCGCATGGCCGAGCGCGACGTGAAAGATTGGCTCTACGTGCGCTACCTGACCCCGGCCGCGCAGAATCAGGACACCTTTGACGCAGAGATCATGGCGATCAACCGTGGCGGCATGCGGGTTCGCCTGATCGAGAACGGCGCGACGGCGTTCGTGCCCGCCCCCTTGATGCACAGCGACCGCGATAAAGTGGTCATCGATGACAAAGAGGGCCGCATTCAGATCGAAGGCGAAGAGCGCTTCAAGCTGGGCGATAGCCTGCGCGTATCGCTCACGGAAGCCCGCGAAGAGACGCGCTCGCTGGTTGCCAAACCCGCTGCCTAAACCCACGGGGCATTTGCCAGCAAGCGCTAAACGCCACGGCCATGCCGTGGCGTTTTTATTTCCGCCGCGCGGTGACGTTGTCGCAGAACTGACTTATTTCTACCCTAAGGTAATTCGATGACACTCATGTGGCTCGGAGGTTACCTTGCACATCGCCGATGTGACCATGTTCCACGCCCCGGCAAGCGGCGGCGTTCGCACCTATTTACAGGCCAAACATCGCGTCCTCTCGCGCACACCCAACCTCCGTACCAGCCTGCTGGTGCCAGGGGCTGAGCGTGATAGTTTGGGCGACCACCACACGCTACCAGCGCTGCATCTGCCTCTTGGGCAAGGCTATCGATTCCCGCTGCGCCGCCGCCCTTGGCGTGATGCCTTGGTAGACCTCTCCCCCACGTTAATCGAAGCAGGCGACCCTTACGTTACCGCTTGGGCAGCGCTGGAGGCTGGCCAACGCTTGGGCGTGCCGGTGGTGGGTTTCTATCACTCCGATTTACCCCACTTGATGGGCGACCGTTTTGGCCGCCATGTTCGCCAGCGACTAATTCGCTACGTGGTGGACCTGTACCAGCGCTTTGATAGCGTACTGGCTCCCTGCCACGCCATGGCCAACCGACTCACCGAGTGGGGCGTGCCCAACGTGCGCGTGCAGTCGTTAGGGGTTGATTTAGAGCAGTTTCACCCTTCACGGCGCGACCCCGGCTTCCGTACGGCCATGGGTATTCCTGCGGATAAAAAGCTGCTGATCTTTGTCGGCCGCTTTTCCCGAGAAAAGAATATCGACGTACTACTCGCCACCATGCGGGCGCTTGGCAGCGACTACCACCTGCTGCTAATGGGACCGGGCATGCCGACTCAAGTACCTAGCAATGTCACGGTGGTCAATCGCTGCTGCGGTAGCCATGAAGTGGCCCGCGCGCTTGCCAGTAGCGATGCGCTGCTGCATGCGGGCACCCGCGAAACCTTTGGGCTGGTGGCCCAGGAAGCGATGGCCAGCGGCCTGCCGGTGATTGGCGCGCGGGCGGGCGCGCTGATCGAGAACGTACCGCTGGGCGCGGGCGTGCTTTGCCAGCCTCTTGACCCGGACGCGATGGCGGACGCCTGCTCCGCGCTGTTTAGCAACGATATTGCCGCCAGCGGACGCTACGCGCGCCATTTTGTTGAGCGCCAGTTTAGCTGGGATAGCGTCATTGGCTCGCTGCTGACGCACTATGTCGACCTCTGTGGACTCGAACAGCCCGATGCCCGTGTCGTCCGCCGCTAACGCCCAACGGCTGCTGCGCTTTCGTCCGCTACACGGCGCTCTGCTGCTGGCTGCCCTGGTAGCGCCGCTGGTGCTCACATCGCTTGCAGGGGGCAGCCAAGCGTTTGAGCATGTGGCGCAGTTTCCCATTGGCCTACTGGTTCTGATGATCGCCATGGCGGCGCTGTGCTGGAACTTGAACGCTGCCCGGCTACGCCTGATGCTGAACGGCCGCGCTGGCCAGCTTGGGCAGCGGGGCGCGCTGGGCATCGAGCTGGCGGCGAAGTGCGCGCTCTGCGCCACGCCAGGCGGTAGCGGCGGCCCGGCCACTCTGCTGTTACTACTTGCCCAGCGGGGATTTTCGCCCTCAAAAGGCACCGCCGTGTTTCTCATCGACCAGGGGTGCGACCTGCTGTTCTTTCTGCTGATGCTGAGCGGTTTGGTGGCGATGTCGGTTTTCGGGGATGCCCAGTGGCCACACCAGGGGCTGGTTCAGCTCTCGTTACTGGGATTGGCGCTGTTAGCGGTGGGCGTCTCGCTGATGATGGGGTACTTACCCAGGCTGCTGCGTACTCGACGCCAGTGGCTGGCCTGGCTACGTCCTAGCCGCAGGCGCTGGCTGGTCCGGCGGCTGTTACGCTGTCGCCATGCGCTGCGTATGACGCTGGCGCTACCCAAAGCCACATTGGCAGCGATGCTGGCACTCACAACCCTACACTGGCTGCTGCGCTACAGCTTGCTTTACCTAGCGGTGATTGGCATCGGGGGGCATGCCGACTGGCTCTGGACGTTTTTAACCCAGATGCTAGCTATGGCCGCTAGCCAATTCAGCTTTCTGCCTGGCGGCGCGGGGGCGGCTGAAGTGGGGGTGGGAAGCCTGCTGCTGCCCTTAATGGGCCGGGAGCAGGCCGCTGCCGCCGTGTTGGTTTGGCGGCTGATTAGCTACCACTTGTATCTTGCCGCTGGCGCGCCGCTGCTACTGCTCTACAGCGCGCGCATGCTGCGTCAGCGCTAGCCACCTCACCGCTTGACTTAACCTCCTCAAACGCAAAAAGGGCACCCGAAGGTGCCCTTTTCAGCGTCACGAAGAAAATGCGCGGCTTACCAGCCGGTCACTTCTTTCAGCGCGTCGCCAATTTGCGCCAAAGAACGAACGGTTTTCACACCGGCGTCTTCAAGAGCCGCAAATTTCTCATCGGCAGTACCTTTACCGCCAGAGATGATGGCGCCCGCGTGGCCCATACGCTTGCCAGGAGGTGCAGTGACACCGGCAATGTAGGAAACCACCGGCTTGGAAACGTTGGCCTTGATGTAAGCCGCGGCTTCTTCTTCGGCGGTGCCGCCGATTTCACCGATCATCACGATCGCTTCGGTTTTCGGGTCCTTCTCGAACATCTCCAGGATGTCGATGAAGTTAGAACCCGGAATCGGGTCGCCGCCGATACCGACACAGGTAGACTGACCGAAACCGTGGTCAGTGGTCTGCTTAACGGCTTCATAGGTCAGAGTACCAGAGCGGGAAACGATACCAACGCGGCCCGGCTGGTGGATGTGACCCGGCATGATACCGATTTTGCACTCACCGGGAGTGATCACGCCCGGGCAGTTCGGGCCGATCAGGCGTACGCCCAGCTCGTCGCATTTTACTTTTGCGTCAAGCATATCGAGGGTTGCGATGCCTTCGGTGATGCACACGATCAGCTTGATGCCAGCGTTCGCAGCTTCAAGGATCGAGTCTTTGCAGAACGGTGCCGGTACGTAGATCACGCTAGCTTCTGCACCAGTTTTCTCGACCGCTTCTTTCACGGTATTGAAAACAGGCAGGCCCAGGTGCGTCTGGCCGCCTTTGCCCGGCGTAACACCACCGACCATTTGCGTGCCATAGGCAATCGCCTGCTCGGAGTGGAACGTGCCCTGGCCACCGGTGAAACCTTGGCAGATGACCTTGGTGTTCTTATCGATCAGGATGCTCATTACTTGCCCTCCGCTGCTTTTACAACCTGCTGAGCCGCGTCGGTCAGACTGGTAGCAGCGATGATGTTCAGACCGCTAGACGCCAGTTTTTCAGCGCCCAATTCAGCGTTGTTACCTTCCAGGCGAACGACCACCGGGACGTTAACGCCCACTTGCTCAACGGCACCGATGATGCCTTCAGCAATCATGTCGCAACGAACGATGCCGCCGAAGATGTTCACCAGAACAGCTTTCACGTTGTCGTCAGACAGGATGATCTTGAACGCTTCTGCGACGCGCTCTTTGGTCGCGCCGCCGCCAACGTCCAGGAAGTTAGCGGGTTTGCCGCCACTCAGGTTGACGATGTCCATGGTGCCCATGGCCAGGCCTGCGCCGTTCACCATGCAACCAATGTTACCGTCGAGGGCGACGTAGTTAAGTTCCCACTTCGCCGCGTCGGCTTCACGCTGATCTTCCTGGGAAGGATCGCGCATGGCCTGCAGGTCCGGGTGACGGTACAGGGCGTTGCTATCCAGGCCCAGTTTGGCATCCAAGCAGTGCAGGTTGCCTTCGTCAGTGATGACCAGCGGGTTGATCTCAAGAAGTGCCAGATCTTTGTCGTGGAACAGCTTGGACAGACCCAGGAAAATCTTGGTGAACTGCTTCACCTGATCACCTTCCAGGCCCAGCGCAAAGGCCAGCTCGCGAGCTTGGTAGGGCTGTGCGCCGACCAGCGGATCGATTTCAGCTTTGAGGATCTTTTCCGGCGTCTCTTCGGCGACGGTTTCAATCTCAACACCGCCTTCGGTAGAGGCCATGAAGACCACACGGCGGGTAGTACGGTCAACAACCGCACCCAGGTAGAGCTCGTCTGCGATGTTGGTGCAGGTCTCTACCAGAATTTTAGCAACCGGCTGACCTTTTTCGTCAGTCTGGTAAGTCACCAGGTTTTTACCCAGCCACTGCTCGGCGAAGGTTTTAGCTTCTGCCGGGTCTTTAATCAGCTTAACGCCGCCCGCTTTACCGCGGCCACCAGCGTGAACCTGGGCTTTAACCACCCACATGTCACCGCCGATTTTTTTGCACGCTTCTACTGCTTCTTCGGGAGTGTCCACGGCAAAGCCTTTGGACACTGGCAGACCATAATCAGCAAACAGCTGTTTGCCTTGATACTCGTGAAGGTTCATCGATTCATGCCATTGGTTGCATGTGACTCGAACGATGATCAGCTGGCTCGACAGACTACCTGCAAGGCACTGATCATCCCCGTACTTTCAGTTTCCTACAAGCTACCGCGCAGGGCTGAAAGTGTTGCGCCACCTGACGGTGGCGCTTGGTTGTTGCTTAGCGAATTACTTACGCTTCTTACGGTTTGCCATATGAATCGCATGGCCTTCTACCGCAAGTGCCGCTTCGTGCACGGCTTCCGACATGGTCGGGTGCGCGTAGCAGGTCAGCGCGAGGTCTTCAGCGCTAGAGCCGAATTCCATCGCGATAACGCCCTGGGCGATCATTTCACCCGCGTGCTGACCCACGATGTGCATGCCGAGGATACGGTCAGTTTCCGCATCGGCAATGATCTTGGCGCTGCCTTCGGTAGCGTTGTTCGCCATGGCACGACCGCTGGCCGCGAACGGGAAGCTGCCAGTTTTGACTTCGATGCCCTTAGCTTTGGCATCTTGTTCCGTCATACCCACCCACGCCACTTCCGGGAAGGTGTAGATCACGTTCGGAATGGTGTCGTAGTTCATCTCGGCTTTGTGGCCAGCGATGATGTCCGCCACCATGATGCCCTCTTCAGACGCTTTATGCGCCAGCATCGGACCGCGTACACAGTCACCGATGGCGTAAACGCCCGGCACGTTGGTGCGGCACTGGTCGTCGACGAAGATAAAGCCACGCTCGTCCAGCTCGACGCTTACACCGTCAGCGATCACGCCTTTGGTGTAGGGGCGACGGCCAACGCAAACGATCAGCTTGTCGAAGGTCATTTCCTGTTCGCCGTTGGCATCGGTGTACTTGACGACGACTTCGTCGCCTTTCGCTTCCGAACCGGTCACACGGGCGCCCAGTTTGATGTCCAGACCTTGCTTCTTGAGCAGTTTCTGGGTCTCTTTGGCAATGGCGGTGTCGACCATCGGCAGGAAGGAGTCCATCGCTTCCAGAACGGTCACTTCAGAACCTAAACGGTTCCAAACACTGCCCAGCTCAAGGCCGATAACACCAGCACCGATAACGCCAAGACGCTTCGGCGTTTCCTGGAATTCCAGTGCGCCGGTAGAATCGACGATCAGGCCTTCGGTCAGCGGGGTCGGCGGAATTTCCACCGGCACGGAACCTGCTGCGATGACGATGTTGTCGGCGTCGTAAGTGGTGGTGTTGCCGTCGAGGTCGGTCACCTCAACCTGCTTGCCAGAAACCACTTTACCGGTCCCTTCGATGGCGGTAACGCCGTTAGCCTTGAACAGGCCAGAGATGCCGCCGGTCAAGTTCTTAACGATTTTGTCCTTACGCGCCATCATCTTCTTGACGTCCATGGTGACGTCACCGGCTTCAATACCCATGTCGTCGAAATCGTGCTTGGCTTCGACGAACTTGTGCGACGCTTCAAGCAACGCTTTGGACGGGATACAGCCTACGTTCAAGCAGGTGCCGCCGTGTACGACCTTACCTTCTTTACCGATCCATTTTTCAACACAGGCGGTTTTCAGACCCAGCTGCGCAGCGCGAATAGCCGCTACGTAGCCACCAGGGCCTGCACCGATAACGATCACGTCAAACTTGTCAGCCATGTTGGCTCCTTTAGCTTGGTGGCCTCCTCCCGGTGGGATGACAGCGGGCAGGAGGCTGAGTGCGATTAACTAAGCGTGCTCATGAATAGCGAAGGCGGATCAGCGCGCTTCGTTATACGTCCAGCAGCAGACGAGCCGGGTCTTCCAACAGCTCTTTAATCGTAACCAGGAATTGTACCGCGTCTTTGCCGTCGATCATGCGGTGGTCGTAAGAGAGTGCCAGATACATCATCGGGCGAATCTCGACCTTGCCATTGACCGCCATCGGACGCTCCTGGATCTTGTGCATGCCCAGGATCGCAGTTTGCGGCGGGTTGATGATCGGCGTCGACATCAGCGAGCCAAAGATACCGCCATTGGTAATGGTGAAGGTGCCGCCCTGCATTTCGTCGATGCCCAGCTTACCGTCACGCGCCCGCTTACCAAAGTCGACGATCGTCTTCTCGACGTCGGCGATTTTCATGCTGTCGGTATCACGCAAAACCGGTACCACGAGGCCGCGATCCGTCGATACGGCCACGCCGATATCCTGGTAGCCGTGGTAAACGATATCGGTACCGTCGATGGAGGCGTTGACATCCGGGAAGCGCTTGAGAGCTTCGGATGCGGCTTTCACGAAGAAGCCCATGAAGCCGAGCTTGGTGTCGTGGGCCTTCAGGAAGGTATCTTTGTACTGGGCACGCAGTGACATCACCGCGCCCATGTCCACTTCGTTGTACGTGGTCAGCATGGCAGCGGTCTGCTGAGCCTGAACCAAACGCTTGGCGATGGTTTGACGCAGACGGCTCATCGGCACGCGCTTCTCGGCACGCTCACCCTCGACCGCTGGCGCAGCAGCGGCTTTGGCAGGCGCAGAAGATTTGGCCGTTTTCTTGGCCGAGCCATCTTTAACGGCTTTCTGAACGTCTTCTTTCAGAATACGGCCGCCTTTGCCGGTACCTTCGATCTTGGACACATCCAAATCGTGCTCGGCCACCATTTTACGTGCCGCCGGTGCGAGAATCTTATCGCCGACTTTCTCGTCAGCGCCTTCGTCGTCGCTGCTGGAAGTGTCGTTAGAAGCCGGTGCGCTAGCTTCATCGCTACCGCCACCTTCAACGAAGGTCGCCAAAATCGCTTCGGACTCTACTTGGCTGCCCTCTTCGGCCTTGATCTCTTGCAGCGCGCCGTCAGCCGGTGCTACGACTTCCAGCACGACTTTGTCGGTTTCGATGTCGGCGAGTACTTCGTCACGCTTGACCGCTTCGCCGACCTTCTTGTGCCACGTGGCGACGGTGCCTTCCTGGATGGACTCAGGGAAGCTAGGCGCTTTTACATCGTGCTTTTTACCGCCGCCAGCAGGCTTAGACTCTGCTTTTGATTCGGTTTTTTCAGCGCTGCTATCGCTAGAAGCGCTCTCTTTAGAAGAACTATCTTCTTTGCTGCCAGACGCGCTGCCTTCGCCAATTTTGCCCAATACTTGCTCAGACTCGACGGTATCGCCCTCTTCGGCCATTACGTCGGTTAGGGTACCCGCTTCCGGTGCGACGACTTCGAGCACCACTTTGTCGGTTTCGATTTCAACAATCAGCTCGTCGCGTTCGACGCTGTCACCCGGCTTTTTATGCCACGCGGCCACAGTGCCTTCGGCAACGGATTCCGGAAAGGTTGGCGCTTTGATCTCAGTAGCCATGTCGTTTCCCTTATGTGTTCTCTAAACCCGGTGGGCGCTTATAGATTAAAAGCGTCTTCCACCAGCTGGCGCTGCTGTTCAGTGTGGACGGACATGTAGCCCGCTGCCGGAGCAGCCGAGGCAGGACGCCCTGCGAATTTCAATTCACGCCCAAGGCCGTCTTTCAACATATCGGCCACGGTACGCATGTGGTGCTGACTGGAGTACCAGGCGCCTTGGTTCAGCGGCTCTTCCTGACACCACACGATGTCTTCCACATTGGCATACGCCTGGAGCACTTCCAGAAGCTCTTCTTTCGGGAAGGGGTAGAGCTGCTCTAGACGAATGATCGCCGTATCGTCACGCTCGTTTTCAGCGCGCCAGTTAGCCAAATCGTAGTAGACCTTACCGGCACACATGATGACGCGGGTGACGTTGTCGGCGTCGAGATTCGCTTGATCCGGCAGTACCATGTGGAACTTGCCGTGGGCGAGATCTTCCAGGCTCGACACTGCTTCTTTGTGGCGTAGCAGCGACTTCGGCGACATGACCACCAGCGGCTTGCGCAGCGGACGAATCACCTGGCGGCGCAGCAAATGGAAAATCTGCGCAGGCGTCGTCGGTACGCACACCTGCATGTTGTGCTCGGCGCACAGCTGCAAGAAGCGCTCTAAACGGGCTGAGGAGTGCTCGGGCCCCTGCCCCTCATAGCCATGAGGCAGCAGCATGGTCAAACCACACAGACGGCCCCACTTGGTTTCACCCGAGGAGATGAACTGATCCACCACTACCTGGGCGCCGTTGAAGAAGTCACCGAACTGAGCTTCCCAGATGACCAGGTCATTCGGGGCGGTGGTCGAGTAACCGTATTCGAACGCCAACACGGCCTCTTCCGAAAGGAACGAGTCGTGAATGGTGAAGCGCGGCTGACCATCGGACATGTTTTGCAGCGGCACGTAGGTCGAACCATCTTTCTGGTTGTGCACGACCGCATGGCGGTGGGAGAACGTCCCGCGACCTACGTCCTGGCCGGTGATACGGATCGGATGGCCTTGGTCCAGCAGCGTGGCGTACGCCAGGGTTTCTGCAAAGCCCCAGTTGAGCCCCATGCCGCCCGCCTGCATTTTTCGACGGTCCTCATAGATCTTGGCAACCTGGCGCTGAACGTCGACACCGTCCGGAATGTCGCACATTTTCGCGGCTAGCTGCTGAAGGCGCTTCATATCGAAGGTGGTATCGGCATCGCCGGTCCACTCGTGGCCAAGGTACGGCGCCCAATCCACGAACAGCGACGTGTTCGGCTCTTGCACCAGGGCGTTGGCCACGTGGTTACCCGCCACGAGATCATCGCGATAGGTTTCCACCATCGCTTTGGCGTCCTCTTCCGAGATAACGCCCTGCTCTACCAAGCGCTGCGCGTAAAGCGTGCGCGAAGAGGGATGATCTTTGATCTTGGCGTACATCATCGGCTGAGTGCCTGACGGCTCATCCGCCTCGTTGTGACCACGGCGGCGGTAGCACACCAGATCGATCACGACGTCTTTCTTAAACTGCTGACGATAATCCAGCGCCACTTGGGTGGCGTGAATCACTGCGTCAGGGTCATCGCCGTTGACATGGAAAATCGGCGCCTGAACCATTTTGGCAATGTCAGTACAGTATTCCGTAGAGCGCGCATCCAAGGGGTTCGAGGTGGTGAAGCCCACTTGGTTATTGATGACGATATGCACCGTGCCGCCCGTTTTGTAGGCACGGGTTTGAGACATCTGGAATGTCTCCATCACCACGCCCTGACCGGCGAAAGCGGCATCACCATGGACGTTGATGGGCAGTACTTTGCTGCCTTCATCGTCGTTACGACGATCCTGGCGGGCGCGTACGGACCCTTCGACCACCGGCGCAACGATCTCCAGGTGCGACGGGTTGAACGACATGGCGAGGTGGACTTCCCCACCCGGTGACATGACGTTCGAGCTAAAGCCCTGGTGGTATTTCACATCGCCAGAGCCACGCTCGATGACTTTCTTGCCATCGAACTCGTCGATCAGATCCGCCGGGTTTTTACCCAGGATATTGACCAGCAGGTTCAAGCGGCCACGGTGAGCCATGCCAATGACGACTTCTTTGGTACCGTAACCACCGGCGCGCTGAATCAGTTCGTCCATCATTGGCACGAACGACTCACCACCTTCAAGACCGAAGCGTTTGGTGCCTGGGTACTTGGACGCCAGGTAGTTTTCCAAACCTTCCGCTGCGGTCAAGCGCTCCAGTACGTGCTTACGCACATCGTCGCTGAACTTGGGCGCACTGCGGACAGACTCGAAACGACGCTGCAACCAACGCTTCTCTTCGGTATCGACGATGTGCATGATTTCGCAACCGATGGAGCGACAGTAGGTCTGCTCCAGCGCGTCGACGATGTCACGCAGCGGCGCTTTATCAATACCCAGGAAGAACGAACCGGTTTGAAACTCGGTGTCGAGATCAGCTTTAGAGAGCTGGTGGAACGACAGGTCGAGGTCGGGAACGGGGGTGGGATTACGCAGCCCAAGCGGGTCGATATTGGCCTTCTGATGGCCACGGAAGCGATAAGCGTTGATCAGCTGCAGGACTTTGACCTGCTTTTTGTTCTCACCGCTGTCGGGGGCGGCGGCTACCCGGCCCGGGCGGCTTTCACGGCCCAGTTGGTAGAACTGATCACGAATGGGGCTTAGTGGAACATCGTGGGAGGCACTGCCCTCAGGACGCGGCAGCTGGTCAAAATAGCTGCGCCACTCGTCTGAGACAGAATCAGGATCGGCGAGGTACTGCTCGTAAAGCGCTTCCACGTAGTGGACATTGCCACCACTAACGTGAGAGGAACGCCACATCAACTCCATTATGCCTTGTTGCATCTCTCGGTCACCCTGCACTGATGGGGTGGTATCGGCATCGCTGCATGCGCGCAACGACATCGCTATTGCCCTGCCGGCGGGGCGGGACGTTTGCCGGCGGCGCCGACCGAAGGCCGGAAGCCCTTGTTCATACACGTATTTGCGACGCGTTTCTCACTCAGTTCATGCTCAAAAGCCGGTACTTAAAGCACCGGCTTTTAAACTTGACTGGTCATGGTGCGACGCGTCGCCGCACCGTGACAGCCCCTATGATAACAAGCGAAGCGCTACGATTTAAGTAGCTTTATGCTGCAACTTACGTGGTAGACGCTTTTTCTTCATAGGATTAAGTAGTTACGTGGCGTCCGCGAGCAACATTTCACGAATTTTACCAATCGCACGGGTCGGGTTGAGCCCTTTCGGACACACGGCGACGCAGTTCATGATGCCACGGCAGCGGAAGACCGAGAACGGATCTTCCAGGCTGGTCAGGCGCTCACGAGTTGCAGTATCGCGGCTGTCGGCCAGGAAGCGGTAGGACTGCAGCAGACCCGCTGGGCCTACGAACTTGTCCGGATTCCACCAGAACGACGGGCACGACGTGGAGCAGCACGCGCAGAGAATACACTCGTACAGGCCGTCGAGCTTGTCGCGCTCTTCCGGCGACTGCAGGCGCTCGATGGCCGGTGCCGGGGTGTCGTTCTGCAGGTACGGCTGAATACGCTCGTACTGCTTATAGAACAGCCCCATATCGACCACCATATCGCGGATGACCGGAAGGCCAGGCAGCGGGCGCAGCGTCAGCTTGTTGTTTTTCACAACGTCTGACAGCGGCGTGATGCACGCCAAGCCATTTTTGCCGTTCATGTTCATGCCATCGGAACCGCACACGCCTTCACGGCAGCTACGGCGATAGGCCAGACCGCTGTCTTGCTCTTTCATCAAGTGCAGAACATCCAGCACCATCAGATCGCGGCCTTTGGTATCGACCTGAAACTCCTGCATATAAGGTGCGGAGTCGGTTTCCGGATTGTAGCGGTATACGGATACCTGAAGATTGGACATGGTGACTCCCTCTCGTCGGTGCAGAGATTAGTAGGTACGAACCTTGGGCTCGAACGTATCGACGGTTTTCGGCTTGAAGTTGACGTCGCGCTTCTTCAGCTCTTTGCTGGCCGGGAAGTAGAGCGAGTGTTTCAGCCAGTTGACATCATCACGGTCAGGGTAGTCGTAGCGCGAGTGGGCACCACGGCTCTCTTTACGCTCGAGGGCAGCAATCGCCGTTGCTTCTGCCACTTCCATCAGGTTGTCCAGCTCCAGCGCTTCGACACGAGCCGTGTTGAACGCGTTGGATTTGTCCGGCAGGTGCGCATTGGCAATGCGGCCACGCAGGTCCGCCAGCTTTTTGACACCTTCTTGCATGTTTTTCTCTTCACGGAATACACCGAAAGAGTTCTGCATGATGTCTTGCAGCTCGGCTTTCAGCGCCGGAATGCTTTCGCCACCCTCTTCGGATTCGTTCCAACGCGTGATGCGCTTCATGGCGAACTCGATGTCCGACTCGGAAGCGTCGAGGTATTCGATACCTTCGTTCAGCGCGCCTTCGATGAACATACCCGCCGCACGGCCGAACACCACCAGGTCGAGCAGTGAGTTACCGCCCAGGCGGTTAGCACCGTGAACAGATACACACGCCGCTTCACCACAAGCGAACAGGCCGTTGACGATACGATCGTTGCCGTCGTCGTCTTGGGTGATGGCCTGGCCATGGATGTTGGTCGGAATACCGCCCATCATATAGTGGCAGGTCGGCACGACCGGAATCGGGTCTTTCGCCGGATCGACGTGAGCGAAGGTTTTAGACAGTTCTACGATACCCGGCAGACGCTTGCCAAGAACTTCGTCACCAAGGTGATCGAGTTTCAAGAAGACGTGGTCGCCCTTCTCGCCACAACCGCGGCCTTCGAGGATTTCCATGACCATGGAGCGTGCCACGACGTCACGACCTGCCAGGTCTTTGGCGTTGGGCGCATAGCGCTCCATGAAACGCTCACCGTCTTTATTGATCAGGTAGCCGCCTTCACCACGGCAACCTTCGGTCACCAGGGTACCCGCACCGTAAATACCGGTCGGGTGGAACTGCCACATTTCCATGTCCTGCATCGGGAAGCCAGCGCGCAGCGCCATACCAATGCCGTCACCGGTATTGATCAGAGCGTTGGTGGTAGAGGCGTAAATACGGCCCGCACCGCCAGTGGCCAGAACCGTGGCTTTCGATTTGACGTGCACCACTTCACCGGTTTCGATGCACATGGCGATACAGCCTACTACATCACCACTGGCGTTCTTGACCAGGTCCACCGCGTACCACTCGTTCAAGAACGTGGTGTTGTTCTTGAGGTTGTTCTGGTACAGAGTATGCAGCAGCGCATGGCCGGTACGGTCGGCTGCCGCACAGGTGCGAGCCGCCTGGCCGCCTTCGCCAAAGTTTTTTGACTGACCGCCAAACGGGCGCTGGTAGATACGGCCGTTATCGAACCGCGAGAACGGTAGGCCCATGTGCTCCAGTTCGAAGACCGCTTTGGGGCCTTCGGAACACATGTATTCTGCGGCGTCTTGGTCAGCAATGTAGTCGCCGCCTTTGACCGTGTCGTACATGTGCCAACGCCAGTCGTCGTTCGGGTCGGCAGACGCGATGGCACAAGTGATGCCGCCTTGAGCGGAAACCGTGTGAGAGCGTGTCGGGAACACTTTGGACAGAACGGCTGTCTTCTTACCGGATTTCGCCAGTTCAAGCGCAGCACGCAGGCCAGAGCCACCGCCACCGATGATAATGGCGTCGAATGTCAGGCTACGAAGGTTAGACATGTATCAAGCTCCCCACAGAATTTGAATGCCCCACACCAAGTACACGAAGATGGCCAGAATGATCAGCGTCTGGGCACCCACGCGCAGGCGAGTGGACTTGAGGTAATCGGTGGTGACTGTCCACAAACCGATCCAGGCGTGCGCGGCGATCGAGATAAACGCCAGCAGCGAGAAAATGCGCATCCAGGTTTGCTCGAACAGACCGCTCCAGGTGTAGTAATCCAGATTCGGATTGAGCAGCAGGTAGGCGACCACGAAAACGGTGTAAAGGGCCAGAACGACCGCAGAAACACGCTGCATTAGCCAGTCAGACAGCCCGCTGCGCCCAAAACTTGTGATGTTGGTTACCATACCCAAACTCCTGCCAGAATGATCAGAACTGCGCTTACTACGACGGTCGCCTGTGCTTTTTTCACGCCACCTTCTAATGTCACGCCAATGTTGGCATCCATCAACAAGTGCTTGATGCCCGCGACGAAGTGGAACGCCAAGGCAGACAGCAGCCCCCACGCAACGAACTTGGCGAAGAAATTGTTAGCCAAGGCGCTGCTGACAGCGTCGAAGCCAGCCGGAGATGACAGGGATTTACCCAACGCCCAAAAAGCGAAGATCAGGCCAACGAACAGGATGACACCCGTGATACGGTGTGTAATCGACGTTAGCGCCGGTAGTGGGAAATGTATCGTGGTTAGGTCTAGGTTTACGGGTCGTTTGCTATTCACGGCGTTATACACACTCTCTTGGCCCGCTCTGCGACAGGTCGGGCATAGCCCGAGCGGGCAGTGGTTGCTGGAAGGGGCTCGGCCGTTGCCAAGTCGGGCACGACCACCTACCTGCCGGTCGCGCGCCGTGGATTATAAGAACCTTAGCCCCTGCTGACAAACCGATCTCAGGCTTAACTCGACCATGGTGCAAGAAAAATGCCGCCTACCCGAGTCGATTTTGCGATGCAGCATGGTTATAGTGACAGCAGATTGATGGTTTGATAAGCCTGTTAACGTATCGTCAATCCTCTGGCACTTCGCTACTATGAACACCCTATTCATCATATACAATAATTGTTCAAAACAACAATGTCTGTACAAGCGTTACTAGCGCTTAGGCTAATTGACAAAATGTCGCACACTTCTATAGTGGGCAAGCCTTTTCGCCGGCGCGGTATGCGAAACAACGACTTTACGTCCCAAACCGAATTCGAAAGGAGGCCAGCATGGCTGACAGGAAAGCGACATTGACGGTAGACGGTCTTGATAAAACGATCGAGCTGCCCATGTATTCCGGCACACTTGGCCCCGACGTCATCGACGTGCGCGGCCTAGGTGCTGAAGGCCTGTTTACCTACGACCCCGGCTTTATGGCCACCTCTTCCTGCCAGTCCGCAATCACCTATATTGATGGCGGCAAGGGCGTACTGCTGCACCGCGGTTACCCCATTGATCAACTGGCGAAAGAGTCGAACTTTGTAGAAGTTTGTTACACCCTGCTGTTTGGCGAACTCCCCAACGACGAGCAGTACGCTGATTTCGAATCGCGCATTCGCAATCACACCATGGTGCATGACCAGATCAACAACTTCTTCAAAGGGTTCCGCCGCGACGCGCACCCGATGTCGATTCTGTGTGGTGTCGTAGGCGGCCTAGCAGCCTTCTACCATGACCACATGGACATCACTCAAGAGGAAGACCGGGTCATCAGCGCTATCCGCCTGATCGCCAAGATGCCGACCCTGGCGGCCATGTCGCACAAGTACAACGTGGGTCAGCCGTTCAACTACCCGCGTAACGATCTGAGCTATGCAGAGAACTTCCTCTACATGATGTTCAGCAATCCGTGCGAAGAGTACAAAATCAACCCGGTCTACGCGAAAGCCATGGACCGCATCTTTATGCTGCATGCGGACCACGAACAAAACGCTTCGACTTCGACCGTTCGTTTGGCGGGCTCCACCGGCGCTAACCCGTTTGCCTGCATCAGCGCGGGTATCGCCGCCCTGTGGGGTCCGGCCCACGGCGGCGCAAACGAGGCCGTGCTGAACATGCTCGACGAGATCGGCGACGACTCAGAAGAGAACATTCAGCGCTTCGTCGACAAAGCGAAAGACAAGAACGACCCGTTCAAGCTGATGGGCTTTGGTCACCGCGTGTATCGCAACTTCGATCCGCGTGCCAAAGTGATGAAAGAGACCTGTGATGAAGTGCTGGCCGAACTCGGCATGGCCGACGACCCGCAGCTCAAAATCGCCAAGCGTCTGGAGCAGATCGCGCTCGAGGATGAGTACTTCATCGAACGTAAACTGTACCCGAACGTCGATTTCTACTCGGGCATCATCCTGAAAGCCATGGGCATCCCGACCAACATGTTTACCGTAATCTTTGCGGTGTCGCGCACCATTGGCTGGATCTCTCACTGGCATGAAATGCTCAGTGAAAGCTACAAAATCGGCCGCCCGCGCCAGCTGTACGTCGGTCACGAAAAACGTGACTATCCTAGCAAGTGATTTGGCGGCTAACGCGCTAATGCACGCATAGGATGACAAAGGCCACCCACGGGTGGCCTTTTGTTTGCTCGTACCTTCTACCAACAACAAAGGTGTTTTATGCGATCTATCAAAACCGTTGCGTTTATCGGTCTTGGCGTCATGGGCTACCCCATGGCGGGCCACCTCTCCAAGCAAGGTCTCACCACACGGGTTTATAACCGCACCGCCAGCAAGGCGGAGGCATGGGCCAACGCATTCGGAGGCACAGCCCACGCGACGCCTGCCGAGGCCGCCAAAGGGGCCGACCTAGTGCTGGTCTGCGTGGGCAACGACGACGACGTGCGCCAAGTGACTACCGGCAGCGACGGCGCCCTGAGCACCATGGACAGCGGAAGCTACCTGGTCGATCACACCACCGCATCGGCAGATTTAGCGCTGGAGCTAGAAGCTGCGTGCCGGGAGCGCGGCGTAGCATTCATCGACGCCCCTGTCTCAGGCGGGCAGCAAGGGGCGGAAAACGGCGCCCTCACCATCATGTGCGGTGGCGAGCAGGCTCACTTCGATGCGGTCGCCCCCCTTCTGAACCACTATGCACGTGCCGTGACGCTCATGGGTCCTGCCAGTAGCGGTCAGCTCACGAAAATGGTGAACCAGATCTGTATCGCTGGACTGGTACAAGGCTTAGCGGAAGGCCTGCACTTTGCCGAACAGGCCGGCCTCGATCAGCACCAGGTGATCGACGTCATCTCCAAAGGCGCCGCTGGCTCTTGGCAAATGGAGAACCGCCACACCACCATGATCGCCAACGAGTACAACCACGGCTTCGCGGTGGACTGGATGCGCAAGGATTTGGGCATTTGCCTAGAGCAGGCGCGACGACTGAACGCCACTCTCCCCGTCACCGCCCTGGTCGACCAATTCTATGCGGACGTACAGCGTATGGACGGTGGCCGTTGGGACACGTCCTCGCTGTTAAAACGGCTGCGCAAGCCAGAATAACGCTTGACTTTCGGGCACTGCCAATCTGGACAGGGTTTTCCACACTATCTGTGGATAACCCTGTTCACAACCACTAGAAAACGTCCCACAATCGCCATGAACAGTGACCCAGCCTTAAATTGGTTATTTTTTAACCTAACATAAGTTACTGATTTAAAAGGGTTTAAGGTAAATCGCTGATTTTTTGCGTCATATTTATGCGGTTGTGCACAACCCGTTTCATCGAGACGCAAAAGTGGACAAGTCAAGCACAATATTGACAAAAAACGCGTGAAATGGACGCAAGTTCTAAACGGCGGGAATGCAAAAAAGGCAAGTGAGAAGACTCATTGCTATTTGCGAATTAGACTGTTTTGAAGAAGCAGATAAACGAGGTGGCGTCCCATAGGGGGTTCGAACCCCTGTTCCCGCCGTGAAAGGGCGGTGTCCTAGACCACTAGACGAATGGGACGTATCTGACCTGAGATATCTTGGACAAAACAACACCAATGGAAATTGATGTTGGTGGAGCCTAGCGGGATCGAACCGCTGACCTCAACACTGCCAGTGTTGCGCTCTCCCAGCTGAGCTAAGGCCCCACATGTCGTGAAGACGGAGCGTATATTACTGATTCGCCTGATCTTCGTCAAGCGTATTTATCGAAGAAAACGCCACGCTTTCTCACTAGGGGTCACGTGGCGCTCCTCGTGTGCAGGGAAGATGGTCAATTACAGGTCGCGATACTCTTTTTCAAAGCGCTTCGCCTGCTTTTTGGACACGCCCCCAAGCACCTCGATGGCGTTGCGCAGCCGAGCACGCGTCACGTCGGAGCCCAGGATGGCCATCGCGTCCATGACCGACGTACTAGACGTGCTTCCTGTGATGGCGATGAACACCGGTGCCAAAAAAGCCTTCATCTTGAGATCGAAGTGCTCCGCCAATGCTTTCACCTCGGCCAATAGCGCCTCTTTATGCCATGCAGGCACGGCTTCAAAGCGCCATACCAGGAACTGCAGGAGCTTGACGAGCTCCTCGTTCTCGAGCTTGACACTCTCGAAGTCATCTTCGCTAAGCGCCGGTAAGCCCGAGAAGAAGTGCCCCGCTAGCGGAACGACCTGGGAAAGCGTCTCTACTCGGGGACGTACTTGCGGCAAAATCTGCTTCACGTACGCATCGTTGAACGCCCATTCACGGAGCGCCTGCAGCAGTGAGTCGTCATCCAGGTCTTCCCGAATGTAGACGCCGTTCAGCCATGTCAACTTCTCCAGATCGAACACGGGCCCACCGAGTGAGACTCGCTGAATATCGAATTCCGCCATCATCTCGGACAGGCTGAATTTTTCACGCTCATCAGGCATCGACCAACCCATACGGCCCAGGTAGTTGGTCACGGCCTGAGGTAAAAAACCCATGCGGCGATAGTAGTTGATCGACGTGGGGTTTTTACGCTTGGAGAGCTTGGACTTATCCGGATTACGCAGCAACGGCATGTGACACAGCTGCGGCATGTCCCAGCCAAAGTACTCGTATAGCAGTTGGTGCTTCGGCGCTGAGTTGATCCACTCTTCACCGCGCAGCACGTGGGTAATGCCCATCAAGTGGTCATCTACCACGTTAGCCAGGTGATAGGTTGGCATGCCGTCAGACTTCATGAGGATTTGCGCATCGACCTGCGCCCAGTCCACCTCGATGGTGCCGCGCAGCATATCATTCACGACGCATACGCCCTCGCTGGGCACGTTCATACGTATCACGTACGGCCAGCCTTCCTGCTCACGGCGCGCCTGCTCGGCGGCCTCTAGGGCCAGATCGGCGGGCTTCAGCGCAAGATGAAGCCCCGCTTCTTTACGCGACTCCCGCAGCTCGTCCAGCTCTTCACTCGTGCGGTAGCACTTGAACGCATGTCCGGCGTCTAGCAGCTGTTGAGCGTGCACTGCGTAAATATCACCCCGCTCGCTTTGACGGTAAGGGCCATGGGGGCCGCCAACATCGGGCCCCTCGTCCCACTCCAACCCCAGCCAGCGCAGGGAATCCAGAATCATCTGCTCGGATTCAGGCGTGGAACGCACCCGGTCGGTATCTTCGATACGCAGAATGAACTGGCCGCCATGCTGACGAGCAAAGCAGAGGTTAAACAGCGCAATATAAGCAGTGCCTACGTGCGGATCTCCTGTGGGAGAAGGCGCGATGCGAGTGCGAACGGTCATCAACGGATCCTTTTGGCAATGAAGCGTGGCGCCATTATACGCACCCTTAGAACAACCAACAGCCTTAGCAAGGGAACGAGTTCGACTTAAAAGCGTCTGATCGGATGCTCAAGGATCGTCGATAGGAAGATGCGCGTTAAAGCACAATCGCTTAGTATGGCGTAGTACCTATGATTCGTGTTCATACATGAGAAAGAGTTGCGCCTTTCTCAATATGATCAGAGCGCCACCTTACGGGTGGAAGTACATTCAACGAGCTGATTTGGCTCATCGACAGGAAAATGAAATGGAATCGCTAGGCTCACGTATCAAGCAACTGCGGCTTAGGGCCAAGCTCAACAAAGCTGCCCTTGCACGTAAAGTTGGCGTGTCAGATGTCACCATTTCTTACTGGGAGTCTGGGGCGATCAAACAGATCGGCCACGAGCGCTTGGTCGCGCTGGCTGATGCCCTTGATTGTTCGCTGGCTACCCTGCTAGAAGGCGACAGTGCACCACAACTGTTAACCCTGAGCCATACGGGTCCCCTCCCCTGGGAACAGGTTCAGGCAACGACCATTACCGTACCGCATCATCTGCCGTTAAAGATCGACTGGAAAGCGCCTTGCGTGATGGCGACTCCTGGAAAAGACACGGATTTTTCACCCATTGCATCCGGTGATTTACTCCTGCTCGGCCCGACGCATGTGTTCCACAAAGCAGGCCATTACTTGGTCCAACGTGATGACCGCTTCGTGATCGAACACTTTGCGAAAGCCCCCAGTGACACCTCTATCCATGCCGTGCTGTTGGCACACTGGTGTCCTGCCTAAAGCAACTACCTCCCCATCCCTTTAGTTGTCCTCAATCACTTCCACCTGGTCGCGTGTTCGTCTTGGTTCGTTGCCAATCAAGAAACGGCGCGAGTAGGTGGCTATCTGTCCTAACCCATGGCGGGATTGGCTCACTAGCTCTCCCGCCAAATATTCGCCTTCCGGGCCAATGCGTGTCTGTACGCTTTCCGGTTGAACGGTGGATTCGCCTAGCTGTACCGTAACCAAGTAGCCGCCATCCGGGAGTCCGCTGCCCGAGCCAAACGGCCCTGCTTCGAATCGGCCGCCGTCAACCCGCGTCCGCGCCTGCCAGCGGACACGACTAAGCTCTCTTTCGACGATCACCTGCACCTGAGCGCTATCCGGCAAGTTGGTCTCCCCTTGCACCATGAGACGACGATCCGGCCTTAACGATGCCGTGGTAGAGATCGCGACCTGCAGCGGCTCCATTGACTCAGTCGGTTGCTCTGGCTCCGATGCACGCTCCTCGGCAACCGAGGTCGGCTGTGACTGGGCCACCTCCTCTTCCGGCCCGCTGCAGCCGTTCAATAGCAGGGTGCCTACCAGCGCCACGCCAATACTACCGAGCGTTTTCCCCATAACGACTCCTCTTGTTAGTGTTCCGCCCACGACAGCACAACGCAAGCTCTCACCATACCGCTTTTGACCGCAAAATACGCAAAGTGATGCAAGGGTTTATAAGAAGAGCGATCTGCTGTGCCATTATTGATACAAGCCTTCCCACATCGCCCCCTTTGATAAGCCACGCATCATTGGGCGACACTGCCCTATTAACGTTTGAGCGGTACGCCCAGCTTTGTACTGTTCAGCCCTTCTTGCGTACAATTGCACGCTAACGATACCCCTCCGACTACATAGCCACGGCGTACCACCTCTTTTCGTGACACGGCAAGAACGTTGACATTGGTACATGAGTGGTCCTCCGAGCAAGACATATAGACAGCATCCTACTGATGCAAGTGATTGATATGACGACACAACACCCAGCAAACGCGGCCCGCCGATTCTCCGTCGCCCCCATGATGGATTGGACGACCCGCGATTACCGCGCCTTCGCCCGCACGCTCACCAAGCGGGCGCTGCTGTATACCGAGATGGTGACCACCGGGGCGGTGCTGCATGGTTCTCCCCGCGAGCGCTTTTTGGGATATAGCGAAGTGGAGCATCCCATTGCTTTGCAGTTGGGAGGCAGCGATGCGGGTGAGCTGGCGGAATGCGCGGCGATTGCGCAGGCGTGGGGCTATGATGAGGTCAACTTAAACGTTGGCTGCCCCAGTGACCGGGTGCAGAACAATATGATTGGCGCGTGCCTAATGGGCCACCCCGACAAAGTGGCCGCTGCGGTGAAGGCCATGCAGGCGGCGGTGTCGATTCCGGTCACGGTGAAGTGTCGTATTGGTATCGATGACCAGGATGAAGACACCGATTTAGCGCGGTTTATTGATATTGTGGCCTCAGCAGGCTGTGAAGTATTTACCGTACACGCCCGTAAGGCGTGGCTGCAGGGGCTGTCGCCGAAAGAGAATCGCGATATTCCGCCGCTCAATTACCCCCGCGTACATCGGCTAAAGCAGAGCCATCCTGAGCTGCATATCGGTATCAATGGCGGGATTAAAACCCTGGCGGAGTGCCAAGAGCAGCTTGCGCAGGTGGATAGCGTGATGGTGGGTCGTGAAGCGTACCAAAACCCATGGCTACTGGCGGGTGTGGATGAGCAGCTCTTTGGCGAGCAGGGCCCTGCCCGTACACGCTTGGAAGCGGCCACGGCGTTTCGCCCGTACATTCAGCAGCGGCTAGATGAAGGGGCGAAGCTCAACCATATTACTCGCCACTTGCTAGGACTTTTCCAGGGCTGCCCTGGCGGGCGTCGGTTCCGTCGTCACCTGTCGGAGCACGCACATAAAGAGGGCGCGGGCTTACGCTTGTTTGATGACGCGCTCGGCCTCGTTCGCGAGCCTGAGTTCGAAGTGGAAGCTTTTGAGGAAAATACAACCGACCAGCCCGTGACCTAACGGCCTGCGGGCTGGATATTTAGCTAACGCCCAGCGATGCTATCGCTGGGCGTTTTCTTTGAGGGGCTACTGCGCGCGAACGCCTTGTTCAATACGCTCGCCTACTTCTTGATCAATATTGCGCCAGTACTCAAAGGCGCGTTCCAAGACCGGTTCCGTCACGCCACCGGAAAGATGCCCCACCACGTTGGAAACCAAACGGTCGCGCTGGGCATCGTCCATCACCTCACGCACTAGTGCGTGCGCTTGGCTCCAGTCATCGTCGTCTTTGCGCAGCGTATACGCGGCGCGCACGAATTGCCCGTCCGTCGACCACACCGCGTCTTCCGGATAGCGCTGTCCGTCGGCCTTGGGACCGCCTTTGCTATTGGGCGTGTACACCGGGTCGGTGGCATGACGAATGCGCATCGCACCACCCTGACCGTAGCTATGCACGGGGCACTTGGGCGTATTGACCGGAATATGCTTGTAGTTCACCCCCAACCGCGCACGGTGAGCGTCGGCGTAGGAAATGGAGCGGGCTAAAAGCATTTTATCCGGCGAAAGCCCGGTGCCCGGCACCATATTGTTGGGCTCGAACGCGGCCTGCTCGATCTCGCTATGGAAATCCGTGGGATTGCGGTCTAGCGTCAGCTTGCCCACTTCGATCAGCGGATAATCCTTATGCGACCACACTTTGGTAAGGTCGAAGGGGTTAACGCGGTAGGTCTTGGCATCCTCAAACGGCATGATCTGCATGTGCAGCGTCCAAGTCGGGTAGTCGCCGCGCTTGATCGCCTCGAACAGATCCCGGCGGTGGTAGTCCGCATCGCTACCGGCCATCTGGTCGGCCTGCTCTTGGGTCATGCACTTAATGCCCTGATCGGTTTTAAAGTGATACTTCACCCAAAACCGCTCACCTTCCTCGTTCACCCACATATAGGTGTGGCTGGAGTAGCCGTTCATATGTCGCCACGTGGCGGGCACACCGCGGTCGCCCATTAGCCACGCGACTTGGTGGGCAGATTCGGGCACCAACGTCCAGAAATCCCACTGCATATCGTGGTCCCGCAGGCCGTTATCCGCGCGGCGCTTTTGGGAGTGAATGAAGTGCTGGAACTTCATGGGATCGCGCACGAAGAACACGGGGGTATTGTTACCCACCATGTCGAAGTTGCCTTCTTCGGTGTAGAACTTAATCGAGAAGCCACGAGGGTCGCGCCACGTGTCCGGGCTACCGCTCTCGCCTGCCACGGTGGAAAAACGGATCAGCACATCGGTCTTTGTGCCTGGCTGCAAGAAGGCCGCTTTGGTGTATTGGCTGACGTCGTGAGTGACTTCGAAGTGGCCAAACGCGCCGCTGCCTTTGGCGTGGGGCTGGCGGTCGGGAATCATTTCCCGGTTAAACGCCGCCATTTGCTCCATCAGGTAGTGATCGTGCATGACGATCGGGCCATCCGCGCCTACCGATAGCGAATGCTCATCGCTCGATACCGGAATACCTGCTTCATTGGTGGTGGGATGCTGGCTACCACTGCTCATTACTCTTCCTCCTTGTCACGCTCGACATGGCACGGTCTGTACCACTGGAAAGCACCGCTCGCTGCTGCTTTTTTAACGTAAGCTAAGGCGGCACCCACACAGGTATAGTCAACAAGGCGGTATCTCGCCATCCATGGCGCTGGTTGCATGGCTATTAGCCTAATAGCATTTTCCTATCGAAGCGTATTAATACATTGCGTCTGGCGGAGGCGTTAGGCTGGATTGAAAACTCTCGATCGCCGTTTCGGCCTCTTCGATTTCGTCGAAGCGGGCGATGTGGTAGAGCGCTTCCCCTTCGTTGGCAAGCGGCAAGCGGCTCATGCCGATGACGATGCCGTCGGCCATGGAGCGTACTTCATCTTCATCGTTGCCGAATGGGTCCGCTACCTTGCCCAGCACTTCGCCCTTGGCCACCCGTGCCCCCAGGCGCACTTTGGGGCGCAGGATGCCATCGATGGGCGCACGCGCCCAGCTTGAGCCATTGGCCAGCTCCGCCGGGGCCGGTGCTCGGCGGCGCTGCTCGCCTGTCAGCATGCCCAACCGGCGCATAACGCGCAGAACGCCCTGCACGCCAGGGGCGATAGCCCACTCATCGAAGCGCAACGCTTCACCAGCCTCATAGGTGAGTACCGGAATACCGCGGCTTTGGGCGTAGTGGCGCAGGCTGCCTTCGCGCAGTTCCGCGTTCAAAATGACCGGCGCGCCAAAAGCGTCGGCCATACGCTCGGTTTCGCTGCCCGCACTCAACTGTGCACGGATTTGAGGCAAGTTAGTGCGGTGAATGGCCCCCGTATGCAAATCGATGATATGGGTGGCATGATCGACGATCTCCTCCCGGAACAGCGCCGCAATGCGGCCACCCAGCGAGCCCTTTTCACTGCCCGGAAAGCAGCGGTTCAAATCCCGGCGGTCAGGGAGGTAACGAGTCTGCTGAAGAAAGCCAAAGACATTCACCACCGGCACCGCAATTAGCGTACCGCGCAGACTATTGATCGCTTTCGAGCGCAGCAAGCGGCGGACGATCTCCACACCATTGATCTCATCGCCATGAATCCCGCCGCACACCAGCATCACCGGCCCCTCTTTGCGGCCGTGGACCACTTCGACCGGAATATGCAGCGGCGTATGGGTATACAGGCGCGCCACCGGCACGTCGATCTGTAAACGTTGTCCGGGCATCACAGTATGCCCAGCTAGAGAGAAAGGTGCTCGCGCCATTGCCATTCCTTACACGTACGTTGAGACAGAGCCTGACACGCCAAAACACGGTGCCTCAGGGTTTTAAAACAGCGTTTCTAAATCGATCTTATACGCTTTTCAGCATCAAGTAACGCGCTTGATAACCTACATTATCAACTTAACCCGCTATCCATACAGTTTTGAATGTAAAAAAGCCGTCACATCAGATAAAATAGTGCCATTCTGTGTTGATATTGAGGTAATGGTTTCATGGCAAGAAAAACCAAAGCGGAGGCTGCTGCAACTCGCGAAGCGCTGTTGGATGCTGCTGAAGAGGTGTTTTTCGCAAAAGGCGTTGCACGCACGTCGTTAGAGCAAATCGCTCGCCATGCTGGCCTTACCCGAGGCGCCGTTTATTGGCACTTTAAGAACAAAGGCGACCTGTTCATGGCCCTGGTGCAGCGAGTGCGCATGCCGTTCCAGTCGCTGATGGAAGAGGTCAATAACGCCGACCCAACCGTATCGCCGCTCGATGCCATTCGTCTTGCCTGCCACGCGGGGTTGAACCGTTTGGAGCAGCCCTCCCACCAGCGCATCCTTTCCATTTTGCTGCATCGCTGTGAATTCTTTAGTGATATCAATCCCATCGAAATGCAGGACGAAATTGCGGAAGAGTGCTTCGACGAGATGTTCGTGGTTTTTCAGCTCGCCCAACAGCAACAGCTTTTACGCGATGATGTCACGCCGGAGGTGGCCACGCGGCTCATGCAGTCCACGCTGGGCGGCCTGTTCCACGACTGGCTGCGCAACCCGGATGCCTTTTCGCTTCGCGAACGAGGCGGCGAATTGATCGATGCCCTGATGGCCATGCTTCACCGCTGAGCTGACTCTTCCTATTGCGTTGCAGCATAGCGGACTATACTGAGCGTATCCGTTTTGACAGGTACCCCGTATGGATGCGTTAGAGTTTGTTCGCGTGCGCGAACTGGACATTGCCGTTCGCATCTGGAACCCAGATGCACCACGCACGTTGATCGCTTGGCACGGGCTTGCCCGTCACGGCGGCGACTTTGCTGCGCTGGCAAGAGAGCTGGGCAGTGAATGGCGAATCCTCGCGCCCGATACCCCCGGACGAGGGTTATCGAGCTGGTCGCTGTTTCCCGCTCACGACTATCTCTACAGTCACTACCTCACCATCGCGATCGCACTACTGGATCACTATCAGCTCGAACAGGTGGACTGGCTCGGCACGTCGATGGGCGGCCTGTTAGGGATACTGATCGCGGCTAACGAGCAGCATCGCGCGCGTATTTCACGGTTGATCCTCAACGACGTAGGGCCAGAATTGAACAAAGAGGGATTGATCGCTCTGTCGAGCTACTTTGGCGTGACGCATCGGTTCAACAACTTTGCCGACTTAAAAGCGGAACTCACCAAGCATTACGCTAGCTTCGGCATTACTCGCGCCGAGGAGTGGCGAGAGCTTGCCCTTCATAGTGCCCGCCGCCTGCCCGATGGCAGTTGGACCTACCACTTCGACCCACGCATCGGCGAGCAGTTTATCCACGACACGCCCAGGGACACCTGGGCGGACTGGGCCAATATACGCTGCCCGATCATGGTGATTCGAGGGGAGACATCGACCCTGCTCGACGCCGAGACGCTTCCCAAGATGGCGGAGGCACAGCCTACGTTGACGACGTTGACCGCAGCGGGCTGTGGTCACGCGCCGATGCTCAATACGCCTGAGCAGGTTACGCCCATTCGCCACTTCCTCAACGAACCGGCACGTGCACATCGCGCAGCGGCCCCCAGCACCGCCGTTTCGTCCTCATTACTGAGTTGGCTGACGAAGCAGTGGCGGCGCTGGTTTCATTAACCCAAACAGAAGTCAGGTAGAGTAGCCGTTAGGGTGATGCTTGTGCTGCAAACGAAGCTTATTGATACGCACGCGCGTGTCCAAGTAGTGCTGCTCTAAAACGCTTCGGTACGCACCCTCCTCAGCAAGATATTTCACCAGCACACGGCGCTCCCCTGGCTGCGGGCAGTCCCCGGCTTTGCAGTGCAATTTGACCGTACTGCTGGGCTCATTGAGCAGCGTAGCGCTGGCAGATTCATCGTTTTGGCGCTCTGCCACCACGACGGTAGCGCCCAGCAGGCAGCGACGTTTGAAGGGTTGATAACGGTGCAGCCCACGCTGCAACACATGGCATACAGCGGCGGCCATGGGAGAAGCCACCGCGAGCGCAGCCCACACCACCAGTACCCCCACCGGCACCCTAAGCATGCCCAGCGCCATCCAGCGCAGGGCCAAAAGCTCAACGGCAAGCGACAGCGCCCCAGCAAAGAGCACTAAGACGCTGAGCGCTAGCGTGGCGGGCACGCCAGCAAACCCTAGCGAAACGAGCGTGCTGGCCATGTGATCATCGCGCAAGCTGTCGCGTTCGAATAGCTCCAACGGCGCTAGCCGAATGAGCACCAGCAGCCAATAGAGCGCAATGAGCGCTAATAAAAAGGTAAAAACGATGGTAGGAAACTGCAGAGCAGCAGAGATAAGCGTTTGCATGGCGTGTTCTCCTCTGAGCGCGTTGCCCAGTCTTGTTTTCGCCTGACCCAAGCTCTATTTATTGGCGTTTATTAGTACAAGCTGAAAGCGGTGGTCACTACTAGCGTAGCTCATCTTAATCGCTTATGAAGCGGCAGATTTGACCCGCATCATAACGCTGGCAAAAAAAACGGGCGCCCCGTAAAGGGGCGCCCGTGGTAGGCCTGGCCAGATAGGTTACGCCTTATCGTGGCCGAGCTCCGCTTGCTCTTGACGCTCCTGGTTCGGATGGCGCTTGCGGTAGAGCCAATCCGATACTGCGGCAATCATGGCGTAGAAACTGGGAATGAACAGACTCCCCAGAATCGCTACGGATGCCATCCCCACGGCGACCGTGGTACCGATGTGGTGACTACTTACGTCACTGGCACCGGTCGCCAAGGCCAAGGGCAAAGTACCGAAGACAAACGCCAGCGACGTCATGACGATCGGACGGAAGCGCAGTTCTGCTGCGGTAATCGCCGCTTCGCGAATCGATTTACCCAGCTCTTTACGCTGCAGCTCGGCAAACTCGACGATCAGGATGGCGTTCTTCGCCGCCAGACCGACCACCACTAGCATGCCGATCTGCACATAGACACTGGTATCCAAACCACGCAGCACGATCCCCCCAATACCGCCAAGGAATGCGAAAGGCGTGGCGGTCAGTACCGCCAGCGGCAACGACCAGCTTTCGTACTGCGCCGCTAGGATCAGGAACACCATCAGGATACCGAACACGATCGCAAGCGTTGCCGTATTCCCCAGGTTGGATTCCTGATACGCCGTACCGGTCCAGCCCATGCCCCAGTTATCGCCCAGCGTCTCCTGCACCACTTCTTCCATGGCTTCGATGGCCTGAGCCGAGCTGTAGCCCGGTGCCGGGTTACCCTGGAACTGCGCCCCTGCGTAGACCCCAAACCGTGACACGACCGCAGGCCCCGTCTGGCGTTCGAGGGTGACGAACTCAGAGAGCGGGATACGCTCGCCATTACCGCCGCGCACGTAGACGTTGTTGACATCTTCCGGCGTTTTACGGAACTCGTCTTCGTTCTGCAAGTACACCTGGAAGTTACGGTTTTGGTAGCTGAAGTAGTTCACGAACCCGTTACCAAAGGTGTTCGCCAGCGCCGAATTGATATTCTCAAGCGCGACGCCGTAGCTGAGCGCTTTTTGCTGGTCGATCTCCGCCCGGTACGAGGGCACGTTTACGTTGAACGTCGTGAACACTCGGTTCAATACAGGGTGCTGGTTCGCGGCCTGCATGATTTGCAGCGAGGCTTCATACAGTTCCCGAGTAGACGCCCCGTCGAACGACTGCAGGTAACCGGTGAAACCACCGGTGGTAGACAGTCCCATGATCGGCGGCACGTTGAAGGCCATCGCCGAACCGCCATCGATACTGGCACCCAGCTGCATGATGCGGCCAACCAGCTCATTGGCAGTGAGCTCACGCTCCGCCCATGGCTTCATGTTGATGAACATGATGCCGCGTGCGGTATTCACCGCGCTGGACAGAATGTCATAGCCCGCCACCGCAGAAGAGTACTCGACCCCTGGAATCGCTTCGATCTGCTCGCTCAGCTCCGCCATGTATGCCTGGGTACGGCTCAGCGAGGCAGCATCCGGCAAGGAGATACTCGCCAGCACGATCCCCTGGTCGGTCTCGGGCACCAGTGTCGAGGGCGTGTTGGCGTAGAGCCAATAGGAGCCCGCGCCCACTGCCACGGTGAGCGCCAACGCCAGCACCCAGAAGCGCACCAGCTTCTTGACGAACCACATGTACACGGCGGTAAAACCGGCAAAGAAGCGGTCGAACAGACGCAGTGGCGTGCTGATGGCACGCCTAAAGGCCGACTGCTTGGAATGGTGCAAGTTGTGCTTGATGAAGATCGCCGACAGGGCTGGGGTAAAGGTCAACGCCATCAACGCCGACAGCGCTACCGAAATGGCCACGGTGATCGCAAACTGCTGATAGATCTGCCCGGTAAACCCGCCCAGGAAAGCCACCGGCACGAAGACCGCCGCCATGATCAGTGACGTGGCGATAACCGGCCCGCCCACTTCCTTCATAGCGCGGATCGTCGCGTCACGAACGCTGATATCGTCCTCTTCGCTAATGACCCGCTCGACGTTTTCGACCACCAGTATCGCGTCATCCACCACGATACCTATCGACAACACCAACGCGAATAGCGTCAGCAGGTTGATCGAGAAATCGAATAGATAGAAGCCTGCGAAGGTACCGATCACCGATACCGGCACCACCGACATGGCGATGACGGTAAAGCGCCAGTTCTGCAGGAAGATAAACAGAATTACGATAACGATCAGGAACGCTTCGATGAACGTCTTGATGACCGTTTCGACCGAGGCATCGATGAACAGCGTCGTATCATACGGAGTTACGTACTCCAGGCCCGGCGGGAAACGCCCGGACAACTCCTCCATGGTAGCGCGCACCGCATCCGCGGTTTCCAGCGCGTTGGCCCCCGGCTGCTGGTTGATAATGATCGGCGTCATGGCATCGCCGTTCAAACGCGCATCGACACCATAAAAGGAGGCACCCAGCTCGATCCGTGCGACGTCTTCCAGACGCAGCGATGAGCCATCGGGGTTGGTACGCAGGAAGATTTCGCGGAAGTCGTCAGTGCTCGTGAGACGTCCACCGGCGGTAATCGTATAGGTATAGGCGCGCGGCTCGCTTTGTGGCGTAGCGGCCAAGTTACCGGCGGGGATTTCGGTGTTCTGAGCACGAATGGCACTGGCCACTTCGCTAGGCGTAAGGTCGTACTGCGCTAGCTTGTCAGGGTCCATCCAGATACGCATGGCAAACTCGCCACCGCCAAGTACCTCGGCATTACCCACCCCAGGCACTTGGCGCAGCTCATCGAGAATATTGAGCGTGGCGTAGTTCTGCATATAGATCTTGTCATAATCACCGCTCTGGGAGGTCAAGGCCACCAGCATCAGGATCGAGTCTGACCGCAGCTCGACAGTCACCCCCTGAGACTGGACGGCCTCGGGCAGCTGCGATAGTGCCCCCTGAACACGGTTATTGACGTTGATCGTATTGATGTCGCCATCCGTGCCGATGTTGAACGCCACGCTCAGGCTCATGGTGCCATTATCGGCGCTGTTGGAGGTCATGTAGAGCATGTCCTCGACGCCGTTAATCGCCTCGGCCAGCGGCGCAGCCACCGTCTGTGCCACGGTTTCGGCATCCGCCCCTGGGAACTGGGCCTGAACCGATACCGTGGGCGGCACCACGCTAGGGTACTGCTCGATCGGCAGCACCCGCATGGCCATCACGCCTACCAGCGTGACGATAATTGCCAGTACCGTGGCAAAAATCGGGCGGCTGATAAAGAAGTTAGAGAAATTCATTATTGCGCGCCCTCTTCCCCTTCAGCAGCGGGTTGTGCGCCGTCGGCTTGTTGCATCGCGTCGGCGGCTTCCGCTTCTTCCTGGGCTTCTTCTTGCTCGGTCTCTTCCACGAGGTCAGCAGCGTCGCCACTAAACGACTGAGGGTCGATCACGACGCCCGCCTCCAAGCCAGCCGGATCGCCGACGACAACGCGGTCACCTGGCTCCAAGCCATCGCGGATGATTTGCCAGGGGCCTGCGACTTCGCCTAACTGAACGGTGCGTTCGCGAGCTTTGTTCTCGTCATCCAGCACGTAGACCAGCGGGCCCATCAGACCTTGGGTCACGGCAATTTCCGGCACGGCCAGTACATCGAAGCGTTTCAAACCTTCGATGCGCACGCGCACGAATTGGCCGGGCAGTACCGCGCCATCGGGATTGGCAAAGGTCGCCGAGGCCTGCACGGTGCTGGTGCCGGTATCCACGCGGGAGCCGAGGAAGTCCAAACGACCTTCCAGCTCGCTGCCTTCACTACCATCCAGCCCAGGCACCTGTAGGCGAGCGGTGATTTGGGAAGCATCACCGTCGTTGCCAAGCTGACGACGCAGCTCGAAGGCATCCCGCTGGGGCAGTTGGAAGCGTACTTCCAGCGGATCCAGCGGCGTGATCGTGGCGAGCTCGGTGCCCGAATTCACCAGGTTACCGACGTTGATCTGGCTCAAGCTGATCATACCGGACACCGGTGCCGTCACGTTGGAGTAGCCTAAATCCAGATTGGCGCTGGTCAGCGCCGCTTCCGCCTGGGCCACGTTGGCTTGCGCCACGCGCTGCTCGGCAAGCGCTTGGTCGTACTGCTGGCGGCTAACGGAGTTTTGGCTCAGCAACTGCTCGAAACGCTGAGCATCCCGCTGGGCACGCGCCAGCTCGGCGCGAGCGCTTTGCAGGTCGGCTTCACGCTGGTTGACGGTCGCCTGATAAAGGTCAGGCTCGATGGTATAAAGCCGGTCGCCCTGCTCCACCATTTGGCCCGGCTCGAAGTGGCGCTCTTCCAGAAACCCGCTCACCCGCGCCACCAGCGTCACTTCGCTGTCGCTGCGTAGCAGCGAGGGGTAGGATTTATCCAGCGGTATGTCTTGACGCGCTATTTCAGCGACTTCCACCGGGTGGGGCGGCGCTTCCTGCTGGCTTTGCTGCTCTTGTGGCTGCTCCTGACCACATGCCGTGAGCGCTAACGCGGCGATCAGCGTCACTAGACTCGCTCTACCTGAGTGAATCACTCTTTTCATGCGTCGATTTCCCATTCATTTTTCTAAACATTGACCGATCGCCACGGGGGCATGCACAACGAAGATTAGGCGCCTGGGGTGGGCGGCGCGCCAATATCCATCGCGCGCTGGTACGCGTCGGGCTCGTTGCTTTCCGGTAGGGTGAAGTTGACGTCATCGCCGGTGAGCCATGCGTTCACTTCTTCGATGGCGTCCACGTCGAGCAGTCCCGCCTGCTGGCGCAGCGACAACAGGTTCACGACGTAGTCGTAACGCGCTTCGGCGTAGTTGGCGATGGCGTTATAGAGATTCTGCTCGGCGTTCAGCACGTCGACGATGTTACGGGTTCCCACTTCGTAACCGGCGCGGGTCGCTTCCAGGGCGCTGCGGTTGGACACGATGGCCTGCTGGCGCGCTTCGACCGTTTCGACGTTGTTGCTGACCTGGGTGTAGAGCGAGCGAACCTGCTGAATCGTGGTGCGGCGCTGAGACTCGAAGTCGTACTGACTGCTCTCTAACTGGAACGTGCCCTGACGAATGCTGGCGCTGGTACTGCCGCCGGTGTAAATCGGCACGTTCGCTGACACACCGACCTGAGCGGACGTGTCGTAACCGCTGACCAGCTCGCTATCGCTGTCGGCGTACTGGTAGTTGGCAAACGCTTGCACGGTGGGCAAGCGACCCGCGCGGGCCAGCTCTACCCCCACACGGGAAACTTCGATACCCGCCTGCTGGGCAAGTACCTGCGGGTTGCGCTCCAGAGACTGCTCAACCCAGTAGTCACGGTCGGTGGGCGTCGGCAGCGCGATGGGCATGCTGTCGCCCAGGGCTTCGATGCTGGCATAACGCTGCCCCGTGAGCTGCTCTAATACTTCAAACGCCACTTGCAGGTTGCTCTCGGCGGCAATGCGATCGGCGCGAGATTGATCGAAGCTCGCCCGCGCTTCCTCTACCTCGGTAATCGCGATCAGGCCGACTTCGAACTGCTCGCGGGCCTGCTCGAGCTGGCGACCAATGGCACGCTCTTGGGCCAAGCGCGCTTCTAACACTTCGTGGGCGCGTAGAATATCGAAGTAGGCACTTGCCACATCGATCAGCAGTTGCTGCTCGGTGGCGGCCAGCAGATACACCTGCTGATCGATCTGACGCTCTGCCTGGTTGACTTCCTGGCGCGTGACCGCGTTGAACAGCGCCTGGGTGGCTTCTAGCGTCAAGGAGACAGTGTTATAGCTATCATCACTGACGCCGACGCCAGCGCTGGAACCCGCTCCAGCACCGGTGCCAGTGCCTGCACTGCGGGCAGAGCCCTGGCTCTCGAATTGCTCGTTATGCGTAGCGCTACCGGAGGCATTCACCTGCGGCAACAGTCCGCCACGTGCAACGTCTCGTGCCGCCTCGACGCTGGAGAACTCAGACCGTGCAGAGGCCAGGGCCGCGTTGTTATTCAGCGCATCACGGGTAATGGTCACCAAGTCGGCCGCTTGGGCAGGCAGGATGAACGAAGACGTGAGCACTGCTAACAACAGGGGGCGAAAGGGGGCATTGACTGCCCAGTGTGCTAGTCGCATGGGATTGCCTCTAGGTGTCAACGTAAGACGGCGCGGCAGAGCGCCATTCTGAAAGAGTGGCATTATAGTTACATTCATGTATGTATGCTAGACTTGAACTTGCCTGATTTGTGTGTACAACACTGATGTCAAGCGGATCCTTCCTTACCTTAGTCCAAAGCATCGTTGGTGGGCGCACTTTTGCGACCACGCTGGCGATATTGCCGCGGATCGACGCCCCATTTCTGTAGCCGTGAGGTCAGCGTCGTCGGTTTCATCCCTAACAGTTCCGCCGCCCCTCCCGCTCCAGACACTTTGCCCTTTGCCGCTTTCAACGCTTTTAGCGCATTGCAGCGCTGCTGGTGACATAGCGCTTGCTCGGTGAGCGGGTGGTCAGGTAGCGCGCTATGATCTTGCGCCGGTATGTTGAACGTCGTATGACGGGATGGCGGCTCTGCCAGTAGCAAATCATCAAAAGAGAGCCGCTGATCCTGGGTCACGATCACCTGACGTTCGATCACGTTCTCCAATTCACGAATATTGCCCGGCCATGGGTAACGAGCGAGGACCTCTAGCTGAGCTGGCGGTATTCGCACGCCCGGCTTGTTGAATTTCAGGCAGGCGCGATGCAAGAAGTGGCGCGCCAGCAGCGGGACGTCTTCGATACGTTTTCGCAACGGGACGGAATCGATGGGAAAAACGTTCAAACGGAAGTAGAGATCCTCGCGAAACTGACCGGCATCGATCATCTCTTTTAGCTCGCGGTTGGTCGCCGCAATCACCCGCACGTCCACTTCGCGAGTGCGGTTATCCCCCACCCGTTCGAACTGCTGATCCTGCAGTACGCGCAGCAGCTTGCTTTGTAGCTCCAGCGGGATCTCCCCCACTTCATCCAGAAACAGCGTGCCGCCGTGGGCCAACTCAAAGCGCCCTGGCCGGTCTTGTACCGCACCGGTAAAGGCGCCTTTTACATGGCCAAAAAACTCACTCTCGAAGAGGTCACGAGGAATCGCGGCGCAGTTCACGCGGATCAACGGCCGGTCGCTGCGGCTACTGCCCGCATGAATCGCCCGGGCAATCAGCTCTTTACCCGTGCCCGATTCGCCGCTAATTAACACGTTCGCGCTGGTGGGGGCTACCATGGCGATCTGCTGCACCAGCTTTGCGACCGCCGGGCTGTTGCCGACGATATTGCGGTGGTTGACCTCGGCTTTAATCTCTTCTTGCAGGTACTGGTTCTCCAGCTCCAACCGGCGCTTGAGCGACTCCACCTCTTCCAGTGCATCGCGCAGCTGCTGCTCGGCGTGCTTGCGCTCACGGATATCGCGAAACAGCACAACGGCCCCCACTAGGCGGCCCATTTCAAAGATCGGTGTGCTGGTGTACTCCACGGGAATCGCCTCGCCGTTTTTATGCCAGAACACCTCGTCATCCACATGGTGCACTTGGCCATCGCTAAACGAGGCGTGGATGGGGCACTGCTGTACCGGAAAGTGGCTGCCATCGGCGTGGGTGTGGTGGAACATTAGGTGCGCATCGTGGCCCACCATATCTTCCGTGCTCCAGCCGAGAATGCGTTCGGCAGCCGGGTTGACGAAGGTGGTTTTCCCCTCCGCATCCAGGCCATAAATGCCCTCCCCGGCGGCGCTGAGAATCAGCTGGTTCTGCTTTTCGATACGCTCGAACACCTGCTCGACCCGCTGCCAACCCACCTCCCCCTGGCGGTGCTGGCGGCTGAGTTCGGCCTTGGCGCGGCGCTGCTCGGCTTTATTGCGATCTATCACCGTCAGCAATAGCTGTGAGGAGTCGTGTAAGCGCTGCCCATAGACCTCGACACGGCGAGGCTGGCGGACGCTATCCAACAGCACTAAATCATCCGACCAGCCTTGGCCGGTCGTCAGCACCTCATCGGTAAAGCTGACCCATAGCGGCAATGAAGCGCTTAGACGGTGGCTAAAAGGAGTAGCGAGCGGCTGCTCGTGATGAATCAACAGCAGTTGACACGCTGCGGTATTGGCATCAATTAAGCGGTCGCTCAGAGGATCAATAATCACCATGGCCAACGGCGTGTAGTGAGCCATCAGCGTTAAGGACGGGTGAGCGTCATCTTTCAGGGTGGCAGCGTGCATCGCAGGCTCCTCATTTGCCAGCAGGATGTCGCTTACTCCATACAAACAACGGGCCAATCACGAACTTTCGTTATTTAAACAACGAAATATCGTTATTTACGAAAAACCGTGACTACTCGAGGAACTACAAGCTCGCCGCTTAACAACAGCAAACCCATGATCGATATACAAAAAATCCAGAAACAAGCGTTCTGGCATGCAACTCGCTATCCATAGGAATAGCGCCGCAGGGAATCATCACGCACCAAGACGGCGCAGCCTAAAGCCCTTTTGCTCCTGTGAGGTAAACGTCCATGAAAGAGAACAACGACCACAGCAGTCTTGGCAACCCGTTTGATCATCGCCAATCACTGATTCACGGACGGCAGTGCGATTGTCATCAGTGCCACTCTTCCCAACCCAGCATTATTACGTCGTCTACTCAGCCAACCGCGAAAACAGCGGCGTCCACGCCGAATAGTGCCGATGATGTGATGGATCGCATGGTCGAAAGCGCTTTGGTGCGCGGCATGTTTGGCCATAGCGATATGCACCGCCGCCAGTTTATGAAGCTGGTAGGTGGCGGCACGGCCGCTGCGGCGCTGGCGAGCCTGTTCCCCCTGGATTCGATTAAAGCCGCGGTAAAAGAGAGTTTAGGGCCGCTTGAGAAAACCCAGCTTAATGTCGGCTTCGTTCCGATCACCTGCGCCACGCCCATCATCATGGCCCACCCCATGGGCTTTTATGAGCGCTACGGCCTGGATGTCTCGGTGATTAAAACCGCTGGCTGGGCGGTAGCGCGGGACAAATCCCTCAACCGCGAATACGACGCGGCGCACATGCTAACGCCCATGCCGCTGGCGATGACCCTCGGTGCAGGCTCTACCCCAGAGCCGTTCATTATGCCCGCCGTCGAAAACATCAACGGTCAGGCGATTGTGCTGCATAACGACCACCTGGATAAGCGCGCCCCCCAGCAGTGGAAAGGCTTCACCTTTGGCGTACCGTTCGAGTACTCCATGCACAACTTCCTACTGCGCTACTACGTGGCCGAGCACGGCTTAGACCCGGATCAAGATATTCAAATCCGCGTGATTCCGCCGCCCGAAATGGTCGCCAACCTGCGGGCAGGCAACATCGACGGCTTCTTATCCCCCGACCCCTTTAACCAGCGCGCGGTGTTTGAACGCATCGGCTTTATTCACCTGCTGACCAAAGAGATTTGGGACGGCCACCCCTGCTGCGCCTTTGCCACCAGCGCCCGCTTTGCCCGCGAAAACCCGAACACCTATGGCGCGCTGCTGCGGGCGATTATCGATGCCACCCAGTACTCTTCAGACCCCGCTAACCGCTCAGAAATTGCCGAAGCCATTGCCCCGACGAACTACCTGAACCAGCCGGTCACGGTCATTGAACAGGTACTCACCGGGCGCTTTGCCGACGGTTTAGGCGGCGTACAGAACGTGCCGGACCGCATCGATTTCGATCCCTTCCCCTGGCACTCCATGGCGGTGTGGATCCTGACGCAAATGAAGCGCTGGGGCTATATCGAAGGCGACGTGGATTATCAGCAGATTGCCCGGGATGTGTATCTGGCCACCGATGCCCAGACCGTGATGCGCGAGCTGGGGTACGAAGCGCCCGAAGAGACCGCCCGCAACTACCAAATCATGGGTAAAACCTTTGATTACACCCAGCCTGAAGCGTATGTCGAAAGCTTCGCCATTCGGAGGGGCTAACCATGGATCGCACCACCACCGAATGGAAATTAAGCCTGAACGCCCGCGCCACGATTCTCGCCATTATGCTGCTCGTGGTTGGCCTGGGCGTCTGGGAAGGGTTGAATCAATCGCCCTTGATGGGCGGCGGCGAGGCGCTAAGCGAGTACGAACAGCTGCTGGCCGGGGCCGATGAGAGCGCCAAAGTACCGCCGCCCTCGGAAATTGCCGTGAAAGCGTGGCAGGAGCTTTCTAACCCCTTTTACGATGCAGGCCCCAACGACAAAGGCATTGGCATTCAGTTGGGCTACTCGCTCTACCGCGTGCTCAGCGGCTACCTGCTGGCCGCGCTGGTGGCGATTCCGATTGGTTTCTTAATTGGCATGTCGCCCCTGGCGTACAAAGCGCTCAACCCGTTTATTCAAGTGCTGCGGCCTATCTCGCCGCTGGCCTGGATGCCACTGGCACTGTTCATCATTCGCGACTCTGAAGCCTCCGCTATCTTCGTGATCTTTATCTGCTCGATTTGGCCAATGCTGCTCAACACCGCCTTTGGCGTGGCGGGCGTGCGCAACGACTGGGTGAACGTGGCCCGCACCCACGAGCTGTCGTCGCTGCAAACGGCCTTCAAAGTGATTCTACCTGCGGCCGCACCCACCATTCTGACCGGCATGCGGATCTCCATCGGCATTGCCTGGCTGGTCATCGTGGCTGCCGAGATGCTGGTGGGCGGCACCGGCATTGGTTACTACGTCTGGAATGAGTGGAACAACCTCGACCTGACCAGCGTGATCTTCTCCATCCTGATGATCGGCGTGGTGGGCATGCTGCTGGATATGTCGCTTGCCTATATTGCCCGCTTTGTCACTTACGCCGAATAAGGAGCCGACCATGAGTCATGCTTTTGTAGAGGTACAGAAAGCTGCCAAGCGCTTCCCCGGCGCCACTAAAGAGGCAGAACCGCTAACGGTGTTTGAGAACATTAGTTTTCAGCTCAAGAAGGGCGAGTTTGTGTGCATCATCGGCCACTCTGGCTGCGGCAAATCCACCATTATGAACGCACTCGCCGGGCTGGATCAGTTCTCTGAAGGCTCCATGGTGATGGAGAACAAAGAGATCAGTGGCCCTGGCCTTGAGCGTGGCGTGGTGTTTCAAAACTACAGCCTGCTGCCCTGGCTCACCGCGCTTGAAAACGTTCGCTTTGGCGTACGCGCCCGCTGGAAAGCGTGGAGCGATCGGGAAGTCACCGACCACAGCATGAAGTATTTGGAAATGGTCGGCTTGAAAGAGGTGGTAGACCGCAAGCCCTCCCAGCTCTCTGGCGGTATGCGCCAGCGGGTGAGCATCGCCCGGGCGTTTGCCACCAAACCCAAACTGCTGCTGTTGGATGAGCCGTTCGGCGCGCTGGATGCGCTGACCCGGGGCGTCATTCAAGACGAGCTGATCAAAATTTGGAGCCAGGATCAGCAAACCGTGTTCATGATCACTCACGATGTGGACGAAGCGATCTTACTGGCCGACCGCATCTTCTTAATGACCAACGGCCCCCAAGCGCGTATCGCCGAAGCGGTGGAAATTGACCTGCCAAGGCCCCGCCAGCGGGCAGAGATCGTCAAGCATCCGCACTTCTACACGATTCGTAACTACCTGGTCGATTTTCTGGTGAACCGCTCCAGCGAGCTGCGCACCCAGGAGTTCGACGGCCAAGGCCTGCGCTACCCGACGCCGGTGAACCCGGTACAGCTAGCGTCTGCAGACACCACTACAGATTCAACCCCGGCATCCCCTGCCACCGAACCACAAGAAAACCTAGTGAAGTTCACTCCCAAGGAGGTCCGTCATGGATAAGCTCGAAATGCGCCATACCCTGCTGGCTGCCAAAGCCCGTAAAAAAATGAGTTGGGATGACATTGCCAGCGCCGTCGGCATGTCGCCGGTGTGGGTCGCCTCTGCCTGCTACGGCATGAACAGCGCCAGCGCCGATATCGCCCATAAACTCTGCGACGTACTCGAAGTGGATGGCGACGTCGCCACCGCGCTCACGGCCTTCCCCACAAAAGCGTGGGATGAAGCCATCCCCCAAGACCCGTTCGTCTACCGCCTCTACGAAGTGGTCGGCGTGTACGGCGAAACGCTGAAAGACGTGGTGCAAGAGAAGTTCGGCGACGGCATCATGAGCGCCATCGACTTCACCATGGAAGTGGACAAAATCGAAGACCCGAAAGGCGACCGAGTACTGCTGACCCTGAACGGCAAATTCCTGCCTTATAAGTCCTGGTAACGTTAATACGCGCGCTTAATCGCGTTCCAGCAGCGTTACGCTGCGCTCGACCCCACTGCGGTAACTGGCACCAAACAGCAGCAGATGGTTAAGCAGTGGGTAGAGTTGAAACAGCGCTTCACGCCTCGGCCAGTCGGCCGGGGCGTTGCCGTTCCAGTAGGCCTCGAAAAATGCGTCACCGGGGGAGCCGAACAGCGTCAGCATGGCAAGGTCGGTTTCGGGGTAGTGGCGATAAATCGCCGGGTCGATCAGCGCTGGCCCGCGGGGCGTGGTCAGTACATTGCCCGACCACAGGTCGCCGTGAACCAAACTCCCAGGAGCATCCGGCAACCAGCGCTCCAGCTGTTCGGCCTGCTGCTCGATACGGCGACGTAGCGCGCTATCAAGCAAACCATGCTGAAAGCAGGCCTCGCAAAGGGGGAGCAGGCGGCGCTCGCGCTGAAACTGCCGCCCGTCAGCCAGTGGCGCATTGGGCTGCGGGGTCAATCCGCAGGCGTTGTCTTCATGCCAACCGTGGGAGGCGCCTATCACGCCGTGCAGCTGGCGAAGGCCCTCTCCCAGCGCGGTCGCATCCTGCTGGTTGGCAGGCTGAGTCTCCAGGGCTTCCATCACTAGCCAGCCTTCCGCCTGGCCGAGCACTTCGGGAATGATGAGCGAGGTATTGGCCCCGGCCAGGGCGTGCAGCCCTTCTGCCTCGCCCCTGAGACGCTCGGGATCGTCATGCTTCACGATCACCCGCCCCTGGCGCGTGGCTAACGCATATACCGCCGCACTGTCGCCGCCGCTTAGCGGCTCTAGCTCGCCGGTGGGCGCTATATCGTGAGTAGTGAGCAGATGGCGTAAGCTAGCCTCCATGGCATTCTCCGCTGCGTTACCGTGGTTGAGTGGATCACGGTACAAGGCAATCGGCCATGGAGGCAATGGGTGGTTACAGCGTATGGCGCTGCCCTAGCGCGGCCAAATAGCGATGATAGGCACCTTCATAGGCGGCCACACGCTCGGCATCAGGCTCCGCCAGCGAGGCCGCATCCAGATGGACCAGGCGCTCGCAGAGCGATGCCAGGCTAACGCCCTCGGGCTGTAGATCGCACCAGGCCGCTTGTATGGCTGCCCCTAGCGCGGCGGCATCGGTAATCTCGGGGCAAATCACCTGGGTATTGGTAATGTCAGCGACCATTTGCCGCCAAACCGGGCTTTTCGCACCGCCGCCAATCAATCGAATCTGGCTAGTGCCCGCGGCTAGCTCGCCCAACAGCTCCAGCCCATAGCGGAGGCCAAAGGTCGCGCCTTCCATCACGCCTCGGCAGAGGTTGGCCTGGGTCATATTCAGGCTGGTCAACCCGAGAAAATCGCCGGTGGCATCGGGCAGCATGGGCACCCGTTCGCCGTTAAAAAACGGCAGCACGGTGACGCCCTCGGCACCAATCGGGGCGCTGGCTACCTGTTCGCCAAAGGTAGCCAAGTCCAACCCAAACAGCTCACGTACGCGAGTCGTTGCCGAGGTCACGTTCATGGTGCAGATCAGCGGCAGCCATCCCCCGTGGCTGGCGCAAAAATTCGCCACCATGGCGCTGTCACACACCACGGAATTAGGTGAGTAAGCACACACCGTGCCGGAAGTGCCCAAACTGAGCGTGACCAGCCCCTGGGTAATATTGCCGGTGCCAATCGCCCCCATCATGTTGTCGCCACCGCCGGAGGAGACCACCACGTTATCGCCTAGCCCCAGCTCCTGAGCCACTAACGGGCGCACGCGGCCAGCGGGTTCATGGGCATCAATGATCCGAGGCAGTACACGGTCAGGGTCGAGTTCTGGCGCAATGGCGGCAAACACCTCTTTTTGCCAGCACTGGGCGCGGGTATCAAAGTAACCGGTGCCCGAGGCGTCGCCTGCCTCGGTAACCTGTTCGCCGGTCAGCCAGAAATTCAGGTAGTCATGGGGCAGCAAGAGCGTAGCAATACGCTGGTAGGCATCCGGTTGATGCTCGCGTAGCCAGGCCACTTTTGAGGCGGTATAGCCCGTTTGCAGCACCAGGCCCAGCTTCTCCAGGCAGCCCGCCTCGCCCCCCAGCGTTTCCACTAGTGCGCTATTTTGAGCGCTAGTTTCGGTATCGCACCACAGCTTGGCGGGATACACCGGCACGCCATCGGCATCGAGTGCCACCATGCCGTGCTGCTGGCCAGACACGCCAATACCGCGCACCTGCTTGGCATCGATGCCGGCGCGCTCAATCGCTTGAAAGAACGCGCCTTTGAGCGCCGCCAGCCACTCCGCGGGTGCTTGCTCCCGGCGGCCATGCTCCCCTTCATCCAGGCGATGCGGGCGGCTGCCCTCGCCCAGAATGACGCCCCGTTCTACATCCACTACCACGACTTTGGTACTTTGCGTACCGCAATCCACCCCGATATACATCACAACGTTCCTTTGGACGCGACCAGAGCCTCAAGAGTAGCCCGTACGCCCCGTTCATACAGCGACTTCAGCGCCTCCAGGTAGGCGTTAAGGAAGCGAGGCTGGTCCGCCAAGTCGCCAAACAGCTCGCGGTTTTCCACGAAGGCCGCTGGATGGGTGCGGTTATTGGCGGCAATGGCCATTAACGGCTCGCGCAAACGGTCCACGATCTCAATGGCATCCCCCTGCTCGTCGACGCCTTCGGCGTAGCGCGCCCAGCTGGCGACTACGGCGGCGCTGCGCTCGATTTCGCCGCCTTGGGCAAGCTGCTGGCGAATCACTGGCACTAACCATTTGGGAATGCGATCCGAGCTTTCGGCGCACAGCCGCGCCAAGGTGTCTTTGATTTGCGGGTTTGCAAAGCGCTCGATCAGCGTCAGCCGGTAGGTTTCTAGATCCACCCCCGGCACGGGGGCCAGCGTCGGCGTGCCCTCTTCGCGCATGTAGCCGAGCAAGAACTCGACAAACAGCGGGTCTTGGCACACCTCATGGGCGTAGCGGTAGCCCGCCAAATAGCCAAAGTAGGTCAGCGCCTGATGGCTGGCATTGAGCAGGCGCAGCTTCATGAGTTCGTACGGCTCGACATCCTCGACAACCTGCACGCCGACCTTCTCAAACGCCGGGCGGCCCAAGGGGAAGTGATCTTCCAACACCCACTGGGTAAAGGGCTCGCACACCACGGGCCAGGCATCTTCAACGCCAAAGCGCTGTGAGAGCTCTTCGATATCCGTGGGCGCGGTCACTGGCGTGATGCGGTCCACCATGGCGTTGGGGAACGCTACCTCCGCGGCTAGCCAGTCGCCCAGCTCCGCACTGCGGGCGCGGGCATAGGCGCTGAACATGCGCTTGGCGACATCGCCGTTGCCTTGAATGTTATCGCAGGACATCACCGTAAACGGCGCAATACCCCGTGCCCGGCGGCGTACCAGGGCTTCCACTACCAAGCCAAAGCTGGTGGAGGGGCGCTCAGGGTGGGCGAGATCGTCGCGCACCTGGGGGGCGTCCAAGTTGAATTCTCCGGACACCGGATGAAAGTTGTAGCCGCCCTCCGTAACGGTGAGCGAGACAATTTTGATGGCAGGGTCGGCCATGGTTTCGATGACCGCCTCGGGGTCTTCCGGAGCAAACAGGTAGTTCACCATGCTGCCAATCACCCGAGGCTGATATTCACCGTCAGGGTGCTTGACCACCAGCGTATAGAGGTAGTCTTGCGCAGCGAGGGCCTGCTGCATGCGTTTGTCGCCAGGCATGACCCCCACGCCCACAATGCCCCAATCCAGCGCTTCGCCCTGGTTCATCAGCGCATCCACGTACATCGCTTGATGGGCACGATGGAAACCACCGACGCCAATATGGACGATGCCAGGCGTCACGGCCTGACGATCATAGATCGGCGTCTCAACCGCCGCGCTGAGGGAACCCACATTGTGGTTATTAAGCTGGGTCATCATCACTCTCCGGGTTATTGGCTGGGCAAGCGCGTCCTAGCGCCAGCGCTGGTCAGGTGGCACGCTGCTGGTTTTTACCAGCGCGGCGTTCAGCATGTCTTTTTGGTGGGTGCGCTCAAGCGCGCCGCTATGGTCTTGACCCATACAGAGCCAGCGGTTCACCAACCGCTCTACGAGCACGGCGTCGTCGACGTCGATCATTAGCGTCCAGTCGAACAGCGCGTGCAGTGAACGCCATGGATCTTGGTTCAATAGCAGATAATTGCCTTCCACAATCACAATGCGATGCGCGGGGGTAATTAACCGCCCACCGGCACGGGCAAGGTCCAGCGGCCGATCAAAGACCGGCACGGCCACCGGCTTATCCGCCCGACGGATGCGCATTAAATCGTGATGCAAGCCCTCCACATCGAAGGTGTGGGGCGCACCTTTCACAGGCAGCTGTTCATTGCCCAGTACGGCGTTATCGAAGTGGTAGCCATCCATCGGCACCACTGCCGCCTGCCCTGGGCGCAGCTGGTTGATCGCTTCACAGAGCAGCGCGCTGCGGTAGGATTTTCCGGCCCCCGGCGGCCCCGCCAGGGCAACCATAAAGCGCGCCTTGCCTTCGGCGGCATCCAGCAGTTGGTGGCTTAACGAAACGAGATCAGGGCTCATAGGCGTCTTAGCTCATCCAGTTGCCGCCATCGACGTTGAGCGTCTGGGCGACGACGTAATCGCTATCCTGGCTGGCAAGAAACACGGCGGCGCCCGTGTGATCTTCCGGCAGCCCCATACGGCCATAGGGCACCGCCTCGCCCACTAGGCGCTTTTTCTCGCCCAATGGGCGGTTCTCATAGCGAGCAAAAAGCGCATCGACCTCTTCCCACATCGGGGTATCCACCACGCCGGGGGCAATGCCGTTGACGTTGATACGGTGTTTGATTAAATCGAGTCCGCAGGACTGGGTCAGGCTAATCACGGCGGCTTTGCTGGCGCAGTAAACACTCACTAGCGGTTCGCCACGTCGGCCCGCCTGAGAGGCCATATTGATAATTTTGCCTCCCTGACCTTGAGCCACCATGGCGCGGGCCACGGCCTGCAGGGTGAAAAACATGCCTTTGGTGTTCACCGCAAACTGTTTGTCGAAGCTGGCCTGGGTCACTTCCAGCACCGGCGCCATATCGAACACCGCCGCGTTATTGACCAAAATATCAATGCCACCAAAGCGCTCGGTGACGCTCTCCACCATGGCATCGATAGAGCCTTGGTCGCACACGTTCAGCACTACGCCCATGACCCGCTCGGCGCTGGCATCCTGCTGCAGAGTGGTGAGTGCGTCTTCGATGGCCTTGGCATCGATATCGGCCACCACGACATGGGCCCCTTCGGCCAGGTAGCGCTGGGCAATGGCGAGTCCGATGCCACGGGCACCGCCAGTAATCACGGCACGTTTATTGAGCAGTTTCATTGTTATCTTGTCCTTGCAGATGTAATTGCCACTCGTCCACTAAGGCGCGAAGCCCGCGCATATGGGGCAAAATTCGCCAAGCACCCGCCGCGAGCAAGCGGTTAGGCTGCTCGTCGTCGATATGGCTGGCGCCCACAAAACCAATCACCCGCATGCCGGCGGCATGGGCAGCGGTAACGCCTGCCACGCTATCCTCAACCACTAGGCAGCGGCTGGGCGGGCAGCCAAGCTCATGCGCCGCCAAGCGGTAAATTGCTGGGTCCGGCTTAGGGTTATCGACCTGCTCGGCCGTGAAAATCGGCACATCGCCCAACGCCTCTTCCAACTGCGTTGTTGCAAGCGATGCCAATACGCGGCAGCGGCGGCTGTTGGAGACCACGGCCTTAGGTAAATCGAGACTACTCACGGCGTCGTGAACCCCCGCAATCGCGGTGAGCTCTCGTGCCAGACGCGCTTCTATGGCGCTATCGACCCGCTCGGAGGCATCGGGCGGCAGCGGATGGCGGCTTAACTGCGCCAAGTGCTTAAGGATGTCGGCGGTCGTCATGCCCAGGGCTTGGCTGAGCAGCGTGGGAATATCCAGATCCGGCAGCCACTGCCCAAGGTGGGTTTCCAGGGTCTCTTCTGCCAGGGCTTCGCTATCCACCAGGACGCCGTCACAATCAAAAATCAGCGCTTTCATACCTGCGCCCCTGGCGCAGCAGGCTCGGTAGCCGCACGGTTATCCTGGCGGGTCAGGCTAGCCAGCGGGTGCTGTGACAGGCTCTCTAGCGCCAAGCCTTGGGCGTCGAACAGGTGAGCACGCTCGGCGGCAAAGCCAAACTGCACGGTATCGTTCACCCGATAGGCCACGTCGCCATCGGCCATAATGGTGATCAGTAGCTCGCCCATCTGCACGTACAGCGAGGTCTGCCCGCCTAAGCGCTCCAACACTTTAATCTGCCCACTCAGCGGGCCGTTTTCATCCAGCTGTAGATGCTCAGGACGAATACCCAGCTCCAGCGCTTCATCGCTGGCGAGCTGCTCGCCCGCCACAGGGATAGTGTAGGGCCGCCCGCCGGGCAGGCGCACGGTGACGCCATCATCGCCAATGGACTGCTGCTCGACGCTGAAGAAATTCATCTTGGGCGAGCCGATAAAGCCTGCCACAAAGCGGTTACGCGGGTGGTGGTAGAGCGCCATGGGCGAACCCACCTGCTCCACCACACCATCGTGTAGTACGACGATTTTATCGGCCATGGTCATGGCTTCTATCTGGTCGTGGGTCACGTAAATCATCGTGGCATCCAGCTCTTCATGCAGCCGCGCCAGCTCGATACGCATCTGCACCCGCAACGCCGCGTCTAGGTTGGAGAGCGGTTCGTCGAACAGGAAGATGCTGGGGTTGCGCACAATCGCTCGGCCAATCGCCACCCGCTGGCGCTGCCCGCCGGACAGCGCTTTGGGCTTGCGATCCAGCAGCGGCTCAAGCTGAAGGATCTTGGCAGCTTCCAGCACCTTGGCGCGGCGCTCCTCTTTGGGCACCCCAGCCAAGCGCATGCTGAAGCCCATGTTGCCCTCAACGGTCATGTGCGGGTACAGCGCGTAGCTTTGAAACACCATCGCCAAACCGCGGTCGGCGGGACCCACCTCGTTCATGCGCTTGCCATCGATGAGAATATCGCCGTCGCTGGCGCTCTCCAGGCCCGCGATCATGCGCATCAGCGTGGATTTACCGCAGCCAGAAGGGCCAACGAACACCACGAACTCACGATCGTTAACGTCGAGATCAATGCCCTTGATGACCTTGGTGTCGCCAAACTGCTTAGTAATGTTCTTGAGTTGTAAGGTTGCCATGGGGAACTCCTTTACTTGACGGCGCCAAAGGTCAGGCCGCGCACCATTTGTTTTTGGGTCACCCAGCCGAGGATTAGGATGGGGGCGATGGCCATGGTAGAAGCCGCCGATAGCTTGGCCCAGAACAGCCCTTCGGGGCTTGAGAACGAGGCAATGTAGGCGGTCAACGGCGCGGCTTTCGACGAGGTGAGGTTGAGACTCCAGAACGCTTCGTTCCAGCTCAAAATCACCGAGAGCAGCCCGGTCGACGCAATCCCTGGCAGGGTCAGCGGCAGTAGCAGGAAGAACACTTCCTGCAGAGTGGAGGCACCGTCCATCCGGCCCGCTTCGAGAATGTCTTTGGGCATATCTTTAAAGAAGGTGTAGAGCATCCACACCACGATGGGCAGGTTCATCAAGGTATAAATAATGATCAGCCCGGTACGGGTGTCCAGCAGCCCGACATCGCGGAAAATCAGGTAGATAGGCACCAGAACACCCACCGGCGGCAGCATTTTGGTGGAGAGCATCCACAGCAGCGTACCCTTGGTGCGCTTAGTAGGCAAAAAAGCCATGGCATAGGCCGAAGGAATAGCGATAAGCAGCGCTAAAAACGTAGAGCCAAACGCCACCGCGATGCTGTTCAGCGCGAAACGGGCATAGCCCGAGCGTGCCTGCACCTCCTGATAGCTTTCCAGCGTGGGCGAAAAGATAAAGCTGGGGTCGGCTATCGCCGCCGTCTCGGTTTTAAAACCGGTCAGCACCATCCACAGGATAGGGAAAAAGATAATCAGCGCGATCGACCAACCCAACAGGGTCAATACCAGTTGCCGGATGGGCAACGAGCGAGTGTGTGCCGGTGCGCTATTACGATGAGTTGTCATTGAAATGCTCCCAAGACGCCCTGGTGCCGGGGTCAGTCTTCTAAGTTCTTAGCGACCATGCGGACAAGGAAAATCGCGACGATATTGGCCAGAATGATGGCGATCACCCCACCCGCAGAGGCCATGCCCACATCGAAATCCAACAGCGCTTGGATGTAGATCAAATAAGCCAAGTTGGTGGTGGCGAGCCCAGGCCCTCCGGAGGTAGTGACAAAGATCTCGGCAAAAATCGTCAGCAGGAAGATCATTTCAATCATGATCACCACGCTAATCGCCCGCTTTAGGTGCGGTAGCGTGATAAAGAAGAAAATCGCCAGCGGCCCCGCGCCATCCATCCGTGCGGCTTCCACTTGGTCTTCATCCAGCGATTGCATCGCCGTCAGCAGGATCAGTAGCGCAAACGGCAGCCACTGCCACGAGACGATGATGATGATGGAGGTCAGCGGTAGCGATGAGAACCAGTCCAGTGCAGGAAGCCCCAGCGACTGTGCTAACCACGCCAACACCCCGTTAGAGGGGTGCATCATCATGTTTTTCCATACCAGCGCGCTCACCGTTGGCATGACAAAGAAGGGAGAGATCGCCAATACGCGGGCAATGCCTCGCCCGGCAAAATCCTGTTGAAACAGAACCGCTAAGAGCGTGCCGCCCACCACGGTAATCACCAGCACCCACCCCACCAGCAGCAGCGTGGTGCCCATGGCCGACCATAGCGCGGGGTCGGTCAGCAGGTACTCATAGTTTTCCAGCCCGGCGAAGCCGGTCATCTCGGGCATCAGTAAGTTGTAACGCTGGAAAGAGAACCAGATGGTCATGCCTAGGGGCACAATCATCCAGAGCAGGAGCAGCGTTACGGCGGGCGCTTGAAGCGAAAGCGTTCTCAGCCCGCCGACCGTACGGCCAGAAGCACGTGTTCTATTCATGGAAATACCTGCAAGAAAACAGACCTGCGAGAACCACCGAAAACGCCTGCCCGTAGCCGGGCAGGCGCAGGCGTGCATTAACGTTCGATGTAGCCCGCCCGCTGCATCGTGCGCTCAGTAGCACGCTGGGCGCTATCTAGCGCCTGCTCAACCGACGTATCACCGGTCAGCGCCGCCGCAATGGTTTGGCCTACCTGAGTGCCAATCGATTGGAACTCAGGAATACCCACAAACTGCACGCCCACATAGGGGTTTGGCTCTAGGCTAGAGTCGGTGGGGTCGGCCTCTTTAATGGCGTTCAGTACGAAGCCAGCAAACGGCGCGGCTGAGGTGTACTGCTCGTTAGCGTAGGTGGATTCACGAGTGCCCGGCGGTACGCTGGTCCAGCCATTAGTCTCACCGACAAGCTCGATATACTCTTCAGAAGTAGCCCAGGTAATGAACGCTTGAGCTGCCTCTTTATGCTCAGAGGAGGCTGGGATAGCCAGTGCCCAAGACCACAGCCAGTGGGAACCTTTGGGAGTTTCCGCGATGGGCGCGGGTGCAAAGCCAAGCGTACCGGCTACGTCGGATTCGCTCTCGTCGTAGAGCTTGCCTGCCGCCGAGGTAGCATCGACCCACATGGCGCAGTTACCGCGTGAGAAGAGCGCGAGGTTCTCGTTAAAGCCGTTGGAGCTGGTGCCTGGCGGGCCGTAGTTGCTGAGCAGGTCTACGTAGAACGAAATCGCGTTATTCCACGCCTCAGAGTTCAGCTCCGGATTCCACTGCTCATCAAACCAGCGGCCGCCGAAGGTGTTCACCAGCGTCGAGACAAAGGCCATGTTCTCGCCCCAGCCCGGCTTGCCGCGCAAACAGATACCCGCAAGGCCCTCTTCGCTACCGTGGAGCTGTTCGGCCCAGTCACGCACCTGTGTCCAGGTGGGCTGCTTGGGCATCTCGATACCTGCCTGCTCAAACAGATCGGTGCGGTAATACATCATCGAGCTTTCCGCATAAAACGGCAGGGCGTGCAGCGTGCCGTCCAGGCTTAAGCCGTCGCGTACAGATGCCAGCAGATCGTCTTCGTTGTAGTCATCGGGCAAGCTGTCCAGCGGCTCTAGCCAGCCGCGTTCCGCCCAAATGGGCACTTCATAAGTACCGATGGTCATCACGTCGAACTGCCCACCGCCGGTGGCAATATCCGTGGTCATACGCTGACGCAGCACGTTCTCCTCTAGCACCACCCAGTCCAGCGTGATATCCGGGTGCGCTTGTTCAAAGGCATCGGTCAGGCTCTGCATAATGACCATGTCATTATTGTTCACCGTGGCGACAGTGATCTCGGTTTGAGCCTGGGCTTGGCCAGCCACCGCAATGGCGGCCGCTAGGGTCGTGACGGGCAAATGACGCGCGAGACGCATACAGCACTCCTCTTGGCAAATATTGGCATTGTTGTTGCCTTGATCTTATTGATCACCAACCGAACAAATGATCGTATGCGAGCCAAAAAAAAGCAAAGCTTGCCGCGTTAGACTTTACGCTAATTCATTCAATCGCTTGCATGTTGCAACCGCGAAGATAGCGCTCACTCCATGGCCTCAAGGATATGCCGCGCAGCGATCTCGTCGGTGATCAAGCCCTTCAGCCAGCCACCGCGCAGTGCGGCTAAAATGGCAGGCGCTTTATCCCGGCCACCGGCAATCCCCACCATGAGGTGCTTCCCAAAACGCTCCAGCGGCAGGCTGGTCACACGCCGGGTAATCGAGCAATCGATCACCTCTCCACGCCGGTTCAGCGGCCAACCCAGCAGCTCTCCTACCGCTTCGCGGCCCAGCAGCTCATCTAGCTCGCTTTCGCTAATGAAGTGGTCTTGAAAAAGCGTGGCCTGGCGGTCAATACGGCCAATGCCGATAAACGCCGCCTCTGACTCTCGCGCTACATCGGCTATCGCTTTGAACAAGCGCTGGGACAGCATGGCCTCTTTTTCCGCCAGCGACTCCGCCACTACGGGGGCAGGCAATAAAAAGCGCTCGCCGCCGGTTTTATCCGCCAGCACCATCACGGCGTCGTAGCGGTTGGCGGAGCCATCCCGTGCCACGTTGCCCACCAGCGAGACAAACCGATGCTGCGGCCGCTCCACGCGGCTTAGCGCTTCCACTGCCGCACGTACTGAACGCCCGGTCCCCAGCGAGAGCGTCAGCGGCTCGCTGCGCTCCACCAGCCGCGCAATGCGCTCGGCCCCCGCCACGGCCAGATAGTACGCGCCGCTTTCGGGGGCCTGGGTGTCCGCAGGCACCACGTCGCAGTAGGCCAGCTGAAAGCGCTCCCGCAGCGCGCTGCCCAGCGCCATACAGGTGGAAATGGGGTGATCGATATGCACTTTTACCAACCCCTCTTGGCGCGCCAGGGCCAGTAAGCGCTGGACGCCAGGGCGTGAGACGCCAAGCTGAGTGGCAATCTCATCCTGGGTCATGCCGCCCACATAGGACATCCAGGCGGCCCTGGCTGCTTGGTCGAGCTTTACTTCAAACTTATCCATGGAGAGGGTCGCCGCCTTGTCGTTAAAAAAACCTCATCATACAAAGCCTTCGCCAAGACCAGTAGTGTCCTATCCGCTAACATAAGCGCCTGACGACGTATCCCGATGCACAGAGGTCGCTGCTATGTATAAACTTGCGTTTTTCGTTCCCATTGAGAATGCCGACAGCGTCAAACGCGCCGTCTTCGACGCGGGTGCCGGTCGAATCGGCAACTACGAGCATGTTTGCTTTCAGACCCGAGGCACCGGTCAGTTCCGTCCGATGGCAGGCGCCGAGCCGCATATCGGACAGGTCGGCACGCTAGAAACCGTCGAGGAGTTCAAGGTCGAGCTGGTCTGCGCCGACGAGCATATTCAGGCCGCTATTGCGGCGCTCAAACTGGCGCATCCCTATGAAGAAGTCGCCTACGACGTGTGGCAGCTCGCCGACCTTTAAGACGACTAGGCGCTGCCCACATAGCGCTCGCGATCTTCGGGCGTGATTTTACTGATATGCAGCGGAAACACGGCGTTTTCGCGGTCGGCAAAGTAGTGGCGCAGCGTGCGCTCGATGGTGGGGAAGGCCAGCGCGTCCCAAGGAATCTCGTGTTCCTCGAATAGTGCCACCTCCAGGCTCTCTGGCCCGGCACCAAAGCCGCCCACCAAATCCGCGCGAAAGATCATATAGACTTGATTGATATGCGGAAGATCGATCAGCGTGTACAAGTCACCTAGGGTGATCTCCGCGAAGGCTTCCTCCCAGGTTTCCCGCGTGGCGGCCTGCTGGGTGGTCTCGGCGTTCTCCATGTACCCCGCCGGTAGCGTCCAGTACCCTTTTCGAGGGGAGATCGCTCGCTTGCAGAGCAGCACTTTGGAGCCGCTCACCGGCAGCGTACCCGCCACGATGCGAGGATTTTGATAGTGGATCGTGCCACAGCCGTCGCACAGGTAGCGGGGGCGGTCGTCTCCCTCGGGAACGGCAAACCGGACTTTCTCACCACACTGACTACAAAAGTTCATCGCGTTTTCTCTACGGCTGGTGGGTCGAGGCATCAACGTGCTTGACGATGATCACCGTGGCTGGGTAAAAGAGAGCAAAGTAAAGAGACTCCTATGTTAGAGAAACTGCACAAACGGCTGCAACAGCATACCCCTCAACGGCTAGACCATGTAGCACTGCCGGAAGCGGCCGTGCTCATGCCGATTGTTGAGCGCCCTGCCCCCACCCTACTGTTTACTCGCCGAGCCAGCCACTTGAATACCCACCGTGGCCAAGTCGCTTTTCCTGGCGGTAAACGTGAACCGGGTGACGCTGATCTATATGCCACGGCGTTGCGGGAAGCAGAAGAAGAGATTGCGTTAGCCCCTGGCCTGGTACAGCCCCTGGGGCGGCTGTCGGACGTCATTTCGCTGCACGGCATTCGCGTGACGCCCTGGGTGGGTATCATTCCGCCGGACCTACCGCTGGTGGCGGACCCCGCGGAGTTGGACGCCATTTTCGAAGTCCCGCTCAGCCACTTTTTAGACGACCAGCGTACCCATACCGATGTGATCACCGTCGATGGCGTTGCCCACTACGTGCCCAGCTATCACGTCGATGGCCACGTGATCTGGGGCTTATCTGCGATGATGCTGGTGGAGCTGCTGGCCGAGGGGTTTGGTATGGAGATTGACCTGTATCAGCGCCCGCCCGGTGCTCTGTGCCACTACCCTGAACGTCGTACCCCGACTAGCCGACGCTCGGCCAACGCCGAGCGCGCGCCCGTGACGAGAACCACGAAATGATTGCTTCGCCTGACATCGACACCCCGGCCCTCGATCCCCACGCCCACCTAGCGCTGGTAGACGCGCTGGTGGAACAGGGGTGGTATGTAGGTAAAGGCGTGATCGACCCGGCGCTTTGCCAAGCGCTGCACCGGGAGATTCATCAGCTGGCCGAGCTGGACGCCCTGGACGAGGCGGGTATTGGCCGCGGCCAGCAGCATCACTTGCGCAAAGACATACGCGGCGATGCCATCCACTGGCTAGACCGAGAAAGCGACGCCCAACGCCGCTATCTGGATGCCATGGCATCGCTACAGCAGTCTCTCAACCAAGCGCTGTTTCTGGGTCTGTTCGAGTACGAGGCCCACTTTGCTCATTACCCTGCCGGTGCCTTCTACCAGCGTCACCTAGACAGCTTTCGCGGGCGGGCCAACCGCGTGATTTCTACTGTCGGCTACTTGAATCCCGACTGGCCGAGCGACGGCGGCGGTGAAATGGTGATTTATCATCCGGATGACCCAACGCTAGAAGTGGCCCGCGTGGTGCCCGAAGCCGGCACCTTTGCCTGCTTTTTATCGGAAACCATTCCCCACGAAGTGCTGCCCACTCGCCAGCCCCGTGCCAGCATTGCGGGCTGGTTCCGCCGCAACGCATCGATGGGCGGCGTGTTGGACCCTGCGCGCTAAATGATGAGCGAGACGTGTCCGTGAGTGCTGACAGAGCGGCCGCCCTGGCGGCGAAAGTAGCGGCCCTGGAAGCGCGCAACGCCGCACTCGAGGAGGAAAAGCGCCACTATCAGTGGCTGGCCGAAAGCACCACGGACCTGATCTCCCGTCACGCCCGGGACGGCACGTTTTTGTATGCCTCTCAGGCCGCGCGGGAGCTGCTGGGCTATGAACCCGACGAGCTCATCGGCGTCTCCGCGTACCAGCTGTTTCACCCAGCCGATTTGAGCGACCTGCTCAACAAGTCGCCGCGGGTGTACTACCACGACGGCTTCTATCAGCAAACCTACCGGTTCCGCGCCAAGGCGGGCCATTACGTATGGTTCGAAACCACCAGCCGCACTCGGCGGGACGCCGAGACTGGCGAATTGATCGATATCCTCTGCGTCTCCCGAGACGTCGGGCGTCGTATCGAGGCCGAAGCCACTCGGGAGCGTTTGGCACAGGTGGTTGAATCCACCACCGACTACGTGCTGTTTTTAGGGCCCAACCTGCGGGTATTCAGCGCTAACGAAGCCGCTCGCCGCTGCTTTGCCTTGCCCAACGAAGCGTCCACTGCGCTCAGTGAGCTATACCAAGCCGAGTCGCTGTGCTTGTTAAATGAGGTGGTGTTTCCCGCCGTGGAGCGTTACGGCTCCTGGAGCGGGGAATTGGAGATGCGCACCGAGCACGGCAGCGTACCGGTGCTCAGCGTGGTACTGGCCCACCGCAGTCGGGGAGCCGAGCCTGGCCACTACGCCCTGGTCAATCGCGATATTAGCGCTCGAAAAGCCGCCGAATCCCAAGCGCGTCGCCATCAAGAGCAGATTGCCCACGCTAACCGGTTAGCCGCCGCAGGCGAGCTTGCCTCCAATATCGCCCATGAGCTAAACCAACCTTTAGGTGCCATTGCCAACTATACCAGCGGCGCGCTGCTCAAGTGCCAACAGCAGCCCACACCGCTTGCCAGCGAGCTACAGCTGCCTCTGGAGCGCATTGACGAGCAGGTACAGCGCCTTGCTCAGCGGCTGCGTCATCTGCGCAGCTTCGTCCGTAAGCGCAGCCATCACGTGCGCCCACTGGCGCTGGCCGAGGTGGTCGCGGCTGCCTGTCGCCTCTGTGAGTGGCAGTATCAGCAAGCATCGATCGAGCTCGTGGTACGCCTGCCCGATACGCTGCCGCGCGTCTACGCCGACCCGATTGCCCTGGAGCAGGTCATCGTGAACTTACTGCTGAACGCGCTGACCGCTAGCCGCCGAGTGAACGACGCCAAGGTGGTCTTCATGAGCGCCCGGCGAAGCGGCCAGCGCCAGATCACCCTAAGCGTTGAGGACGAGGGGCCGGGGGTTGAAAAAGCGCACCAGCAGACCATTTTTGACGCTTTCTTCACTACCCGCGAGGAAGGGTTGGGCATGGGGCTGGCCATTAGCCGCACGCTCATGGAGAGTATGGGCGGCGCCCTCTCTTTGCGCGACGAGAGTGCCAGGGGCGCCTGTTTTGACGTATCACTGCGAACGGAGACCGATGCCTAATGCCCTCGCCTACTCCTTTATCGACGCCCCCTAACGTCATTGCGGTGATTGACGACGACGACGCCCTGCGTGACTCTCTTGTCTGGCTGTTGGAATCGGTGGGGCTCACCCCCCGCGCCTTCGCCAGCGGTGACGCTTTTTTTGCGGCCTCCCACGATGACTTAGGCGCTCTAATGCTGGACGTGCGCATGCCGGGCATGAGCGGGCTGCAGGTGCAGCAACGGCTAGTCGACCAGCAGGCCCGCCTGCCGATCATCATGATGACCGGGCATGGCGACGTGCCCATGGCGGTGGCGGCGCTAAAAAATGGCGCGTTCGAGTTCATCGAAAAGCCTTTCAACCACCAGCAGTTGATCGACGTCGTGCAGCGAGCGCTCAGCAGTGCCGAGCAGCAGCACCAACGCCAGCAGTCGATAGCGCAGCTAAAAGCCTGCTTCGAGACGCTTCGCCCGAAAGAGCAGCGCATTGTGGGGCACGTGGCGGAGGGGATGACGAGCAGGGAAATCGCCGACCATATGGGGATCAGCGCCAAAACCGTCGAGGTGTATCGGCTGCGGGCGATGAAGACGATGGGAGCGGCCAATGTGGCCGCCCTCGTGCGTCAGGCAGTGGCACTGTCGCTAGTGCCCGCACTTCCTCCTGCCCCAGGGACGCGTGATTAGCTCAGCGGTACGATCTGGCCGTTGGCTTCTTCCAACACGCGGCTCACCTGCTCGTAGTTGGCACGACCTTCCCCTTTATGCTCTTCGATCAGGCTCACCACGTTCAACAGCGTTTCCATGCCAAAGGCCTGCTCATCGGTCGCCGTGAACGCCTGAATGTAGGCATCGTCATTGGCTCCCCAGCCGAGCTTGATGGGCGCGTCGATGATGTTCACCTGGGTGCCCACCGGGACACGCCAAAATACCGACTCGATATCCTCCGGGTGCATACGGATACAGCCGCGGCTAGCGCGCATGCCAATCCCATCCGGCTGGTTGGTGCCGTGGATCAGATAACCGGGAATATCCAGCAAAATGGCATACTGGCCCAACGGATTGTCTGGGCCGGGCGGAACGACCGCAGGCGGAGGATCCCCCCGCTCGGCTGCCTCGCGACGGATCGACTCAGGCGGATACCACGCAGGGTTTTCCAAACGCATGGTGGTTTCGGTGATACCGAGCGGCGTATTGTAGGCATCGCGGCCAATCCCGATCGGATAGGTTTCGACGCGGGGCGCTTCTCCGTCTTCGACCTCGGGATAGTAGTACATCCGCAGCTCGGCCACGTTGATTACGATCCCGGTGCGAGGTTCATCAGGCAGAATGAACTGGCTGGGGATGGTGACCTCGGTGCCCTCGCCCGGCACCCAGATACTGACATCCGGATTGGCCATGCGGATCTCTTCGTAGCCCACGTTATGCTCCCGGGCGATATCCAGCAGCGTATCCTCTTCGCTGGCGGTGACGGTATATACCTCACCGACCATGTTGCCTGATTCGGGCAACAGAAAGTGGCCTTTCGGCAGTTCGGCGTCACTGGCCATCGCGCTGGCCGTCATCAGCCAAGTACTGAGTGCCACAACGCCACTGGCTAAGCGCTGTTTCAACGGCTGAAACGACAGTAAGGGGGCAGTCAGGGTCATGAAGTCTCCTTTATATGCAGCCACCGCGCTGCGGCAAGCCTGGATGGCTATGAATATGCCCAGCCACGGGCAGCGGGTCAATTCGCCAGACTGTCGCAGCGCGTTTAACGTCGCCGCCGCTCTTTCTTGATATGGATTAAGAGTGCGCCCTAATGATTGCAAAGAGGGCTTCAACGCCTACCTTGAGAAGTGTCCCTGCACAGCGAGGTGCCGGGACACTTCGGACGAAAAGAGGTGCCACTCGCGGGTGCCCTCTTCATCACCACGCAAGGAGCAATCACGATGAAACCGACTTTTCTCACGACCCTCATTCTTCCCGCCCTGATGGCCACGGCAGGCATCGCTCAAGCCAATGAGGGCAGCACGGGTACGGAAGCGTCTTACCTGACCAATGCCCCAGACAACACTTTCCACTCCGATTCGCTGACGGGCAATCAAGTACGCAGCAGCGTTGAAAACGACGAAGACATCGGCACCATCAACGACTTGATCATCGACGAGGATGGCAAAATCAACGCCGTGGTCGTCGGTGTAGGCGGTTTCCTGGGAATGGGCGAAAAGAATGTCGCCATCGAGTGGGACTCCCTGGAACTGACGAAAGGCGAGGACAATGAGGAGTACGTGATTTCCGTCAACGCCTCTGAAGAAGCGCTACAGGATGCGCAAGCGTACGAGCGCGAGGGAGACCTGCACACGGAGCGCGATACCGAGATGAACAATAGCGACGAAAACACCATGGACGAGACACAGAGCTAATCTCGTCATTGGGTTTTCTAGCAGCCATTGCTCGCAAAAAGGGCCTTGCCACTTGGCAAGGCCCTTCTCGTCTTCAGGGCAGTGCGGCGGGAAAGCCGCTGCCCAGGGGCAAAGGTATTAGCCTTTCAGCTTGGCTGACATCGTGATGTCAGCTTTGAGAACCTTGGAGACCGGGCAGTTGGCCTTGGCGGTTTCTGCGGCTTCCTGGAAAGCGGCGTCATCGGCACCGCTCACGTTGGCTTCCACGTCCAGGTGAATGCTGGAAATATCGAAACCCGCATCGCTTTGTGACAGCGTGACGCGCGCCTGGGTATCGATCGCATCGGCCGTGTAGCCTTTCTCGCCCAGAATCATCGACAGCGCCATGGAGAAACAGCTGGCGTGTGCGGCGCCAATCAGCTCTTCGGGGTTAGTGCCCGGTTCGCCTTCGAAACGCTGCTTGAAGGAGTAACCTGCATCCAGGACACCGCTTTCAGTGGCGACCTTACCTTGGCCATCTTTCAGACCACCTTCCCAATGTGCGCTTGCTTTACTATCCATTCTGTTCTCCTTTCCTAGGGTAGTGTGCTTCTCGCAGGGTGAACGCAGGGTTACGTTCGGTGCTTGTTCAGCGTAGCTGATTCTAGGCGGTGATTCTACGACCCTCGTCTTACGGTGCGCTGATCGTCGCCAACGATGGCGACGCCTCCGAAGCACTGGCCTGCAACGACTGCGTGGAGCGCTCACCGCGATCATCGAAGGGCGCGCTAGCATCGATGGTCAACTCGACCCGGCGATTCGCGGCCCGCCCTTCTGGCGTATCGTTGGCGGCAAGCGGCCGCGTTTCGGCAAACCCTTGGATGATCAAACGCCCGGGGGCAATGGCACCGGAATTCACCAGGACGTTGGCTACCGAAGCGGCGCGCATCGCCGACAGATCCCAGTTACTGCGAAACTGCGCGGTGCGAATAGGGACATCGTCGGTATGGCCATCAATCGAGACGGTACCGGTCAACTCCCCCAACAGCACGGCAAGCTCCTGCAGCAAGCTGGCAAACGCGGGGGTCACCGTAGCGGTTCCCGAGTCGAACGTGCCGTTTTCGGCAATGCGTACCACCACGCGGTACTCATCCACCGTAATCTCCGCTACGCCTTCAGGCAGGGCGTCTTCGAGCAGCGACTCGACGCTGCCAGCCACTTGCAAGCTGCGCTGTCGCTGCTGGGTTTCCAGCATGCTACGCATCGACTCCAACTGCGGCTGCTGTTGCATGGTACGCTGGCGCACCTCTTCGATGAGCGTTCGGTCCGGCGTCGCAGGGGAGAAGTTTTGCATCACCGCACTCGTTCCCATGGGAATCTGCATGGCTTCGATGTCCCGCTGCACCCCAAAGGCTTTGGACAGCTCGTCCGCCACGCGGCGAAACTTCTGCGCGTCGATTTCGGCAAACGACAGCAGCAGCACGAAGAAGCACAGCAGCAGCGACATCAGGTCGGCGTAGGTCACCATCCATGCGGGAATGTTGGTCTGCTTTTGTGCCATGGCCTACGTTCGCTCGCTTGCCGCACCGCGCTCTTCGCTGCTCTCGGCAGTGCGATGCTCTGGCGGCAGATAAATGGTCAGCATCTGTTCGAGTACCCGCGGGTTTTTGTCGCCCTTGATGGCGAGAAGCGCATCTATCCAAAGCTCCTGCATTTTGGATTCTTGGTTCATGCGCACCCAAAGCTTGTCGGCCAGGGGGGTGGCGATCATCGTTGCGATCATCGCGCCATACAGCGTGGTGAGCAGCGCGACTGCCATGGCGGGGCCGATGAGGGAAGGGTCTCCCATATTCGAGAGCATCTGCACCAGCCCCACGAGCGTGCCGATCATGCCCATGGCGGGCGATACTTCACCGAGCGCGGAGAAGACTTGGCCACCGGCTTCGTTACGCTCGAGCGTCAGTAGGCGCTCTTTCTCCATCATCTCCTTGATCATGTCGGCACTAAAGCCATCGGCCAGCATTTGTAGCCCTTTCTTCAAGAACGGAGAGTTTACGTCTCGGCTTTCCAGCGCAATCATGCCTTCTCGACGGGCGACCTTAGAAAGCTCCACCAACTCGTCGATACTCTCTTGAATACTGGGTAACTGAAACTTGAAGGCCCGCGCCGCTGCTTTAAACGCAAACTTGAACTGTGTGATGCTGAACTTGGCGAGCACCACGAATAAACTGCCGCCCACCACCAATAAAAGCCCGGTAGGGTTCATAAACACTTCCGGCGACGTGCCCATGATGACAGAGGCACCTACCAGCACGGCAGCTCCTACCAAGCCAATCAGCGTTGCGAGATCCACGGCGTTTCCTCAACGAGTATCCATTGCCCTACTACGATTGGCTGAGACAGTAGAGACTCCCACCATAGGCGTCAACGCCAAATTCGTGACATGACAAATATTGACAAATCTATTTACTGACTTGTACATACTTCGCTTTCATACGCTTTATGGATAAGCTGACGGCCACTCAACCCCGTGGTTTTTTACGTAAGGACACACCATGTCATCGGCCGATGCGCTGCGCCTTTTATTACTCTCTTCGTTATGGGGGCTATCGTTTATCTTCATGCGGGTCGCAGCGCCCGAGTTTGGCCCTCTGCCGCTGGTGTTGGTGAGAATGGGGATTGGCGCCCTACTGCTGCTACCGCTGCTGTTGAGCCTGCATTACGTGCGTCTGATCTGGCAGCACAAAGGGCCGCTGCTGCTACTGGGAGTGGTCAACCATGTCTTGCCTTTCTCGCTGCTGGCACTAGCGACGACGCGGTTAGAGGCGGGGTTTACGTCACTGATTAACGCCACCACGCCGATTTTTACCGCGCTGTTAGGGGCCGCCTTCTTTGCGACGCCCGTGCAACGCCAGCAGTATCTGGGGTTGGCGCTGGCGCTATTGGGCGTCTATGTGCTCTCCGCCAACCGGCTGGACTTCGGTTTGGGCGGCGATGGCTGGTTCATCATCGCCGTACTGGGTGCGACGTTCTGCTACGGCTTGGCGGGCAACTACTCCAAAACGCGCCTTAGCCACTTGCCTACCCGGGTACTTGCCGCTGGCAGTAGCGCCATGTCGGCGCTGGTGTTACTCCTTCCTGGCGTGCTGCTATGGCCTAGCGAGCCCATCAGCCCCCTGGCGTGGGCCAACGCCCTGGCACTGGCCATGCTCAGCACGACGCTCGCCTTCTTGCTGTACTTTGGTTTACTGGCAAGCGCCGGGGCAACGGCGGCGTCGACGGTGACGTTTCTCGTCCCCGTCAGTGCCCTGCTGTGGGGCTATTTGCTACTGGATGAAACGCTGAGCCTACAGGTCGTCACGGGTATGGTGATTACTCTACTGGGCACCGCGATTGCCACGAAGCTTTTGCGCTTCAAGCCTCGCGGGGCGTTACGGACACCGCATCCCCCACACGAATGACGCTGCCTTCACCCGCCGTTAACGTGGCGTTTTGACCAAAGTGCGCGCCTTTCAAATGAGGCTGGGTATTCAACGCCAAGAGCGTTTTGAGCGGCTCGGCCTGAGTGGGAATCGTGCCTGTGTGCTGATCGACGGTAGTGATCTTGCAGCGTTGGCAGGGTTTGCGCAGGGTGAGTTGGTAGGTGTCACTCTCGATTGTTGCCCAGCGATCCTCTTGCCAAGCCTCGTCGGCGTCTACCACGATATTGGGGCGAAACCGGTTCATGGGTACCGGTGTATTGCCTCCCGCCACCAGCGCGCTGTTCAACGCATCCAGGGAACCGGTGGTGGTGATCAAAAAGGGGTAGCCATCAGCGAAGTAGGTGTGGGCTTCCCCCCCTGCCAGAAAATCCTCTTCCACCGCTCGGGTAAAGGTCGTGGCGAAGCGGACCAGGCTAATGCCTCGGGCCTGCTCACCCAGCGCAGCCTCCAACCATTCGGACACTGCCTCGCTCTCCGGCAGCGCTTTACAGTGATCATTCCATACCGATACCAGCCTCAGGTTACCCCCGGGCTCTGCCAACGAGATGGATATCGGCTCGACGCTGGGGTGAGAGAGCACCAGGGCTGCCGACGTCAACGCCACAGATACCGTCGCCAGCGCGGGCAGCTGCCGCTGGGTGACAAAGCGCTGCTGGGCATCCACCAGCATCCACCGGCGGTCCCAAGCAAGGCCGTGGGCATGAACCTCGCTCTGGGTCACATCGATCCCCTGCAGGGATTTCACCGGGTAAACCGTTAATTGCGTAATCTTCACAGCGGCCTCGTACGCTTTGGGCATGGCAGAATGAATCGCTAGCCTAACGGGGTTATCGTAAGCAGCCAAACAGTTTTTAGCGCGGACGTTAAAGCGTGCTCCCTGCCTCGATGCGGTATCCCAAATCCACCACTTTCTGCTCCAGCGCCTCGCCACGAATGCGCGCCAGTAGCGTCTTGGCAGCCGCTTTACCGATGGCTTGACGAGGAGTCACGACACTCGCCAAGCGTGGCGTCATCGCCTGCCCAACGTCGTGACCATGGAAACCGGCAATGGCCATCTGCTCTGGCACGGCAATGCTCTGGCGCAGGCACTCGAAATAGGCCCCCACGGCGACGTCGTCGTTGGTACAAAAAATGCCGTCCGCGTCGGGGTAGTCGCGCTGAATTTCCTGCATCAACGCGGCACCCACGGTGTAAGAGGAGCGCTGACTGCTCTGCAGCGTCACGGGGGTAAGACCCCGCTCTTCCATGGCTTGACGATACCCCAGCTCGCGCTGACGGGTACGCTCATCGAGCCGAACGGCGAGGTAGATCACCTGACGACGGCCGCGGCGAATCATCTCGCTGACCATGTCGTAAGCGGCACGAACGTTGTCGTAGCCCACCGCCTGCTGCAGCGGCGGACGGTGGGTATCCATGATCTCGACGATGGGAATACCCGCCGTTTCCAGCATGCGCAGGCTGCGCGGCGTGTGGTCACGATCGGATAGAATCACCCCATCCACATTATAGGAGAGCAGCGAGGCAAGGCTGCGCTCCTCCAGTTCCTGACTGTAGCCGTAGTGGGAGAGCATCAAGTGATAGCCCGCAGGCTCGGTGTAGGCTTCGATCCCCACGATGACGTCGGCAAACACCTGGTTGGTCAGCGAAGGAACCAACACGCCGATGGAGTGGCTGGTGGCACGGGAAAGCAGGTCGGGGGCGCGATTGGGGATGTAGCCAATTTGCTCGGCAATGCTGAAAATGCGCTCTCGAAGACCTTCCGACACCGTTTCCGGGTCGCGCAAACAGCGGCTGACGGTCATTTTGGTGGCACCAACGCGATCAGCAATATCTTGTAATGTAGGGCGTTTTTTCTTCAATGGCGTCGCTGCCTTGTACAGTGGATGGCGCTCGGGCCCTACCATAACGAATAGCAGGGCCCGTCGCCTATCCCTCCCTTTAGCCTAATGAGCGGTGCGGCTCTGGCACGAGCGTGGCACGAAAACGCTCGACGATCACTTCGGGCGTCAGGCTGATGGAGAGCGTCACGGCCTCATCTGCCTGGGGCGGTTCCAAATCGGCCAGTTGGCTGGCCAACATGCTGTCGCCCTTGAAAAAGTGCCCGGCGCGCGTTTCCAAGCGCTCGCGTAGCAGCGCTTGGGTGCCTTCTAGATACAGGATACGCAGCGCGCTATCCCCTTCTCGCAGACGGTCGCGGTAACGCCGTTTGAGGCCGGAACAGGCAATCACCACCGATTCGTCCCGCGACTTGTAATCGGCAAACAGCCCAGCCAGGGTCGCCAGCCAGTCGCGGCGGTCATCGTCGTTCAGCGGCGTCCCACTGGCCATCTTGGCCACGTTGGCGGGCGAATGATGATCGTCGCCATCGATGAACGTGGCCCCCACACTGGCCGCTAGCTGCTGACCAATGTGCGACTTGCCCGACCCAGAGACGCCCATGACGAGAATACGATGCGAGCCGTTATGAGCTGAGTAAGTAGTCACACGCGACTCCTATCAGTTACCGCGTACGGCGGTGAGGTCAGGTAACCAAGTCACGATGCTTGGGAAGGCAATCAGCAGCACCAGCACGACCAGCAGCGCCGCGTAGTAAGGCAGCATGGCTTTGACCAGCGATTCCATGGAGACCTTGCCCACGCCACAGCCCACATAGAGGCAGGTGCCCACCGGCGGCGTGAGTAGGCCAATCCCCAGGATGAAGGCCATCAGCACGCCAAAGTAAGCGGCATCCACCCCCACCGAGGTGACGATAGGGGCCAGCATCGGCGCCATGATGACCATGGCCGGCGTCAGGTCCATCACAAAGCCGACGAGCAGTAAAAGAGCCGCCACGATCAACAGCAGTAGGAACGGCTCCTGGGTGATCGCCTGAACCTGACGCACCAGCGTTTGCGGCACCATGTTGATGGTCAAGAACCAAGCAATGACGGTGGCAAAGGCCAGGAGCATCATTACCATGCCCGTCAGCCTGGCCGTGCGAATCAGCATGCCCATGAGTTCACTGAGCTTGAACTCCCGGTAGACCAAGAGCGAAATCGCCAGCGAATAGAGCAGCGCCGCCACAGCGGCTTCTGTTGCAGTGAACACGCCGCCAATAATGCCGCCAATCACGATCACCGGCAGCACCAGGGCCAGCCACGCGTCTTTGAAGGCTTTCCACAGCACGTCCCAGCGGAATTTACGCACCCCGCCACCCTGTTTGTTGGCCAAAATGAAGGTGGTCACCATCAAGGCCGCGCCGATCAGCAGCCCCGGGACGATACCGGAGATGAACAGACGGCTAATGGAGGTTTCCGTGACGATGCCGTAAAGAATCAGCGGGATGGAGGGAGGAATAATGATCCCGATCACCGACGAGACGGTGTTAATCGCCGTGGCGTTGGCAGCGGTGTAGCCCTGCTGCTTCATGGAGGGAATCATCATCGAGCCGGTGGCCGCCGTATCGGCCACCGCCGAGCCGCTAATGCCGCCAAAGAACATCGAGCCAGTGATCGCCACTTGCCCCAGGCCACCGCGCATGAACCCCACCAGCGCACCGGCCAGTTCCATCAGACGGCGCGCGATGCCGCCGTTACTCATCACTTCACCGACCAAGATAAAGAACGGAATGGCCAGCAGCGGGAAGCTATTCACCCCACGGATGGACTGCTCGATCATGATGGAGAGCGGAATATCGGACAGTACCGCCATCACCAGCGCCGCTACCCCTAAACCAAAGGCGATAGGCAGGCCAATGATGATCGACACGAATAAAATAATGAGAAAAATCCATAGCATGACGCTTACTCCCCTTGCGCGTTAGCCGAAGGGCCATGTGGTTGAACAATGACGCGCACGCTCATCCAAACCCGCCACAGCGATACGGCAGCGATAAAGATGACACACAGCACGAGGGAAAGACTGACCAAACTCAGCGGCACTCCCATGATGGCCGAGCGACCGCTGGAGCGCGCCAGAACCTGATAGCCACCAAATATCATGACCAGCATCAGGCCAGTAATAATCAGGTGCTGCAGGCAGTAGAGCATATGCGCCAAACGCAGCGGCAAACGCCGCACCAGTGCATCCACGGCAATGTGCTCATAGCGGGCGAACGCGGCCGCTGCACCAATGAAGACCAGCCAGATGAATAGCATGCGCGCCAGCTCGTCGACCCAAGGCAGCGAGTGGTTGAACAGCGAACGGCCCACCACATTGCTCGACACCGCCACGATCAACGCGACCAAAATCGCGCCAATCAAATACTCCATGCCAAGCGTTAACCAGCGAAACAGCGCCGGACCCTGGCGCGTTTCGGTATCGATTTCCAGCAGCTTGCGATTGGGATCGTCCAGGTAGACCGACGGATCTTCCATCGCGGGCGCTTTCAAAGAGGATTCAGCATTGGAAGGTGTTGAGGAGGGTGTCATAAGAACTCCAAGGGGCACTGACAAGTCGGGCAGGCACAATGGCCTGCCCGATGGCGCGCTTAATGGTGCGTATTAGTTGCTGCTGTCTTCGACGATCTGCTGAATTTCAGCGATCAGATCTTCGCCAATGCGCGGCGCCCACTCTTCGTAAACGGGCTGCACGGCGTCTTGAAACGCGGCAAGCTGCTCATCGCTCAAGCGAGTGATCTGCATACCACGCTCTTCTAACTGCTCACGAGACCAGTCGTCGTACTCAGCGGAGAGCTGAATTTCGTATTCAGCAGATTGACGCGCAGCTTCCAGTACCAGCTCTTGATACTCGGGTGCCATACGGTCCCAGGTACGCTCGGACAGCATCATGATGAACGGGGTGTAAACGTGGCGGGTTTCGGTGCCGTAATCCTGCACTTCATTGAAGTTGGAGGTCAGGATGGTGCTCCAGGGATTCTCCTGACCATCGACGACGCCCTGCTCTAGCGCAGAGAAGAGTTCACCAAAGGCCATCGGCGTGGGGTTAGCACCGAGGGCTTCCCAAATCGCCAGGTGCACCGGGTTCTGCATGGTACGTACGCTCAAACCGCGAACGTCCAGGCCTGCCACGTCTTCCGGCGACTCCACCGGGCGTGCGCTGTTGGAGAGCTGGCGGTAGCCGTTCTCGGAGAGGGCCAACGCTTTCAGGCCAGTACCTTCGAACTTATCCAGCATTTCCTGAGCCACGTCGCTCTGCATGACGGCCATGGCGGCTTCACGGCTGGGCAGCAGGAACGGCAGGTCAAAGACGGAGAGCTCTTCGACGTAGCTGGTGGTGGCCGAGCTGGAGGGATACGTCATATCCAGCGTACCGGTCTGCAGCATTTCCATCATTTGAACGTCGTCACCCAACTGGCTGTTGGGGAACACGTTGACCGTAATGCGGCCTTCGGTACGCTGCTCCAGAATTTCGCCAAAGTACTGGCTAGAGAGAAACTGCGGAGACGTTTCCGATAGGCCAATGCCCATACGAAGCGTATGGCTACCGTGGTCGGCCACGATATCCCCTTCGATGGCCGGCGGGTCGGAAAGCTCGGGGCTCTGGGCATGCGCCATGCCAAAAGTCAGGGTCGTTGCGCCCACTAGGGTAAGCGTGCTGCGCCAAATCGCTGTCATGACGTTATCTCCAAACATTCATTGTTGTTAAATGATGAGCGGTTGAGTGCTGGGTTGCTGAGCGTTTATCTGCCAACGGGCTAATGGCCTTTTATTAGCATGATCGAATAACGCCGCCGCATGAATGTTGCCGCTAACCAGCGGTTTCACACTTTCTTTGTTACCGGTAACATTCAATAAGCGAAGGCTAGCGACCGCTAGGCGGGGTGTCAAAACAAAACTGCTAACTTACGACCAACGTCTAGGGATAGCCACTCATCGTCTGGCGCGCTACATTACTGGCTATGCATCCCGTCCTGGAGTCCACATGCCTGCGTTAGACCCTTGCAGCGAATTGGAGCTCGATCATCAGCTCTGTTTCGCCCTCTATTCAACGTCGTTGACGATGACCAAGATCTACAAACCGCTTTTGAAAGAGCTAGGGCTGACCTACCCACAGTACCTTGCCATGCTGGTGCTGTGGCAAGAGGATGGCATTACCGTTGGCTCATTGAGTAAGCGGCTGCTCACCGACCCCGGCTCGCTGACCCCGTTGCTCAAGCGCCTGGAAGCGGATCAGCTGCTGCGCCGTCAGCGCAGTGTGCAGGATGAGCGCGTCGTCGAGCTGTTCCTGACTGATAAAGGCCATGCGCTGCGCGAGCAGGCGCGCCATATTCCAAGCTGCATCGTCAATGCGAGCGAGAAATCGGTGGAAGCCTTGACGCAACTCAAAGAGGATCTCGTTCAACTGCGCGACAGTCTGCAAAAAGCGAAATAGACACGGTCGTTTCGCCAGCGGAACATACTTTTATGGCAATTAACTTGCGCGCAAAATAAAGCTGGACTAAATTAAAACCCGTTTTGCATCAACGCGTCACACACCCAACGATTGATGAACAGGAGATACCCGATGTCGATTGAAACGATTGCTTATCGTGCCCACGCCCATGCGACTGGCGGCCGTGAAGGCCATGCCAAATCCTCCGATGGCGCGCTGGACGTCAAACTGAGCACACCAAAAGAGCTGGGTGGCGCAGGTGGCGACGGCACCAATCCTGAGCAGCTATTCGCAGCGGGCTACTCCGCCTGCTTCCTGGGCGCGCTGAAGCACGTGGCCAGCCAGGAAAAAGTCAAGCTGCCTGCTGATACACAGATCGATGGCAGCGTGGGCATTGGTGCCATCCCCACGGGCTTCGGCATCGAAGTGGAGCTAAAAATCAGCTTGCCGGGTCTTGAGAAGGATGTCGCGCAGGCGCTGGTCGATAAAGCGCATATTGTCTGCCCTTACTCTAACGCGACCCGTGGCAACATCGACGTCACCTTGACGCTGGTGTAAACCGCCTTCCCCGCCACCTTGCCTATCGGCAGGGTGGCGGCTGTGTGATCTTTCCCACTTCTCTCTTGCCGTGCTGACTTCGCCGCGGCCTTCCCTTCACCACCCCGCATATTTTTATTTAACGAACTCAAGGTCTACCCTTGTACCCAGGTTTTACGTCCCCATAAACCAGGGACAACTTAGCAAGCTAGGCAATTGGCACTGCTCTTTTCACCTGTTCAACAGCGAGGCTACTATGAGCGATACGACCTACACGCCACCACGGGTATGGAAATGGGAGCCGGGTAACGGCGGCAAGTTTGCCAATATCAACCGTCCGGTGGCAGGCGCGACCCACGAACAGCCGCTGCCCGTTGGCAAACACCCCTTACAGCTCTATTCGTTGGCGACACCCAACGGCGTCAAAGTAACGGTCATGCTCGAAGAGCTGCTCGAAAAAGGCGTCACTGCCGCCGAGTATGATGCTCACCTGATCCAAATTGGCGAAGGCGACCAGTTTGGTAGCGGCTTCGTTGAGGTCAACCCCAACTCGAAGATTCCAGCACTGATGGATCACAGTGTGAACCCGCCCCAGCGCGTATTCGAATCAGGGGCCATCTTGCTTTATCTCGCCGAGAAGTACGGTGAATTCCTGCCGTCGGATCCTGCCAAGCGTACCGAGTGCCTCTCTTGGCTGTTCTGGCAAATGGGCAGCGCACCGATGTTGGGCGGCGGCTTTGGTCACTTCTACGCCTACGCGCCAGAGAAGTACCAGTACCCGATCGATCGCTACACCATGGAAGTCAAACGTCAGCTAGACGTGCTGGACCGCCACCTCGCCGACAACCGCTTCATGGCGGGCGACGAGTACACCATTGCCGACATGGCGATTCACCCCTGGTACGGGGCACTGGTCAAAAACCGCGTGTACGACGCCGCTGAGTTCCTCGAGGCACACACCTATACGAATGTGCTGCGCTGGACCGAAGAGATTGATGCCCGCCCCGCAGTACAGCGTGGCCGCATGGTAAACCGTACCTGGGGTGAACCCAGCGAGCAGCTTCACGAGCGTCACGACGCTAGCGACTTCACTGAAAAAACCGAAGACAAGCGTTAATTCGCGTATTAGGAAAACGCACGATGTTCGATCCGAAATACGCCCAGCTGATATTTTCATGCCTGATGGCGCTGTTCATGTCATGCATCATGTCGCTGGTGATTACGCTGTATAACGTGGGACTCGTCGAAGGGATCGTGATGATTTGGCTCAAGGCGTGGCTGTTTGCCTTTGCCGTCGCGCTGCCGGTGATCAACCTAGTCTCCCCCATCGTGCGGCGGTTAGTGAAGCTACTGATCAAGCAGCCACACTAATCGTCGACACACGAAGAGACCCAAAAAGAGAACGGGGCCTGCTCATCGCAGGCCCCGTCGTTTTATGTGGCAACCAGCCACCGTATGTCGCGCGTATTAAAACTGATAGCGCACGTTGGCCGTAACGCTGCGGCGGTCGCCGTAGCCACAGTCGCCGCCGTCATAACGGCACCAGGAGACATACTCTTCATCCGTGGCGTTTTTCAGGTCCACCGAGAAGTCCCACTCGCCCATGGTGTAACCCACCATCGCATCATACAGCGTGCTGGAAGGCACCACGGGCGCACCGCCAGACCCCACGTTGTCGCCGACATAACGAACGCCCGCCCCAATACGCCAGTGACTACCCACATACAGTCGGTTCCACCAGGAAGCCTGCTCTTCGGCCACGTACGGTAACCGCGTACCGGTACTGTCGTTGGTGGCGTTCAAGTTGGTGTAGGCGAGCTGGGTTTCGAACTGCTGCCAGCGCTTGTTCACCTGCAGTTCCCAGCCATCGACCACGGCACCTAGCTGCTCTACGCCGCCTGGGGTAACGCCGTCGCTAATACGGTTTTGCTGCGTGATGTCAAAGTAGGCGGCACTCACGGCCAGCGATTGATCTGGAGAGACGTACTTGAAGCCAACTTCTTCTTGGTCGCCGGTCGTAGGTTTCAACGGGCTCGGATTGGCCGTTCCGTCGGTGCCCAGGTTCATGGCGAACGCTTCCGAATAGCTCACATAGGGCGAGAAGCCGTTATCGAAACGGTACATCAGCCCCACGCGCCCCGTGGTTTCGCCCTCATCGCTCACCGTATCCGGTCCAGACAGCGCCAGCGTGCGGTTCTCTGCCCAGTCACGACGCAGGCCTGCGGAGACGACCACGGGCCCTACTTCGATGTGATCCGCCAGATACACGCCCACCTGTTCGATTTCATTATCCGGGCGGTCGGTGGGGTTCAGTGAGTCCAGCTGCAGGTTGCCATACTGGGGGTTGTAGACGTTGAACTGACCTCCACCTCCCGTGACATAACTGTAGTTATCCTGAGACCAGCGGGCGTCCTGACGGTCGATGCCTGCAATGAGGGTGTGCTGAGTATTGCCAAGCGCGAACTCGCCTTCCAGCCGGGCATCCATATTGAGAATGCGCGTTTCGGCATCGGCGGTGAAGATGGTGCGGTTGACGTTACCGTCGGCATCGGGAACGCTCGGAATATCGATCCAGTGTTCGCGGGTTTCGGTGCTGGAATCGGTGTAGCGCGCGGTGGCTGCAAAGGTCCAGTCATCGTGGAGCTGGTGATCGACGAATAGCGTCGTTTCGGTTTTTTCGCGGTCATAACGATCCCAGCCGGGCTCGCCCACGAACCGCTCAGAGCCAATGAACCCACGCGACCCTGGCTCCAACGTGCCCGCCTGGGGCAGAAACTGCGCTGATACCTGGCCTTTGTTTTCCTGGCGATTGAGCAGCAGCGTAATGCTGGTCTCGTCGCTGGGACGCCAAGTAAACGACGGCGCAAACAAGTAGCCATCATCCTCGACGTAATCGACTTGGGTGTCGCTATCACGGGTCAATGCCACCAAGCGATACAGAAATTCACCGTCCTCATCTGCCGCGCCGGTGACATCCAGCGCCAGCTGCTTGCGGTCATAGGAGCCGTACTGCGCCCACACTTCTCCGCTGCTCTCCTCTTGAGGCAGTTTCGAAACGCCGTTGATGATGCCGCCTAGATCCGCTTGGCCATAAAGCATGGAAGATGGCCCACGTAGGACCTCGACGCTCTCGAGTGCGTATACGTTGGTACGCACGGTGTTGTAAGAGCCATACACCTGGCGCAAGCCATCCAAATAGCGACCTGCGTCTAGCCCGCGCACTTTGGCACTGTCGCCACGGGTGTCGAAGCCAAAGTTGCCTGCATACACGCCGGGGGTATACAGCAGCGCATCCTGAATGTTTTTGGCACCGCTATCCTGGATGAACTCTTGGTCGATGACGGACATGGCGTAAGGCTGCTCGGCCAGCGGCACATCCAGCTTGCCGACGCTGGGTTCGCGTTCGGCATCGCTGTAACCAAAGCGGCCCGCTGCGTCAGCAGTGACTTCTACCGTTTCCAGATTAACGCGGTCAGAGGCATTTTCTTGTGCGCTAACAGCCGATACCGAAGTGGCAGACGCTAAGGCGACCGCGACGCTCAGCGCCCGCAGTCGAAAGTGAGGAGTGGTTTTCATCATGTTAGATCCCGGAGCAAATATTAATATTAATGATAGTAATTTTTATTCACGGGAAATATAGGGAGTTGTACAAACGTTGTCAATGACGCCGAATGGCTAGTTGAAACGCAAGCGACGATGCGTTAAACGCAAACGCTTATCACTCACAAATCCTCTGCCGACGCTCGGCAGAGGCGATATTGTGGCGCGGGTGGACGTACAACCGGAGAGATTACTGCAGACGAGCGTTATTGAGGGCGTAGTTCCACACCCGGTAAAAGTAGAAGATGTAACCGAGCCCCAACGTAAGAAATGAAATGACCATCCATAAAATGATATGGCCAACGTTGCTGAAGATATTGATATCACACACCATTTTCCGCTCGATACCCGTTGCGTTATCGACCACGCGGGTGCGGTTGATTACGAAACGAGCAAACGAGTAAGGAAAGAAAAACAGTGCAATGCCAAAGGTAATCAGGGTCAGTACCACCCAAATCAACAAATGGCCAACGATGTCCAAGATCGAGAGATCAGCTTTAACGTTCACGGATTGCCCTTACACAGTAGGAGAGAAAGGCGCGCAGCGTACCACCATGGCGGCTAGCCGTGAACGGCATAGCGCTATCGACAGCTAACGCCCCATCGCTAGGGGCTCTGCACACCTCGCAGGCTGGTTTCCCCCGGTTGGCTGCTGCGTTTCACCACGCTCAGCGAGCCATCGGTCTCCAACACCACCGCCTGAGCGGCATCGAGATTGGCCAAGCCGCTACTCCGTACCGCAGAGCGTACTTCATCCCGCGTCACCCGTGCCTTGCGCAGCGCGTCGAGCAACAGCTCACCCTCGTACAGCAACAAACGCGGCTCGCCGGTCACTAACCGCTTGACCCAGCTCACGCGAACGCTCAGCCATGTGATCAGGAATTGAAGAAAAATCAGCAGCCCCAACGCCAGCGCGCCTTCTGCCAGCGCCACGTCTTTCGACAGCAGTACCGTTGCCAACGTAGAGCCCAACGCGACCGTCACGATCAAATCAAAGGCGTTCATTTTCGATAGCGTGCGATTGCCAGACATCCGCAAGAAGACAACCAACACCGTGTAAGCAAGCACGCCTACGACGAGGGTACGGGCCAGACTTTGCCACCCGCCAAAAAACACCATGTCCATATGCCACTCCTCCTGAGTGAAGAAACCTATTCCTTACACAGCTCAGGGTAGCAACCATGGTTTAGGAGTGCGACGCCCACCACTGGGCATACGAACTGTTATGAGGCGCCAGGCCTCCCTCATCGGGCGCGCCATCTTCCCACCAGACAGGACCACGCTCGCCCAAGGCTTCCTTGGCCTCTTGCACCGACTGACGCGCTTGACGCAGCGCGTCGTCGTCCCCTTGCTGCTGGGCGCTGCGTACCGCCCGACGCGCCTTCATCAGCGCTTTGATATGGACGCGCTTCTGCTCTTCCGTGAGGCGGGGGTCGGTGCAGCGCCAAAGTCGGTTGTTAGCGACGAAATAGCGGCCATCCGGTGTGTGAGGGTACTTATTAGCCATCTCGAATCACCTTACCCCGTCGTTAATCACTGCCCTTGCAGGAGATTATCGGATGGCTTAGAAGCGCCGTGTCAGCGTAACGGCGCCAAACGTGTCCTGCTCATCCTGACCATCGAATTCGCGGGTGCGCTGAACGGCGGCGTACGTCACCTGCCACGCATCCCAAGCCAATGCTAACCCGGCAGATGCCTCGGCCACCCACTCGTTGCGGTCGACCGAGTGGCTATCACGGAAGGTATTCCCATCGAGCGTCAGGTTTTGTGCCATGTAGTACCCTTCCACGTGCGCGAATAGGTACCACTGCCAGCCGCTAGTGCCGTTCAACTGATGATGACTGCCAGGATTTGGCGTCAGCGTGGGAATACCCTGCGCATCGTCTCCCCAGCGTACGCTGTAGCCTGCACTGGCGTAGGTGTACAGGTTCCCCAACGCCGCACCAACGCTGGGCCCATGGGAAAACTGCTTTCCGGCCAAGGGGGCATCGTGCCACCACTGGCGACGCATGGTCAGGTTGAGGATGGCCTCATCACCGAGCTGGTTTCGCCACCCGCGAGGACGGTCGCTATCGGTCACCCGGTGCACTTCCCGCTGAATGCTATCCGCTTGAGAAGAAGGTCCGACCAAACCCACGTCCAAGTGCAAATCCGTAGCCTGCTGCCAGCGGCCGACCGCTTTATCCTCATAAAGCGATACGCCACCGTACACCAACCCAGCGTAGGGGCGGTCATCTTCGATCAAGTCACGACGCTCGATCACATTGGGCGTGTAGATTTGATGTACCAGACGATACGAAGCGCGATCCGCTTCACCAATGAGGCTATCCGGTAACGCCGTGGCCAAACGCTGGGTCCAGCTCTGCGGCTCCGGGGTAAACATCCAATTCAGCTCGAAGCCACTGGTAAAGTGGCCATCGTCGCTGCTGGCGAAGCCATCATTTTCCAGCTTGACGGACAGCGCGCTATCGTCGGCCAACGCCATGGTGGGTAACAGGCCCATGGGTAGCACGAACGGCAGGATCGCTTTGTAGAACCTTAGCGGGTGACGCTTTGTCTGTTGAAAACGCGTATCGCAGCGTGCAACGCTGCGTGATATAGCAGATGGCATCATGCTCATTCCTTGAGTTGAGGGCTAAAACGGGCAAATACGAACGTAGCGGGGAGCAACAAACATTGCTGATTGTATGTAATCATGCAAATAGATAGCAAGCTACATTCTAGGAATCACCCATCATTAACGCGACTTCCTGTTCAGACCGACCACACGTCTTTAAAACCTAGCACAACATGGTTCAGCGCTCCCGCAATAGCCACTTCGGGGTCATCTCATGCTGACCATTGTCGTCGGTGATGAACAACGATCCATCGCTAATCATCACTGCCCAGTTAATCGCCCGGGGCAAATCTGCTGCTACGGTGGCCAGCGTTTCTTGGGGCAGCCCGGCGACGTGCACGTTCTTCAACGAGGCAACGGCAGGCAGCACTTTGCTTTCCCAAATATCCACGCGACCATACGCCAGCAGCGAGACCCGCTCTGCCCGGCGCGAGCACCAGGTCAAACGTTCGGCATCGGGTAGGCCGACTTCGATCCAGTGAAGCACGCGACCATCCAGGCTCTTTTCCCAAAGCGCAGGCTCGTCCACATCGGAAAGCCCGCGCCCAAACCCCAACGATTCGCTGTACCAGAGCAGGTAAGCAATCAAACGTGCGCAGAGACGCTCTTCGGTTTCTGAGGGATGACGGGCCACGGTGAAGCGCAGCGTCTCGTAAACGCTGCGATCCAGATCGGTCAAGTTAACATCGACTTTATAAGGGGTCGCGCTCAGCGCCATGGCAAAGGTCTCTCTCGAAAGAAGGGGCGCGCCAGTGTAGCGGATTTATCCCCATCACGCCGTGTTGCGTTCATCGCGAAGCAGCGTGGCGTTTTTCAACGTTTCCTCTTCGTGCATAGGTTCGCGCCAGGCCTCCTTCAGCGCGGCGTCGTACCAATCCTGCATAGCGGGAAGCGCCAACAGGCGCTGCACATAAGCAAGGGAGGCGTCACTCAGCGGCAGATTGAAGGTTTGTATCCGAAACGCCACAGGGGCGTAAAACGCATCCACCGCCGTAAAGTGTTCGCCTGCCAGAAACGGGCCGCCAAAACGCGCAAGCCCTTCTTGCCACAGGGCATCTAACCGAGCCAGATTGCTTTTCAGCCCTGGGGAAAGCTCGTTCATGGCCACGCGTACGCCACAGTTCATCGAACATTCGTCGCGCAGTGCGCCAAAGCCGCTGTGCATTTCGGCACTGGCCGAGCGCGCCCAGGCCCGCGCCCCACGCGCTGATGGCCATATGTTTGGATGTGTCTCGGCCACGTACTCGACGATCGCCAAGGAATCCCACACGGCCACGTCGTGCTCACTATCGACCAAACACGGCACTAAGCCCGACGGTGAAAAGCGCTTGAACGTGGTGTGACTCTCCCCAAAGCCACCCTCAAACGGCATGAGGTGCTCATTAAAGGGGATCTCCAACGCTTTCAGCAACACCCAAGGGCGCAGCGACCAGGAAGAGTAGTTCTTGTTAGCGATATACAGATCGAACATGCCACGCTCCTTACGGTGAACATCACAGTGACTGGCCCTATCGTGCTGCCTGCACCAGTGTATTACCTCCGAGCCCCATTAATACGCCTCCGCCAATCCGTTGAATCAACCGGGAAGAGCCATGAGACGTTTGCAGCCATGCGCGAAGCGGGCTGGCCAATAGCACCACCACCACATCCGCTGATGAGAACAACAGATTGGTGGCAATGCCTAACCAAAGCAGTTGCCACGCGACCGGCATGGCAATATCGGGCTGCACAAATTGCGGCAGAAACGCCACGAAGAAAAGCGCCGTTTTGGGGTTAAGCACTTCCACCAGAAAGCTATCGCGCAGTACCCGCTTGGTTGAGGCGAGCGGCAGTTCGTCACTGCTCGTGCGAATGCCTTGTTGCCATAAACGCACGCCCATCCAGAGCAAATAGAGTCCACCGATGATTTTCATCGCCAGATAGGCAGGTGGAATGGCCGCAAACAGTAGCGCTAACCCCAGTGCAGCGGCGATAACATGTACATAGCAACCAAGATGCACCCCAGCCACCGCCAACCAGCCCGCCCGTCGGCCACGTCCCAGCGTTTGTGCTGCGGTGTATAACATCGCAGGCCCGGGTAAATAGGCAAACCCCAGCGCGGCAAGAAGAAAGGCGGCCCACTGCATCGCGGTCACTCCGGCATAGTAAGAAATAGTAAGCCTGAGAATAAAATAAGGGATGACGCATGCGCCACCCCTCAAATAAGTAAAACTCGAAAAAAGAGAGCTTAGAAATTGGGTTTACGCTTTTCGACAAAGGCACTCATGCCCTCTTTCTGCTCCTGACCTGCAAAGCAGAAAGCGAACAGGCTGGTTTCCAGCGCCAGGGCGCTATCCAGGTCTTGGTCCATGCCGTCATGAACGGCTTGTTTGGCTCCGCGAACCGACTGCGGCCCGTTGCCCTTCAGCTGTTTGGTGAGTTCTTCGACGTAGTTCTCAAGCTCCGCTTGGGGCATCACGCGGTTAACGAGGCCAATGCGCAGCGCTTCGTGGGCATCGATTTTGCGCCCGGTAGTGACCAAATCAATCGCCATGGCGGGGCCGACTCGGCGCGGCAGGCGTTGGGTGCCGCCAAAGCCAGGAATGACGCCTAACAGGACTTCCGGCTGGCCGAAGACAGCGTTATCGCTGGCGACGGCCCAGTCGCAGGCCAGCGCCAGTTCGCAGCCGCCGCCAAGGCAAAACCCGTTCACCAGCGCGACCACCGGCACGGGCAGTGTCTCAAGTCGCTTGATGGTACGCAGTGCCTGGCTGGCAAATGCGCGGGCCTCTTCGGGGGTTTTATCACGCATTTCAGTGATGTCTGCCCCGGCCACAAAGGATTTTTCCCCAGCGCCGGTAATCAATACCGCCCGCAGGTTGGGGTGCGCTTCAAGCTCGACTAAATGCGCTTCCAAAGCGCTGAGCACGTCGCTATTCAGCGCGTTCAGGGCTTTAGGGCGATTAATGGTCAGGCGCACTACACCGTCGTTATCAACCTTCTCGATCACTGCGTCGCTCATGATGGCTCCTTGATTGTTATTGCGCTTGTAAGTGATGACCACTCAACCCTAGCGAACGCTTGGTTGGGTGGCAATCACTTCTTTTGTCGCGCTTCAATCCGGCAGTTGGCTATTCGTAGATATAGAACCCACGGCCGCTCTTACGGCCCAGGTAGCCTGCGGCCACCATGCGCTTGAGCAGCGGGCAGGGGCGATATTTGGGGTCGCCAAAGCCTTCCTGCAGCACGTCCATAATCGCGAGGCATACATCTAGGCCGATCAAATCCGCCAGCGCCAGCGGCCCCATCGGGTGGGCAGCACCCAGCTTCATGGCCTCATCGATGGCTTCCGGCGTCGCGGTGCCTTCCTGCACGATAAATGCGGCTTCGTTAATCATCGGCACTAGCAAACGATTCACGGCAAAGCCCGGCGCGTCGCCTACCGGCACGGCGGTTTTGCCCAGCGCTTTGGCCAGCGCTTCAATGCGCTCGACGGTGGCATCCGAGGTTTGCTCAGCACGGATCACTTCCACCAACTTGAGTACCGGCACTGGGTTGAAGAAGTGCATACCCACTACTCGCTCAGGACGCTCGCATACAGCGGCCAAGCGAGTGAGAGACAACGAGGACGTGTTAGAGGCCAGGATGGCATCGCTGCTCAGATGGCTGAGATCGCGAAACAGCTTCTCTTTCAGAGCAGGCTGCTCAGGGGCGGCTTCGATAATCACGCTGCAGTCGCTGAGCGCATCGAGCGCCGTGGTGGTAGAGAGTCGAGCGAGTGCTTCTTGCTTGCCCTCTGCGGTCATCTTCTCTTTGGCAACGAGCTTCTCGAGCCCTTTATCGATAGCGCCTTTGGCGCGGGTGAGCTGCTCGTCGGCGACATCGTACAGCCGAACGTTAAAGCCACTGGCGGCGACCACTTGGGCAATGCCCTGCCCCATGGTGCCTGCGCCTACCACGCCGATCCGTTGTTCGCTCATTGCTGCCCCCCTGACTGGTGCTGCTTGGCTTCTTCACGCAGCACGAATTTTTGAATTTTGCCCGTCGATGTTTTCGGCAGCTCGCTAAAAATCACCGTTTTGGGCACCTTAAAGCTCGCTAAACGCTCACGGCAGTGGGCGATGATATCCGCCTCGGTGACCTCGCCGTAGCCGATTTTTAACTTAACAAACGCACAGGGCGTTTCGCCCCACTTTTCGTCCGGCTTCGCGACGACCGCCGCCTCTTCAACCGCTGGATGGCTGTAAATGGTATCTTCCACTTCGATGGTGGAGATATTTTCACCGCCGGAGATGATGATATCTTTCGAGCGGTCTTTAATCTCGATATAGCCATCGGCGTGCCATACCGCTAAATCACCGGTGTGGTACCAGCCGCCCTCTAGCGCTTTTTCCGTCGCCTCGGCGTTTTTGAGATACCCCTTCATCACGTTGTTGCCACGCATCAAGATCTCGCCCATGGTTCGGCCATCTTTAGCGACGGGTTCTAACGTCACCGGGTCGGCCACGCAGAGCGCTTCCAGCATGTGGTAGCGCACGCCTTGGCGGGCCTTGATTTTGGCACGGGACTCCAGTGGCAGCTCGTTCCACGCCTCGCGCCAAGCACATACGGTCACCGGGCCGTACACTTCGGTAAGCCCGTATACGTGAGTGACTTCGATACCCAGCTTTTCCACCCCAGCAATCACCGAGGCGGGCGGCGCGGCACCGGCGGTGGTCACTTTTACCGGATGATCAAACACCCGCTTTTGGTCGGCCGGTAGGTTCACCAACCCATTGAGCACAATCGGCGCGCCGCTGAAGTGGGTGACGCCCTCTTCGACGATCAGGTCCGTGATGCGTTTGGGATCGACTTTGCGCAGGCACACGCTAACGCCCGCATTGGCGGCAATGGTCCAGGGGAAGCACCAGCCGTTGCAGTGGAACATCGGCAGCGTCCACAGATACACCGGGTGATGGGGCATGGCCCACTCGAGAATATTACTCACCGCGTTCAGGTAAGCACCGCGATGGTGATACACCACGCCCTTGGGCTTGCCGGTAGTGCCGGAGGTGTAGTTCAGCGAAATCGCCTGCCACTCGTCGTTGGGCAGCCGATAAGCGTAATCAGCGTCGCCCTCAGCCAGTAGCGCTTCGTACTCCAACTCGCCAATGCCTTGGGTGTCGCCCAAAAACTCGGGGTCGGCTACGTCAATAATCAGCGGTTTGCTTTCCAACTTGGCAACCGCCGCTTGAATCACCTCGGCAAACTCAGGGTCTACTAGAACCGCCTTGGCTTCGCCGTGGGCCAGCATATAGCCAATCGCATCGGCATCGAGGCGAATATTGAGCGTATTCAGCACGCAGCCCGCCAATGGCACTCCGAAGTGCGCCTCGAACATCGCGGGAATATTGGGCAGCATGGCGGCCACCGTTTGCCCGGGTTGAATGCCGCGCTTTTCCAGCGCTGAGGCTAGCTGGCGGCAGCGCGTCCAGGTCTCGGCCCAGGTGCGGCGCGTTGCGCCATGCACGACCGCGGGGTAGTCCGGGTAGATGGCCGCCGAGCGCTCAATAAACGTGAGCGGTGAGAGCGGCACATGGTTGGCGGCGGTCGGCGGTAAGTCTTGTTCAAAGATGGAGGTCATGATCGGTTCCTGCACTCTCGCTGTTGTTATAGGACGTTTTATTATTGGACATTCATAACGAATACCGCCGCCCATAAGGCGGCGGTGGCGTTAGTGAGCCGCGCTATCGAACTGGCTAAAACACTGCCAGCCGGCCTCGATCACGGCACGCTGGGCGCGGCCAACCGGCAGCCATTGGTGAATGGCAAACTCGGCGCTGCAGAGCTTGGTGCGGTAAAACGGCTCATCGCTGCCGCCTTTTACAGCCTGTTGGGCGTGAAGCGCCGCGATGCCCATTTGCCAAGCGCACAGCACGTGCCCGGCCAGGTTCAACAGCGGCGTGGCGTACGCCTGTACGGCATCGGGACCGTGTTCAGGGTCGCTGCCCTGCTCCAGCACCAAGGTCATGGCAGCGCGCAGGTCGTCAGCGCCCGCCGCGAGCGCACTGCCCATGCTGGCAAGCGATGTCTCGCCGCGCAGCGCTTCGGCCGTTTTATGCACATCATCGATCAGCACAGAGAGCGCCGCACCGCCGTCTCGTTGCAGTTTGCGGCCCGCCAAGTCCAGCGCTTGAATGCCGTTGGTGCCTTCATAAATAGGCGCAATGCGCGCATCCCGCAATAGCTGGGCCGCGCCGGTCTCTTCCACGTAGCCCATGCCGCCGTGTACCTGCACGCCCATAGAGGCGATATCCACCGCTTGGTCGGTCGAGAAGCTCTTCACAATCGGGATCAGAACATCGGCGCAGGCCTGAGCGGCTTGGCGTTCGGCGTCGCTCTCGGCACGGCGAGCGATATCCAACTGCCCGGCACAGTAGAGCGCCAATGCACGCAGCGCATCGGTACGGGCACGCATAGAGAGCAGCATTCGGCGCACATCAAAGTGGTCGCTAATGGTGCATTCGCTGCCGCCCCGCTGTTTGGGCGAGCGGCCCTGGGTACGGTCATGGGCGTAGGCAAAGGCGTGCTGGCAGGCGCGTTCGGCCACGCCAATGCCTTGAATCCCAACTTTATGGCGCGCCTCGTTCATCATGGTGAACATATGGTTCAACCCGCGCCCTTCCTCGCCGACGAGATAGCCTACGGCACCGCCGTTTTCCCCAAAGCTGAGCGTGCAGGTGGGCGAGCCGTGAATGCCGAGCTTGTGCTCGATGGAGGCACAGGTGACGTCGTTACGCTCGCCGAGCGTGCCGTCGTCGTTCACCAGAAATTTGGGAACCAGGAACAGTGAAATGCCCTTATTGCCTTCCGGAGCATCGGGCTTACGGGCAAGGACGAGGTGGATGATGTTCTCGGCGGCGTCGTGTTCGCCCCAGGTGATGTAGATCTTTTGGCCGCTGATGCGGTAGTGCTCGCCTTCTGGAACGGCTTTGGTACGCACTTTGGAGAGGTCCGACCCTGCTTGTGGTTCGGTGAGGTTCATGGTGCCGGTCCAAGTCCCTTCGACCAGCTTGGGTAGGTAGATGGCTTTGAGAGCATCGCTACCGTGGTGGGCCAGCGCTTCGATGGCACCGGCAGTGAGCATCGGGCACAGCCCCAGGGCCATGTTTGCGCCGTGAAGCATCTCCTGTACCGCGCTGGCCACCACTTCGGGTAGGTTCTGCCCGCCCAGCTCTTCAGACACCCCAATACCGTTCCAACCACCCTCCACATAGGCGTGATAGGCGGCGGCAAAGCCTTCTGGGGTAGTCACACTGCCATCAGTGTGGCGCTTAGCCCCCTGACGATCGCCGGTGCTGTTGAGCGGGGCCCACACATCGCCCGCCAGCTTCGCGGCCTCTTCCAGAACGGCCTCGACGAGATCTGGCGTGGCCTCTTCGAATCCCGGTAGCGACAGGGAGTGGTGGGCTAACATCTCTTCGAGCACGAAGCGAAAATCACGGACCGGGGCGGCGTAATAATTCATGGCAAAACCTCAGGCGACGGCGGTAAAAGTAGTAAAAACACTATCGCCGATAGTAGTTTCCCTAGTCTCGCCACACTATTAGCTTAAGGTCTCACCTGTCGCCGCCTTAGCGGCTTATTTGCGCACCTCGGTTTCCACGTCATCGTAGTAGGTGATGTGGCTCTCGTCTTCTTGGGGCGGCCCCACTACCGGCTCAGCCACGTCGACTTCGGGCACGACGTCGGAAAGGTCTTCCAGGTGCTCGTGTTCGAGCGCCCCTTGTACCAGCTCTTCGGTCACCACCAGCTCAGCACCGGCGGCGGTCATTGGAGTGGTGGCGTTGAACGGTGCCACTGGCACCGGTGCCGGGCGCACGCTTCGCCGCCATCCGAAGAACAGCACGAAGAATAGACTGAGGGAGCCAAACGCCCAGAACAGGCCCGCATCGCCCATGGCGGTCATCACCGGCGAGATCATCAGCGGGCTGATGGTGGCACCAATCGAGTTGATCAACAAAAGTCCCTGGCTCATCCGCACCAGTGCACCGGCAGGCGCACGGTCGGCAGCATGGCTAACGGCCACCGGGTACAGCGCGAACACGCCACCACCCAACAAAAAGAGCAGCACGGCGAGCAACGGCGTGGAGAGCGGCAACCACAGCATCGCCGCTGAAATCACCACGCAGAAGGCGCTGATACCAATCAAGACCATCTGGCGATCATGGCGATCCGACCAGCGGCCAATGGGGTACTGCAGCAGCATCGCCCCCATGATAACGACGGCCATCATTTGGCCGACCTGATTGACGCTCATGCCAATGCGCTGCAGGTAAAGCGGCAGCAGCGTGTAGGCGGCAGCGACCACCATGCCAGAACCGAGGCTGCCCATGACGCCGGTGGGGGTCATGGTGATCAAACGGTGCGGCGGTAGCGGTTCGGCGTGCTCGATGAGCGGCGACACCCGGGGAATCATCGCCATGGGCAGTACCGAGAGCGACGCCAACAGGCCAATCACCATGAAGGGCGCGGTGTCGCCCATGGCGCTGGTGATACCGAGCATGAGCTGCCCCAGCACCCCGGCGGCGTAAAGAGAGATCATATAAAGCGCCAGCAGGCGGCCGCGCACTTTCTGGTCGCCCGCCGTGAGCAGCCAACTCTCGATGACCAGATAAACACCCACCGTGGCCCAGCCGCCGATCAAACGCAGCGCAAACCATGCCCAAGGTTCGAAGAAAAGGCCTTGCAGCAGTACCGTCACCGCGACCAGCGAGGCAAAGCTGCCGTAAGCGCGAATATGACCAATGCGCAGCAGCAGGCGGTCGTTGACCATGGCACCCAGGGCTAGGCCGATGAAATAGGCCGACGAGACAATCCCGATCACCGTCGCCGATTCGCCCGCTGCGTCCAAACGCACGGTAATCAGCGTAGCGAGAAAGCCATTGCCAATCCCAAGAATAAACAGCCCTAATAGGGGCGCTAGCGCCATGGCCAGCAGTTGCCGCGACATGCGTACCTCACCTTGCTCAATGGATGAATCGTTGCCGTTAACACGCCATCACATCGAACAGGCAAGAAAACGGGCGCGCAATTATTGCTTTCAGAGGCGCAAAGTCAATGCTTTTTCGCCCCTTGTGCAAGCAGATTAGTGTTTTCTAAAAATTACCACGTCATTGCCAGTAAATTCGACTGTTAACCCCTGCTCAGCCGCCCACCAGCGGAAGGTTGCTTCGCTAAAAAAACTGACATGGGTTGGGTCGTTGATGTAGTGCCAACGGGCGAAGGCTTCTTGGCTCGCCACTCGCTTGGTCATCAGCCCAAGATAGCCGCCGCGGTCGAGTTGCGCGACACGCTCACCCAGCACCTCGCCCGGCGCCGCCAAGTGCTCGACCACTTCGGTGGCGGTAATGAAGTCATACTGGCGGGTAAGCGACACGGCATGGGGCGCGTAAAAGATGTCGTACACGTCCATCTCAAAGCCCGCTTCCTCGAACATCACCGAGAGCGTGGGCCCAGGGCCACAGCCAAAATCCAGCCCTTTTGCCCCTGGAGCCAGCTTTGCCGCCAGCGGAGTGAATAAACGCCCCAAAAAGCGCCGATATCCCGTATCCTGCGGCGAGTTTTGGTGCTGGTCGTACTCGGCTTTTTCGTCAGCGGCACTTAAATGCTGCTCACTAGGCACAAACACCAGCGCACACGTGGCACACTGGTAGTACTCGCGGCGACGGTCTTGGTGGTACAGCGCAGGCTCCTGCGCGTGGCATAGCGGACAGCGTCGCATCATCGTATTCTCTGGTTTTTACGTTTGTATGAAGGAAAGAGGCATGCTCTCAGGTCTGGATCATCTTGTGGTTACCGTGACCGATATGGGTCGCGCAGTGGATTTTTACTCTCGCGTACTGGGCCTGGATGTGCGTTATCGGGACGCACAGCGCGTTGACTTGATGCTGGGTGACACGGCCCTGCGCTTGCACCAAACCGATACCGATATCGCGCCCATTTCAGCCACGCCGACACCGGGCAGCCTGGACTTATGCTTGCGCTGCCAGCTGCCGCTGGATGAATTCAAGCAGCATCTGGATGCGCTGGCCATTGAGGTCGAACTTGGCCCCGTGGCCCGCCAGGGGGCCAGCGGCCCGATTGAGTCGATTTACCTGCGCGACCCTGACGGCAACCTGCTGGAAATTTGTCGTCCAGCGCGCTAGGCCCTTAACCACACATGGGCCTGCGGGTGATAAGTCGCAGCGCCCACGCTATCATAGCGGGCAGTCAAAGTGTCCGCTGGATGCTGGAATAGACCTGATCAAAGAAGGAACGCCCATGCGCGATGACGCCCCGCTGGAAGGTGAAGTGGTCGACCGCCACGCCACGCCGGACGAGACCTCCGCCACCACCCCGCCCCCGGACACCACCATGGCCATGGTGAATTATGCCCTCTATCTCGCCAGTTTTGTGGTGGGCTTTACGTCACTGATCGGCGTCATCATTGCCTACGTGTACCGTGGCAAGGGTCCGGCTTGGCTGGATGAACACTACCGCTACCAGATTCGCACCTTCTGGATCGGCCTTCTGTACGGCAGTGTTGCCACCCTGCTCACGCTCATTCTGATCGGTTTCCCCATGCTGCTCGCGCTGGCCGTGTGGTTCATCGTGCGCTGCGTGAAAGGGTTCAAGGGGCTACAGGAAAAACGCGCCCCCTCCAATGTCGATAGCTGGTTGCTGTAACCCATGACCGAACAGGTAACCCCTTCCACGACGCGCTTTCAAGCCCGCGCCATTGCAACGCTATGGCGCACGCTCTCCCGCTGGCCGGTGCGCTGGCTCTGGCGCATTGCGGCTCTGGTCGGCCCGCAGGTGTACCGCTTTAGCAAGCGCGAGCGCCAGGTGACCGAGATCAATTTAGAGGTGGTCTACCCCGACGCGCCTGCCAGCCAACGACAATCCCTGGCCAAACAGAGCCTTCAGCACTCCACCGCGACAATGCTGGAACTCGGCCACGCCTGGATGGCCCCGCCCGAGAAGGTAGAAGCTAGCATTCTAGCGGTACATGGCCGCGACAAGTTGGACAGCGCCCGGGCCGAGGGGCGCGGCGTGATCGTGCTGGCTCCTCACTTTGGCAACTGGGAAGTGCTGAACTTTTGGCTCTCCAGCCACTTTCCGTTTACCGCCATGTACGAACCGCCCAAAATCGCTGACTTAGAGCCGATTATCCGCCATGGCCGCGAGCGCATGGGCGCGAAGCTAGTACCCACCAACCCGCGGGGCGTGGCGGCGCTGCTCAAAGCGCTGAAGCGTAGCGAGGCGATTGGTATTTTGCCGGACCAAGAGCCGGATTGGGGCAGCGGCGTGTTTGCGCCGTTCTATGGCCGCGATGCCTATACCGCCACGCTGTTACCCAAGCTGGTGGCGCGCACCCAAGCGCGGGTAGTCACCGGTGTGGCCCTGCGCATTCCTGGCAAAGGCTTCGAGATTCACTTTCTCGATGCCGACGAGCAGGTGTATAGCGAGGAGGATGCCACGTCCGCCACCGGCGTAAATGCCAGCGTCGAAGCTTCCATTGCGCTGGACCCAGCGCAGTATCAGTGGGAGTACAAACGCTACCGCAAAGTGGTGGAAGAGCAGCAAGGCCTGCCTAATGCCAACGACTTCCGTCTCTACTAGCGAGGATGGACATGACTGAACGATACCTCCCCAAAGAGGATACGCGTCCGCCACAAATTATTTATGCGCTCTATTTGGCAGGGCTCGTCACGGCCAACGTCACCCTGTTGATTGGTGTGATCATTGCCTATGTCTACCGTAAAGAAGCGGCCCCCTGGCTGCAAGCGCACTACCGCTATTTGATCCGCACGTTCTGGATCGGCAGCCTCTACTTTATCGTCACGTTTACCCTGAGCCTGATCTTTATCGGCACGCTACTCTGGCCGCTGCTGGTGGTATGGCTCGGCGTGCGCTGCATTATCGGCTGGATGGCGGTGCGTAAAGGCCAGCCACCGGCACGGCCGGGTAGCTGGCTCTGGTAGGTACGCTCCATTACTCGTCGCTGTGGCGCGCGTACACGTCATCCAGTCGTTCGATGTCATCCTCGCCCAGGTAGCTACCGGACTGCACTTCGATCAGTTCCAGCGGAATTTTGCCCGGATTCTCCAGGCGGTGCAGCGCGCCAATGGGGATGTAAGTGGACTGGTTTTCGCTGACCAAAAACGTGCGTTCATCCACCGTCACCTTGGCCGTGCCACTGACCACCACCCAGTGTTCGGCGCGGTGGTGGTGGCGCTGTAGCGACAGCCGCGCCCCAGGACGCACGGTAATATGCTTCACTTGGTAGCGCTCGCCGTTGTCCATGGCTTGAAAGCTGCCCCAAGGGCGATGTACCTGCGGCGAGGTATGCGGCTCGCTGCGCCCGGCCTGGGCCAACGCCGCAACGAGCTGCTTGACGCCCTGCGCCTTGTCGCGCCGGGCCACCAGCACGCTGTCCGAGGTCTCCACCACGACCAGGTCTTCAACGCCCAGCGTGGCCACCAAGCGGTGGTTCGCTACCACTAACGAGCGCTGGGTATCGCTCAATATTCCATCCCCGGTGACCACATTGCCCGCCGCATCGGGCGCATGGGTCGCCATTAGCGCGTCAAAGCTGCCAATATCGCTCCATTGGGCATCCAAAGGCACCACGGCCGCTTGGGCGCAGTGCTCCATGACCGCGTAATCGATCGATTCGCTAGGGCAGCGCTGAAACGCCTGCTCATCCAAGCGCAGAAAATCCAAGTCACGGTGGGCGCGGGTTACAGCCTCTTGGCAGGCGGCCAGCATCGCTGGCTGAAGCCGCTCGAGCTCCGCCAAATAGCGGGAGGCGCGCAGCAAAAACATGCCGCTATTCCAGAGCGTGTCACCCTGCTCAAGCAGCGCTTTGGCATGCTCCAACGCGGGTTTTTCGATGAATGCTGCCAGATGGTGAC
>Ga0208794_1000051_pt1 | contig 156844 bp, 131 predicted proteins | sample 32_taG_FD_184106 | JGI IMG/M metagenome (GOLD analysis project Ga0208794, IMG submission 184106) | Marine viral communities from the Gulf of Mexico - 32_GoM_OMZ_CsCl metaG (SPAdes) (version 2) | ecosystem: Environmental > Aquatic > Marine > Oceanic | place: Atlantic Ocean: Gulf of Mexico... | reverse complement strand
CCAATCGGTATGATCACTCATGAGGCGGTGCTCTCGGATTATGGTGTTGGTCGCACAACCATCATGACCGAGATGTCACCGCCTCACCTCATTCCAGAAACAAAAAGTCCGGGTAGCCCCGGACTTCCGTGATGAACCAAAAAAAAACGCCCCTTCCGGGGCGTTTAACATCGCTTCTCTCAATTGTCCCGCAGCTTCTCCGGTCTGATCAGGAACCGGGCCAGGGCGGGTAGCAGCCACAGGGCGCCGAACATGTTCCAGAGGAACATGAAGGTCAGCAGGATACCCATGTCGGCCTGGAACTTGATTGCAGAGAAGATCCAGGTCGCCACCCCGATGGCCAGGGTGAAGCCGGTGAAGGTAACGGCCTTGCCCGTGGTCTTCAGCGTCTCGTAGTAGGCTTCCTCCAGCGGCAATCCCTGACGCAGATAGGTTTCCAGACGGCTGTAGATGTAGATCCCGTAGTCGACACCAATACCCACGCCGAGGGCGATAACCGGCAACGTAGCCACCTTGACGCCAATCCCCAGGAACGCCATGAGCGCGTTGGCCAATACCGAGGTCAACGCCAGCGGGATGATGATACAGAGCACCGCCCGGATGGAACGGAAGGTGATCAGACACATGAAGATCACGACCGCATACACCGTCAGCAGCATTTTCATCTGGGACTTCTCGATCACCACGTTGGTGGCGGCTTCGATACCGGCATTACCGGCAGCCAGCTTGAATTCCAGCGTATCGGTATTGTACTCGGCAGCGAATTCCTCGACCGCAGCGGTCACCCGCGACAGGGTCTCGGCCTTGTGGTCCTCGAGATAGAGCATGACCGGGGCCAGCGAACAGGACGAGTTGAACAGCCCGCTCGGTGCACGGCTGATCGCGTTGTTCAGATTATCCTGATTGCGCGAGAGCGTTTGCCACTTCAGGTTGCCCTCGTTGTTCCCCATGATCACCTGCTTGGCCACGGTCACCATGGAGACCGCCGACTGCACACCCTCCATATTGGCCATGCGCCATTCCAGCTGGTTGATCGCTTCCATGGTCTCGTAGGCCGAGCACATCTCGTCCGGCGTACTCACCATGACCACGAGCACGTCGGAGCTGGTGGAGTAGTTATCGATGATGAAGGCATTGTCCAGGTTGTAGCGTGAATCGGGACGCAGTTCCGGCGCACCGGGATCCAGGTCGCCGATCTTCACGTTCTGACCGTGGTAGATGCCAAAAGCAAAGGCCGCGATCGCCAGCACGATGGACACCGGCGCCACCTTGGGGTGGGAGAACTTGGCCACCGCCAGCCACAGCTTCTGCGGTCGCGAGGCCAGGTCGCGATTGCGCTGCACGGCCCGGCTGCTGATGCCGATGTAGGACATCAGGACCGGCAGCAGGATCAGGTTGGTCAGAATGATCACACCGACACCCACCGACGCGGCGATCCCCAGCTCGCGGATAACCTCGATTTCGATCAGCAGCAGCGTGACGAAACCCACAGCGTCGGAAATCAGCGCCACGATACCCGGCACATAGAGCGCCCGGAATGCGCGCCGTGCGGCGGTATTGGCATCGTTGGAGTTACTGTATTCGATTGCCATGCCGTTGATGATCTGCACGCCGTGGGATATCCCGATGGCGAACACCAGAAACGGCACCAGAATCGAATACGGATCCAGGCCGAACCCCAGCGAGCGCAGCAGCCCCAGCTGCCAGATGACCGCGATGACCGAACAGACCAGTGTCGTCACCGAACTCTTAAGGCAGCGGGTAAAGATCAGCAGCAGTACGAAGGTAATCAGCAGCGCCGCGGCAAAGAACATCACCACCTTGATGATGCCTTCGATCAGATCACCCACCTTCTTGGCAAAGCCGACGATATGAATGCTGATATTCGGGTTTTCCGACTGGAATTCGGAGCGGATCTTGCTTTCCAGTTTGCGGGAGAAATCACCGTAATCCAGCCGCAACAGCTCGCTCTGATTCTCGGGATTGGGGTAGAACTCCTGGAGCGGCACCTCGATAATGGTCGACTTGAAGTTGTTCGCCACCAGACGTCCGATTTCACCGGACTTGAGCACGTTTTCGCGCAGCTCGTCGAGATCCTGCTCGTTCAGGTAGGCTGGCCGATTGGCCACCGGGCCGCCGTCGAAACCGTATTCGGTCACTTCGGTCCAGCGCACATTGGGGGTCCATAACGAGCGAAGGTTGGAACGGTCTACCCCGGGCAGGAAGAACACCTCATCGTTGATGCGCTTGAGGGTTTCCATGTATTCCGTGGTGAAAATGTCACCATCTTCGATGGCAACGGCAATGCGGATGGAGTTGCCGAGGTTGGCCAGATCGTTCTGGTGCTCGAGCATGTTGACGATGTAGGGGTGTTCGAGGGGAATCATCTTCTCGAAACTGGTCTCTGGCCTGACCTGTGCTGCCTGGTATCCAAGCAGCACAGTCACGATGGCAAAGATCAGCAGGACTACCAGCCGGTTCTTGAAGATCAACCGCTCCACGAAGGGAGCGGTTTCCTGGTGATTTCTGGACATCCAGTTTTCTCCTGGCTCTCTGGTTCATTGCATCGGTTGTTGCCGATCAGGGAGTCCCTGTGAGGTTTGCGGAAGCATTCTTGTTCGCACCGTTCATACCACCGGGACCCGTCTTGACGGCCCCGCGCTGACCCAGCAGCAGCAGGTTACCCGTGGGCAGAATGGCCGCAGTGGCCAGGGCCACGCGATCGGAGCGAACATGGACGTCAAAGGTACGGCCGTTATCCTCGCTGATCACCACGACACCGCCGACACCGACCACTACCAGCTTGCCATCCTCGGACAATTGACCGCTGGACAGGGTCGCCTGCAGTTCATCGCCATCGGGGGTTTGCAGGCGGATCTGATCCCAGGTGTCGCCGAAATCGCTGGAACGATACATGTTGCCGCGCAGGCCCCAGATCAGTATCTCGCCAGGACGACCGGTACCGGCCGTGCCAAACAGTGAACCGTCATAGGGCAGGTCCTGAATGGTTTCCCAGGTATCACCGAAGTCCGTGGAGCGATACATGGTGCCCATCTCGCCGACCAGGAACAGACCGGTACCCTTGACCGCAGTCATGGCGTTGTAGTGAAAACCGAACTCGTTGTCGATCAGGTCAGGCAGTTCTTCCCAGTTCTGTCCACCGTCATCGGTACGCAGAAACAGGCCATAGGCGCCCACCGCAAAACCGGTGTTGGCGTCACGGAACCAGACGTCCATGAGCGGACGCTCGAGCAGGCCGCCGGCCTGTTCATCCCGCGACTCTTCCAGAGCCGGGTCACGGTACTGGATCTCCCAGGTTTCGCCGGCATCGCCCGTATGCAGGATCAGGGAGTCATGGCCGACGGCCCAGCCGTTCTGCGCATCGACAAAGTCCACCGCGGTCAGCATCTGACGCGTGGGCGATGGCGCCTGGGTCCAGCTTGCACCCATATCATCGGAATACACGATGTGACCACGGCTGCCGACAGCAACCAGACGATCACCGACCTGCTCGACATCCAGCAGCAACACCTTGCTGGCCATGTCTGACATCACAGCGGGTTTGGCTTCGGCAGCGATGCTGTCCTGCGCCTGAGCGATGGCTACCGGTGCGCACGCCAGTGCGACCGACAGACCCAGCGCGGAAAAAATCTGAGTGGATAAAGAAAGCTTGCGGCTCTTGCCGGACACAGGGCTGGCCAGTTCGGCGATCAGGCTGTGTCGTTGGATGGGCTCACGCATACACCATTCCCCTTGTTCTTATAGGTACCTGTCGTTGATAACAGGCAGGGCAACCGCCGTTGAGCGGTCTATTGATAGTAACGGCCTTCGAGGGCGGGTGCCAACGGGCCTCGGTTATCACTTGTCAATCATGACGCTGATCGGTTCCGCTCAGCGCGGTCAACCGGGGCGTCGGACAAGCGTGCTCCCGGCCTTGGCCGGGAGCCACGCCATCTCAGTGCTGGATCTTGGGTGGCGCTGAAGCGGCAATCTTGGCCGGGTTGATCAGGAATCGCGCCAGGGCCGGAAGCAACAGCAGTGCACCGATCATGTTCACCAGGAACATGAAGGTGAGCATCAGACCCATGTCCGCCTGGAACTTGATCGCCGAGAATACCCAGGTGGCTACGCCGATTGCCAGGCACAGACCGGTAAACAGAACCGCCTTACCCGTCGAGCGAAGCGTCTCGTAGTAGGCTTCCTGCAGCGGCATGCCGGCACGCAGGAATGTCTCCAGACGGCTGTATACATAGATGCCGTAGTCGACGCCCACACCTACACCCAGTGCAATTACCGGCAGCGTCGCTACCTTCATGCCAATACCCAGGTAAGCCATCAGCGCGTTACCCAGCACCGATGTCAATACCAGCGGCAGTACCACACAGATGGTCGCGGCCAGCGAGCGGAAGGTGAAGTAGCACATGACACCTACCCATACGTATACCAGCAGCAGGATCAGCAGCTCGGAGCTGGCGATTTCCTCGTTGGTAGCCGCTTCGATACCGGCGTTGCCGGCCGCGAGCAGGAACTTCATGTTCTCGGTATCGTACTCGGCGGCAAACTCCTCGACACCACGGGTCGCCGTTTTCAGGGTTTCGGCCTTGTGGTCGTTCAGGAAGACCATGACCGGCGCCAGCGAGCAGGTATTGTTGAACATGCCCTCGGGAGCGCGGCTGATCGCGTTGTTCAGGTTGTCCTGGTTACGCGACAGCGTCTGCCACTTGAGGTTGCCCTCGTTGTTGCCCATCAGCACCTGCTTGGCCACCGTGACCAGCGATACCGCGGACTGTACGCCCGGCAGGTTGGACATATGCCATTCCAGCTGGTCGATGGCTTCCATGGTCTCGTAGGAGGAGCACATTTCCGGAGGCGTTTCGACCATCACCACCAGCACATCGGAACTGGTCGAGTAGTTGGAAATGATGAAGTCGTTGTCCAGGTTATAACGGGAGTCGGGACGCAGCTCCGGTGCACCGGGATCCAGGTCACCGACCTGCAGGTTGGCTTTCTGGTAGAAGAACGCACCAGTACCACCAACCAGAGCAATGATCACCAGGAAAGGTGCCACCTTGGGATGCGCGGTATAGGACATTGCGCGCCAGAAAGGATGCTCGCGAACCGCATCCTTTTTGCTGCGCTCGATCGCCTTCTTGCTGATACCCAGGTAGGAAATAGTGACCGGCAGCATGATCAGGTTGGTGAACACGATAACGCCCACGCCCACCGAGGCACCGATGGCCAACTCGTGGATCACGCCGATATCGATAACCAGCAGGGTAATAAAGCCTACCGCGTCAGCCAGAATCGCGATCATGCCAGGCAGGAACAACTGCCGGAAGGTACGACGGGCGGCGATCAGAGCGTTGTCCGCCTCGCCCGACTGCAATGCAATACCGTTGATCTTCTGTACGCCGTGGGAGATACCGATGGCGAAGATCAGGAAAGGTACCAGCATGGAATAGGGATCCAGACCGAAACCCAGCGAGTAGATCAGGCCCAACTGCCAGATAACCGCGATCAGCGTGGTCATGAGAACCGAGATCGTGCTGCGAATACACCAGGTGAACCAGTAGAGCAGGACGAAGGTAATCAGCAGTGCCACGCCGAAGAACATGACGACTGCGCCCAGACCTTCGATCAGGTCGCCCACTTTCTTGGCGAAACCGACGATATGGATGCTGATGTTCGGATTCTCTTCCTCGAATTGCGTACGGATCTTCTCCTCGAGTTGCTGAGAGAACTGACCGTAGTCCATGCGCAACAGCTCGGACTGGTTTTCCGGATTGGGATAGAACTCCTGCAGCGGCACTTCAATGATCGTGGACTTGAAGTTGTTTGCTACCAGACGGCCAATCTCGCCGGACTTCAACACGTTGACGCGCAAATCATCCAGTGCCTGTTCGTCCAGGTACGCCGGATGGCTGGCCACCGGACCACCGTCAAAACCGTATTCGGTCACTTCGGTCCAGCGTACGTTGGGAGTCCACAGCGAGCGCAGGCCCGAGCGATCGACGCCCGGGAGGAAGAACACCTCGTCGTTGATGCGCTTGAGGGTTTCCATGTACTCGGTGGAAAAGATATCGCCGTCTTCGATCGCTACCGCGATGCGAATGGAGTTACCCAGGTTCGACAGATCGTCCTGGTGCTCGACCATGTTGACAATATAGGGGTGCTGCAACGGAATCATCTTGGCAAAACTGGTATCAGGACGTATCTGCAGGGCCTGGTAGCCAAGAACGATAGTGATAATGGTAAAGAGCGCAACAACCAGCAAGCGGTTGTTGAACACCAGCCGTTCCATAAAGGTTTCGGCTTCGTGAACGTTATTCGACATCCCGATTCTCCCGGCAGACAAGCCATCTGGCATTTATTGTTAGGTCAGGCATCACTTTTCCCTGCCCGCCTGTAAGGGGCAGCATCAGCTCAAACATGATTGGTTCCGGACGGACTGCATATGCCGGCGGCGATCAGCTCGGAAGTCAGGATCACATGACTTTCTGCTTCTGGCTGTGTTGAATCTGGATAAGGCGCGCAAAGGTTCGCATCGGATGCCCTGGAGGGCTGACCGGCAGAACAGACAGAAAAGGCGCGACCCGTAAACGGCTCCCCCATACATCTACCCCTTTATTTTTATTGGATGTCACGGTCACACGACGGACGCCATGATATTACAGCGCTTTCATCGAGTTCACTAATGCTTGCAAGTTATCTTTTGTGAACCGACCCACAAACATGCAGGAACCCCATTGCAGAGCCCTGCGCAGGGTCACCGGAACCCTTTCGGCATCCCGATGACCCCGCTTGCGGACAGCCCGACAGTCAGGCAAGGGACTTGCTGACCACCTCATAGACGTCGGGAGACAGGTTTTCCGCGGCCATTATCCGTCCCAACTCGGCCTTGAGCAGCGCCTGCCTGGCCGGGTCGTACTTGCGCCAGCGCGTCAGGGGCGTGAGCAGCCGGGAAGCTACCTGCGGATTCAATGGATCGAGCTGCAGGATACGCTCGGCCAGGAAACGGTAACCTGCACCATCAGCGGCGTGGAAGTTGACCAGGTTCTGATTGGCAAAGGCGCCGATCAGAGCTCGGATCTTGTTCGGGTTGCGCATGCTGAAGGAAGGATGCTCGAGCAGTTTCTCCACCCGCTCCAGGCCGCCCGGCAGCGCAGCGGATGCCTGCACGCTGAACCATTGATCCATGACCAGCGGGTAGTCCTTCCAGCGTTCGGCGAAGTCAGCCAGCGCCGCCTGCTTCTGTTGTTCGAAGCCGGAATTGACCAAACAGACCAGGGCCGCCTGACGATCGGTCATGTTATTGGCTTCAACATACTGTCGTACGCAGGCATCCACGGCCTGCTGCGAGCCGTTCAGCATCAGGTAGGACAGCAGCGTGTTCTTCAGACTGCGGCGGGCCATTGCTGCGGCGTCGGCACTGTAGGCGGCACCGTCGTCCAGACTGCGGTACAGCGGCCACATGATCTCGACCAGGCTGTCGGCAAGCTCCTTGCGTACCCATTCGCGCACCTGATGAATCGCCTGCACATCAGCGACCTCGGAGACCTCGACCAAATAGGCCTCCGAAGGCAGTCGGAGCATCTCGGCTACCATGGCCGGATCCAGCTCGCTATCGGTCAGCAGCGTATGAAAGACATCGCGCAGGCGCTGATCCAGCAGCAAGGGTCGCCCGGCCTGATGGATGCCGACCATACCCTGCAGCATCTCCAGAGCCAGGGCCTGGCCTGCCTCCCAACGATTGAAACCGTCCGGATCGTGCTTGGCCAGGAACACCCGGTCATCGCGGCTGTAGGGATAGGACATCTTCACCGGCGCGGAGAAACCGCGCAGCAACGAGGGCAACGGCTCCTGGGTCAAACCGGTGAAGGTGAAAACCTGCTCCGCCTCGGTCACCGCCAGCACACGCTCGGTTCCCAGGGGCGCGGCTTCACCCTCCAGCTGCAACGGCAGCTCGTTGCCCTCCCCGTCCAGCAGCGCCATGCGCACCGGGATCACCTGCGGCAGCTTCTCGTTCTGCCCCGGCGTGGGCGGGCAGCTCTGACGGAACAGCAGACTGAAGGTGCCCTTGGCCGCATCATAACGGCTATCCACCGCGAGCCGCGGCGTGCCGGCCTGGCTGTACCAGTGCTTGAACTGGCTCAGGTCCGCGCTATTGGCATCTTCCATGGCCTTGATGAAGTCATCGCAGGTCACTGCCTGGCCGTCATGCCGCTCGAAATACAGGTCCGATCCCTGGCGAAAGCCCTTCTCGCCGAGCAGCGTGTGCAGCATGCGCACCACTTCGGCGCCCTTCTCGTATACGGTCAGGGTATAGAAATTGGAAATCTCGATGAAGGAATCCGGCCGCACCGGGTGGGCCATGGGGCCGGCGTCCTCGGCGAACTGATTGGCCCGCAGGAAGCTGACATTCTCGATGCGGCTGACCGTTGGCGAGTTCATGTCGGCGGAGAACTGCGAATCGCGGAAAACGGTAAAGCCTTCCTTGAGTGACAGCTGGAACCAGTCGCGGCAGGTCACACGATTGCCCGACCAGTTGTGAAAATACTCATGGGCGACTACCGCTTCGACCCGCTGGAATGCCATGTCGGTAGCGGTATCCGGGTGCGCCAGAACGCAGCTGGAGTTGAAGATGTTCAAGCCCTTGTTTTCCATCGCCCCCATGTTGAAATCATTGACGGCCACGATCATGAAGATATCCAGATCGTATTCGCGCCCATAGACTTCCTCGTCCCAGCGCATGGAGCGTTTCAGACTGTCCATCGCGTGGCCGCACTGCTCGCGGTTTTCCGGCTCGACATAGATGCGCAGATCAATCTCGCGCCCGCTCATGGTGGTGAAGCTGTCCTGAATCAGGCACAGGTCTCCGGCCACCAGCGCAAACAGGTAGGCCGGCTTGGGAAAGGGATCTTCCCAGGTCACCCAGTGGCGGTTGTCCTTTTCTTCACCGCTGGCCACGGGATTGCCGTTGGACAGCAGAATCGGATAGTCCCTGGAGGCAATCACCGTGGTAGTGAAACGGCTCATCACATCGGGGCGGTCCAGATAGTAGGTGATCTTGCGAAACCCCTCGGCCTCGCACTGGGTGCAGAACATCTTGCCGGACTGGTAGAGCCCCTCAAGGGCGGTATTGTGCTGCGGTTCGATACGCGTGGTAATGGCCACGCTGAACTCGCCTGCGCCCGGGTGCAGGGTCAGGCTGTCCTCATCGACCTGGTAGGCATCCTGCTCCAGGATCTGGTCGTCGAGGGCAACGCTGACCAGCTCGAGCAATTGTCCGTCCAGGACCAGGGGTGGCAGGGATGGGTCTTCGGCCTGCTCGTTGCGGCGAACCGCCAGGCAGCTGTGAACCAGGGCGTGATCCTCGAACAACTCGAATGTCAGATGCGTTTCGTCAATCCGGTAATCGGGCTGGCGGTAATCCTTGAGATAAATCGTCTTGGGTTGTTCGGTACGCATGCTGCACTCCTCAGGACACACTGACGGACAGTGTGTAAGACGTATATTTACGAATATTGATGACGCCGGTATCGAGCATCAGATATTGACCCTTGATGCCCAGCAAGGTGCCTTCGAACACCGGATCCTTGTCCAGATTGGCCGACTGCGGCTTGGGGCTGTATTCGAGCACCGGATAGCGGATATCCACCACCGCGGCGTCCAGCGGCTGGATTGCTTGCAGGCCGAAACGAGCCTGCAATGCCAGGAGGCCGGCCTGGGCGCCGTCGAGCAGGCGATCGCGGGCGGCAAGCATGTCCACCGGTTCGGGCTCACCGCGCAGCAGGGCGCGCCAGTTGGTCTTGTCGGCCACCTGGGCACGCAGCAGATCTTCCACCAGACCAGACTGCTGGCGCGTGGCCACGCGCAGGATCGGCAGCGCCTGACTGGCGCCCTGATCGATCCAGCGGGTGGGGATCTGGCTGGCCCGGGTGATACCCACCTTGAGCCCGGACGAGTTGGCCAGATAGACAATGTGATCAGTCATGCAAAATTGCTCGCCCCAGGCCGGCTCGCGGCAGGTACCCTGGTCGTAGTGACACTTTTCCGGACTCATGATGCAGGTATCGCAACGCGCCAGCTTGATCATGCACGGATAGCAGAAGCCTTGGCTGTAACTCTTTTTCGTGCGCTTGCCGCAGTAGCTGCAATGGATGGACCCCATTGCTTCCAGGCGTATCCGTCTACCCAGCCACTCGTTGAGCGGCAACAGCTGTTCGCCAATGGACAGACTGTAGCGCACCGGCGCATCCAGATCGCTGACCAGCTTGCTGACACTGCCCTGGGCACTGATCGATTGAGTCAATGCAGGGTGTCCGACTTGGTGGAAAACAGGATATTGGGTACGGCCTTCTTTTCCGACTTGCAGTGCTGCTCTCCCATGAACCCGGTGCGCTCTTCCTCGGGCAGGTTCTCCAGCTCCCAGCCGATCATGGCCTGCATGCACAGTTCCTTCTGCTCCTGGGTCAGGCGTCGACCGTCGGGCCATTTGCCGATCTCCACCGCCTGCTTCAGGCTGGCGTACACCTCGGGGGTGATATTGCGCAACATCTCGACGAAAGTAGTCATCATATTCTCCAGGAAATTATCTCGCCAAACCGAACCGCTGCGCGGCACCGGCTACCAGGCCCGCAGCGCAGCCCATCAACAGGCCACTGACGTGTGCCGCGTTGGCAATCGCACCAAACCCCAACAGCGTGACCAGACCGGACAGACAGAGGACGAGCCATACCAGCATCAGCACGACCACCCCCTTGGGCAACGCAAAGTGCACATTGGGCGCCAGCATCTGGTAGATCCAGCAATAGCCCAGCAGCCCGTAGAGCACACCGGACAGGCCGCCGAAGAACGGATGCCCGGAATACAGCCATTGCACGCTGTTGGACACCAGACCGAACAGCAGTGTCAGACCCAGCAGCCAGAGCGAACCGGAGCGCAGCTCTATACGCCGCCCCAACTCCCAGTACCAGAGTGCGTTGAATGCCAGGTGCATTAGTCCGAAATGCAGGAAGATCGGCGTGATCAACCGCCACCACTGGGCCATGTCGATCTGGCTGGCCATGAACTCGGCGTTTTCCGGCGGCACTATGGTAAACAGGACTATCGCTTCTGGCCGGCTACCCATGCCGGTCAGCAAGGCTACCACAGCCGTGACCAGCAATATGCCCAGCGTGAGCGGTATCCGTCGCGCCATCCGCCACCCGCTACCGGAGGTCTCGGTACGCTGCGGCTGCCCTGCATCAAGGGTCTGGCTGCCCTCGGGCACACCCCGGGCATAATACGTCCTGGCCAGGTCCGCGCCCGCTTCGTCCACCGTCCAGACCACCTGTCGGTTGTCTTCCTCGGTGATTCGATGCACCACTCCCTGGCTGCGCAGATAATGGGTAAAGCTGGAAAGGTCCTCCTCCAGCGGGCACTGCAAGGCGCGGAACATGATTACCTCTTGATTGTGCTGCCAGGGACCACGACTACCGCCTCTCAAGCCAGACGGGGCACGTCGACCCATACAAAGTTGTGCCGATCCAGGCGGTGCTCGCCATTCCAGCGATAGGCCACCAGCTTGCCATACTTCACTGCGCTGTAGTCCAGACAGGCCAGGTTGGGCCGAATCGGGTGCGGATCACCCTGCTGCCAGTAATGACCGACAAACAGGATAGGCTCGTCACTGCCGTAGATCAGCAGTTCCGCCTTCTGACTGTCGGTCAACGGCCGGGTAGCCACCTCCTCGGGCAGCGCGTCGGGCTGGAAGACCAGATCGCCATAGGTCTGCGGCGCCTCCTCCCAGAACTTGGTCCGGAAGGTGTGCCTGACCAGACCATCCTTGCTAACCATGGTTCCGCCGTGGGGCAGCCGCATTTCGCTGCCGCGCAGCAGCCGCTCGAGCACCTGCGAGGCAAAACCACCGTACTCGGCAGCCGACTCGAGAAACTCCCGGTCGATGCGGCCATCCGGGTACTGGGCAGCGAAGGGCCGGATCAGGCTTTCGTCCCAGCAGGCGTGGACCAGCCGAATATCATCCAGCTCGAGAAACAGCGGCAGCGTGTAGAACCAGTCGAGGAAGTACTCCCATTCCTCTGGCCAGGCAGCCATCTGCTCCAGGGTCGCTTCCAGCTGACGCCGACTGCGCTCGGTATGCTCGCGAATATATTGCCGTCCACTACCCGCCGGCGCCGGCGTCGCCCAGGCCAGGGCATTGATCTCGTGGTTACCCATAATGCACTGGGCGCTCCCGGCCTCCACCATGTCGTGGACCAGATGCAGGGCCTCGCGTATGCGCGGGCCGCGGTCAATGATGTCGCCGAGGAACAAAGCCTGGCGTTGCGGGTGCCGCCAGACGCCCTGCTGGCGGGCATAACCCATGTTCTCCAGCAGCCGTTCCAGCGTGCGCGCGCAGCCATGGATGTCGCCGATGACATCGTAGCCACTGCCCGAGTGCGCGCTGCCCTGACTCATTGATCGGTCAACCTGCTGGTCCAGCCGAGCTTGTTGCGACAGATGGCGTAGAAATTGTGATCCAGCGGGTGAATCAGCCGCAGCTTCTGCGGTTTCTTGCGGATAGTGATGGTGTCCCCCGGCGCACAGGCAATATGTACCTGACCATCGCAGCTGATCTGCGGGTAAATACCGCTCTGCTTGGAAATGACGATTTTCAGCTCGCTGGCCGAGTCCACCACGATCGGTCGACTGGACAGGGTATGCGGGAACATCGGCACCAGCACGATGGCATCGAGCTTGGGATGCATGATGGGACCGCCAGCAGACAGCGCATAGGCCGTGGAGCCGGTAGGGGTTGCCACGATCATGCCATCGGATTTCTGGCTGTAGACGAACTGGCCATCGACGTAGAGCTCGAACTCGATCATGCGCATCGATTTGCCCGGGTGCAGCACCACATCGTTGAGTGCTTCGCTGGTGCCCAGCTGTTCATCGTCACGCCGTACGAAGGCATCGAGCAGAAAACGGCTTTCCACCATGTAGCGGCCGGCCAGGACCTCGCCGACCCGCATTTCCAGCTCATCCGGAGAAATATCGGTGAGAAAGCCCAGCCCGCCGCGATTTACCCCCAGCACCGGCACGTTGTACCGGCACAGCGCGCGGGCCGCACCCAGCAGGCTGCCGTCACCGCCGACGACAATCACCAGATCGCAGATCTCGCCCATCATCTTGCGCGAACACACCTGCAATTCGTGACCGGGCAACAATTCGGCCACTGCATCTTCGAGAATCACGGTATGGCCACTGTCGATCAGAAAGCGCTTGAGGCGCTTGAGAGTGTCGACCACCCTGCCGCTGCCCAGCCTTCCGATCAAGCCGATGTTGCGAAACTGATCCATACCACCTCGCTGTCATGCCGTTTTCGGTCAGGCAGTGATTATCCGCAGCCAGCACGGTGCTGGCAAATGCGCTGTGGTAAAGGGAGGTGTCAGAAAGCCGGCCGAACGGCCCTATTCGGCCTCGCTGGAGGAGCGGTTCTGCAGTTTGGACATATCCCGCTTGAGGGCAAGATTGATCTTCTGTTGCAGCGCCAGCTCGTTCTTGATGTCCAGCAGCTCACCCTGGAGGATGGCCAGATGGTCCTGGTGGCGCTGGCGCTCGGCGGCCAGTTCCACTTCGCGCAGCTGGCGCAGCTCCTCAAGCTGCTGCCTGAGATCACTGATCTGTTGCCGTTCGTCGCTCTGTTGCGACGAAACCGGAGTCGGCGCTGACTCGGCGGGCTGGGGCTGAAATGACTGCTCGGGCTGCGCACTCCCCACCCGCGCCGTGGGGCTGACGACGTTGCCGCCGCCATACCAGGCATCCTCGGCGGCCATCTGCAGATTTTCGGTCTGGATGACCGCCAGGGTCTCACGGTCGTCGCCGAGGATACCCAGGGTATTGCGGGTGACCGCCTCCTTGATCCTCAACAGATCCGACTTGCCATCACGCAGACCCGGCTTCCACAGGTTGGGCCGGTACCGGGTATCCACACAAAAGCCCAGGCAAGCCAGGCGGATCGGCCCGCCGCCCATGTCCGGGCCGCGACCGGCCTTTTCCGCCATGTTGCGCAAGGGCATGTTCCACAGCGGGTTGATATGGCCATCCAGGTCGAAGTCCAGGGTAAAGAACACCGCAGCCCGCACGTACAGGCGGCTGTTGATCTGCACGAAGACCGCCTCGATGGTTTCCTCGGCAAACTCCGGGGTCGCGACCATGCCGTCCAGCAGGGCCTCGAACTCGGGATAAAGCATCTGCTTGGCGATGCCACGCTCGGAAAAGAACAGAACCGCTTCCGTCAGCAGTGGCTTGTGCGTAGTGTTCATGTCGGTCGTGCCGCCCCTTCAGCTCACATGGATAGCATGACTTTGCGCTTTTTTTGCGACGATTGCACTTGGCGAAGGAATCAGCGGCGAGGCGGCATTGCAGATTGTGATCAATTTGGCAGTAAACAGCGCTGGGCGCGGCTGGCACCGCGCCCAGGGACTGCTCAGATGGCCGCGGCCAGGCGGGAACCCTGGTCAATGGCCCGTTTTGCGTCCAGCTCCGCTGCCACGTCGGCGCCGCCGACCAGATGCACAGGCTTGCCGGCCGACTCCAGCCCTGCCTGCAGTTCGCGCAGCGGATCCTGGCCGGCACAAACAATGATGTTATCCACCGGCAACAGCTGCGGCTCGCCCTCGCCAATGGTCACATGCAACCCTTGATCGTCGATCTTCAGGTATTGCACGGCGTTGATCATCTTCACCTGGCGGCTCTTCAGGCCGGCGCGGTGAATCCACCCGGTGGTCTTGCCCAGACCATCCCCGACCTTGCTGACCTTGCGCTGCAGCAGATAGACCTCGCGGGCAGGCGGATGCGGGTTGGGCTTCACCCCGGCAATACCGCCCCGCGCCTTGAGGGCCGGATCAATACCCCACTCCTCCCAGAACAGATCATTGTCGAGCGCGGCGCTCTCGCCCTGCTGGGTAATGAATTCCGACACGTCAAAACCGATGCCGCCAGCCCCGATCACCGCCACACGCTTGCCCAGCTCGCGGCGCTGCATGATGGTATCCAGATACCCCATGACCATCGGATGATCGATCCCCGGGATGTCCGGCGTGCGCGGTACCACGCCGGTAGCCAGGATCACCTCGTCAAACCCGGCCAGATCCTCCACCGTGGCACGCTTGCCCAGCACCAGACGCACGCCATGCTTGGCGATCATGCGGTCAAAGTAGCGCAGGGTTTCGTAGAATTCTTCCTTGCCGGGAATACGCTTGGCGATGTTGAACTGGCCACCGATCTCCTCGCCAGCATCGAACAGCGTCACCTCGTGTCCGCGCTGCGCGGCAACCGTGGCCGCGGAGAGGCCACCGGGGCCGGCACCCACGACGGCAATCTTCTTCACCTGGGTGACCGGCAGATAATTCAGTTCGGTCTCGTGGCAGGCGCGCGGATTGACCAGACAGCTGGTCAGCTTGCCGCCGAAGGTGTGATCCAGACAGGCCTGGTTGCACCCGATGCAGGTGTTGATTTCCTCTGCCTTGCCGGCCGCCGCCTTGTTGACGAACTCGGGATCGGCCAGGAACGGGCGCGCCATGGAGACCATGTCCGCATCCCCTTCGGCCAGCACCTGCTCGGCCACTTCGGGGGTATTGATCCGGTTGGTGGTCACCAGCGGAATAGTCACCTCGCCCTTGAGCTTGGCCGTCACCTTGGTGAACGCAGCGCGCGGCACCTTGGTGGCGATGGTCGGAATCCGCGCCTCGTGCCAACCGATGCCGGTATTGATGATGGTCGCTCCGGCCTTCTCGATCGCCTTGGCCAGCATCACCACCTCGTCCCAGGTACTGCCGCCCTCGATCAGATCGAGCATCGACAGGCGATAGATGATGATGAAGTTGGCGCCGACGCCTTCACGCACGCGGCGTACGATCTCCACGGGCAGACGCATGCGGTTCTCGTAGCTGCCACCCCAGCGATCGGTACGCTGGTTGACGTGCTTGACCAGGAACTGGTTGATGAAATACCCCTCCGAGCCCATGATCTCGACGCCGTCGTAGCCAGCGCTCTGGGCCAGTTGGGAGCAGGTAACAAAATCCTGGATCTGCTTCTCGATGCCCTCTTCATCCAGCTCCTTCGGGGTGAAGGGGTTGATCGGCGCCTTCACGGCGCTGGCCGAGACCTGCTTGGGGCTATAGGCGTAGCGCCCGGCATGCAGGATCTGCATGCAGATCTTGCCGCCCGCTTCGTGCACTGCCTGGGTTACCACCTTGTGGTGCTCGGCCTCCTCCGGCGTGCTCATCTTCGCCGCGCCATGGGCCACGCTGCCCTCCTCGTTCGGGCCGATACCGCCCGTCACGATCAGGCCCACTCCACCCCGGGCACGCTCGGCAAAATAGGCCGCCATGCGCTCGAAACCGTGCGGGCGCTCCTCCAGTCCGGTGTGCATCGACCCCATCAGGGTGCGGTTGCGCAGCGTGGTGAAACCCAGATCCAGCGGGGCCAGCAAATGCGGATAGAGCGCGTGCTCGGTCATGGTGTTGCTCCGGTCATATCATCATCAGGAAGTGACCGGATACATGCCCGGTCTTTGTCTGTGGCCAAACAATAGGCCTGCGCGGGAACGCACTCAATCACCCTGAATGACATTTGTATGACTTTGGATTACATTGAGCTGCCGCTGTCATTGCCCGAATGGACGACTCCATGAAACTCGGCGACCTCTCGGTCGGTTATCTCTACAGCCTGCGGGCTGCGCTGCAGGCGCTTGGCCATGATCCGGCCCCGCTGTTGCAACGCTTTCGTATCAGCGCGGATATGCTCGCCACACCCCAGGCCCGCATCAGCATCCCCCGCTTCATGCGCCTGGGCAACGCGGCCATCGCGCTCAGCGGCCGCGCGGATATCGGTCTGCTGATGGGCGAACACAGCCATCCCAGCCACCTGGGCCTGGCCGGCATGACTGCCCAGTGCGCCGGTGACCTGTTGCAGGCGTTCCAGATCCTGGTTCGCTACGAGCGCCTGTCCAGCCAGAACTACCGCGGCCGTTCAAGCTTCCTGCCCCCGGCCCTGCGCTTCTATTCGATCAGCCCCTATAACGCCTTCAATCTGTTTGTGGTCGATTCGGCCCTCGCTTCCCGGGCGCGTCTGGGGCGCGAATTGACCGGCGGTGCGGCACGACTGGAAGCGGTGCATATCGAGTTTCCGGCACCGGCCTATGCCTCGCGTTATGAAGAGATCTTCGACTGCCCCGTCCTGTTCGGGCAACAGCACAATCAGCTGCTCTGGCAAGCGGACAGCATGGCATTGCCACTGGCGCAGAGTGCACCAGCCACCTTCAACCACCTGCAGTCACTGTGCGAGCATCACTTGCACGAGCTGGGCCGCCATCGGGGCCTGCGTGAGCGGGTGGAGGAGATCGTTTCACCCCAGCTGCATCGTCAGCTGCCCAGTCTCGCCGCGGTAGCCCGCGACCTGGGCATGGCCTCCTGGACACTGCGCAGGAAGCTGCAGCAACAGGAGCAGACCCGTTTTCAGGACATCATCGATGATACCCGGCGCGATCTGGCGCTGACCTATGTTCGCGATACGGAGCTGGCGTTGGGCGAGATTGCGTTTCTGCTTGGATTTTCCTCACCGGCTGCCTTTCAACGCGCTTTCAAACGCTGGACGGACCAGCCTCCGGGTCAATTCCGGCGGGAACAGCACAAGGTGAGAAGTTGAATCAGCAGGGAACAGCGGGGGGAGGAGTTACAACAGGGGCGGCGGAACCGCGGAGGTCCGCGCGAGGACAGCCGAAGCGGTTACATCTCTTCGGCGTCGTCGGCATCCTGATCCCACTCCTGGGCACGCTGCTCCATCAGTTCTTCAATATAGTCGTTCATTGGTCTTTCCTCTGGTCTTCGTCGATGCGCCCCGAATCAGGCGCCATTTCAAGCTAAAGGGCTTGTATTACAATCAGATGAAGATGACGGCGAAAAGTTCAGCTGGCCTGAGACATATCCGCATTGACGCCCCATAACAGGGCGTCGTGCACGCTCCGGGTGCGCACCGGCGCCGTCAACCCGATCGGGGGCGCGCCTCCTTGCCGGCCAGCAGATCGGCATAGTTGAGCAGGGTCTGGGCAACATCGGGCAGGCGCTGGCTGCGTTCCATGGCCGCGGTCTGCAACATCCGATAGGCCTCCTCTTCCCCCAGGCCGTGCTGCAGCATCAGCAGGCGTTTGGCGCGATCGACCAGCTTGCGTTCGCTGAGCGAGCGTCTGGCCTCCTCCAGTTGCACGCTGAGTTCCTGCAGCCGCTGGGTCTGATCGTGCAGCACATCCAGTACCGAGCGATTGAGCTGACAGCCGATGTTGTCCGGCGGCAGCGCATCCATATCCGAGGCCTGCACGTTGAACAAGCGGGTCGCCGGCGGCGCCTTGTCGGCATCCATGCCGGCCAGGCGACCCAGCAATACCCGGTGGTTATCCAGGTCGGCGCGGGCCTGGGCCGTCTTGTCCTGGCAGGACTGCTGCAGCCGGGCCGTCATCATGTCTTCCAGCTGCTTCATGACATCGATACGCCGGGTCGTCAGTTCGAACCACAGCTCGCCGAGCGCCCCGCCTATCCGGACGCCGGCGGTAGACCGAGCCGCCACCTGGCGCAAACGACCGATCTCGCTGACCAGTTCATCGGAGCAGAGCCGGGTCCAGGCGTCCAGAAGGTCGGCACTGGCGTATTCGCGAAAGCTTTCGAAGCAGCGTTGCTGCGCTTCACCCAGGTAGGCCATGCGCTCGAGCTGCACCGCATCAAATTCGCCCGCGGCGAATCCGGCGACCCCGGTAGCCCGCTCCTGTCCGGCCAGTTCCTTGCCCTGCATGAAATTGAACAGGGCCACCAGGCTGCGGGTGATATCCGGATCCACCGCGGTATCGGCTGCCTCGAAGACCATGCTGAGCAGGCCGCCGATCGGCCGCGTGAACGACTGGGTCGCCTCCAGCGGGCTGAGCACCTGACGACGGACGCGATCACGCAGGTCATCCAGGCCCTCCAGACAGTGCAGCATATAGGCTATGCGGTTGAACAGCCGTGCCTTGTCTGCCCCGCAACCGCCATCCAGGTCCATGCGATCGAAGCAGCCTCTGACCTGCTCCTGCATGGCCCGGCTTTCGGCGCTCAGCCCATCGAGCGGTGCCAGAAAGCGCTGGTCAAGACTGCCCAGATAGATATTGGAAAAGCCCCGCTCCCGTTGCAGGGCGTGCACCAGCCGGCTCGCCGCACTGACCAGTTCGCAGGTCAGTTCCAACGTGTGTAGCGCGTGCATCTCGCTGCGCCGGGCGGCCAGCATGAAATCCAGGGCCGTGCTCATGATCATCTCCCGGTTGCCCCCGGGGCGGTAGCCGCCCCTCAACAACCGGAAGCAAGCAATAGCCATGCCGAAGCCCCCAGCTAATCTGGAAGGCTATTGACCGAGGATGTGAAAGCGACGATCCATCTCAGGCCGTTCATAAGGCATGGCGAAGGCACGGTTAATCTCCTGTGCAGCCTGCATGGTGGTTGCTTCGAGTTCCTGGTGCAGGCGCACGCGCAGTGCTTCGCGACTGATCAACAGTTCGGCGCGAATCTCGTTCTCTTTACGCTCGCGCAGCAGCGCTTCTTCAGCTTTGAGCAGGGTAAAGTCGGTGACCACCAGGGTGCCGGCAGCGGTCAGAAAAGCCACACTGCCAGCAACCAGCGCCCCGGGGCCGCTGGGTGCGGTGACCGTCGCTGCAGTTCCTCCTGCGGTGATAGCCACTGCCAGACGCGGCGCCAGACGCGCGACAAACCCGGCCAGAGCGCGCCTCGCGCCCTGCACTGCCCCCAGGCTCATCAGGCGCGGTAACAAAGTACGCCGTGCCAGCAGTGCCAGCGTGCCCGCGCCTGCCACGACCGAAGCCTGGGAACCTATACGCCAGCGCTGCATGTCCTCAGCACTGACACGTAAGCCGCTGGCCAATGCCTGGTCGATATTCAATACCGGCAAGGTGCTGGCCACCGCCACGCCCTCCTCGGTCTGCCGATCTTCATACAAGCCGGTCAGCTGCTTTCCGATTACGCGTTGCTGGGTCTTCGCCAACGCTTGCCAACGGTCCAGCATCTGAGCGTCGAAGGTGGCCAGTTGCTGATGAAATCCACTGGTTTCGAAGAGAAAATACCCCATGCGTTCGGCCACGAAGCTATCAAGGTTGCCTCCAATGGCGTGATAGAGACGACTGTAGGAGCCCGGCATCGAGTAATACCAGTCCAGGTACTGCGGCACGGCGTCGGTAGCCAGGGTAAAACTCCGGTCCAGCCAGCCGTCGGTCCATTGCCGCATCTGCAGTTCGGCCTGGCTACGCTGCTGCTCGGTCAGGCGCAGCAAATCGGCATTGAATTCACGCAAGGTGGCGCCGTCGAGCGTGAGTTGCTGATCGTTGATCAGCACCGCAAATAGCCGGTTGTCAGCCATGCGCTCCGTGAGCAGTCGCAATCCGGCAGTCATCACCACAAACAGGGCCAGAACAGCCAATACCACAAACAGGAATAATCGCGCGCGCTGAGCAACCATGACTTTCATCAGGAGTGGCTCCGCCTGGAAACCACCACACTGACGCCTACCAGCATACGCACCCAGGCCCAGGCGAAGGCAACGCCACCCAGCAACAGCAGACTCCAGGCAAGCAGAGCCAGGGCGCCACTGTCATCAACCCCTCCCAGCATATTCTGCAGTGCCCACTGAAGGGTCAGATCCAGCAACAGATATGACCGTTCGAAGACTGCGAGCAGCGCCAAGCTGCTCTGCGCCGGAGGTAGATGCTGTGCCACCGCCTCGCCCCAACCAATGCCGGTCATGTAGGGCTGGGGCATGCCCAGGGAAAACAGAAGATATAGAACCAGCAGGGGCAGCATGGACAAGGGCACCGACAGGCGTCGGACGAGCGCCGCCCGGACGCCCGCCTTGAGGTGGGCGCGCAAGCGAAGATTCAGCCAGCTATCGAGCAACCACAGCACTGGCACCTGCGCCAGCAAAATCAGCCACAGCCAGCCATTGGCATGCAGCAGCCTGGCCAGCATGAACAACCCCAGCATGGAGGCGATCAGTAGATGCCAGGCAGTCATCAACAGCCCGCCGCGCAGCAGATGATGCCAGCCTGAATCGGCAAGTAGATACTGGTCCAGCCATACTCGGCGGCGCAGGCGCGCCGCCTCCAGGCTACCACTCAGAATCAACCAACTGGCAAGCACCCACAGCGGCGGAAACAACCAGCCCGACAGCGGAGCGGGGAGTAAAGACCAGGCCAGGAAAGTGAGGGCCAGCAGGCCCCGCAACCCCGTCAGCATGTTTTAGGCCACTGTTGTCTTCGTCTCACCGTACTACCTGTCTCGTCGGCGACACAGTAAATCCTCTAAACGGGAACAATGAAGAAGAGAATGACCAAAATGCCATTCCCCCTACTCGACCCTTGTCAAGAGAAGAGTTATAACAGAATTTGATACGGAACCATTCACCGAGGTCGCCATGAGTATCGTCAATGCATTGGCTGTTGCCAGTCATCTTTCTCGCTTGACCCGTGCGTTATCAACAGTGGCTGACGATCAGTTGATTCTGGAGCAGGTCGTCGAGTCAGCCATGGATTTGCTGAACAGTGATGGTGGCACCTTGTATACCTACAAGGACAACCTGCTGCATTTCAACGTATTGCGCAATCGAAGTCTCGGGCTGCGCAACGAGACCACCGACGTACCGCCGATTCCCCTGCGTGACGAGAACGGCAACCTTTCCGATCTGGTGGTGGTCCGTGCGCTGGCAGAGCAGTGCACCATCGTCGTCGATGACGCCTACCAGGACCGGCGGTTCGATTTTTCCGGCACCCGGCGCTTTGATAAACAACTTGGCTACCACTCCCAATCCTTTCTCTGCGTACCGCTGAAGGACCATGAGGACCAGGTAATCGGCGTTTTGCAGTTGATCAACGCACTGGACAGTCAGGGCCAGGTCATCCCTTTCCACGCGGAACACCAGTCGCTGCTCGAGTCCCTCGGCGCGATCGCTGCCACCATCCTGACACAGCGAGAACTGATAGAAGCACAGAAAAACCTGTTCGAATCCTTTATCAAGTTGATCGCCGAGGCTATCGACCACAAGTCACCGGTAACCGGCCGCCACTGCCAGAAAGTTCCGGAGATTGCCATGATGCTTGCAGAAACAGTGTGTCTGGCGGAAGAAGGTGAATATGCCGGGCTGATCTTCAGCGAGCAGGAGTTGTACGAGCTGAAGATTGCCGCCTGGCTGCACGACTGCGGCAAGATCACCACTCCGGAATCCATAATCGAGAAAAGTACCAAGTTGGAAAAGGTATTTGACTGCATGGAGTTGATCACAAGCCGGGCACGCGAATACCAGCAGGCTCTGCTGATCAAGGCGCTGCAAGAAAGCCCTGGCGACCCTGCGGCAATGGCTGACTGCGCTGCCCGTCAGCAGGAAGTAGAGGCCGACCTGACCTTTCTGAGGAAGGTCAATCAGGGCAGCGAGTTTGTTGAACAGGCCGATATAGAGCGCATCCAGGCCCTCGGAAAGGTTCAGTGGCAAGACACCAACGGCCAGACCCACAGGCTGCTCGACGATGAGGATGTGCGCAGCCTGTCTATCAGCCGCGGCACTCTGCTCCCCGAAGAAATCCAGGTCATGCGCGACCATATTGTGGTTACCAACCGCATGTTGCACTCCCTGCACTATCCGCGCTATCTGCAGAATGTGCCTGACATTGCTGGCAATCACCATGAGCATCTGGATGGCGGCGGCTATCCGCGCGGACTGAACGCCGAGCAAATGGCCGTGCGTGATCGCATCATGTGCATTGCCGACATTTTCGAAGCGCTTACGGCGCCAGATCGCCCTTACAAGCAGGGCATGAAACTGTCCCAGGCGCTCAGCATAATCGGCCGCAACGTCGCCTCGGGAAAGCTCGACGCGGAGCTCTTCACACTATTCGTGCGTCACGGCACCTACCGCGATTACGCCGAGCAATACATGCCTGCGCACCAGATTGACGAACCTGATTTTGAAAACCTGCAGGGATTGCTGCGCTGAAGCAGTTTACTTGCTCTGGTGGTCGAAAACCCCATCCCAATCTGCTGGCGGAGGTGTCAAGGCAAGTTGTTGGATGCGCTGTAAATACAGCTCCGATACCTTGTCATCCGGGCGAAGAGTCTGACATTCGGCAAAGCCTGACTCGGCCGCTTGCCACCGTTGCTGACGGTACGCCTCAAGCGCGGCATGATAGACCTGCAACCAGGCCAGATCATCTTCAGTCAGCGCGGTGGCCATCCCCATCGGTTGAAATACCCCAACCGGCTTGGCCTTGCCCTTGACCCTTACCCTGTCGACCTCACGATAGACATAGTCCGAAGCCTGCTGCGACACGGCCTCACTGACCAGCAGTTGTACGCCATAGTATTTCGTCAAGCCCTCCAATCGAGCGCCCAGATTCACCGTGTCCCCCATGACCGTATAGGCCACACGAAAACTCGAGCCCATGTTGCCTACGCTCATCTGCCCAGCGCTCAAGCCTATTCCAATACTCAGAGTGGGCAGACCTTCGGCGTGCAATGCCCGATTGATACCGGGCAGGGCATCAAGCATTGCCAATGCAGCCTGGAGCGCATGTCGCGCATGTTCCTGGTCCTGCAGCGGTGCCCCCCAGAAAGCCATCACCGCATCACCAATGTACTTGTCGATAGTGCCCTGATACCGATGAATAATTGCCGTCATATCGCTGAGATACAGGTTGATCAGGCGAGCCAGTTGCGTTGCCGAGAGATCCTCCGACAAGGAGGTAAAATCTCGAATATCCGAAAACAGCACTGTCATCTGACGGGCCTCACCTTCAAGGTGAATAGCTTGCCCGCTTTCCTGCAGCTGTCTGACTATTTCAGGCGGAACATACTGACCAAAGACGCGGGCCAGATTGTGACGATTGCGCACTTCAAGAAAAAAACCGGCGGTTTGCAGCAGCATGAACAACAGCACTATCAGCAATAGAGGTGTGGCAAGCGGCAACACCCACTGGTACTGGGAAAATGCGTGCAGATTGAACGTCACAACAAGCGCCATCAGAAACAATGACAACAGGCTACCCGACAGTACCGAAAGGTAGGGCAGCAACAGCGACAGCAGCAGGCCACAGACCAGCAATGCAACAAGCTCGAGGGACTGGACAAAGTCAGGCTCGTACAGGAACCGCTGGTCAAGCATTGCCGATAGTATGCTCGCGTGGACCTCAACCCCCGGATAAAGGTGTCCTACCGGCGTTGTGCGCAGGTCCATCAAACCAGCCGCGGATGTCCCGAATATGGCAATGGCGCCATTGAGCAATGCGGGATCGGCGGAACCGTCGAGTACGGCAGAGGCTGAGATATAGGGAAAGCTGCCAATGCCGCCACGGTAAGGAATCAGCATTGCCCCGCGGGGATCAACCGGAATATGTAGCCCTGCCGCATCCAGCGCAGTCAGAACCTGATAACGCCCCGTGATATCCGATTCAACCACCGGCAGGACGTCCTTGCTGAACACCAATGCCTGCCACAGAGCCAGGGCAAGTGAAGGATACAGATCGCCCTGGTAGTACTGCAGCAACGGAGTGCGCCGATAAACGCCATCCAGATCAACCAGCGGGTTGTCGAAGAACCCCGCTTCGGCGTGGCGCGCAAACTCGGGAAGGTTCGCCACATAACCTTTGGGCCTTGGCAGGGGCGCACTTTCAGGCAGCTCCCCATGCAGCCGTATCGGATCTCCCAAAGCGCCCATGCGTACCCTGGCGTCATCCTGATCGAACATCATGCTCAGCACCACCGGATGTTCGGATAGCCGCTGACTCAAGGCAGCATCACCAGACAGGCCTGCCAGCACAGACACCTCAGCCAGGCCGCCGCCCTCTTTGAGCAGCTTCTCGACATCAGCGATTTCGACCCGGGTGTACGACTCCGAAAAAAGCACATCGAAGCCCAGCAACGCGACCTCGTACTCATCAAACAGAACATCTACCAGCTCGGCAATCGTGCCGCGAGACCACGGCCACCGACCGATGCTGGCCAGCGACGTCTCATCGACATCGACAATCACGACCCTCCGATCCTCATTTGCCTGAAGGGTGAAGTTCAGGCGCTGATCATAGAGTGCGAGCTCGATCTTCTCCAACAGCGTGGGCCGCTGGCCGCCGGCAATGACAAGCAAAAACGCCAGGGTGAACAGCAGGCCAAGTGCCGCACGAAGAAAGTACTGAGCTCGCATCGGTTGGCCCCTACCGGATCATTTGAGCGTTAACCAACGCTTACGCACATCGGACTCCAGGGACGCCAGCCACCACCATCCAGCGCCTGGTCGTCATCGCTCCCCGCCCCTGGCTCACAAACCAGTGCCTACCCCATACCCTGGATCCGGTTCAGGTGGCGGTGGTGGTGGCGGCGGCGGTGGTGGCGGTGGCGGTGGCGGTGGCGGAGTTACATTTTGACCCCTGGTACCTGCTCCAGAATCACGCAGATCCAGCGCGGGCCGATTGTCCGGATTGAAAATCGGATCACCGGGCAGTCGGGGCATCTCAGGCAAACCCGGCAGTACCTGCCCCAGCTCGGCGGGTGGAATGCGACTGATATCAATGTCACCACTGGACTTTTCGACAAAGAAATACATGCCCGCAGGCACTTCTCGTTCATGGACCAGTCCGGACACCAATATGGCGCCATCCAGAACCACGCCAGCCAGACCTTCTCTCATTCCCGCCTGCATCGCACAGCTTTGCTGACACAACCGCAGTGCATAGTGGGTGCCGCGAATACCGATAGTGGCGACCACAGTTTTCAGACTGTAGTCACCGCCCTCTTCCGGCCCGATCTTGCCGCTCAACGTCCGCATTCCGCCGCGCATCAACTCGTAAACGGCTCGGTCTCCTCCGTCCCCGCCAAACGCGTAGTCGTTCACCCTGAACTGTGAGTTCGGGTCAAGCGCCACCATGCCGCCGTCAGAAAAACGCAGCTGCAAACGACCACTGGACTCGGTGACAAGGGTTTCCTGATTGAAAAAGGGATCCGCTCGCTCTACCGGTCGCTCCACACCCTGGGCGCTGTACGCCAGGTTTTCACCGAGGCTCAGGAGCACTCGACCTACCGGCTCGTCAGCCGCAACCATCAGCGGGCAGAGTATTAGCAGCAGGGGGAAAATTCCTTTCATCTCTCGCACTCCTAGAAATCGTATTGCAGCATCAGTTCGACCTGTTGCCGCCGATACTCAAGCAAATCCGTGTTCGAAGAATTATCCTGGAAGGCGTAGCCAAGCAAACCGGTCCAGCGCTCGTCCAGCCGCCAGCCGAGATCCAGCTCGAGTTCCATGAAGCTGTCTCGCCGCGCATTGGATGTAGCGGGTACTACGAGCTGGAAGGGCCCCTCATAGCGACTGCTGACGAAAGCGCCCTGCATGTTTACCCATGCACTGTCCGATAGTTCTAGGCGCACACCTGTATAGGCACCGTACAGGTCACGCTCAGTGCGGCCAGCCGTTACCGGATCATGCTCCTGCGGTTCTTCCCAGCCACGATAAAGCCCTGCGTAAAAGAGCGGGTCGAGCTGATGTGCCGCTCTATAGTTGGCACTTACTCCCGCCATCAGGATGTCGCTTTCGATGTCGGAAATGGCGTAGTCATTACGATCAACGCTGGTGAAGAAACCAACGGAAAGCGCATCGCTGATACCATGAAGGTAATCAGCCGATAGCCCAAAACGGTCAAGGAGGCGTGAATCGTCCCGCCGATACTGCTGACCAACCAGGCTTAACTGCAGCCTTGAGCGATCACTGCGCAGCAACGCACCAGTGCGCAAGAGGGTGGACAGACTGTCCCGATCATCTACGTCCTGGTAGAACCGCGAGGCCAGGCGTCCCTCGACGAAGCCGCTCCAACTGGCGCTGAGGGGGAACCGGTAACGCCCGTCCAGTTCGAACGATCCGAAACTGTCATCACGTGGCTGCAACCCAGCGACCACGACCGGACCACTGGGCGTCATCATTGAGTCGGCTTCAGGCCTTGCGTCAACATTGTCAGAGTAACCAACGCCAACCTTGAGGGAGCCGCTCAAACTCGCAGAAACGGGAGTATTCGCATGGAACGAAGTCAGGGGATCAGTACTCGCTGACAAGGGTTCCATTCCCAGCATTGCGTAGGCTCTGGCCATCTCCAGCCGAGCTGCGCTGTCCTGCGGATCCAGTATCAACAATCGCTCAAGAGCAAAAATCCCTTCGCTGACGCGACCATTCTCAAGCGCCGCCAGAGCAAACTGGCGGTCGAAAAGGGGATCACCCTCCCAGGTCGGTAGCATGGCGGCAGCATGCTCGTAAGCCTTGGCCGAATCCCCAGAGCTATTCAGACGGATCAGAGTTTCAAGATCAGCGTCCGAAGCAACGGCCAAAGGGCTGTGAGCGCCCATGAAAAACATAAGCAGACAGAAGATCTTTTTCATCTCAGCATGGCCTCCTGCCCCCTCGGCTTCGACTGCTTCCGCAGCCGTAGGGAGTTTCGTGAGATATAAGAGGAAACTATGAATCTGATAGCAAAATAATATTGGCGCGTCAATTGGCCAGGTGACCAACGGGTCACTTTTGACCGATAACAAAGATTTCAAGCAAAAAAAACCCCGAACATTGCTGTTCGAGGCTTTATTCGATATGGCGCAGTGGACGGGACTCGAACCCGCGACCCCCGGCGTGACAGGCCGGTATTCTAACCAACTGAACTACCACTGCGCATCTGAACAGGGACCAGGTCCGTCTGAACAGGCGCGCATTGTAAACATTCGGCCAGGCGAGTCAAGCACTTACAGCAGCTTTCGATGGCCTCCCACGCGGCGCCAGGCTCAGGCGACACACCGCCGGCACAACCAGCAGTGTCAGCACCGTGGATGCGAGCAACCCGGAGATGATTGCCCATGCCATCGGCGGCCACAGGGTCGACTGGGAGAACGCCAGTGGCAACAGGCCGGCAATGGTCGTGGCCGTGGTCAGCAGGATCGGCCGGGTACGTCTGGCCACCGCCTCGGCCACCGCATCGACAATGTTCGATCCGTCAGCCAGGCGCTGGTCGACCACATCGACCAGCACGATGGCGTTGTTCACCACGATGCCGACCAGCGCGATGATCCCCAGCAGAGACTGGAAGCCAAAGGGCGCATCGGACAGTACCAGCCCGGGGAACACACCCACCGCCGCCAGGGGCACGGTCAGCAGGATGATCCCGACCCGACGGAACGAGTTGAACTGCAGCAGCAGGAAAAACAGCAACAGCAAGAGTCCGACTGGCGCGCTGGTAAAAATCGCGCTGTTGGCATCGCCAGAGCCCTCCTTGTCACCGCCGAGTTCCATGCGCACACCATCGGGCAAGGGCGTTTCCGCCAACTGGGCGTTTAGCTGATCAAGGATCTGACTGAAGCTGTAGCCCTCCTCCAGCCCAGCGGTTACCGTCTGCACACGCACGCCATCACGCTGGTAGATACCCGCTGGCTGCCACTGCGGCTCGATCCGGGCGAGCGCCGTTAGCGGTACGCCCTGCCCCTCGGCGTTGAACACACTGACCGACTTGAGGCGCTCGAGCGACTGCGCCATACCCTCAGGCGAGCGCAGTACCAGGGCGATGGGGTCTCGCTCCTGTCGGTACTGTTCCACCACCAGACCGAGGCTCGTGGTATTCAGCGCGCGTGCCACCTGCGCCCGGGTGAGCCCGTAACGCTGGGCCTGGGCGTCATCCACCTCGACCCGCAGCACCGGCACGCCAAGATCTATGTCATGACGCACGTCCACTGCCCCCGGGATCGAGCGAGTCATCGCAAAGATCTGTTCGGCTGCTGCCGCGCGCACGCTGTTATCGGGATGATACAGGCGCATTTCCACCGGTGCGGCACGCGGCGGGCCCTGCCCCAGGGTACTGGCGACGATCTCCATCTGCGGATAGGCCTGTGCCACGTGTTCGCGAACCCAGTGAATAAGGTCACCCGTGGCTGCCAGATCCGTCACGCCAACCACCAGCCGCGCCCGATTGGGCGCCTGTGGCGAGCGCCGCAGGTTGTAGTAGAAGCTTGGCCCGGCCGATCCGACGAAGCGGTGAATCTCCTGCACATTCGGCTGCTCGCGAATCGAGCGTTCCAGCGCCACTGCCACATCCTCGGTGCGCTGCTGATCGGTCCCCTCGGGCATGTAGAGTTCCACGACCACCAGGGGGCGATCCGCATTCGGAAAGAACTGCAGCTTGACCATCGGCGCCAGCGACAGGCTACCGAGCACCATCAGGCCTCCCAGGGCGATCACCCACCAGGGCGCAGTGGTACTGATGGTGCCGAGGGTTCTGCTCAGGGTCTGCATCCACTGGCTGCTGCGCTGCGGGGTCGGACGCAGGAAGCGCCCCGCCAGCAGCGGGGCCACGCCTATGGCCAGCAGATAACTGACCGCCAAGGTGAGCATGATCATGACCGGAATGCCCCGGGTGAAGTCAGCGGCCCCGCCCTTGGCCAGCAGCAACGGGGTAAAAGCTGCCAGCGTGGTCGCGGTCGAAGCGCCCAGCGGACCGGCGAGCTCGCGTATGGCGGCATGCACAGCCTGCTGGCGGGACTGGCCCTGATTGAGCCGGTCCTGGATGTTTTCTACCATGACGATGGCGTTATCGATCAGGATGCCAAGGGAGATGACCAGACCGATCACGGCGATCTGGTGCAGGATGCCGCCTCCCAGGTCATAGATCCCCAGGCTGATCAGCGCCACCAGCGGCAGCATGGTGGCGACCAGCACGCCCATGCGCCAGCCCATGCCGAGCAGTACTACCAGGATGATGATCAGCACACTGCCCAACAGACTCAACTCCAGGCCGTCCAGACGCTCCTTGACCTGATCGGGCTGGAAGAACATCTCGTCGATCTGCAGCGGCGCCAGCTCGGGGCGCAGGGTCGTCAGCCGTTCCCGCACCCGCTCACCGAAGCGGATCGCGTCCTCCTGCCCGCGCACCGCAGTCAGAGTCACCAGGACTGCGGGTTCGCCATCAAACCAGGCCTTCGGTTGCGCCGGCTCCACCGGCCCGCGCCATACTTCGGCGAGGGTATCCAAGGGCACGCTGCCCCCCTGGGGCAAGGCAATCTGCGTACTGCGCAAGGCATCGATACTGCTGAATTCGCTGTTGGGCAGAAGACCCAGACGCTTGCCGCCAGCGACCACGAATCCACCGGGAATCACCTGGTTACGCTGCGCCAGTATGTTCGCCAGATGCTCGGCCGACACCCCCAGCCGGGCCATCTGCGCATCGCGCAGGGCAATGGTGATCTGCTCGTCCACATCCCCTTCCAGCTCGATACGTGCCAACCCGGTCAGATCGGTCATGTTGCGCTTGAGCTGTTCGGCCGCCTCGGTCATTTCCACCAGAGACGCGCTCCCTCGTACCGCCAGTACCACGGCGGGAATATCGATCAGACGATCATCCAGTTCTACCCGGGCGATCCCCTCGGGGAACTCCAGCTGGGCGCGGGTAATGGCCTGTCTAACGCGATCCCAGCCCGCATCGGTGTCGTAGATCGAATCGTCAAAACTTATATTGATCAGCGCCACGCCGGTGCGCGCGGTGGCCGTGAAGTAATCGATTTCCTCGACCTGGGTCAGCTCATCGGACAGCGGCTCGAGCACCAGCCGCTCTATAGCCTCGGCCATGGCGCCGGGATAGACCACGGTGATCAGACCGGCGCGGTAGGGAAAGCTGGGGTCTTCCTGCCGCGCCATGGTCAGATAGGACGCAATGCCGAGCAGGCAGAGCATGACTGTTACCAGACCGATCAGGCGGGGCCGCGCCCAGGTGGCCGGATTCATGGCAGCAGCTCGACAGTATCGCCGGCGGACAGGCGGGTCAGCCCGGCATAGACCACCCGGTCCCCTTCCTTGAGCGAATCACCTCGCAAAACCGCCCACTCCCCGCGCAGCGCGTCCACTTCGATGGGTACCCGCTCGACCTGCCCGGCATCATTCACCCTGAAGACCGCCAGGCTGCCGTCGGGCCCGGCGGACGAACGCATCACCGCGGCCATGGGCACGTTCAGACCCTGGGCATTCGATTGCCTGATACCCACCTCCACGGCATCTCCGCTGCGGGCTGCCTGGGGATCCAGAGCCACCACCAGCGGGTACAGGGCACTGCCCCGGGACGCGCCCTGGCCTATTTCGCTGATTCGCCCCTTCAGTGGCGTGTCACGCAGACCGTCCCAGAGGGGGACAGCCTGGCCAACCGTCAGACCTTCGAGCATATGGCCGGGAATCAATACCTCGACCTCCAGCCCCTGCGCGGCCGCCAGACTCATGACCGGCTGACCGGGTGCGATGAACTCACCCGGCTCCACCATCAAGGCTTCTATCCGTCCGGCAAAGGGTGCCCGCAACTGGCTTTCACCACGCACCTGCTCACTCTGGACCAGCGCAGCCTGCGCACTGCCAACGCCTGCCTGCAAGGCTTCAAACCGGGCCTGTTGCTGCTCGCGCTGCTGGGCCGAGATGACGCCCCGCTCAAACAGCTGATCGCTGCGCTGTGCTTCGCGCTCGGCCTGGGCTGCCTGCGCCTGGAGCTCCGCCAGCCTGGCGCGTGACGCATTGCGTGCGGGCTCCAGTTCCGGATTATAGAGCGTCGCCAGGACGTCGCCCTGCTCGACCGCCTGGCCGATGTCCACCGCGCGACGGCGCAGCACGCCTCCGACCTGGAAGGTCAGCTGCGCCCTTTGCTGTGCCCGTACCACTCCGGCAAACCGCAGCGGCTCTGCGCTGGCCGTTGCCACCACCGGTGCTACACGCACTGCTACGGCAGAAGGCTGCGCCTGTTCCTGGACCGCGCCATCAGCCTTGCATCCGGCGAGTACCAGCAGCAGCGCAGTTACCGCCATGAGCGACAGCGGACGGGATAATTCGTAAGGTATCGGCATGGCCGGGCTCCAGGGTTCGGCGAAGGGTTAAATACATAATGTCAGTTATTGACAGATTGTCAACGCACTCGCACACTGACGTCTGAAAGTCGCATTGCACCGGAGTCATATGAGCCTTGACCAACGCCGAGAGCGTGAAAAGCAGGACCGTCGCGACCGCATTCTGGACGCGGCCGAACAGATATTCTTCACCCGGGGCTTCGAGAAGAGCTCCATGGACGAAATTGCCCGCACGGCGCAGCTCAGCCGCGCGCTGTTATATGTCTATTTCAGGGACAAGGCAGCCATCATGCGCGGCCTGGTGCTCCGGGCCGGAGAGGCGCTGAGAGACCGATTTGCCGACGCCATCGGCCAGTCTGCGCGGGGAGCGGAACAGATAGGTCTCATCGGCATGGCCTACTACCACTTCAGCGTCGAGATGCCCGACTATTTCGATGTACTGACCCAGGCCAGTACCTTCGAGCATCTGGCTGATGAGGATGAACAGAGTGCATCCCTGCAAGCCTGTGCGACGCAGGTGATGAGCATGATGGTTGCCGCGCTGAAGAACGGGGTCGCCGACGGCAGTCTCAGTCGCGAGCGTGTGGCGGATCCGTTGATGACTGCCTTCTATCTGCGTGGCGCCCTGCACGGCGTCATCATGCAGGGCAGTAAATCAGCAGAGAACGACCCTGACCGCCCGGAGCTGGAGGCCCTGGTCAGCTACACCATGAAGATGCTGATGCAGTCCATGCGGCCCTGAAGACTCGCCGGGAATTCCGAATTCCTTCAGGACATGTACGGGCTGGCCGAGACTCCGCCGGCCGAGGTGGACGCGGCGCTACCGACTACCGCTCCACCTGCGCCAGCAACTGACCCTGGGCCTTGTTGCAGTTGAGAAACTCGGAAGTCGCCAGCCAGTGTTCATCGGGGTAGTAGGAGAACATGAACTGCCCGCCCTTGAGCTTATCCACCACCATGCCGGCCACTTCCGGCCGTACTGCGGGGCAACCCTGGCTGCGGCCAATACGGCCGTAGCGGGCTACCCAGCCGGGGTCCACGTAATCCGCCGCATGGATCACGATGGCCCGCTGCCGCGCCAGGTCGTTGATGCCACGCTCCAGTCCGTCCATGCGCAGGGAATAGCCATGGCGACCGGTGTAACTCTCGGCAGTCCTGAACAGCCCTATGCTCGACTGGTGGCTGCCTTCGATATTGGAAAAGGCTGCAGCGTAATTGTCACCGGAGCCCGAGCCGTGGGCTACCAGATCCTGCAACAGCAGCTTTTTGCTCTGCAGGTCGAATATCCACAGCCGCTCCTCGGCGGAGGGCAGGGAAAAGTCGATAACGGCCAGCCGTGCCGCTGGCTTTGCGCCATTGGCTACCGCACATTCCATGGCCATGACCGCTTTGTTCAATACCTTTTCATTCAAATCGGGCGCGGTGACCGAGAGCTGGCTGGCCAGCGGCGTGATCAGCGCGGGCGGGTTGGTGACAGCCTGAACGGAAGTGGAACCGATAGACAGGCAAACAGCTGCCAAGGCGCCAGCGCGGCGCAGAGTGGTAAGCATCCGGTGTAGTCCCCCTCGCCTGCCAAGGTAGGCAGGTCGTAAGAAAATTCAAAAAAATCAGAACAATAGCCCGTCTCACGGGTCTGCTAATGTATAACCACATGCGTTGTATGCGAGTACATGCCCGCATATTCGCCCAGGCTTCGCCATTGCTCGACACAGGGGAGAGTACCTTTTGCTCAAGATTTGTACAGTGCTGTTCGTCGCCTCGGCGGGCGCAGTCATGCCAGCCGCAGCTGCCAGCCAGAGCGACATCGCCCGTCTGTTGAGCCCCTACGCGCAACCAGCGTCGCCTGTCGCAGCGGATTCGCCCGAGTCTTCGCCAGCGCCAGCGCATCTGCTGGCAACCTGTCCGCACCTGGCGCAACTGCGCACCGCGGGTATCGCCGAAGCCCTGGTCACGCTGTACGAGCATGGCGAATACGCCCCCCTCTGGGAGGACCGCTACAGACGCGATGCGCTGCTGGCCGAACTGGCTCGCCTGGCCGACGACGGTCTGTATCCGGCCGACTATCCCTTCAGCCAGCAGATATCCGGCGAGCTTGACCTGTGCGCCGAACTGCAGGTCAGCAGCGAATACCTGCAGGCCCTGGAGCATCTTGCCAGGGGCCGCTTCGACCAGAAGAGGCTTGAGCCCATGTGGGCCCCCGAGGAGGCCGGAAACGACAGGCCCGCCCTCTCCGACTGGATGCGCGAAGACCTGACTGATGTCAGTGCCGCATTCGAAGCCGCGCGGCCCGACCTCGGACTCTACCTCGATCTGCGTCGCGCTTACGTTCGCCTGCGCGACGAACGCCCGGAATACGAACCCATCGCCGACGGCGAACTGGTGCGCCCTGGCGAACAGGATCCGCGGGTGATGCAACTGGCTACCCGACTCAGGGCTGCCGGCTACCTGCCTGCGCCCTCGCCGACCGCAGCCCAGGGCGGCGCGGACGAAGCGCTCGCCCAGATGTCCGCTGACGCGGCGGATCAGCCACCCGCGGACACGCTCGGGCCGGAGCTGGAGGCAGCGCTACGGCATTTTCAGGAAGATAACGGTCTCAAGACCGATGGCGTTCTGGGCCCCAATACCCTGGCGGCCCTCAACCTGCCGCTGCAGGACCGGCTGGACATCGCCCGGATCAATCTCGAGCGCCTGCGCTGGATCCATGCCATGCTTCAGGACGAGGTCCTGCTGGTCAACAGCGCAGCCAACCTGCTGCGCCAATACCAGGACGGCGAGCGGGTATGGCAGACCCGGGTGATTACCGGGCGGCCGGGGCGGGAGACGCCACTGCTGGAGTCCCGTCTCAACCGCGTGACCCTGAATCCCGACTGGACGGTGCCACCGACCATTCGCAAGGAGGACATGATCCCGGCAATCCGCGAGGATCTGGCCTACCTGGAGCGCAAGGGCCTGATCGTGATCGATTACCAGGGTAACCGCCTGGACCCTCAGACCATCGACTGATATGACCCACGCGGCATCATGCTCAGACAGCCCCCTGGGCCACGCAATCCACTGGGCCAGGTGGTTTTGCGGTTCGACAACCCGTTCGCCATCTATCTGCACGACACCCCGGACCGGCATCTGTTCTCCCGGTCCCAGCGCAATATCAGCTCCGGCTGTGTGCGGGTTGAAGGGGTCGAGCAACTGGCGGACACGCTGTTCAGCCGGATGGATGCCAGCAAGCGGGCCCGCGTCGAACGCCAGCGAGCCAGCCGCACGACCCACCAGGTGGCCATCGAGCAGGGTCCCCAGGTAATCCTGGGCTACTGGACCGCCGAGGCAGACAGCGAGGGGCAACTACGCCTGACCCAGGACCCCTACGGCAAGGACCCCGCCCTGCTCGCTGCCTTCGCCGATCGATAACCGACGACGGGCCGTTTTCAGATCGCCAGCCACTGCTGAAACAGCTCGTCGGGCACCAGATTGCCCCCCGTGCTCCAGAGCAGATGCGTGGCGGCTCCCAGGTCTATCTGGTGGCGGCGGCTCCACTCGAAACCGGCCGGCGAAGAAGTCACCCAGCCCGGCCCGGCAAAGCTGGCAGCGGCCGAGGGCTCGATCTTCTCGCCGAGCATTTCCCAGGCGACCTTGAGGTAATAGGTCAGCGCCGAATCACCCACCGTGAACACCCCCGCCAGACGGTCCTGCAGGCATGCGGTAGCAAGCATCGAGGCCTGACCCACCGCCAACCCGTCGGCAAAGGTTCGATTATCGAGCCCGACATCGTAGACCGAGACCTTCCCGTGCATACCGGCGGCCATTTGCAGCAGCACGCTGGGCGATGCCAGGGGCTCGGCAAACCAGCAATGCACCGCGTCGCCGAAGACCTGCTTCAGCCCGTAGGTAATGCCACCCGGCGCGCCACCCACCCCACAGGGGAGGTAGACCATCAACGGCCGTTGCCGGGATACCTCGATACCAAGCTGCTGCAGCTGCACTGCCAGCAGCCGGGCGGCAGTGGCATAACCGCAGAACAACGACATGGACTGCTCGTCATCGACAAAATGCGCCTTCGGGTTGTCCGCTGCGTATCGGCGCCCGGTGTCCACGGCAGTGGCATAGTCGCCGGGATGCTCGATCACCTCGACGCCCTGCTCTCGCAACAGATCCTTTTTCCACTGGGCCGCCTCGCCGGACATGTGAACCTGGGCCTGGAAGCCCAGCGCTCGTGCCATCAGGCCTATGCTGATGGCCAGGTTGCCGGTGCTGCCGACCACCAGGCTATGCTCGGCGAAAACCGCGCGCCAGGCCGGTGAGGCCAGCTCGCTGTAGTCCTCGCCGTCCCAGCCGTGGGCCAGCGCGGTCTTTTCGGCAAACTCCAGCACCTCGTGGATGCCGCCGCGGGCCTTGACCGAACCTGCCAGCGGTAATCGATTGTCCGCCTTGAACAGCCACCTGGACTGCCCGCCCAGCACATCGCGCAGGGCCGAGGCATCCAGCAGGGGTGATTCGATGATGCCGTCGCTGCCGGCCAGCTCAGGGATCACCCGAGCCAGAAGCGGCGCCGCACGCTGGAGCCTCTGCTCGGCCAGGCCAACATGCTCGGGATCAATCGGATCCTCTACCACACGTTCGCCCGGATTGACCCAGAGCATGGGTAGCAGAGACTGCAGTTCAGTTACCAGGTCGGTCGCCAGCATAGGTTGCCTTGTGTTGGAGTGTTCCGCATGATGGCTATCACCAACCTCATCACCAAGGACACCACCCATGCCGCTAATAGGCTGGATTTTCATAGGTTTAGCCGTGATAACCGTTCTCGGCGCGTTGTATAAAGTGTACATAACTGCTTACAAGATGCCCATCAGTGAGGAAAAGATGCGCCTGATCAAGGCGCGCCAGGCCGAATTGGAAAAACAGGAAAGGCAGGAAATAGACCGCGATTGAGGCTAAAATATCCCGCACACTTTTCAGCCCGTTACAGGTAGTCCCACGCATGGTCAATTCGCTGCAAGCCCAACTGCTCAAGTCCGGACTGGTCGACGAGAAAAAGCTCAAACAGGCCCAGCGGGCCAAGAAAAAATCGGCCCGAACCGAGCCGGAGAAGGTGAATGACACAGCCGCTGCGGTAGAGAAGGCGCGCGCGGAGAAGGCCGAACGTGACCGGCAGTTGAATCAGCAGCGCAAGGAGGAAGCCGCCCGCAAGGAAGGCGAAGCCCAGGCACGGCAACTGATCGAGCAGAACAAACTCGACCGCACCGGGGGCGAGACGCCCTACCAGTTCGCCAACAAGAACAAGATCAAGAAGATTTACGTGACCGAGGAGCAGTTCGGCAAACTCAGCCGTGGTCAGCTGGGCGTGGTGCGCCTGTCCGGCACCTTTGAACTGATACCGGTGGAGGTGGCCGGCAAGGTCAGCGAGCGGGCTCCCCAGTGGCCGGTGCATATCGCCAAAGTCGAGGATCAGGCGCCCGCCGAGGACGATCCCTACGCCGCCTTTCAGGTGCCCGATGACCTGATGTGGTAACCCATCAGGTCACGGGCGGGAGGTTCACTCCTCGTGTTCCTCCTCGACCTCCTCGGGCTTGTCGACTTCACTTGCATCCACCATTGATTCGTCATCGCGCATGCGCTTCTGCTTGGACCGTTCGTCATCCTCAGCGGACACCGGGCAGTCGAGCTTGAGCATGAAGGTTCGCGACACGTCTATCAGTCCGATGTGCTCGATGGTGCGCCGGCCGATCAGAACCGGATAGGTCATGTCACCCCGGTCCCGCAGCGAGAACTGCTCCTCGTAGACCTGGTTGCCGATACACATGCTCATTTTTACCACCGGCCGCCGGTCCTCGCCGCCGGCGCCACGCACCAGGATACGGCGATAGACGGGGCGCTCGAACTTCATGGTGACCCGCTTGCCGGTATCCGCATCCCGCACCGGTACCTCGTAGCGCACCCAAGGCTTACCCTTGTGCTCGAAGTAATCCAGGTTCACCGCATGCATCGACGAGGTCAGGGCCCCGGAATCCACCTTGATCTTGACGGCCGTATGCTCGGGCAGAATCAGACCCTTTTCGATCCAGCCAACCACCACCTTGGTATTGACCTTGGCTACCCGGGGCTGCTGGGAAGAGTCATCCTCGCCACCCGCCAGCACCTGGACGGACAGGGGAAGGCACAACGCGCACAAGAGAGTAAGGCAGGACTTCTTCAAAACTGACAGCATCGGGAATCCTTTGGGTACATGGGACGGTAAGCAGACGGGATGACCTGAACTCAATCGGGGCGACCATCGACCGCGCGACATTCTAGCTGAACTGCCGGGGATGCCAAGTCGCCAATCAACAATCGCGCTATTGGGACCCTATCGAGGCTAGCAGACCGTGTCGCTCAAGCAACTTTTGCAGTTCGCCCGTATCTTCCAGGCGCGCTACGAGATCGCTCAGATAGGCCAGATCCGGCTCGCTTGACGCACGCTTGACCAGCAGATACCGATAGTGCTGATCCGGTTCGGCGGCCACCAGCAACTTGTCCTGATAATCGGGATGCTCGCTGAGATAGCGTTGCAGAAAGGCCGCCGGAATCACCGCCAGCTCCACCCGATCACGCAGTACCATCTGCAGACTGCTTTCCTGGGAGAAGGTCAGGATCGCGTTGTGCTCGCGTCGCAGGTACGACTTGTCGGCGTTGTAACCGGCAAAGGCGTAGTGATATCCGCTGTACAGGGCGATCCGCTTGCCGCTGCGGTCGGCAAAATACGCCTGGTCGCGGCCCTGGCGGGCAGCCGCGACAAACACTTCGCCCCCCAGCGTTGGTCCGTCGAGACTCTGGACGGCATGCTCATCCCAGCCCCAGTGCGGACTCTCGAAGAACATCAGATCAAACCGGTCGTTGTCGAAATCATGGTAGCGGCGCGAGGCCGAGGTCGGCTGGAAAATGAAACGATAGTCCTGCTGCGACCGGTTGAGCAGCGCCAGCAGGTCAAGGGTCAGACCGCTCCACTCACCCTGGCGGTCGCGCTCCACGAACGGAGGAAAGGGATAGCCCCCCACATTGACCGGGCGCGGCTGCGCAGCGGCAAGACCAGCCAGCAAGGCGCCGGCTGCGAGGAGGCATAGCATCAAGCCTGGGTGAATTGACCGCATCTTGTTCTGTTCTTTTGCTGGCCAGTGGCCGGTAGGGTCATTCTACCTTGTATTCGTTGTGGTTACTTTGATCCAGTCAACATTTTCAGTGTCTGATCGGCCAGTTGATCAAGCGTCATGGTGCCCTGGGGGCGATACCAGGTAATGGTCCAGGACAGCGCGCCGGTCAACAGGCGGCGCAGGATGAATGGCTCGACACTGACCAGCTTGGCATCATGGGCCTGCTGCAGGGTCTCCAGCCACATGGACTCGTAGATGTCGCGCAGGTCAAGGATCAACGCCTGGCCCTCTGCTGACAGCGAGCGCCATTCATACACCAGCACCGACATGGCCTCCCCGCTGACACCGTTGACCGCCTGCAGTTCGCAGCGAATCAAGGCCCTCAAGCGCTGGCGCGGATCGCTCAGTCCCTGCAGGGCCGAACGCATCAAAGCCAGGTTGTAGTGGATGGTCTCCTCCATCACCGCGCGGAGGATAGCGTCCTTGCTGCGAAAATGATGGAAGATACTGCCCGACTGTATGCCGACCGCAGCGGCCAGGTCCCGCACCGTGGTGCGCTCGAATCCGCGCGTGCTGAACATGTGCGCAGCCGCCTGGAGCAGCCTGCCCCGCGGCGTGGCCGGATCCGACACCAGTCCCGCCTCGATCAGCCCGTGAAGATCCGTCTCGGGTGCCTCCTCTGTTGCCTGCATACCGCTCCCTCTGAACCATGAAAAAACAGGGCATTTACGCCAAACGCCAGTGTGCGCATTAGACGCCATCCCGGGGCGCTTTTCAAACCAAGCGCTTGCTTGGTAAGGTGACCAGATCGTACACGGAGAGGCATATGAATAAAACCATCCGTATCGGCTGTGCCAGCGCATTCTGGGGTGATACCAGCAGCGCCGCCGCCCAATTGGTAAACAGCGCCGGCAAGGACGGCGGCCTTGATTACCTGGTCTTCGACTACCTGGCCGAAATCACCATGTCGATCATGGCCGGCGCGCGTATGAAAAAGGCCGACGCCGGTTACGCGCCGGATTTTGTCGAGGTCCTCACACCCCTGCTACCGACCCTGGCAAGCCAGGGCATCAAGGTCATCAGCAACGCCGGGGGCGTCAACCCCGAAGCCTGCGCTATTGCGCTGCGGGCCGCCTGCCAGGCTGCAGGTGTGGATCTGACGATCGCGGTGCTGCATGGGGACGATCTTCGGCCGCAACTCAAGGATCTGGCAGACGAGGGCATCTGCGACATGTTCAGCGGCGCCCCCCTTCCCGCCCTGTGCGTATCGGCCAATGCCTATCTCGGCGCACCGGGTATAGTGGCGGCATTGGACCGCGGCGCCGATATCGTGATTACCGGCCGGATTGTCGACAGTGCGCTGGTAAGCGCGCCGCTGGTACATGCGTTCGGCTGGGCCTGGGACGACTACGACCGGCTGGCCCAGGCGGCCCTGGCCGGCCATCTGATCGAGTGCGGGGCGCAGTGCACCGGCGGCAACTTTACCGACTGGCAGGACGTGCCCGACTACGCACATATAGGCTTCCCCATCGCCGAGATAGACGCCCTCGGCAATATCGTCATCACCAAGCCGACATACAGCGGCGGACTGGTCACACCGCTGACCGTGGGCGAGCAGATGCTGTACGAGATCGGCGACCCCTATGCCTACCTGCTGCCGGACGTTGTCTGCGATTTTTCCGCCGTCAGGCTGGTCCAGCAGAGCCCGGACAGGGTGGCCGTCTGCGGCGCCAGGGGACGGGCGCCGGGCAGTCTCTACAAGGTCAGCGCTACCGCGCCCGACGGCTACAAATGCACCGCCAGTTGCCTGATGGCCGGTATCGACGCTGTCGCGAAGGCGCAACGGGTTAGCCAGGCGATCCTGGAAAAAACCCGGGAAATGTTCCATCAGCGTGGCTGGGAAGACTATCGCGAGACCAGCGTCGAACTGCTCGGCAGCGAGGCCACCTACGGGCCGCGTGCATCCCGGGGGGATACCCGCGAGGTGGTCATCAAGATCGCCGTCAGTCATCCGCGCAAGGAGGCGCTGGTGCTGTTTTCCCGGGAAATCGCCCAGGCGGCCACCGGCATGGCACCCGGCCTGACCGGTATTGTCGGCGGCCGCCCCACCGTGTACCCGATCATCCGCCTGGTCTCGTTTCTGGTCGACAAGGCCCGATGCGACCTGTCCGTGAGCCTGGATGGACACACCCTGTCAGTCGACCTGCCCGCCGATGCCCCGGCCCAGGGGGATCGGCGCTCCCCGGAACAGGCCAGCCCCCCCCTGCCTTGCGGACAACCCGATACCCGGGTTCCGCTGATCCGCCTGGCCGTAGCGCGCTCGGGCGACAAGGGCAACCACAGTAATATCGGTGTCATGGCCCGCGATCCCGCCTATCTACCCTGGATCGCCGCCAGCTTGAGTGAGGACGCGGTCAGCGAATGGATGGCCCATGTGCTTGATCCGGCCACCGGCCAGGTCACCCGCTGGTACCTGCCGGACAGCCACAGCCTGAATTTCCTGCTGGAGAACAGTCTCGGTGGCGGCGGTGTGGCCAGTCTGAGAATTGATCCGCAGGGCAAGGCCTTCGCCCAGCAGCTACTCGAGATGCCCGTCGCCATACCCCGCTCGCTACTTGAAAAAAGGGATACCCAGCAATGACTTACAACAGCATCTTCAGACCGGAGCTGTTTCAGGATCAGACCATTGTGGTCACCGGCGGTGGCAGCGGCATTGGCCGTTGCACGGCCCACGAACTGGCCGCCCTGGGCGCCCACGTCGTACTGGTGGGGCGCAAGCAGAACAAGCTCGAGGAGACCGCGGCAGAAATCACCGCCGATGGCGGACGGGTCAGCTGGCAGGTATGCGACATCCGTGAGGAAGACACGGTACGCCAGATGGTATCCACCGTCGTCAGCGAACATGGCAGCATTCAGGGCCTGGTCAACAACGCCGGAGGGCAATACCCCTCACCCCTTGCCGCCATCAACCAGAAAGGATTCGAGACCGTGGTGCGGACCAACCTGGTTGGCGGTTTTCTGGTGGCCCGCGAGGTGTTCAATCAGAGCATGTGCCGCACCGGTGGACGCATCGTCAACATGCTGGCCGACATGTGGGGCGGCATGCCGGGCATGGGGCATTCAGGCGCAGCCCGTGCCGGCATGGACAACTTTACCAAGACCGCCGCCTTCGAGTGGGCCCACGCCGGGGTAACCGTCAATGCCGTGGCACCCGGCTGGATCGCCTCCAGCGGTATGGATACCTATGACGGCGCCATGCAGGCGATCATCCCGAAACTCAAGGACAGCGTGCCACTCAAGCGACTCGGCAGCGAAGCCGAGGTATCCGCTGCCATCGTCTTCCTGCTCTCGCCCGCTGCCGCGTTCATCAGTGGCGCGAGCCTGCGAATCGACGGCGCTGCCAGCCAGGGCAGCGGCGCCTGGCCCCTGCCGCCGGCGAAGAACAATGATGCCTTCGAGGGTTTCCACCGGGCAGTCACGCCCGAGATCCTCAAGGCCGGGGACTGAGCCATGCCGGTGATCGAATCCCTGCTCAACCCCACAGACGCCGATTTCGCCCGCAACTGCGCGGCCATGCAGGCGTCCATCGACGGATTTCGCGCCGTGGAACAGGGCGTTCTGGACAAGGCCCGCCAAGCCAGGGCCCGTTTCGAAAAACGCGGGCAGCTGCTGCCCCGCGAACGTCTCGGCCTGCTGCTGGACGCCGGCGCACCCTTTATCGAACTCTGTCCGCTGGCGGGCTACAAACTGCACGATGACAAGGACGGCACACTGGCCGGCGGCGGCCTGATCGCCGGCATCGGCCATGTCAGCGGTGTGCGCTGCCTGGTCATTGCCAATAACAGTGCCATCAAGGGGGGCACCATCTCGCCCAGCGGCCTGAAGAAATCATTGCGCCTGCAACAGATCGCCGCCGAGAACAAACTGCCGGTCATTACCCTGGCTGAAAGTGGTGGCGCCAACCTGGCCTATGCCGCCGACATCTTTATCGAGGGCGCGCGCACCTTTGCCAACCAGGCCCGGCTGTCCGCCGCCGGCATCCCTCAGATTACCGTGGTGCACGGCTCCAGTACTGCCGGTGGTGCCTACCAGCCGGGACTATCCGACTACGTGGTGGTGGTACGCGGCAAGGCGAAGATGTTTCTCGCCGGCCCGCCACTGCTCAAGGCGGCTACCGGCGAAATCGCCAGCGAAGAAGACCTCGGCGGCGCTGAAATGCATGCGCGCACCGCCGGTACTGCCGAATACCTGGCCGAGGATGATGCCGACGGCGTGCGCCTGGCCCGTGAGATTATCGCCAGCCTGCCCTGGAACCAGCGTCTCCCCGCTGCGCAACCGCGCGCCTGGGACGAGCCCCTGTACCCGGCTGAGGAACTGCTGGGAGTGGTGCCAGCCGACCCGAAACAACCCTACGACGTGCGCGAGATCATTGCCCGTATCGCCGACGGATCGCGCTTTCTCGACTTCAAGAATGAGTACGATGCGCAGACCGTCTGTGGACACCTGAGCCTGTTCGGCTACCCGTGCGGGCTGATCGGCAATAACGGTCCGATCACACCCCAGGGCGCAGCCAAGGCTGCCCAGTTCATCCAGCTGTGCGACCAGAGCAATATCCCACTGCTTTTCGTGCACAACACCACCGGCTTCATGGTCGGCACCGACGCCGAGCAGCAGGGGGTAATCAAACACGGTTCCAAGATGATCCAGGCGGTGGCCAACGCCCGCGTACCCAAGCTCACGCTGGTGGTGGGTGGCTCCTACGGCGCCGGCAACTATGCCATGTGCGGCCGCGGTCTGGATCCGCGCTTCATCTTCGCCTGGCCCAACAGTCGCACCGCGGTCATGGGCGGCGCACAGGCCGGCAAGGTCCTGCGCATCGTGACCGAAGACAAGCATGCCCGCGACGGCAAGACAGCCGATCCGAAGATGCTCGACATGCTCGAGCAGGCCACGGCACAAAAGCTCGACGGCCAGTCCACTGCGCTGTACGGCACCGCCAGTCTCTGGGATGACGGCCTGATCGACCCCCGTGACAGCCGGACCCTGTTCGGCCTGCTGCTCGACATCTGTGCCGAGGCCGCCTCGCGACCGCTGAACACCAACACCTTTGGCGTAGCCCGCCTGTAACCGGAGAGTTCACATGCTGTTGACCCAGGAACACGAAGCGCTGCGGCGCACCGTACGCCAGTTCATCGACCGGGAAATCAATCCTTACGTTGACGAGTGGGAGGAAGCCGGCCATTTTCCGATGCACGATATCTTCCGCAAGGCCGGTGACCTTGGTCTGCTGGGTATCTCCAAGCCCGAGGCCTACGGCGGCATGGGTCTGGACTACAGCTTCTCGATAGTGGCTGCCGAAGAGTTCGGCACCATCGCGTGCGGCGGCATCCCCATGGCGATCGGCGTGCAGACCGACATGTGCACCCCGGCCCTGGCGCGCTTTGGTTCGGACGCCCTGCGTGAAGAGTTCCTGCGACCGGCGATCAGTGGCGACTGGGTCGGCTGCATTGGCGTGTCCGAAGTCGGCGGCGGCTCGGATGTCGCCAGCATCAAGACCACAGCGCGCAAGGACGGCGACGACTATGTGATCAACGGCAGCAAGATGTGGATCACCAACTCGCCCTCGGCCGACTTCATCTGCCTGCTCGCCAACACTTCCGAAGGCAAGCCGCACAGCAACAAGTCGTTGATCATGGTGCCGATGAACACCCCCGGGATTACCCTGAGCAAGCATCTGGACAAGCTCGGCATGCGCAGCTCGGAAACCGCCCAGGTGTTTTTCGATGATGTGCGCGTGCCGCAGCGCTACCTGCTCGGCCAGGAGGGTGCGGGGTTCATGATGCAGATGGTGCAGTTCCAGGAAGAGCGCCTGTTCGGCGCCGCCAACATCCTCAAGGGGCTGGAATCCTGTGTCAACAACACGATCGAATACTGCCGTGAGCGCCAGACCTTCGGTCAACCGCTGATCAACAACCAGGTCATCCATTTCCGTCTGGCCGAGCTGCAGACCGAGATCGAATGCCTGCGCGCCCTGGTCTACAACGCCACCGAGCTATACGTTTCGGGCAAGGACGTGACCAAGCTGGCGTCCATGGCCAAGCTCAAGGCCGGCCGCCTGGGCCGGGAAGTCACCGATGCCTGCCTGCAGTACTGGGGCGGCATGGGTTACATGTGGGACAACCCGGTCGCGCGCGCCTATCGCGATGTGCGCCTGGTGTCCATTGGCGGCGGCGCCGACGAAATCATGCTCGGCATCATCTGCAAACTCATGGGCACCCTGCCCGGCAAGCGCAAGGATTGAGCGATGAAACTGCCTGCCACCACGACCCTGCTCCTGGAGCGCCAGGATGACGTACTGACCATCATTCTGAACCGGCCGGCCAACCGCAACGCAATGAACCTGACCATGCTGGAGGAACTGCATGCCCTGATGGCGGCTGTCGGCAAGGATCCGAGCCTGCGGGCGATTGTCATGCGCGGGGCAGGCGGGCATTTCTGCGCCGGTGGCGACATCAAGGACATGGCCACGGCGCGCAGCCAGGACCGGCAGAGCCAGGCAGAAATCAATCGCCGCTTCGGCCGCCTGCTGGAGGACGCCGCGAGACAGCCACAGGTCCTGATTACCCTGCTCGAGGGCGCCGTGCTCGGCGGCGGTCTCGGCCTGGCGGCCGTCTCGGACATCGCCATCTGTGTCGAGGATTGCCGATTCGGGCTGCCCGAAACCAGTCTGGGTGTCACCCCCGCGCAGATCGCGCCCTTCGTGGTCCAGCGTATCGGCCTGACCCACGCCCGGCGCCTGGCGCTGACCGCAGCCCGATTTGGCGGCAAGGAGGCCCTGCGTCTGGGCCTGGTGCACTACACCGAGGTGGATAACGCCGGGCTGGAAAGCCGTCTGAGCGAAGTGCTTGATCAGGTGCTGCGTTGCGCCCCGGCCGCGAACAGACATACCAAAGCCCTGTTGCTGGCGACCGGCGAGCAGCCTCTGCAGGGTTTGCTGGACCAGGCAGCAGAGACCTTTGCCCAGGCCGTAACCGGCAAGGAAGCCGCCGAAGGCACCCTGGCCTTCGTACAGAAACGTAAGCCGAGCTGGGCTCCCTGACCCCTGACCGCGCCCGACCAATTCACTCAAGGAGCATCTCGATGCCCGGCTTCACCACCCTGCTGATCGCCAACCGCGGCGAGATCGCCTGTCGCATCATGCGCACGGCGGCAGCGCAGGGCTATCGCACGGTAGCCGTCTATTCAACGGCAGACGCCGACAGCCTGCATGTGCAACTGGCCGACCAGGCCATCGCCATCGGCCCGGCCGCCGCCAGCGAGTCCTACCTGAACATCGCGGCCATCATTGACGCGGCAAAACGCAGCGGCGCCGACGCGATTCATCCAGGCTACGGCTTTCTGTCGGAAAATGCGGATTTTGCCGAGGCCTGCGCCCAGGCCGGACTGGTCTTCGTCGGCCCGTCCCCCCGGGCTATCCGACTGATGGGCAGCAAGCGTCTATCCAAGCTGGCCATGCTGGAGGCAGGCGTCCCCTGTATCCCCGGTTATCAGTCCGATGCCCAGGACGATGCCACCCTTATGCGTGAAGCGCAGGCCATCGGTTTTCCGCTGATGATCAAGGCCAGCGCCGGCGGCGGCGGTCGCGGCATGCGCCTGGTGCAGGCCGCTGACCAATTACCCGAGCAGCTGCTCAGCGCCCGCGCCGAAGCCCGGAGCGCCTTCGGCAGTGCTGAGCTGATCCTTGAAAAAGCCCTGATTCGCCCCCGCCACGTGGAGATCCAGATATTCGGCGACAGTCTCGGCAACCTGATCCATCTCGGCGAGCGCGATTGTTCGGTACAGCGGCGCCATCAGAAGGTCATCGAGGAGTCCCCCTGCCCGGTGATGACACCCGAACTGCGCCAGGCAATGGGCGAAGCCGCCATCAAGGCTGCGGCCAGTGTCGATTATTGCGGTGCCGGCACCGTGGAATTCATGCTGGATGGCGACGGCCACTTCTATTTTCTGGAGATGAATACCCGCCTTCAGGTCGAGCACCCGGTCACCGAAATGGTCACCGGCCTGGATCTGGTGGCATGGCAGCTCGAGGTGGCCAGCGGCCGGCCCCTGCCGTTGCAGCAGCAGGATGTCCGGCTACAGGGCCACGCCATCGAAGTACGCCTGTATGCCGAAGACAGCAGTCAGGACTTCATGCCGCAGACCGGAACCGTCGATCTCTGGCAGCCCGCCGTCATCGAAGGCGTGCGCATCGACCACGGCCTGCGCGAGAACCAACGGATCACTCCCTACTACGACCCCATGCTGGCCAAACTGGTTGGTTACGGTGAAAACCGCGAGCAGGCACGCAGCCGCCTGATCAAGGCCCTGGAAAACTCGGTTCTGATGGGCGTGAAGGCCAACCAGGGCTTTCTGCTCAATCTGCTCAGGCACCCGGGCTTTGTCAACGGCGAGGCCACCACCGCCTTTATCACTCGGGAATTCCACGACGACCCCAGTCTCGCGCCCCAGCCCGCCAGCACCGGAGACCTTGCCCTGGCCGCCGCCCTGCTCTATCGCAGCTCGGCCGAGCGCAGCACAAGGGTGACCCAGTGGCATGGCTGGAGCAACACCACCCCTATACCCAGCCGCTACCTGTTCGATGATCGCGGCGAGACTCATCGGGTAGAGATTGTCGCCGCTGCGGGCGGCGCGCCGGGCTGCCTGTGTGTGGACGTCGGCGGGCACAGCCTGAAGCTGCACATCATCTCGGCGGCGGGAAGCACCGTCACCTTCGAACTGGATGGTTTGCGCCAGCAACGCAGCGCCCGCATGCGGGGCGCCCGGGTGGACCTTTATGGCCCGGCCGGATACCAGCAACTGACGGACCGCTCCGGCACGCCCCCGGCCGCTGCCAGCGCAGCGGCGTCCGGGGAGATACGCGCGCCCATGGACGGTGCCGTTACCCAGGTGGCGGTTGCGGTCGGCGAGAAAGTCAGCAAGGGCCAGATTCTGATTCGCATGGAGGCCATGAAAATGGAGCACGCCCTGCGCGCCCAGCTGGAGGGTACGGTCAGCCAGCTGCTCATCACCGAGGGCCAGCAGGTCCGAGGCAGGCAACTGCTGATTGAGCTGGACGCTCTCTGAATCGGCAATGACAGCCGTTTCGACAATGGATGTTGATACGAACCGTTTATTGGCAGCCAAAGCCACTTGTATCTCGCCGGAAATAACGCCAAATTGACATCATGACTGTCAACAAATTAACGCTCAGGTTTTCAGTATGGCGGTCGATAAAACAACAAGATGCGTCTAGGCGTACGCAGGCCATTGCTGGCCACGATCCCGGGGAGAGGTAGTAGATGAACGTACTGCGCAAAATAAAAATCAGTCAGCGGATCTGGATAATTCTGCTGGTCGCACTCGTAAGCATGACCCTGCTGGCCCTGGCCGCGCTGGCCACGCTGAAAGCGGAGTATCGGCAGGCCGAGATCACCAAGGCCACCCATCTGGTGGAGTCGGCTCACACGCTGTTCGGTTATTACCACGCCAGGGAACTTGCCGGAGAAATGACCGGGGCCGAGGCGCGTACTGCCGCCCTGGAGGCCTTGCGGGCGATGCGCTATGGCGGCGGTACCGAATACTACTGGGTCAATGACATGAACAACGTGATGGTCATGCACCCGATGGCGCCCCAGACCGAGGGCGTGGATCTGACCACCATCACCCAGGATGGCCGCCCCAACATCATCACCGACATGGTCAAACTGGCCCGTGAACAGGGTACTGCCTATATCGAATACACCTGGGCCCGTCCCGGTCAGAATCCCGGCGAGGGCGAAGGTCACGACAAGATTGCCGCCTTTACCCACTTCGAGCCCTGGGACTACATGATCGGCACCGGCATCTTCATCGCCGACATGGAAGCCAAGTTCCTGGCCGAAGCGGTCAAGGTACTGATATTCGTTACCCTGCTGACCCTGCTGATGGTGCTGATTCTCTACATCATCGGACGCAGCATTTCACGACCGCTCAACACCGTGGTCGATGCCATGCGCGACATCGCCAGCGGCGAAGCGGATCTGACCCGTAAACTGGACGACGACGCCCGGGATGAGCTGTCGCAGATCGCCGCCCACTTCAACGCCTTCACCGCCAACCTGCGCTCGATCGTGCACCAGCTCGGCGACAGCGCCAGCCAGTTGACCAGCGCCGGCCAGCAGCTGAGCCAGATCAGCCACAACAGTCTGCGCGGCATGAGCCAGCAATCGGAAAAAATGGAGCTGATGGCCACGGCGGTCAACGAGATTACCTACGGTGTGCAGGACGTCGCGCAGAACGCCAATGCAGCGGCCCAGGAAGTCGAGAACGCCAACGAAGGCGCCAATAACGGCCGCATGCAGGTCACCAAGACGATCGAACAGATCAATCATCTGTCCGACAGCGTGAAGACTGCGGTGAAACACATGGGCAGCCTGTCCAGCGATGCCCAGGAGATCACCTCGGTACTGGACGTGATCCGCAACATCGCCGAGCAGACCAATCTGCTGGCCCTGAACGCCGCAATTGAAGCCGCCCGTGCCGGTGAAATGGGCCGTGGCTTTGCGGTGGTCGCGGACGAGGTGCGCAACCTGGCCCAGCGCACACAGAAGTCCACGGAAGAAATTCACAATATGATCAACAAGTTGCAGACCAACACCCAGACCGTGGTGGAGGTCATCAACGAAAGCGACCGCTATTCGGAGCTCAGTGTCCAGCAGGCCAGCGCCGCCGGGACCGCCCTGGAGCAGATCGCCGAATCGATGCAGCAGATGGTGGCGCTGAACGCATCCATCGCCAGCGCAACCACCCAGCAGTCCACCGTGGTGGAAGACGTCAATCGCAGCGTCACCGAAGCCGCCGAACTGGCCCGCGAAACCAACGAAGGCGCCCAACAGACCGCCCAGGCCAGCGAACACCTGACGCAGCTGGGCAAGCAAATCGATGCGTTGGTGGCGCGGTTTAGGGTCTAGGACAGCTAGAAGCTGGAGGCTGGAAGCTGGAAGCTAGAAGCTGGAGGCTGGAAGCTGGAAGCTGGAAGCTGGAAGCTGGAAGCTGGAAGCTAAACCCAGGGTTGGTAAAGAATACCGGGGTTGCTTCCAGTTTTTTTGTTCCTTCAAGCGGCCGAGAAAACATCAGTTAGACGCGCTTTTCCCGAGAACACGACCTGCTTCAAGCTTCAAGCTTCCAACTTCCAACTTCCAGCTTCTTTAGAGGACCATCACCGCCAACCAGCCAAAGGCAATCAGTGGCAGGTTGTAGTGCAGGAAGGTCGGCACCACGGTGTCCCAGATGTGGTTGTGCTGGCCGTCCACGTTCAGGCCGGCGGTCGGCCCCAGGGTCGAATCGGACGCTGGCGAGCCGGCATCACCCAGGGCAGCTGCGGTGCCCACCAGGGCGACAATGGCCAGCGGGCTGAATCCCAGCTGCAGGGCCAGCGGCACGTAGATGGCGGCAATGATTGGAATCGTCGAGAACGACGATCCGATTCCCATGGTAATCAGCAGGCCGACCAGCAACATCAATAGCGCAGCCAGGGCGCGGTTGTCGCCGATGATCCCGGCGGAGCTGTCCACCAGGGTCTGGATAGAGCGGTGGCGCGCATCACCTCGGCAAAACCGGCTGCGGCGATCATGATAAAGCCGATCATCGCCATCATCTTCATGCCTTCAGTGAACACGTCATCCGCCTCACGCCAGCGCACTACTCCCGAGAGCGAGAAGATCACAAAGCCGGTCAGGGCGCCGATGATCATCGAATCCAGCCAGAGCTGAACCACGAAGGCAGCCACTACGGCGGCCAGGGCGACCAGCAACGAACGCCCGTTGTAGCCCTTATCCAGCCGCTCCACATCGGCCACCTCGGCCACGTCGTAGTCCCGCGGACGGCGATAGCTGACAAACACCGCAAACAGCAGCCCCAGCAGCATGCCCAGGGCCGGCAGCGCCATGGCCTGCATCACATTGACACCCTCGATCTCGCCACCGCTCTCGGCCACATTGGCCAGCAGGATGTCATTGAGGAAAATGCCGCCAAAGCCGACCGGCAGAAACATGTAGGGCGTGATCAGGCCGAAGGTCAGCACGCAGGCCACCAGACGCCGGTCCAGCCGCAGCCGCGCCATTACGTATAGCAGCGGCGGCACCAGCAGTGGTATGAAGGCAATGTGAATCGGCAGAATGTTCTGCGAGGAAATGGCCACCGCCAGCAGGACCAGCAGCAACAGCATCGTCAACATGCCGGTACCGGCTTCGCTGCGGCTGTTGACCAGCCCCAGGGCGCGATCGGCCAGCGCATGGGCCAGGCCGGATTTGGCAATGGCCACCGCAAAGGCGCCCAGCAGCGCATAGCTCAGCGCCACATTGGCACCCTTGCCCAGCCCGCCCTGAAAGGCTTCCAGGGTCGCTTCCAGCCCCAGCCCACCCAGCAAACCGCCCACTACAGCGCCAATGATCAATGCCACGACCACATGCACCCGGCACAGGCTAAGGCCCAGCATTACTGCCACGGCAGCCACTACTGCGTTCATTATCGATTCCCCGTTCGTTCAGAAAGTCACAGGCCAGCCACACCGACCTGCCGAAGGGCGCGTACTCTGCCGCATAGGAGCGCAAGCCGCAAGCGGCTAGACCCAAGCTGCAAGCGGCAAGCTTCAAGCGGCAAGCTAAACCAAACTGGGCTGAGAGCTGGATGCTGAAAGCTGAAAGTCAAAATCAAAGTCAAAGTCAAAAGCACGACGTGAAGTAGCTGCTCTGTGCTTTGGGTTTTCGCTTCAAGCTTCAAGCTTCAAGCTTCAAGCTTCTAGCTTCTAGCTTCTGGCTTCCAGCTTGCCGCTTGCCGCTTGCCGCTTGTAGCTTGCAGCTTGCAGCTTGCAGCTTGCGGCTTGCGGCTTGGGTCTAGCAGCTTGGGTCTATCAGCTTGTAACCATTTTGCGCTGTCGGCCGACCAGCGGCGCGGTTAGCATGCAGTTTCGATTCTTTCCAAGGAGGCCCCATGCTCAATATCGCCATCGTCGCCGGCAGCAGCCGCAGCAACAGCCAGACATCCAAGGTCGCCCGCTTCATGCGGCAGAGCCTGATCAACCAGCATGGTCTGGCCGCCGAGGCGGTATCGGTCATCGATCTGGGCTCCTACCCCCTGCCCCTCTGGCCGGCCGAAGACGAGGGTCCCTGGGGCATGTTCGAGAAACAGCTGGCCAAGGCGGACGCGGTAGTGATCCTCGCGCCCGAGTGGCACGGCATGGCCTGCCCGGCCATCAAGAACTTCTTTCTGTTTGCCACCAAGGCGCAGTTGGCCCACAAGCCGGCCATGCTAGGCGGTATCTCCGCTGGCATAGGCGGCGCCTACCCGATCAGCGAACTGCGCGCCTCGAGCTACAAGAACTGCCGCCTGTGCTACATCCCCGAGCACCTGATCGTGCGCAACGTGGAAAAGGTCATGAACATGCCGGAACCGGTATCCGAGGATGACCGCAAGATTCGCGCGCGGATGCATTACAACCTGGATATCCTGATGCGTTATGCCACGGCCCTGAAGCCGCTGCGCAGCGAGATAGACATGGGCATTGCCGACTTCGCCAACGGCATGTGAGCTGCCACCCGCCCGTTTGCAGCGCAGACGGGCACCCCCCTGCTAAGGTCTAATGGGCCAAAAATGACCACCTGCTAATCGCCGCCCCCGGCCCGACCGCTCAAGAACAGCCCTTTCACGCCGCCCCGGCCCTTCGGGTCTGAACGCCATCCCCTCGCAAATGTGACAGTTCGACGAACGTCTTACAGAGCCGCTCCTGCTTAAGTGCTTTATTTGATCCGCGCCCGGCGAGCACCGGCTAGCGCTTGATCACATCAGGAGAATAATAATGACATTTGTGAAAACCCATACCCTGGCCGCTGCTGTGGCCCTTGCGGTGATTGCCCCCCTGGCTGGCTCCGCGAATGCGGCCGGTTTCACCGAGGATGCCAAGGCGTCGCTGCACCTTCGCAACTTCTATTTCAACCGTGACTTCCGCTCCACGCCCCCCGGTGGCCGCTCCAAGGCTGAGGAATGGGCCCAGGGCTTCATCTTCCGTGCCGAGTCAGGCTATACCCCTGGCGTTGTCGGTCTGGGCGTGGACGTCTATGGCGCCACCGGCGTAAAGCTATACTCCGACGATGACACTGCCGGAACCGGTCTGCTGCCCAACGCTTTCGGTAACGAGGGTCCCGACAGCTATGGCCATGCCTCGGCCACTGCCAAGGCCAAGGTATCGAAGTCCGTTCTGCGCATCGGCAATCTGATACCGGCCATTCCGATCGCCCAGGCCAGCGATATCCGCCTGCTGCCGCAGACCTATACCGGCGGTGCCCTGAGTATCGATGAGGTCGAGAATCTCAATGTGCAGGTCGGTCAGCTCCGCGAGGTCAACTACCGCGGCAGCACCAACCGTGAAGACATTGGCGCTACCGTGGGCGGCACCTCTGACCAGTTCAACTACCTGGGCGGCACCTACAAGTTCACCCAGAGCAACACCATCGTCGGCCTGTGGCGCGGCGAGCTGGATGACGTCTACGAACAGAACCTGATCAACCTGCTGCAGACCGTCGATATGGGTACCTGGAAACTGGGCGCCAACCTGGCCTATTTCGATACCAGCGACAGCGGCAATCAGCCACTGAACATCGACCACAAGATGAAGTCGCTCATGCTCTCGGCGGCCACCGGTGCCCATACCTTCCGTCTGGGATACCAGCACAGCGACGGCGACACCGCCTTCCCCTACCTGGCCGAGAACAACCCCTATATCGCCAATTACATTCAGATCCTGGACTTCGCCCGCGCGGATGAGAAATCCTGGCAGGCCCGCTACGACCTGGACTTTGCCTCCTACGGCATCCCCGGCCTGAAGGGTCTGGTGCGCTATGTCAGCGGTGACAACATCGATCGGGGCGCAGCTGGCACCGGAGAGGAATGGGAACGCGATATCGATTTCGTCTACACCGTGCAATCCGGCCCGTTCAAGAACGTCGCACTACAGTGGCGTAACGCGATGGTGCGCTCGGATGTGGCAGGTAATATCGACGAGAACCGGTTTATCGTGAATTACACGATTCCGCTTATGTAATTCGTCACTAGTAATGAAAAAGCCCGAGCTGATGTTCGGGCTTTTTGGTTTCGAAGGTTTGATTGGCATTGGGGCATTAGTTTGCCAGCTCCAGCCTGACCCTACAGGGCGAGATTGTCTGGTTTGGCACTGTATCGGTGTCATGCCGGTCCTGATCCGGCCCCTTCCAGGACACGCTACTAGCCATCCCTGGGGCTCGTCATCGCACGTCCCTGTGCTCTGACGGTCCTGGAAGGGGCCAGACCAGGACCGTCAGACTGCACCGAGCCGCCTTCAGAAACCAAGCCCGAACGGCTGCTGACTCCGCGCTATCCGGCCGCGGGCGGCGGTAGGCCTATGCGCGACCGTCGGCGCACAGGGATGTGCAACGTCGAGCTTCCAGGGACGGCTTGTAGCGTGTCGCGCATAGGCCTACCGCCACACGTGGCCATGCACGGATTACCGCACCAGAGGTTTCAATTGACCAGAGCACGATTAATCGTCCGAAGTAGCCCCAATCTTGTGAATCGCCAGATCAGCACCCTGGAACTCGTCCTCATCGCTCAAGCGGATGCCGGTCACAGCCTTGATCACGCCATACACCAGCACGCCACCAGCCAGCGCAAATGCAGCGCCCGCCAGCGAGCCAACGATTTGCGACATCAGACTGACCCCGCCCAGACCGCCCAAGGACTGCGCACCAAAAATGCCCGCCGCGATGCCGCCCCATATACCGCACAGACCATGCAGGGGCCATACGCCCAGCACATCGTCAATTTTCAAATGGTTCTGCGTCAGAATAAACGCCCATACAAACAGACCACCCGCCACCAGGCCGGTAGCCAGGGCACCAATGGGGTGCATCAGATCGGAGCCGGCGCACACCGCGACCAGCCCGGCCAAGGGGCCATTGTGCAGAAAGCCCGGGTCGAATCGGCCTACGGCCAACGCCGCCAGCGTACCGCCGACCATCGCCATCAGCGAATTGACCGCCACCAGACCACTGATACCGTCCAGGGTCTGGGCCGACATCACGTTGAACCCGAACCAGCCTATGGTCAGGATCCAGGCGCCAAGAGCGAGGAACGGAATATTGGAGGGCGGCATCGCAATCACGTGGCCATCGCGATAACGGCCGCGGCGCGCACCCAGCATCAGTACCGCGCCCAGAGCCAGCCAGCCGCCGACAGCATGGACCACAACGGAACCGGCAAAGTCATGGAAAGGCGCCCCGAAGGTTCCTTCCATCCAGTCCTGCAAACCGTAATTGCCGTTCCACACCAGACCCTCGAAGAACGGGTAGATCAGACCGACAATCAACAGCGAAGCCATCAGTTGGGGCGCAAAACGGGCCCGTTCGGCAATACCACCGGAGATGATCGCCGGAATGGCTGCGGCAAAGGTCATCAGGAAGAAGAACTTAACCAGCGAATAGCCGTTATTCTCCGTGAGAGCCTCCGCGCCGTGGAAAAAGGTGACACCATAGGCAATCCAGTAGCCGACGAAAAAATACGCCACGCCGGAGATGGCAAAGTCACTGATAATCTTGGAAAGCGCATTGACCTGATTCTTCTGGCGGACCGTGCCTACCTCCAGAAAGGCGAAACCGGCGTGCATGGCCAGGACCATGACCGCACCCATGAGAAGAAACATCGTGTTTGCGCCGTGCATCAGTGTTTCCACCGCGCTGTGCAGGTTTTCCATTAGCTGAGCCTCTTATCGAGAAATGCACCAGATAAACGCACACGGGGCATGAAATGATCAGCATTGGTGCAATCAGCACAGCCAAACAAAACAAGGCTCACGGGCGAAAAAACGATCGGGTGTAAAATTCTCTTTTTATTCAGTTAGTTGAAAAGGGTGTATGTCCAGAAACGCCAGCGTGGGCACCGAATGGGTGCGCCATGGCGTCCTGCACTCACCACCAAGGTGCAATTGACGTACCAAAAGGCGCTCCCGTGCACCATGGCGCGCCAAAAGCGCCACCAACCGTGCTCCGCCACACCCGGAAACAACCACTCCCGGGCGGCAAAACGGCTCTCTGGCTATAATCTTGCATACAGGGGTGGCTCGTATGCCCCCGCTAATGGAGTTTCTAGTGTTCAATGGTCAACCGCTGCCTTATTTCCAACCTCTGATCGATACCGCCACCGGGCGTATCGCCGGTTACGAGGCCCTGGCCCGGCTCAAAGACGATCAGGGGCAGATCGTCAGTGCCGGCCCGCTGTTTACCGACCCGACCGTGGACCCGGTGGACCTTCTGGAGCTTGACCGCAGCATCCGCCGCCAGGCCTTCGAAGCCTTCCGGGACAATCCTGGCGGTTTCATCAGCGTGAATATTTCACCCCTGTGGGTCAGCCAGCTGGTGCCGGGTGAGCCGCTACCGAGCCTGCAGTTGCTCGAGGAAATAGGTCTGCCGCCGGAGCAGGTGGTCTTCGAGATAACCGAGCTGCAAGGCAACATCCAGGATCTGAGCGATGCCGTGCGACGTTACCGGGAAGCCGGCATCCGCATCGCCATCGACGATTTCGGCGCAGGGTCCTCGATGCTCGATCGGGTGCTGGCACTCGAGCCGGACGTTCTCAAGCTGGACATCCAGCTGTTCCGGCGCGCCGCCAGCGGCAAGGGCAACAGCGGCGACTTCGTCAAGGCCCTCGCCCTGATGGCAGAGAAGAGTGGTTGCTGGATCATTGCCGAAGGGGTCGAGACGGAGCAGGAGCTGCATTTTGCCCTTGAGTGCGGCGCACGCTATGTACAGGGCTACCTGTTTGCCCATCCGGCAGAGAACTTTCTGCCGGCCGATGCGGTGCAGGCCGAGTTTGCCCGCATGCGCGATGATTACGCCCGCAGCAAGCTGGCCGAGAGGGAGAAACTGGCCCAGCTGCGCGGCACCCTGGAGACACTTTTTGGCGAGCTGGTGGAATGGCTGGCCCAGGGCGGCGAGCCATCCAGACTGCCTTCGCCCAGCCAGTATCCCTGGCTGGTGCGCTGCTTTCTGTGTGACGCTCACGGCACCCAGATCTCACCCAACTACGAATGGAACGACAGCCGCTGGCAACCCGACCCCCGGTACCTGGACCACAACTGGTCCTGGCGCCCCTATTTCTATCAGATCCTCTCCGAAGCGGGCCAGGGCAGCCGTATTATCCTGTCCAGTCGCTACCGTGATGCCACCAGCAACCAGTACTGCATGACCTCCGGCCTGTTTATCGATGACAGCCGCCACCTGCTACTGGTGGACATCGATACCTCACGCCTCTGAACGGACCGACCACCGCGGTGCGGGCAGGAAGATATCGACTTCCAGCCCGCCCTGCGCGGCCTCGGTAAGCGCCAGACGCCCTCCGTAGACCTCGATCAGGTCAGCCACGATCGCCAGTCCCAGTCCTTCCCCCGCCACGTCCTCATCGAGCCGGCGGCCCCGTTGAAGAATGGCGGCCCGTTGCTCCGGCGCCACCCCCGGGCCGTCATCTGCGACGGCAAGGGACAGGCCTTGCGCCCCGAGGGAGGCCGATAGCAGCACCCTTCCCTTCGCCCATTTGCAGGCATTGTCGAGCAGATTGCCCAGCAGCTCGAGCATGTCCTCTCGCTCGAAGGGCCATTGGCCCTGAGCCTGCCCCTCAAGTTGCGTCTGGATATCTATGCCGGCGCCATGAATGCTGCGCAGGGAATCGAGCAGCCAGGGCAGATCGTCAGCAGCATCAAAGCGCTGGCTGACCTGACTCTCGGGTGCCAGCCGGGCCCGCTGCAGTGCACGGTCGATCTGCTTGCGCATGGCTTCGAGCTGCGTCTCCATGGCCTTGAGGGCGCCCTCTGCCGCTGGCGATGGCTCGGTCGCCGCCTGCTGCAGCAGCGTCGTCGCCACGGCCAGGGGGGTCTTGAGCGCATGCCCGAGGTCCGCATGGCCAGCCCGGGAGCGCTGGATGATCTGCTCGACCTGCCGACCCAGATGGTTGATCTCGCTGACCAGAGGCTCGAGTTCTTCGGGCACGCTTTCGTCCAGCTTCAGGCGCTTGCCCACATGCCACTCGGCAAGTTCCGTCCGGGCGCGTCGCAGGGGTTCGAAGGCGTGCTGCAGCAACCAGCGCTGCACCAGCAGTGCCAGGCCTATGGTGACCAGGCCGAGTATCCAGATCGTCCAGCGCGTCCGGTCAAAGGCTTTGAGCAGGGGCAGGTAATCGGTGGCCACGCTGATATCCAGCGACTGACCCTGGATCTGGTAGCGACCGGACCATACCAGTAGCTGCTGACCATCCGGCCCGGCTACCAGGGTATTGTGCAGGCCATCGGCGTCCAGCGGCAGGCGCGCATCCCAGAGCGAACGCGAGCGCCAGCGCTGTTCACCGTCAATCACGAAATAGCGGCCGGAGTAGGGTCGCTGGTAGTCCGGGTCCACCCTGCTCTGATCCAGAAACAGACCCGACTCCCCCTGGGCGATGGCGGCCAGCAGGCTGTCCGTTTCACTCTGCAGCGAACGCGCCAGATACTGCCTTAGCGCCTGGTCGAACAGCCACACGCTGCCCTGGCCCACCAGCACCACTGCGACCAGAAGGATGGCGACCAGACCCAGCCCGAGTTGCCGACCGATGCTGTTCAAGACCAGTGCCCGACGAAGATATAGCCCTGCCCACGCCGGGTAACGATCACCCCACGGCCCAGCTTGCCGCGCAGGTGGTTGACCTGCACCTCGATCACATTGGAATCGCGTTCACTGTCGTATTCATACAGATGCTCCGCCAGGCGCGTCTTGGAGAGCACCTGATCGGGATGCAACATGAAATAACGCAGCAGCTTGAACTCGGTCGCCGAGAGGGCCACCGGGCTGGCGCCACCCGCAGCCGCAGTGACCCGCTGCCGCGTCTCGTCGAGCGTCAGCCCGCGCGCTTCCAGGGGCTTGCCCGGCTCATGGCCATGGCTGCGCCGCGACAGCCCCTGCAGGCGCAACACCAGCTCTTCCGGATGAAAGGGCTTGGTCAGGTAATCGTCGGCGCCGGCGCGCAAGCCCTCGACCCGTTCGGCCCAGTTGCTTCTGGCGGTCAGTACCAGCACCGGCAGCGCCAGTCCACCCGCCCGCCAGCGCCGCAGCACCTCAAGGCCATCCAGGCCCGGCAGACCCAGATCCAGCACGCACAGATCGTAGGGCTCCTGCTCGCCGAGCACCAGCGCGTCGCGACCATCCGCCCGCCAGTCCACCGCGTAGCCTGCTTCCTTGAGCACCGCGCAGAGGCTGTCAGCCAGTGCCACAGAATCTTCCACCAGCAACACGCGCATCAATCGTCCTCGTCGACATCCAGCAGCTTGCCGGTTACCGCATCATATTCCAGTTCCAGTACGATACCGGCCCGGGTCACCAGCTCCAGCTCGTAGACGTAACGGCCATCGTCCCATTCCAGCTCCACTTCCAGCAGCCGACCCGGAAAGCGCTGCTGGGCGTCGTCGATGAACTGTTGCAGCGGCAGCACCTTCCCCTGCTCTACCAGGGCCAGCGCCTCATCCTGGTCAATATCGCGCCCGGCCTGCAGCCAGGGACTCCAGCCGAGCGAACCGAAGGCCAGCAAGCACAAAAAGCCGCACAGGGCGGCTTTCCGGCGTGAGCGGCGCAGATCAGTGGTCGCGTTCACTCTTCAGTATTTCCCCATTGGCTGCATCCAGATCGACATCCCACTCAGCCCCATCGGCGTCGCGGATCTCAACCTTGTAGACGTACTTGCCATATTCCTGCTCCAGCTCGGTATCGGTGATGGTACCGGCCCGTGCGGCCAAGGCCTTGTCGTTGAGCATCTCGAAGGACTGGATGGTGCCGTTGCTGACCAGCGCCTGAGCCTCGTCGATGCGCACATCATCAGCGAATGCGCCAGCGGTGCCAAGGGCAAGGGCGGCCGAACAGATTAGAGCAACATGTTTTTTCATGATAAAAGTCTCCGTTGTTTGAGTACGCTTGTATCCTAGAGCAGCAACCTGAAGCCAAACTTAAAAAGGAAGCAGGCCGCGCCCGACGGCTTGCGCGAAGGACACTGCATGACCGCCATACACATCTCCAGGCCGGCACTGACCCTGCGCGCCGGCAGCGAGGCACTGGCCCATATCCGCGAGCACGGATTGCAGCCGGCCGATGTCCACATGATCCCCGGCGCGGCGGGTGGCCCCAAGGCGCTGGGCATACAGGGTCTGGATATTGCGCTGTTCGGCGACTGGTTGCCCCGCACCGCGCAGCCGCGAAGCCTGATCGGCGCGTCCATCGGCAGTTGGCGTTTCGCCAGCGCCTGCCTGCCCGACCCGGTGGCAGGGCTGCGCAACCTCGGCGAGCTGTACACCTCACAGCGTTTCCCCAGGGGCATTACTGTCAGCGAGATCAGTCGCCGCTGCGCGATCATGCTGGATGATCTGCTCGGCGAGCAGGCCGGCAGCATCCTGAGCAACCCGCTCTATCAGCTGAACATCGTCGTGGTGAAGAGTCTCGGCCTGCTGCAACACGACACACGGTCGCGCCTGGGCCTGGGCCTGGGCGGCGTCATCGGCGCCAACCTGTTGGGCCGTCGCCATCTGAAGCGTTTTTTCGAGCGGGTGATCCTGCATGACCCCCGCCAGCGCCCACCTCTGGCGGATTTCAATGATTTCATCAGCAGCCACATCGGACTGACCGCTGAGAACCTGCGGCCGGCCCTGCTGGCTTCAGGCTCCATACCCATGGTGATGGAGGCCGTGCGCGACATTCCCGGCGCGAGCGAAGGCGTATATCGGGACGGCGGTCTGCTGGACTACCACCTCGACCTGCCCTACCAGGCGCCGGGTATCGTGCTGTATCCGCACTTCATCGACCAGGTAGTGCCAGGCTGGTTCGACAAGACACTGCCCTGGCGCCGCGGCAATCTCCAACAACTCAGGAGCGTATTGCTGCTGGCACCCTCGCGGGAATACCTGGCCAGCCTGCCCTATGGCAAGCTGCCCGATCGCAAGGACTTCAACCGCTTCATGGGGCGTGACCAGGAGCGGGAGGCCTACTGGCGCAAGGCAATGGCCGAAAGCGAACGCCTGGGTGACGCCTTTCTCGAACTGACCGAAACAGGACACCTTGTTGACCACCTGCAGCCCCTCTAGCGCAGTAGCGTCCCGATGCGCGCGCTGATCGCCCTGCCCGCACCCAGCCGCCACGCGCTGGATGATGGCCTGATCCTGCTGCGGCTGGCGATTGCCTATACCGCCCTGGCGGCGGCCAGCAACTGGCTGGCGGGTCAGATCATGCAGCAGTGGGGGCACTTGCTGCATATCGATACCCAGTTCCTGGTCATCGATGCCCTGTTTACCGGATGGTTGATGCTCGGCAGCCTGGGGCTTGCCTGGCTGCTGGAGCCCCGTCGGCCGCTGAGCTGGCTGTTGGGGCGGGGCGTCACGCTCTCGGGGCTGGTGCCGGCGCTGCTGCTTGCCGGAATCATGGTGCTGAGTGCCAATCCTCTGGCCGAATGGCTTGATCTGAAAATACCCGCTCCGGATCTGCTGCCCCAGGAACCTGCCGAGCCCATCGCCCTGACCCCCTTGATGGACCTGCAGGGCTGGCGCCTGGCCGGCGCCCTCGTTGTAGCCATACTCTGGGTCCCGCTGGCCGAGGAGATTCTGTTTCGTGGCTGGCTGTTCAAGGCGTTGCAGCGGACCCGGCCGGGCATATGGATCGCGTTGCCGGCCTCCACGCTGATCTTCGCGCTGCTGCACAGCTTCTACAGTCCTGGCGGGGTGTTGGTCATCGCCCTGCTGGGAGCAGGACTGGGGTGGTTACGCTGGAAATATGATCAGCTATGGCTCTGCGTGGTGGCCCACGCCGCCTACAACGGACTTACCTTGCTGATGGTCGCCCTGGCCTGATCAGCGCAGAACGCGCCGGGCGCCCATGAAGGTGCTCTGCCAGTAACTGGCGTGCAGCTCGTCGACGCGTACCTTGCCGCCGCTGCTCGGAGCATGCAGGAAACGGCCCTCGCCCACATAGATGCCGGCATGGTCCACACGACGGCCGCTCATGGCGAACAGAACCAGATCCCCGGGTACCAGGGCCTTGTCCGGCGCCTTGTCCTTCAACGCATTGAGGCCTGCCGTGGTACGGGGCAGACTGACTCCGGCCGCTTCGCGATAGACGTAATTGATCAGCCCACTGCAGTCAAAGCCGGTGTCCGGCGAACTGCCACCGTACCGGTAAGGGGTACCGATCAGACTGAAGGCGCGGAAGATCACTTCGTTATTGGTTGGTGACAACGGACTGGCAGTGCGCGGATCCAGCAGCGCCTCGCTACCGGGGGCGGCCACCGGAAAGGCGCCACCAGACTGATCAGGCGTACCGGCACACCCGACAAGGGTGGTCAGCAGACTGAAAATAATCAGTAATTTCAGGCGCATGCGTCAGTCTCGTGAGGATCTTTAGAGTATCTGTATTGCGCAACAGTGCCCGCAGACGTGCATCAGGTCAAGCGCGGGCGGCATTTCAGTGATTAACGGTATAGGCCAGCATCATCGAAAGCTGGCACATCGGCCGACCACTGTCGGCATGCAGCTGATTGAAAAAGGCCTGAGTGGCCGCCAGGTCACGCTGACTGGTCGGAGGCTTGTCGACCACGCCCCGCGCCTTGAGGGCCGCAGCGACATCACCGGTTACCACGAAGCTGTCCTTGCCGACCATGCGCAGAAAACGCGGCGATGACAGCCCGCCCAACTGATTGCCCTGGCGTTGCAGCAGACGCCACAGCCCGGTTATGTCGGTCACCGGCCAATCCGCGATCAGCTGCCCCATGCTGCCGTGCTCGGTACGGATGTCTATCACCATCTGCGCATTGCGCGGCACGCTGCGCAATTTGCCCAGGTGGCGGATAAGCCGCTTGTCCTGCATCAACCGTTCGATATGCTCGGCTCCCATCAGCACCACCTTGTCCGGATCAAAACCGAAAAAGGCCTGTTCGAATGCGGGCCACTTGGCATCCACCAGACTGTGCTTGAGACCGGCGCGAAACACCCGCAAGGCAAGGGTCGACAGGTAACGATCATCGCCCAGGGCCCGCAGGGCATCGGCACCGCGCGGAGAAGGCAGATGCGCCTCCAGCGCAGCTCGCGAACCAAACCGGTTCAGGCAGTACTCCTCGAGCTGTCTGTAGTTATTCATGCTGCCTTTCCCTGTCCGGGGTGTCAGAGGTTCATCACATTGAGAAAACGCGGCGTGGCCTGTTCATCGATCTTCAGGCTGGCAAAATCGAACAGTTTGCCATCGGCCAGCTGGGAGGGATGCACATGGCGCAGGGAGCGAAAAATGCTTTCGATGCGCCCCGGATTTTCGCGTTCCCAGCCCTGCAGCATCTCCTTGATCACCTTGCGCTGCAGATTCTCCTGCGAGCCACAGAGGTTGCAGGGAATGATCGGGAACTCCTGCAGGCGGGCATAGGCTGCAATGTCCTTCTCGCTGCAAAAGGCCAGGGGGCGAATGACCACGTTGCGACCGTCATCCGAGCGCAGCTTTGGCGGCATGGCCTTGAGACTGCCGCCATGGAACATGTTCAGAAAGAAGGTTTCGACGATATCATCGCGGTGGTGCCCCAGGGCCAGCCGGGTAGCGCCGATCTCATCGGCAAAGGTGTACAGGTTGCCGCGGCGCAGCCGGGAACAGAGGGAGCAGGTGGTCTTGCCCTCAGGCACCTTCTCCTTGACGATCGAATAGGTATCGCGCTCGAGGATATGGTAGGCGACGCCCAGCTGCTCCAGGTAGGCAGGCAGGACCTCTTCGGGAAAACCCGGCTGCTTCTGGTCCAGGTTGACGGCCACCAGCTCGAAGCGGATCGGCGCCACCTTCTGCAGGTGCAGCAACATGTCCAGCAGGGTATAGCTGTCCTTGCCGCCTGACAGACAGACCATCACCTTGTCACCCTCCTCGATCATCGCGTACTCGGTGACGGCTTCGGCGGTGAGGCGACGCAGACGCTTCTGCAGTTTGTTCTGGCTGACACTGAGGCTCATGGCGGCAAGTCCGGATGCTGAAAAACGGCTATGTTAACCGCAAATGGCAGGCCGAAAAAACAAAACCCCCTGCCGGCCAGTTGGCCGACAAGGGGCAATGCCTTTCTGGAACGCCTGCTGGACGCGTCTGCGCCAGCAGGGCTCGCTGATCAACGCACGTAGACTGGACCGACTCCCATACCCCAGAAGATCACCGAAGTAGCCATCATGGCGACCAGCACCACCAGGCCCACGGCCAGGATCGAACTGGAGAACATGAAGCCCTCTTCACTGGGAATACCCATGAAGATGGGAATGCCCTGGTACAGCAGGTATACCGTGTAGCAGACCGCTGCGGTGCCTACCAGCATGCCCAGCCACAGGCTCGGGTACAGCGCTGCCAGACCGGCGATGAACAGGGGGGTGGCTGTGTAGGCGGCGAACACGATGCAATCGGACAGGGACGGGCTGGAATCGTAGGTCCGCGCCATCCAGTGAATGAAGGCGCCCATGACCGCGACACCTACAAGCATCGCAAGGTACGAGAGAATGGTCATTTGCAGGGCACTGGTCGTGGTCAGCCGGACTGCGTCCAGACTGCCGATGGCCCAGCCGATCTGGGTAGTACCAATGTAGGCGGAAACCGCGGGAATGGCAGCAAGCAGAAGCACATGGGTAAGGTACATGTGGCCGATGGTTTCTTCTTCACCCTTGATCTCGCGCCATTCCTGGTCGGGATGGGTAAACAAACCCACTACGTGATGAATCATGGTCAGGTCTCCAGATTTATTATTCATTCCCGCGGTCCTGACACGGTGGCCGGCAGCGGGTGTAGGGGTGCGACGCTTTGCCGCATTCCCTTGACCCTGACTATAGTCAAAAAAAGGCGACAAGTGCGCTGCTTGCTTAGAGTGATTGGCGACTTCAGGGTTTGCCGTAATAGCGTTGGAGTATTAGCAAAGCCTGATTGACCTCCTGAACCCGCTCCGTACTGCCCCCACGGTCCGGGTGATGCTGGCTTACCAGCTCACGGTAGCGCTGCTTGATCTGTCGGGCATCCACTGGCGCCTCCAGCTCGAAGCTGATCAGCGCCGCATTCACCTCCGCCTCGCTTACCGCGAAGTTGCCCTGGCGAAAGCCCTTGAGCAGGCGCTCCACATCCTCGCCCTGGGTGGTCAGCCATTGCTCCCAGTCCAGGTAATAGCTGCGCAAGGGATCAAGCTCGGCCAGGTGCTCCCCCTGTGCCGTGCTGTACTCCCGTGGCAGCAACCGGATGCTCAGGGCATGAATCTGTAGCGCCAGCTGCCGCTCTGCCAACTGATCGGACAGGCGGTACAGGGCGTGAAACAGCAGAAAATGGGTCTGGAACAGCAGGAGCGGGTCCCGCAATGCGCCCGGCACCGCAAACAGACTGTCGGGAAACTGCACACCCAGGCGCTTGATCAGGGAAAACTCATCGATTCCGCCCGGCGCATCGGCCAGGCAGGCAAGCACAAAAGGGTCGAAATCTGCCGGCAGCAGATCATCAGCAGTCGTCGTCATCGGGCCAGTCTAGCAAACACCACCGGCTGCAACCTGTCTGTCATCCAAATGGCGTATTTCTTTAGGACCGTCAATTTTCAGGGGAACGCATAATGAACAGATGGATCATGACCGCAGGGGCAGCCGCCATGGTGGCCACACTCGCCGCCTGCAATTCGGACAGTGATGATGACCAGGTCGTCGCACCGGAACCACCGCCGGTGGCCACACCGTCCAGCATCGAGTTGAGCCTGCTGGGGCGTCACGCCTCGGGCGAGTTCGAGGTCAGCGCGGCCGAGATCCCGGCCTTCGACCCGGTCAACCGCCAGATCTTCGTGGTCAACGCCCGCAAGGGTGCCGTTGACGTGCTGGACGCCTCCGATGTCGCCAACCCGGCCTTCGTGCAGAGCCTGACCGTCGAAGGCGTGGCCCCCGGGGCCGTGGTCAACAGCATCGCCTACCGCGAAGGCTTTCTGGCAGTAGCCGTCGAGGCAGCCGTCAAGACCGATCCCGGGTTCGTTGCCCTGTTCGACGCGACCAGCCTGGAACTGCTCGGCTCGGTGCAGGTAGGCGCGCAACCGGACATGCTGACCTTTACCCCCGATGGCACAGCGCTGCTGGTGGCCAACGAGGGCGAACCCAACAATGACTACAGCGTCGATCCCGAAGGGTCTGTCAGCATCGTCACCCTGGATGACCAGGGCCTGGCGCTGGTGACTACCGCCAGCTTCACCGCCTTCAATGCCCAGGCCGACGCACTGCGCGCCTCCGGCGTGCGCATCTACGGCCCCGGCGCCAGCGTTGCCCAGGATCTTGAGCCTGAATACATCACCGTGTCAGAAGACGGCCAGACCGCCTGGATCGCCCTGCAGGAAAACAACGCACTGGCCAAACTGGATATCGCCAGCGCCACCATCACCGACATCCTGCCCCTGGGCTTCAAGGATTACGGCCTGGCCGGCAATGGCATCGACGCCAGCGATGACGACGGCGTGGTCGAAATTCGCCCGCGCCCCGGCGTTGTCGGCATCTATCACCCCGACGCGATTGCCAGCTACAGCGTTGATGGCAAGACCTACATCGTCACCGCCAATGAAGGCGATGCCCGCGCCTGGGGCGAAGACGATCAGGCCTATTGGGACGGCGATGCCAGCAAGGGCTTTGTCGAAGAGTTCCGCGTCAAGCATCTGGTGAATACCGGCGGCTTCGACCGCCGCGTCGGTGACGATCTGCCGCCGCAACTGCGCGCACTGGGCACCGGTGCACTGCTGGATCCAGCGGTATTCGGCTACTGCGGCGCCACCGCAGTGGGTCCCGGCGACTGCCGCAGCGATGAGGAGCTCGGGCGCCTGAACATCACCTGGGTCGATGGCTACAAGCGCGATGCCAATGGCGATCCGCTGATGTTCGACGCCACCGGAATCCAGAACGATGCCGGCACCCTGCTGATGTACGATCGCCTCTACTCCTACGGCGCACGCTCCTTCTCGATTCGCGATGAAGACGGTGCACTGGTCTGGGACTCGGCCGATCAGTTCGAACAGTATCTGGCGGGCGAAGACTGCCTGGCCGCCAGCGACCGCTCGATCCCGTGCAAGGACTTCTTCAACACCGGCCACAACGAAGGCGATGCCCTGGACAGCCGCAGCGACGCCAAGGGACCGGAACCCGAAGGCGTGGTACTGGGCAAGATTGGCGACAAGACCTTTGCCTTCATCGGTCTGGAGCGCATGGGCGGCATCATGGTCTATGACATCACCGACCCCGCAGCCCCGGTGTTCGTTGACTACTACAACTCGCGCGAAGACTTCGTACTCGAGCCTGAAGACAACCTCGCCGCCGTCGGCGACCTCGGCCCCGAAGGCCTGACCTTCGTCCCTGCCGACCAGTCCCCCAACGGCGAGGCCCTGCTGATTGTCGGCCACGAAGTCAGCGGCACCACCACCGTCTATCAGATCAACCAGACCTTCGACAACTGAAGCAACCCCGGGGAACCCGCCAACGCGCGGGTTCCACCCTGCTTCTTATAAACCCCCCGAATGGATCCCCGCCTTCGCGAGGATGACGGTGACCGGGAGCGCGGCGCATCGCCCCCAACCAAGCCGCCAACCACACCCTCGTCATTCCCGCGAAGGTTGGAATCCAGGCGGAGTCTCGGATAGCAACACCGCACCCTCCAACTACACCGTCATTCCCGCGAAGGCGGGAATCCAGACGGAGTCTCGGAATAAACACCGCACCCTCCAACCACACCGTCATTCCCGCGAAGGCGGGAATCCAGACGGAGCCTGGAAAGAAACACCACCCTCTCCCCCGGCACCGTCATTCCCACGAAGGTGGGAATCCAAGCGGAGTCTCGGAAAGCAACACCGCACCCTCCAACCACACCGTCATTCCCGCGAAGGCGGGAATCCAGACGGAGCCTGGAAAGTAACACCACCCTCTCCCCTCCTGCACCGTCATTCCCACGAAGGTTGGAATCCAGGCGGAGTCTCGGATAGCAACACCGCACCCTCCAACTACACCGTCATTCCCGCGAAGGCGGGAATCCAGACGGAACCTGGAAAGAAACACCACCCTCTCCCCCGGCACCGTCATTCCCACGTAGGTGGGAATCCAGGCGGAGTCTCGCAAAGCAACACCGCACTCTCCAACCACACCGTCATTCCCGCGAAGGCGGGAATCCAGACGGAGCCTGGAAAGAAACACCGCCCTCTCCTACTACCCGTCATTCCCAACCATTTTGACCTTCCGCAACCCAGCCAGGCTCAAGCATTTTCGGCCAGGTACTTGATCCCCTCCTGTCGACTCTCGTGCACGGACTGCAGGAACTCATCGCCCCAACGCTTGATGTCATTGTGCTGCACGATGGCGAACATCGACCGTACCCGCGATTCGCGATCCGCCTTGCCCAGGGTCAACCCGACGTAGAGAGTATCGCGCAGGTCATGGGGGTCATGGGGGTTGGTAAGCAGAGCGCCATGCAGTTCGGCTGCGGCACCGGCGAACTCCGACAGCACCAGCACCCCGTTCCCCTCGCACAGGCCCTGGGTCGCCACATATTCCTTGGCCACCAGATTCAACCCGTCACGCAGCGGCGTGATCCACATCACGTCGGCCATCAGGTAGTAGGCGATCAGCTCGCGGAACGGAAACGCGCGATAGAAGAAGTGCACCGGCGTCCAGCCGACCTGGGAGAAACGACCGTTGATACGGCCCACCGCCTGCTCGATCTGTTGCAGCAAGGTGTCGTATACGGTCATCTCGGCCGCCGCCGGCACGCAGATGGTCAGCAGCGACACCTTGCCGACCAGCTCCGGGTGCGCCTCCAGTAGCGCCTCGAAGGCGAGCATCTTGGCCAGAATACCCTTGGTGTAGTCCAGCCGTTCGACGGATAACACCACCCGCAGGCCTTTCAACTGCGCGCGCAGTCGTTCCATCTCCTGCTGGCATTCGGGCTGATCGATCACCTCTTTTACCCGCCCAACGTCCAGCCCCACCGGATGCGCGCCCAGGCCGATATGCCGACCATGCACTGCCACGCTGCGAGTCATGCGATCGAGCCCAACCGCGCAGCCGTAGGTCAGAAAACGCGGTGCGCAGTCCTGGCTGGTGAGCGCTTCCACCGGCGCCACGCCGCGGATCACGTCGACAAAATTTTCCGACTGGCGCGGGATGTGGAAGCCGATGTAGTCACACTGCAGCAGGCTGCCAATAATCTCGCGGCGCCAGGGCAGGACGTTGAACACGTCCGCCGAGGGAAAATAGGTGTGATGGAAAAACGCGATGGTCAGGTCCGGACGCAGCGGGCGCAGATAGGCCGGCACCATCCACAGATTGTAATCATGCAGCCAGACCACGGCTCCCTCGGCCGCCTCGGCGGCGGTGCGCTCGGCAAACAATTGGTTGACCTTGAGAAAGACCGCCCAGTCCTCCTCGCGGAATACCGCACGCTCCCAGAATGTATGCAGCGTCGGCCAGAAGGCCTCCTTGGAAAAACGCTTGTAGAACACGTCCACATCGTTCTTGCTCAAGGCAACGCGAGCGGCCACCAGATTGGCGTAGCGCTGCTTGTCGACCTGGGTATGCACCTCGAAGGCGCGGTCCTTGCGCGGGTCATGGATCGACCAGGCCACCCACGAGCCCTGCTGGCCCTGGGCAAAGAAGCTGAGCAAGGTCGGCAGGATACCGTTGGGTGAAGACGGCGGCCGACGGATCAGCTTGCCGTCCTCGATCACCTCCTCATAGGGCAGACGGTGGTAGACCATCACCAGATCCGCCTTGCCCTTGATGCCCAGCCCCGGCAACTCGGAATCGATCCCCATGGGGCCGAGAAAACCGAAATGGCCCAGCGCCTCGAGGATGCCGCCACAGCCGCTGAGCTTGGCATGCAGAACCTTGGCGCGGTCACCGGTTGCCTCCAGCAGTCCTGGCTCGGACTCGCCCACACACACGCCCTTGAAGCCCTGCTCGTACATCGACAGATCATTGAGCGTATCGCCGGCCACCAGCACGTCGTCAAAATCCGCTTCCAGATGCGTGACCAGCTGCTTCAGGGTGCTGCCCTTGTTCACCCCACGGGGCAGCAGATCCAGGTACATGTCGGCGGAAAACAGCACGTCGCAGCCCAGCTTTTCCGCCACTCGATGGATTTCCTCGGTCACCGCACCGGGCTCGCAGAAATACGAGCAGCGCCGTTGCTGCGGCACGTTCTGCCGCTCCAGACCGGGAAAGGCCGCCATCGACTGCAGCACCACCTGCTCCCCGGGCCAGGTCGCCTCGATGTCGCTTTGCAGCGGATACACCGCCTGCAGGGTCTCCCCGTCGACCACGGTCGCACCCACATCACAGATGATGTAATCCGGCCGCGGAATAGCCGGATCGGAGAGCAGCGGCACCACCACCTCCAGGCCGCGTCCGGTGACGAACACCAGCTTGATGCCCGGGTGGGCGTCGATCAGTTGATACAGGCGTTGGCGATTGTCAGGATCGCCCCCGAGAAAGGTTCCATCTAGATCAGTGGCCAGAATCATTGGCGGTACTCCTGGGGTCTGTCGGGATACTGTCGCGAGCCTCGGCGCCGCCTTTATCGGGGGTCGAAGTCGTTTCAGCGTCTTCCAGCATCATGCCCAGCACCTCGGTGGAGGTGCGGACCATGGGTATGTAATGGGCTGGCTCATCAACAATGCGATCAGCGCCGCCGCGGGCCTGGTGCAGTGCATACAGGGCGCACAACCCGAACATCGCAGCGAAGAACAGCGGTAGCGCCAGCGGCAGCGTCATGCCCATCAGCCAGCCGGCCAGGGCCGGACCGACCGCAGCGCCCAGACCGTGCAGCATCAGCAGCGAAGCGTTGCCGGAGAGGATGTCCTCATGATGCAGGTGATCGATCAGATGCGCCACGGCGGCCGGGTACACCGCAAAGGAGCCGGCCCCGAATACGAAGGCCGCCAGCAACAGCCATTGGCCGAAATGCCCCAGCAGGGCCATCAGCAGGCCCCCCCCCACCGCGATGGCGGAAATGATCGCCAGGGCCAGGCGTCGATCGATGCGGTCGGACATCATCCCCAGCGGCCACTGGGACGCAGCGCCGGCGATGATCACCAGCGAAACAAAGGTAGCGATCTCGGGCGTATCCATTCCCATGCGCCCGGCATAGACCGCGCCGAGCCCCCAGAACCCGCCCATCGCCAATCCGGACAACAAGGCGGCGCTGCAGGCCACCGGCGCAGCCTGCCAGAGCCGGCGCAGGGACAGACCGCGGGTATTGCCGATGACCGGCTGGGCAAGCCTGGTTGCCACCACGGGCATGAGTGCGGCGGTAATCAGGATCGCCGCCAGCGCAAACAGGCTGAACGCCATCGGGCTGTCCAGCCGCAGCAGTTGCTGGGCTACCGCAAGGGAACCGAGATTCACCGCCATGTAGATGGCGAACACCTGCCCTCGGCGCTCTGGCGGCGCCTGGGTGTTGAGCCAGCTTTCGATCACGGTATAGATACCAACCAGGGCCACACCGGTGACCACCCGCAGGATCAACCAGGTAACCGGGTCGACCAGCAGCGCATGAACCAGCACGGAGACAGCCTCGGCCGCGGCCAGAAAGGCAAACGCACGCACGTGCCCCATCCGCCGGATCAGCTTGGGGCACAGCCAGGTACCGAGAATGAATCCGGCAAAGTACGCCGAGCCCAGCAGGCCCAGCGTCTGATCGGAGAAACCTTCGCCGCTCCCGCGCAGGGCCAGGAGGGTATTGAGCAGGCCGGTACCCAGCAACAGCAGTGCGATACCGGACAGCAGGGCTGCGATGGGCAGCAATATTTTGAACATCAAACTGAATCCCTGTATTGCGAATGGATTCAGACAGCGGGGTGCAAAGCGCTCCAAGGAGCGAAGTGCTTGAAAATTATGTCTTTATGGAAAAACCATACCCCAGGCGAGTCCGGGTTACCAGCCCAAAAGCCGACTTGCTTTCCGCGCCGAGCGTCAATTTCGTCTGAAAAACACCAAATCCATAGTGACTTCGATATCGGCTTCGAGTAGATTTCGAATCTTCTCGGCCACCCTACACAGGACCCAATGACTCTCCTGATAGCTTTTGCTGTCCTCTCCATTCTGGTTTCATTTATCTGCTCGATCCTTGAAGCCGCCCTGCTGTCCCTCACCCCCAGTTATATCGCTCACCAGAAGCAGGAAAAACCGCGGCTGTACGAGCGGCTCAAGCAGCTCAAGGACAATGTCGATCAGCCCCTCGCGGCCATTCTGACGCTCAACACCGTCGCCCACACCGTGGGTGCGACAGGCGTAGGCGCGCAGGTGACCATCGTCTTCGGCGACGGCTATCTGGGTATCGCTTCCGCCATCATGACGCTGTTGATCCTGGTTTTTTCGGAGATCGTCCCGAAAACCATTGGCGCACGCTACTGGCGATCCATCGCGCCCTTCCTGCCGCCCTTGTTGCGCTTCATGATTCTTATCCTCAAGCCCTTCATCATGCTGTCCGACGTGGTGATGCGGCTGTTTGGCGGCAAGCCGCCTGAACATGACATCCGCCAGGAAATAAAAGCGCTGGCCATGCTGGGCAAGGAAATACACAAGCTGGATGACGACGAGCAGCGGGTGATCAGCAACATCCTCGACCTGCACGACGTCAAGGTCAGGGACATCATGACGCCGCGTATCGTCTGTGCATCGGCATTGCCTGAGGAAAGCATCGGCGAATTGAAGTTGCGGATAAGCGAAAGCCAGTTCTCCCGTTACCCCGTGGTGGACGTTGACGAGACGCCCCTGGGCGTGGTCTTCCGTTACGACGCCCTGATGGCCGAAGACGACGCCCAGCCGGTCTCCAGCATCATGAAGCCGGTCAAGGTCACCCTGGAGAGCATGAACGCCGAAAACCTGATGACTCAGCTGATGCAGGAACGCCAGCACCTGAGTCTGATCTACGATGAATTCGGTGGCTGGCAGGGCCTGGTAACACTGGAGGATATCGTCGAGGCGATCATCGGCAAGCCGATCATGGACGAAACGGACGACATCCCGAACATGCGCCGTTTTGCGCGACGGCGCTGGGAGCATCGCCTGCGGGAAACCAGAGCGGGCTGATCCGCAGGCCCGGCGCCAGTCAATGGCGCCGTGTCTTCATCCGCGTGGCCATAGAGGCTACACTGGTGGCTAACTGACTCGCTTTATTCATTCGTAGCCGGACCCCTATATGCCGACCCCCAAAACACTCGCCAGACAATTGTTTGCCCCCCTGCTGGACAAACTTGAGGGGGGCGACCAACCCCACCGTTACACCCCCAGGGCGCGCCTGATCCTGTGGGTCACCGGCCTGCTCTTTCTGGGCCTGTCCACCGGGCTCTCCGTCTTCCTGCCCGAGGGAACCGATCCAGCCGCGCTGATTCCAATAGGTATCTTCGGGCTCGTCGGCTTCTTTGCCGTGGTCGTGGCCTGGCTCGGTTCGGAGCGAGCCGTAGCACGGGTATGGGGCTCCCGCTGAAAGCCGCCGCAACGCAGCCCAAGCAACAGGAGGCACATCAATGACCGAGAAAACACTGCTGATCGTCGCCCATGCGCCCTCGGACAACACCCGCCGACTCGTGGAATCGATCCTCACCGGCGCCCGCCAGGCCAGCGGCGATACTGTCGAGGTCATCTTCAAGGCGCCCCTCGAGGCGACCCCCGCGGATGTTCTGGCTGCCGATGCGATCGTACTGGGCACAACAGAAAACCTGGCCTACATGAGTGGCGCACTGAAGGATTTCTTTGATCGGTGTTACTACCCCGTGCTGGAGAAGAAACAGGGGCTACCCTGCGCGGCGTTCATCCGCGCCGGCCAGGATGGCACCGGCACCTGCCGCGCCATCCAGTCGATCGTCACCGGCCTGCGCTGGTCCTGGGTCCAGGAGCCACTGATTCTCAAGGGGCAATGGGACGCCGGCTTCCTCGATCAGGTCGAGGAGCTGGGCAAGTTCATGGCCGCCGCCCTGGACTCGGGCATCATCTGATCAGATCCACAACCAGCCCGTGGCACCCGCTGCAACTGCCAGCACCAGAATGCTGCTGGCCCAGCGGGCCAGGGACCAGCCGCCGACAAACAGCACGATTGCCGCCTTGACCAGCGTATTGGTCAGCGAGGCGAGCAGAATGCCCCGTGCCGCCACGGTATCGGACAGCCCATCCTTGGCCTGATTGGCCAGGGCAACAGTGATGGCGTCCACATCGGCAATGCCCGAGAGAATCGCCAGGCCATAGATGCCTTTCTCGCCAAACCAGGCCTGGGCCGCATTCGACATCACGAATACCGCCGCCAGCGCAGCGGTAATCAGCAGCGCCGATTTCAGCTCCAGGGGATTGCTCATGGCCGGACGATGCTCCACCTCGCCCCCCTTGAAGCGCCACAGCACCACGCCCATGGCCGCCAGCGGAATGATGCCCAGCAGGACCATGCCCGGCAGCAGCGGCATCAGCAGATCCCGGTTGACCACCGCCACTTCGGCCAGCACTCGCGGCGCCATGGTGCCGCAGGCCAGCGCAATGCCTGCACCCAACAACGCCTGGCGGCGGGTATCGGTGGCCGACATCCTTGAGAAACTCAGGGTCAACGCGGTGCTGGAGGTCAGTCCGCCAAGGAAGGCCGTCAGCGTCAGACCGACCCGGTCACCGAGAATGCGCACGGCAAAATAGCCCACGAAGCCGATGCCGGCGACCAGCAGCACCAGCCAGCCAATGACCCGCGGATTGAGGCTGTCCCAGGGCCCCATCGCCTGGTTGGGTAACAGCGGCAGCACCACCAGCATGATCACCAGCAACTGCAGCGAAGCGGTCAGCTCATGACGGGACAGGCTTTGCAGCGCGCCATGAATCTCGCGTTTGAAACCGAGCAGCACCGCCACGCCAACCGCGCTGATCACCGCCTCCAGCTGCATGCCCAGCACCGCCATGGCACCCAGACAGCAGGTCAGCAGTGCCGCAACTTCGGTCGTCGCGCCGATATCCCCGGTGGCCCGTACGGTCTGCAGGTAACCCACCACCAGCATGGCTGCAACGCCGAGTACAATCGCGGCCAGCACCCAGACCGAGGTGACGCCGGCCAGCTTGCCGGCGACCCCGCCGAGCAGCCCCAGTAGCGCAAAGGTGCGAATCCCGGTCACCGCCATCAACCCATCTGCGCGTCCGTCGCTTTCCCGCCGCCCGCGATTATCATCGGCGTTCTGATTCTGCCAGCCCCGCTCGAAACCAACGATCAGCCCCACTGCCAGAGCCACCAGCAATCCGGGGATCTCTCCTGCGTATTCACTCATCAAACTGTTTTTCCACTCATGTCCGTTGCTCAGAAAATAGCACACCGATCCAGCGACGCCGGCGCTTCTGCTATGGCGTTCGCCCGATTATACTGGCCGCATGGATAAACTGATGGCACGTCTGGAAGCATGTTACCAGCTGGCGGAAGAGCGCTTCGAGCGCCCTTTCGAGCGCCCGCGGGTGGATCTTGACCTGCGTGGCCAGAAGGCGGGGGTGGCTTATCTGGGACGCAACCTTTTGCGTTTCAACGCCCAGATGTATCGCGACCACAGCGAGGACTTTCTGCTGCAGACCGTGCCGCACGAGGTGGCACACCTGATCGCCCATGCGGTCTACGGGCCCCGAATCCGACCCCATGGACGGGAATGGCAGGCGATCATGACCCAGGTCTATCAGTTGCCGGCCACCCGCTGCCATGACTACCCGGTGCAGCGCCGGCGCGGCACTCGCTATCTGTACCGCTGCGGTTGCCCGGCCCATGTGCCCTTTACCCCCCAGCGTCATGCCCTGGTCAATCGGGGTCGGCGTTACCTGTGCCGGCTATGCGGTGACCCGCTGCATTTCACTGGGCGTCAGGCGGTTCAGTAGCCCCTGTTGCCGGCTGCAATGCCTGCAAGCCTTCAAGCAGCCGCTGATTGAGATCCATGGCTTTTGCCAGACTCTTCTGGTCAAAGCGCTCATCAAGGGCAAATCCGCCGTCAAGCAGGTCGCGCAGCAGCTCGTTGCCCGGCTCGACCAGTTCGCTCGCGGTGCGCAGCGCCTCCACCAGACCCAGGGCATATTCGCGCAGCTCGGGGTTGGCCGCGCTCGCTGGCGCAGCCTGGCCGGATACCCGGCCGTAGGTTTCGGTCACCTGACGGACGCTGGTCTGGGTCAGATTCAGGGCCATCGAGGCCAGCTGGCTACCATCCATTTTCAACGCCAGGGCCCGGTCAAAGGCGCCCTGGCGGTCTCCCGCGTAAAAGTCGCCGGCCAGATCCTGCACCTGGCCGAGCAGATCCTGCAGTGATTCGCGCTCGGCGTCGTTCAGATCGCCCTGCACTTCCACCTGCCAGGCGCCGATCTGCAGCTGACTGCTCTGGCTGCTCACACTCACCTGACTGCCCTGCTCGCCGGAGCTGGCCCTGACCTGGCTGTCGCTGCGACTGGCAGAAGCCTGGGCAATGCTGATGCGCAGCCGGTCGCCCTCACGCGTGGTCACCTCCAGGTCAAAGGTCTGCGATTGCGCGACCAACCTGCTTGCACTGGCCGACAGGGAAACCCCCTCATTGGACACCCCTCCCGACGCATCGGGCAGCAGACGCTGGGCGATGTCCTGCATGCCACTCTGGATCCGTTGCCAGGTCTCATCGATATCGGCGGCCACCTTGCCCTTGAGCACACCCATGCCATCGAGAATCTTGCGCGCCTCCTCGAACCCTTTTTCCACGCCCTTGGCCGCCTGGTCATACATCTTTTGCAGCGCGGTGATATCGGCACCGTCGGCCTTGGCGCTTTCCAGCCGCCCGCCGATAAAGCCCAGCACCCGCTCGGCCACCTTGCCCGGGGCAAAGTCCTCGGCCTTGCCGGCCAGGCTGCCGGGCTTGAGCCCCATCTGCTCGGCAAGACGGTTGGCCAGGGTCTTCTGCCCTTCAAACGAACGGGCGGCAGCGCCCTGGGCGAATGGGGTCTGGCGCAGGCCGCCAGGCGTGATCGAATTGGATTGGCTCATGGGATACACCTCCAGTTGACCTCTGTATCGACCGGCAGCAAGACAACTGAAGGACCGTTCGTCGCCTCAGCCCAGCGCGCCAGCGGCGCGCAGGCCTTCGATCTCCTCCACGCTAAGGCCCAGGCCGCGCAATACCCGCATGGTGTCCTCACCCAGCTGCTTGCCCGCGTGGCGGGGTGCTGCCAGGCCCGACCCGAACACGATAGGGCAGGCCATCTGCGGCTGACTGCCCTCGCCCAGTGGCACCTGCTGCACCAGACCGCGAGCCTGCAACTGTGGATGCTCGATCGCCTCGTCAAGGCTCAGCACCGGCTCCACGCAGGCATCCACGGCAGCAAACTGTTCCTGCCAATGGGCCAGATCCTGCTCCGCAAACAGCGCCTGCAATCGCTGCTTGACCATCTCACGGTCGCTCTGCAGCGGTGACAACCCCTTGCCGACCAGCTCCGGGCAACCCAGCACCTGACACAGTTGCTGCATGAACTGCGGCTCCAGACTGCCCACAGCCATCCAGCGGCCGTCACGCGTACGGTAATAGTCGTAAAAGCTGCCCCCGTTCAGGGCTGTGCTCTCCAGCCCGGGCGATTCGCCAGCGGCCAGGCAGGCCGCGCCCGCCATCGCGTTCAGGCTGAATACACAGTCGGTCATGCTGATGTCCACGTGCTGCCCCTCACCCGTCTGCTGGCGGTGAATCACTGCAGCCAGCAGGCCGGCCACGGCATGCATCGAGCCACCGGCCACATCCGCCACCTGCATGCCCAGGGGTACCGGGCCGCTGTCGCGCCGCCCGGTGTAACTGGCCAGTCCGGACAGCGCCAGGTAATTGATGTCATGCCCGGCCCGGTCCCGGTAGGGCCCGGTCTGACCATAACCGGTGACCGACACATAGATCAGCCGCGGATTGATCGCGCGCAGGGCGTCATACCCCACCCCGAGCTTGTCCATCACCCCGGGGCGAAACTGCTCGAGCACGATGTCGTATTCCTGCACCAGCCGCTTCACAACCTCCAGGGCCTGCGGCGCCTTGAGGTTGAGACCGATCGAGTCCTTGTTGCGGTTGAGATAGGCATGGCTGGCGGAGGTGCCTTGCACGTGGGGTGGCAAGGCGCGGGTCAGGTCCATGCGCCCGGGGGATTCCACGCGCAACACCTGCGCGCCCATGTCGGCCAGCAGCAGCGAAGCGAAGGGGCCAGGCAACAGGGTGGAGAAGTCGAGGATTTTCAGGGACGCAAGGGGACCGGACATGGAGGCTCCTGTTTATTATTTTGGCGACAATTTGTCCCTTGTAGCTTACCCCGTCCTGCTTGTAGCTTGTAGCTTGTAGCTAGCCCCTTTCTCGGAGTCGTTACCATGAGCCAGCGTATCGATGTGTCCGGCCTCGCCAGCAGGCTGGAAGCGCCCGATGTGCGCGTCATAGACGTGCGATTTTCCCTCGAACAGCCCGGTTTCGGGCGCAGCGTGTTCAACGCCGCGCACATACCCGGAGCCCGCTATCTGCATCTGGACGACGACCTGTCCTCGCCGGTCGTGGCCGGCCGGACAGGCCGCCATCCGCTGCCTGATCCGACTGAATTCGCCGCCCTGCTACGCCGGGCCGGTGTCAGCCAGGACACCCTGGTGGTGGCCTACGACGACGGCCCTGGCCTGTTTGCCGCCAGGCTCTGGTGGCTTTTGCGCTGGCTCGGCCACAACAGGGTCAAGGTACTCGACGGCGGCTTCCGGGCCTGGCAGGAAGCCGGTCAGCCGGTAACCCAGGAGACGCCTCGCCCCCTGCCCGCGGGTGACTTCGTCGCCCGACCCGATAACAGCAAACTGATCGATGCCCAGGAGATCCAGCGCAGGCTCGATGATTCGACACTGCAGCTGCTCGACGCGCGGGGGCCCGCACGCTTTACCGGAGAAACCGAGCCGATGGATCCGGTGGCCGGACATATTCCCGGTGCCGCCAATCTACCCTGCGCAGCCAATAACACGGCCGATGGCCACTGGCTGTCGCCTGAGCAGTTGGGCGAGCGCTTCCAGCCCTGGCTCCGGTCAGGCACCGAACTGGCCAGTTATTGCGGCTCGGGGGTGACTGCCTGCCACACCATTCTGGCAGCCGTGGAAGCCGGTGTGCCCGAGCCGCGGCTATATGCCGGGTCCTGGAGCGAGTGGATTACCGATCCGGCGCGGCCCGTGGCGACAGGCAAGTAGCAAGGGTGCCTTTCAGTCGAACGCCGGGCCGTCACAGGCCCGGCGGGCCGACTCGATGTAGGGACGCAGCGAGTAGCCCAGCGCGGATTCGAGATCGTCCGCCCAGCAGCGCATGGCCGCCTTGTCGAGGTCCAGCCGCCCCTGCGCCGGCACGAACAGCAGAATATTGCCCTCTTCCACAGGCACCTGCAGGTAGTCATCGCCGAACAGCTGCTGCAGCATTCGGCCCGCGTAGGGCTGACCGCTCGCACCCAACTGCCACTGGTTGATCACCAGCACGCCCCCGGGGCGCAGCGCCTCGTGGCAGCGGGCGAAGAAGTCAGCCTGCAACTGCAGTCGCGAGATTCCGCCCTCCATGTACAGATCGACAAACAACAGATCACAGCTGGCCGGATGCTCGTTGATATACCGCTCCGCGCAGCCGATCTTGATGTTCAGCCGCGGATCCTGGCTCAGGCCCAGCCAGCGGTAGCCAGCATCCACCACCGCCGGTCGCAGCTCGACCGCGGTGACCCCCCCGGGCTGGAAATGGGCCAACAGGCTGTTGGCCAGGCTGCCACCGCCGAGCCCCAGCAGGGTGACCCGCTCCGGCTGGGTACGCCAGAACAGCGCCAGCAGCATCGCCCGCGTGTAGTCATATTCCAGCCAGGCCGGGTCGGCGGTAAAAGTGCAGCTCTGTTCGGTCTGCTCGCCGAAGTAGAGAAAACGATAGGCGTCGCCCTCGGTGATCCGCAGCGTACCGAAATCATCGCGTACCTCCTGCAGGATCCTTTCCGGCTGAACGTCGTCGGATATCGCTGAACGGGACATGCTGCGCCCTCCCCGGGCTGCGGCCAGGACTGCACACAGGCGTCGATAAAGCCGCTCGATCAAAGGTATAGGGTGTCTGGATGGCATGGCTCAGGTTACCATCGTGGCTGAGTACTTACACCCGATACCCCACAGCAGAGCACCCATGACCGCACACTGGACCCCTGACAGCTGGCGCAGCAAACCCATCATTCAACAGCCCACCTATCCCGATGCGCAGGCCCTGGCCCAGGTCGAACAGACCCTGGCCGGCTATCCGCCCCTGGTGTTTGCCGGCGAGGCCCGAGAGTTGCGCAAGCAGTTTGCCGAAGTTACCCAAGGCCGGGCCTTCCTGCTGCAGGGCGGCGACTGCGCCGAAAGCTTCGCCGAATTCTCCGCACCGAAGATTCGCGACACTTTCAAGGTGCTGCTGCAGATGGCCGTGGTCATGACCTTTGCCGCCAGCTGCCCGGTGGTCAAGGTGGGCCGCATGGCCGGTCAGTTCGCCAAGCCGCGCTCGGCCAATGATGAGGTCCAGGGCGAACTCACCCTGCCCGCGTACCGTGGCGACATCATCAACAGTATCGGTTTTGAATCCGCCGGCCGCGCGCCTGATCCCCAGCGTCTGCTGATGGCCTATCACCAGTCCACGGCCACCCTGAACCTGCTGCGCGCCTTCGCCCAGGGCGGCTTCGCCAGCCTCGACAAGGTCCACCAGTGGAATCTGGACTTTATCGCCAGCTCGGCCAACAGCGCCCGCTTCGAGCACCTGGCCGAACGCATTGATGAAAGCCTCGCATTCATGCGCGCCTGCGGTTTCGACCTCGAGCACAGCGCCCAGATGCGCGAGACCAGCTTCTTCACCGCCCACGAAGCGCTGCTGCTGAACTATGAACAGGCCTTCACGCGCCGCGACAGCCTCACCGGCGACTGGTACGACTGTTCCGCCCACATGCTCTGGATCGGTGACCGCACCCGTCAGCCGGATGGCGCTCACGTCGAGTTCATGCGCGGCATCAATAATCCGATCGGCGTCAAGACCGGCCCCAGCACCGACCCGGACGAGCTGCTGCGCCTGATCGATACCCTGAATCCGGAGAATGACCCCGGCCGCCTCAACCTGATCGTGCGCATGGGCGCCGACAAGGTAGAAGCCCACATGCCCGCCCTGGTGCGCGCTATCGAGCGTGAAGGCAAGCAGGTTTTATGGAGCTCCGACCCCATGCACGGCAACACCATCAAGGCTTCCAGCGGATATAAAACCCGCGACTTCGCCGCGATTCTCGCCGAAGTGGAGCAGTTCTTCGCCGTGCACAAGGCCGAAGGCACCTGGGCCGGCGGCATTCATATCGAGATGACCGGCCAGAACGTCACCGAATGCATCGGCGGCGCCACCCCGGTCACCGAAGCCGGCCTGTCAGACCGTTACCACACCCATTGCGACCCACGCCTGAACGCCGACCAGTCCCTGGAACTGGCGTTCATGATCGCCGAAACCCTGAAAAAAGCCCGCCGCTAACCCCCCACCCACCCTGCGGAAGGATCAGCCCTGGTAGGACCGGCGGCCCCGCCGGGAAGGGTTTGGGTGGAAGCGGCGGCCCTTGTAGGAGCGGCGGCCTTTGTGGGAGCGGCGGCCCCGCCGCGAAAGGGTCCGACACCGTGCACCCTGCTTCGCGGCCAGGCGACCGCTCCTACCAAAACGGTGCAGTCCACTCACTCGGTGGGAGCGCAGCCCCTGTGGGAGCGACGGCCCCGCCGCGAAAGGGTCCGGCACCGTGCATCCTGCTTCGCGGCCAGGCGACCGCTCCTACCAAGACGGTGCAGTCAACTCACTGGGTGAGAGCGCAGCCCCTGTGGGAGCGGCAGCCCCGTCGCGAAGGGTCCGGCACCGTGCATCCTGCTTCGCGGCCAGGCGACCGCTCCTACCAAAACGGTGCAGTCCACTCACTCGGTGGGAGCGCAGCCCCTGTGGGAGCGGCGGCCTCGCCGCGAAGGCTCCGACACCGTGCATCCTGCTTCGCGGCCAGGCGACCGCTCCTACCGGGGGCTGCGTTTGCACAATCGCTCCAGTGTGAACCCGAACCGGTAGGAGCGACGGCCCCGTCGCGAAGGGGTTGCTGTATCACCTGTTTGGGTGCTTTACCACAAAATCCATAGTCGTATCCTTTGTGAGCCATTTAAGCAGTATGGCTCTCCCACAACAGGTACAAAAGGATTTCCCATGACTGCGCTATTCCGTACGGCTCGCCAGAGCCTTTCCGTCGTACTGGTTTCGCTGCTGTGCTTCGGCACCGCACAGGCCTACAACCCGGCCCCGGTCGCCCCGGCCGATACCCTGATCGTCGGCGACTCGGTATTCGCCCTGTCCGGCGACATCCACCGCTTTCTCGAGGACGACCTGGACAAGCCCATCAAGACCAGCGCCCGCTCCGGCTGCCAGATGATCGGCGGCAACTTTCTGTGCAGCCGTCGCTACGCGATCCCTGCCCAGTATGCCAATGCGGACAAGCGCGGCATCAAGACCGTCATCTTCAATGGCGGCGGCAATGACATCCAGCTCAACAGCTGCGCTCCCTCACTGAGCCGCTGCATGCCGCTGCTCAACGACCTGGAAGACCGCATCGCCCGCCTGGCCCAGCAAATGCGCGCCGACGGTGTCGAGAACATCATCTTCCTCGGGTACTACAACGCCACCGGTAACGCCGCCAATCTGCGCGAAATCAACACCTACAGCATGAACCGCAAAGCCGCCACCTACCCCGGCCTGGGCATCACCTTCATCGACGTCCGCCCAGCCTTCGATGGCAACGAAGCCCGCTACATCCTCAACGACGGCATCCATCCCACAGCCGAAGGCTCGCGGGTACTGGCTGATCTGATCAAGCAGGCGCTGTAAGGAAGACTGCAACACCAAGGTCAGAATGGATTCCCGCCTTCGCGGGAATGACGGGGTGTGGGCCGCAAGGACGGAGAGGGGACCCCAGGGACCGGGTAGAAGCCGGCACGGAGCCAAAAGCCCAACTCCTCGCTACCCGTAAACGTCATCCTCGCGAAGGCGGGGATCCAAGCGGTCTGCGGCCTAGGCACTGCAGCCCGGAATCGCTTTCTGATGATGGCCGGATGACCTAAACCTCGGCGTAGTACCACAACTCCGTCTGGATTCCCGCCTTCGCGGGAATGACGGGGTGTGGGCCGCAAGGACGGAGATGGGACCGCAGGGACGGAGTGGGGGCCGGCACGGAGCCAAAAGCCCAACTCCTCGCTACCCGTAAACGTCATCCTCGCGAAGGCGGGGATCCAAGCGGTCTGCGGCCTGGGCACTGCAGCCCGGAATCGCTTTCTGATGATGGCCGGATGACCAAAACCTCGGCGTAGTACCACAACTCCGTCTGGATTCCCGCCTTCGCGGGAATGACGGGGTGTGGGGTTAGCACGACGCCAGTAACGCGACTCCGCGCTACCTGTAAACGTCATCCTCGCGAACGCGGGGATCCAAGCGGTTTGGTAGATCCACACCGCTGTCTGACGCCGGGCGAGTACCACATCACATGACCACAAAGCCTCGTGAGCTAAAGCGGCACCGTCTGGATTCCCGCCTTCGCGGGAATGACGGGGTGTGGGCCGCAAGGACGGAGAAGGGACCCCAGGGACGGGGTAGAAGCCGGCACGGAGCCAAAAGCCCAACTCCTCGCTACCCGTAAACGTCATCCTCGCGAAGGCGGGGATCCAGGCGGTGTTTCCTCACCACAAATATCGGCCCACAAATCCCGCCACGGCAGATTGCTTTCTTCAATCAGCCGCACCTTCCATGCACGCTGCCACTTCTTTAACGCTTTTTCGCGCAAGATGGCCGCTTCCATCGATTGATGCCGTTCATACCAAACCAGCCGCTTCACCCCGTAGCGCTGGGTGAAACCTTCCGCCACGCCTTCCCTGTGTTGCCATACGCGCTGAATCAGATCCGATGTCACCCCGATATACAACGTGCCGTGCACCCCCGAAGCCATCATGTAAACCGCCGGTTGTTTCATTCCAAGCCTCCCTGTTCATTGCAGCTCCAACCCTACCCCGACCACCGCACCCAATCCCGGAATCACCTCACAAACCCAAAGGAAATCGGTACAGTCGGGCATCTACGGTCACATCTGTACCCTTGAGCGCGCCTCTCTCCAAGCCGCATAATGCCGCCCTCGTTTTCGCACGCACAGGCAGCCACCATGTTCCGCTGGTTCGAAAAAAGACTCGACCCCTTCCCCCAGGAAGAGCCCCAGGAACCGCCGCGCACGCTGCTTGCGTTCTGCCTGTATTTCACCCGTGGCACCTGGCTGTACCTCTCCATCGCCGCGCTCTTGATGGCAGGGATCGCCGCGACCGAGGTCTGGCTGTTCAGCTTCCTCGGCAATATCGTCGATTGGCTCTCGGACCAGGATCGCGCCACGCTCCTGCAGGATAAAGCCTGGGAACTGGCCGGGATGGCGGCGCTGGTGCTGGTGTTGCTGCCGATCATGATCCTCGCCAATTCCCTGGTAAGCCATCAGACGCTGATGGGCAACTACCCGATGCGCATCCGCTGGCTGGTGCACCGTTACCTGCTCAAGCAATCCATGGCGTTTTATCAGGACGAATTCGCCGGCCGCATCGCGACCAAGCTGATGCAGACCGCACTGGCTGTACGCGAATGCGTGATCAAGCTGATCGATGTACTCAACTACGTGGTGATCTATTTCCTAGGCACCCTGGTCGTGGTCGGCATCGCCGACTGGCGGCTGACGCTGCCGATGATTGCCTGGCTGGTCGGCTACATTCTGCTGATGCGCTACTTCATTCCGCTGATGGGCAAGGTCGCCGAACAGCAGGCCGACGCCCGCTCGGTGATGACCGGTCGCATTGTCGACAGCTACACCAACATCCAGACCGTCAAGCTGTTCTCCCACTCCCGCCGCGAGGCGACCTACGCCCGCGAAGGCATGGGCGATTTCATGCACACCGTCTACCGGCAGATGCGCCTGGTCACCTGGGTCAACAGCCTGCTGTACATGCTCAACGGTCTGCTGCTGGTCAGCGTCACCGCCCTGGCCATCTGGCTGTGGATCAATGAAGCCGCCACGATCGGCGCCGTGGCGGTGGCCACCGGCCTGGTGCTGCGCCTGTGGGGGATGTCGCAGTGGATCATGTGGGAGCTCTCGGCCCTGTTCGAGAACATCGGCACCGTGCAGGACGGCATCAACTCGATATCACGACCACAGGTGGTCAATGATGTGCCCGAGGCACCTGCCCTGCTGGTCGACCAGGGCGAGATCCATTTCGACCATGTGCGCTTTCATTACGGCAAGGACCAGGGCGTGTTCGAGGACCTGGACCTGCGCATCCGTGCCGGCGAGAAGATCGGCCTGGTCGGGCGTTCGGGCGCGGGCAAATCGACCCTGGTCAACCTGCTGCTGCGCTTCTACGACGTCGAAGGCGGCCGGATCCTGATCGACGGGCAGAACATCGCCGAGGTGACCCAGGACTCCCTGCGCCAGCACATCGGCATGGTCACCCAGGACACCTCCCTGCTGCACCGCTCGGTCCGCGACAACATCCTCTACGGCCGTCCGGATGCCGATGAGTCCATGCTGCTCGAAGCCGCCGGACAGGCAAAGGCCGAGCACTTCATCCGGGGTCTGGAGGATGCCAAGGGCCGCAGCGGCTTTGATGCCCACGTGGGTGAGCGCGGCGTCAAACTGTCCGGCGGCCAGCGCCAGCGCATCGCCATTGCCCGCGTGATGCTCAAGGACGCGCCGATTCTGATTCTCGACGAAGCCACATCAGCGCTCGATTCCGAGGTGGAAGCCGCCATCCAGGAAAGCCTCAATACCCTGATGCAGGGCAAGACCGTGATCGCCATCGCCCACCGCCTGTCTACCATCGCCGCGATGGACCGCCTGGTGGTCATGGATCAGGGACGGGTGATCGAGGACGGCACCCATAGTGAACTGCTTGAGCGCGGTGGACTCTATGCCCAGCTCTGGGCACGGCAGTCGGGCGGGTTTCTGGGCGAGGATGTAGAGTAAGGCCCGGACTGGCTATAGCCCCGTGGGAGCGGCGGCCTCGCCGCGAAGGTTCAGGCTCCGTGCAACCTGATTCGCGGTCAGGCGACCGCTCCTACTCAACCGGTGCCGGCACACTCACCCGGTGAGAACAGCAATCCCCGTGGGAGCGGCGGCCCCGCCGCGAAGGGTCTGGCCCCGTGCATCCTGCTTCGCGGTCAGGCGACCGCTCCCACCGGGGCCGTGCGTCCACAGAAGATCCGGGCAGACCCCGAACCGGTAGGAGCGGCGGCCTCGCCGCGAAGGCTCTGGCTCCGTGCGTACCGCTTCGCGGTCAGGCGGCCGCTCCTACCGGGACCGTGCGTCCACAGAAGATCCGGGCAGGCTCCGAACCGGTAGGAGCGGCGGCCTCGCCGCGAAGGCTCTGGCTCCGTGCATCCTGATTCGCGGTCAGGCGACCGCTCCTACCGTGGGCGGTGCATTCACAAGAGCTCGGGCAGACTCCGAACCGGTAGGAGCGGCGGCCCCGCCGCGAAGGGTTGATACATTTGACCTTGCTGCACACACCCTATCCTCCATCATCAACCCCACCCATAAAACCCACCCCAAGCGAAAAATCCGTCTAAGATAGAGCAATTACACTAACAACAAGGACGCCCCATGAAAGGTCTGTTTCCCGCCACATTGCTGGCCAGCCTGATTTCCACCAGTGCCCTCGCCACCACCTATTCCACGCCCGAAGCCCTCGTCGCCCCCTCTGAATTCAAGGGCGTGCACGGCCTGGCGGTGGACCAGCAGGGGCGCCTGCTCGCCGGTAGCGTGGTCGGTAACAGCATCTATCAGGTAGACAGGCAGACCGGCAAGGCCAGCGTACTGGTCGGCCCTGATCAGGGGCAGGCGGACGACATCGCGATCGGCCCGAATGGCGAAATGGCCTGGACCGGCTTCTATCTGGGCAAGGTGATGTACCGTGAGAACGACGACGCGCCGATCAGGGTGCTCGCCGAAGGCTTACCCGGCATCAATTCGATCGCCTTCAACCAGAAGACCGGTCAGCTGTACGCCAGCCAGGTCTTTCTCGGCGATGCCCTGTGGGAGATGGATCCCAAGGGCGAAACGGAGCCGCGCCTGATCAGCAAGGACATGGGCGGCTTCAACGGTTTCGAGGTCGGCAGTGATGGCTGGCTGTACGGGCCCCTGTGGTTCAAGGGCGTCGTGGCGAAAATCAATCCGGCCGACGGCACGCTGGAAACCGTCGCCGACGGCTTCGGCACCCCGGCCGCAGTCAACTTCGACTCCAAGGGTAATCTCTATGTAGTCGACACCCTGACCGGCAAGCTGATGCGCGTGGATACCGCTACCGGCGACTCCGAGATGGTCGCCCAGCTCAGTACCGCGCTGGACAACCTGGCAATCGACAGCAACGACACGATCTACGTATCCAACATGGCCGACAACTCGATTCAGCAGATCGACCCGGCTACCGGCGAGGTGAAGGTCATAACCCAGGGCGAACTCGCCGTCCCCGCTGGTACGGCGTTATCGGAAGACGGCAAGACCCTGTATGTGGCGGATATCTTCGCCTTCCGCGCCGTGGATATCGCCAGCGGAAAAGTCACCGACCTGCGCCGGGCCCATGGCTCCGACGCCGAATATCCCGTGGCGGTGAATAGAGGCCAGGATGTATTGCTGCTGACCAGCTTCTCCACCGGCACCCTGCACCTGATCGACAGCGCCGACAACACCACCATCGCCATGGTTCACGGTCTGAACGCACCCTCCGATGCGGTCGAACTGGATGACGGCAGCATCGCCGTCAGTGAGATGGGCAGCGGAAAGCTGATACACCTCTCGGGGGACGACCTGAAAACCCGGCGCACTCTGGCCGAAGGCCTCATGGGCCCGGTACAGATGATTCGCGGTCAGGATGGGCAACTCTACCTGACGGAAGCGGCCGGCCTGCTCACCCGGGTCGACCCGGCAAGCGGGGAGATCACCCGTCTGGCCAAGGATCTGAAAATGCCCGAGGGGCTGGCGCAGGCAGCTGACGGCAGCTTCGTGATTGCCGAAACGGCGGCCAAACGCCTCATCCGCCTGGACCCCGCCACTGGCGAACAGACCATCCTCGCCGAGAACCTGCCCATCGGCTTCGCACCGGGACCAGGCATGCCGCCGAGCGGCATCCCCACAGGTGTAGAGATCGCCGCCGATGGCACGCTGTATTTCACATCGGATGTGGATAATGGGTTGTATCGGATAGCGGTGGAGGCAGAACCCGGTGATTGAGCCGCGCACCCGGTAGGAGCGGCGGCCCCATCGCGAAGGGGGTTAGCTCCGTGCATCCCGCTTCGCGGTCAGGCGACCGCTCCCACCAAGGACCATGCGCTCGCAAGGGTCTCAGGTTGCCCAAATCTGGTAGGAGCGGCGGCCCCGCCGCGAAAGGGCCTGGCTCCGCGCGTTCTGCTTCGCGGCCAGGCGGCCGCTCCTACCAGGGCGGTGCTTCCACAACGGCTCCAGGTTGACTCCCTCCCGGTAGGAGCGGCGGCCCCGCCGCGAAAGGGCCTGGCTCCGTGCATCCTGCTTCGCGGCCAGGCGGCCGCTCCTACCAGGGCACTGCGCCCGCATACTCACACCGGTGGGAGCGGCGGCCCCGCCGCGAAAGGGGCTTGGAATCACCCCTCCGCAATCAACTCACGCAGGACAAAGTGCAGAATCCCGCCGGCCTTGAAGTAATCGATCTCATTGCGCGTATCGATCCGGCATAGCACCTCGAACTCGACCTTCTCACCGCCGTCCTTCGTGGCCACCATCTTCAGGGTCTGGCCGGGCTTGAGATCATCATCGACACCAAGAATATTGACCGTTTCATGGCCATCGAGCCCCAGCGAACCGACACTCTGCCCGTCCTTGAACTGCAACGGCAACACGCCCATGCCGACCAGGTTGGAGCGGTGAATACGCTCGAAGCTTTCGGCAATCACCGCCTTCACGCCCAGCAGATTGGTACCCTTGGCCGCCCAGTCGCGGCTGGAGCCGGTGCCGTATTCCTTACCGGCAAAGACCACCAGCGGCGTAGCATCCTGCTGATAGCGCATCGCGGCGTCGTAGATCGACATCCGCTCGCCGCTGGGCACGTGGATGGTGTCGCCGCCCTCCTCGCCACCGAGCATCCGGTTGCGGATGCGAATGTTGGCGAAGGTGCCGCGCATCATCACTTCATGGTTGCCGCGGCGCGAGCCGTAGGAGTTGAAGTCCTCCGGTTCCACGCCCTGCTCCTGCAGGTAGCGACCCGCCGGAGAACTGCCCTTGATATTGCCGGCGGGCGAGATGTGGTCGGTGGTGATCGAGTCGCCGAACACCGCCAGCACCCGCGCCTGATCCACCGGCTTCAAGGGCTGCAGCGGTTGATCGATCTGCTCGAAGTAAGGCGGGTTCTTCACATAGGTGGAATCGTCCATCCAGTTATAGGTGGCGCCCTCGGCGACCTTGATCGCCTGCCAGTGCTCGTCGCCGCTGAATACGTCCGCGTAGCGCTCACGGTACATGGAGTCTTCGACCATGGCGACCGCCTCGGCGATCTCGGCATTGCTCGGCCACAGATCCTTGAGGAAGACCGGCTTGTTGTCCTTGTCGAGCCCCAGCGGGTCTTCCAGCAGGTTCATGCGGGTATTACCGGCCAGCGCATAGGCCACCACCAACGGCGGCGATGCCAGCCAGTTGGCCTTGACCTGCGGATGCACGCGTCCCTCGAAGTTGCGGTTACCCGAGAGCACCGCCGAAACCACCAGGTCATGCTCGGTCACCGCCAGCGCCACCTCGGGCGGCAGCGGACCGGAGTTACCGATGCAGGTGGTGCAGCCGTAGCCCACCAGGTTGAAGCCCAAGGCATCCAGCGAGTCGGTCAACCCAGCACGCTGCAGGTAATCGGTGACCACCTTGGAACCTGGCGCCAGGGACGATTTGACCCAGGGCTTGCGCATCACACCGCGTTCAACCGCTTTCTTGGCCAGCAGGCCCGCAGCCATCATCACGCTCGGGTTGGAGGTGTTGGTACAGGAGGTAATCGCTGCAATCACCACCGCACCGTGGCTGATTTCGTGTTCTTCGCCATCGATGGTGATGGTCGCACCGCTGCTCGGCCCACCCACGGCAACGCCGCCACCGCCTTCGGTTTCCAGACGGGACTGGGCTTCATCGGCCGGCTTGAGGACCAGGTCCATCAGCTTGTCGAACGCGGCATGCACGTCACCCAGCGCCACCCGGTCCTGGGGCCGGCGCGGCCCGGCAAGACTGGGCTCGACGGTATCCATGTCCAGTTCAAGGCTGGCGGTGAATGATGGCTCTGCGCCGGGCTCGCGCCACATGCCCTGGGCCTTGGCATAGGCCTCGACGCGGGCAACGATCTCGTCCGGACGGCCGGTCAGGCGCAGATAGCGAATGGTCTCATCATCAATCGGGAAGAAACCGCAGGTAGCACCGTACTCCGGCGCCATGTTGGCGATGGTTGCCCGGTCCGCCAGCGGCAGGTCAGCCAGGCCGTCACCGTAGAACTCGACGAACTTACCCACCACCCCCTGCGCCCGCAGCATCTGCGTCACGGTCAGTACCAGGTCGGTAGCTGTCAGGCCCTCACGCAGCTTGCCGGTCAGCTTGAAGCCGACAACTTCCGGAATCAGCATCGACACCGGCTGGCCAAGCATCGCAGCCTCCGCTTCGATACCGCCCACGCCCCAGCCCAGCACGCCCAGACCGTTGATCATCGTGGTATGCGAGTCCGTACCCACCAGGGTATCGGGGTAAGCCCACTGCTCGCCGTTGACCTCGCTTGCCCAGACACTCTGGCCCAGATACTCCAGATTCACCTGGTGGCAGATACCGGTACCCGGTGGTACCACGCGGAAGTTATCGAATGCCTTCTGGCCCCAGCGCAGGAACTCGTAGCGCTCGCCGTTGCGCTGCATCTCGATTTCGACGTTATCCTCGAATGCGTCATCGCTGGCAAAGTGATCCACCATCACCGAGTGGTCGATCACCAAGTCCACCGGCGATAGCGGGTTGATACGCTGCGGATCGCCACCGGCCCGCGCCACGGCATCGCGCATCGCAGCGAGGTCAACCACGGCAGGCACACCGGTAAAGTCCTGCATCAATACCCGCGCCGGGCGGTACTGGATCTCGCGGTCCGAGCTACGGTTTTTCAGCCAGTCGGCCACCGCCTGGATGTCATCCCCGGTCACGGTCACGCCATCCTCGTGGCGCAGCAGGTTTTCCAGCAACACCTTCAGCGAGACCGGCAGCCGGGTCAGATCACCCAGCTGTTCTGCGGCCCTGGGCAGCGAGTGGTAGTGATAGGTGGTGCTCCCCACCTGCAGCGTATCTCTGGTGTTCAAACTGTTACCCGAGCTCTTGGCTTCAGACATTCCGTGACCTCCGTTGAGCACATCGGCCCATTGCCGACGACTATCTTTGCTAGACTTGTACCCTAGATGTCCGACGAACGGGACGCAAACCCGAGTTGCGGTCTTAAAGAATGCGCCCCGCCCGTCGATACACCGAACATAACGATAAGCATAGTCAAATAGCCAACATAAGCCCGGAAAGGGCGCCCGTTCCTCCCAGGACAAGCCACCCATGCGCACAAATCTGCCCGTCACCCAACGGGAAAAAGCCTTCGACGCCCATCAGAAACTGATCTCCACCACGGATCTGAAAGGCAAAATCACCTATTGCAACGAGGCCTTCGTGGCGGTCAGCGGTTTCGACCATGCCGAGCTCATCGGCAGCCCGCACAACATGGTCCGCCACCCGGACACCCCTTCAGCAGTCTTTGCCCACATGTGGGCTGACCTCAGCGCCGGTCGCAGCTGGATGGGTATCGTCAAGAACCGCTGCAAGAATGGCGATCACTACTGGGTCAACGCCTTTGTCACGCCGATCTGGGAAGACGGTCGTGCTGTCGGCTACGAATCCGTGCGCGTCAAGACCACGGCCAACCAGGTACAACGGGCCGAAGCACTCTATCGCCGATTGAACGCCGGCAAGAGCGCCACCACGCTGGACTGGGGCGGCATGGTCGCGGATGTGCTGCCGGTGGCCGTGATTGCCGCGGCTGCCGCCGGCGCGGGCATGTTTTTCGAGGGTTGGGGCGTGATCGGCGCTGCTGCTCTGGCGGTACCGGCCGGGTTCGCCCTGCGCGCCTGGCACGACCAGCGGCTGCAACGCATTCTCAAGGTCGCCGACAACAGCATCACCGACCCATTGCTGGCTGTGATGTACACGCCGTACAAGGGCGCACTCGGCCAGCTGGAAATGGCCTTGCACAGCCAACAGGCACGACTGCAAACCTGCCTGACGCGGGTTCTGGACAATGCCACCCACCTCGGCAAACAGGCCCGCGAAGCGAGCGAGCTGGCGCAGAAGAACCACAACGGCATCAATCAGCAGCGCACCGAGACCGAAATGGTCGCCACCGCTGTCAACGAGATGGCCTCCGCCACCCAGGAAGTCTCCAGCAACGCCCAGCGCACGGCCGAGGCTACCCGTGAGGCCAACCGTCTGGCCAGCGTGGGCAAATCCGTAGCTGCCACCACCCGCGAGGCCATCGAGATCCTCTCCGAATCGGTCAGCTCCGCCGCCAGCGTCTCCTCGCAACTGGCCAGCGACACCCAGGAGATCGGCAAGGTCGTAGACGTGATCAAGGGCATCGCCGAACAGACCAACCTGCTCGCGCTCAACGCCGCCATCGAGGCTGCGCGGGCCGGCGAGCAGGGCCGCGGTTTTGCCGTGGTAGCCGACGAAGTGCGCGCCCTGGCCAGCCGCACCGCGATATCCACCGAACAGATCCACGGCCTGATCGAGAATCTGCAGACCGCCGCCAAACGCGCGGTAGACGCCATGCGCGCCGGCCACGAACAGGCCGGTCACGGCGTTGCTGAGGTGATCAAGGCTGACGACGCACTGGATGGCATCCGCGCCGCAATCGAGCGCATCAACGACATGACCGATCAGATCGCCAGTGCCGCCGAGGAACAAAGCGCTGTGGCGGAGGAGATCAACCGCAACGTTACCAATATCGCTACTCTGTCCGATACCAACTCCACCCAGGCCCAGCGCAGCGCGCATCTGAGTAACGAGCTGAGCCGCACCGCGGAGGGTCAGACCGCGCTGGTCGAGCGCTTCAGCAAGCGTTGATGGCGCTTCCATCCGCGCATGGCGGTGATAAACTCCCTGTTTTGCATTCAGAACAAGGGACACACCATGTGCGGAATCGTCGGCGCCATCGCTCAGCGCAATATCACCCCCATTCTGCTGGAGGGACTGCGCAGGCTGGAATACCGCGGCTACGATTCTGCCGGTATCGCGGTACTCACCGCCAAGGGTGATCTGCTGCGGGTACGCGCGGTGGGCAAGGTGGTGGAACTGGAGAACGCCCTCCAGGCCACCCCCGCCGCGGGCCAGCTGGGCATCGCCCACACCCGCTGGGCCACCCACGGCAAACCCGCCGAGCGCAATGCCCACCCCCACGTGTCGGGCGCACTGGCCGTGGTGCACAACGGCATCATCGAAAACCACGCACCCCTGCGCAAAAGGCTGGTGGCCCTCGGCTACGAGTTCACCTCTGAAACCGATACCGAGGTGGTCGCCCACCTGATCGCCCACTATTACAGCGAGGGCGGCGATCTGCTCGCCGCCTTCCGCACCGCTCTGAAAGAACTGCATGGCGCCTACGCACTGGCGCTGATTCACCAGGACCAGCCCGACACCCTTTACTGTGCCCGCATGGGCAGCCCACTGGTAGTCGGTGAAGGCAGCGACGAGCACTACATCGCCTCCGACCCCCTCGCCCTGCTACAGGTCACCGACCGCTTCCGCTACCTCGAGGAGGGCGATTACGCCCGTCTGAACAACAGCACCTGTGAAGTCTGGGACCGCAACGACCAGGCCGTCGATCGTCCAGCCAAACGCTACGAACATGCCGCCTTCAGCATGGAAAAGGGCGAATACCGCCACTTCATGCTGAAGGAGATCTACGAACAGCCCCAGGCCATCAGTGACACCCTGAGCGGCATCCTTGCCGATGATCACGTGCTCACCGCCATCCTCGGACCCGACGCCGAAACCCAGCTGCCGAATATCGAGAACGTGCATATCGTCGCCTGCGGTACCAGTTATCACGCCGGCCTGGTCGCCCGCTACTGGATCGAAGAGCAGGCCGGGATGCCGTGCAGCGTCGAAGTGGCCAGCGAATACCGCTACCGCACCGTCGTGGTGCCGAAGAACACCCTGCTGATCACCATCTCCCAGTCCGGCGAGACCGCCGATACCCTTGCTGCCCTGCGCTTTGCCAAGGACCAGGGCTACCTGGCCACGCTGGCCATCTGCAACGTGGCCGGCAGCTCGCTGGTGCGCGAAGCCGACTGGCGTCTGCTGACCCACGCCGGCCCGGAAATCGGCGTCGCCTCCACCAAGGCCTTCACCACGCAGCTGGTCGCCCTGCTGTGGTTTACCACTGCCCTGGCCCAGGTACGCGGCAAGGATGCAGCCCGCATCGCCAGCAACGTCGCCGCCCTGCGCAAACTCCCCCAGATCATCGAACAGGCCCTGACCCTCGACGGCCGTATCACCACCCTGGCCGAGCGCTTCGCCAACAAGCACCACGCCCTGTTCCTCGGCCGCGGCACCCATTACCCGATCGCCATGGAAGGCGCGCTCAAGCTGAAGGAAATTTCCTATATCCATGCCGAAGCCTACGCCGCCGGCGAGCTCAAGCACGGCCCATTGGCCCTGGTGGACGAGGATATGCCCGTAGTCAGCGTCGCGCCCAGTGACGCCCTGCTGGAAAAGCTCAAGTCCAACCTCGAGGAAGTCAGCGCCCGCGGCGGCCAGCTGATTACTTTCGCCTGTGAAACCGTCGACCAGAGCGAAGACAGCAATCACGAAATGATCAGCCTGCCCTGGGTGGACGACTGCATCTCCCCGATCCTATACACCATCCCGCTGCAATTGCTCAGCTACCACGTGGCGCTGGTCAAGGGCACCGACGTGGACAAGCCGCGCAACCTGGCCAAATCGGTGACGGTGGAATAAGGCTCCCTCGCCCCAATGGATCCCCGCCTTCGCGGGGATGACGGTAACGCAGAGCCCGTTAAGGCCGGAGATCCCCGTGGGAGCGGCGGCCCCGCCGCGAAGGGTCTGGCCCCACGCATCCTGCTTCGCGGTCAGGCGACCGCTCCTACCAAACCAATGCCGGCACACTCACCCGGTGAGAACGGCAATCCCCGTGGGAGCGGCGGCCCCGCCGCGAAGGGTCTGGGCCCCGTGCATCCTGCTTCGCGGTCAGGCGACCGCTCCTACCAAACCGGTGCAGGCACACTTACCCGGTGAGAACGGCAATCCCTGTGGGAGCGGCGGCCCCGCCGCGAAGGGTCTGGCTCCGTGCATCCTGCTTCGCGGTCAGGCGACCGCTCCTACCATGCAGGGGCCGGCACACTCACCCCGTGGGAGCGGCGGCCCCGCCGCGAAGGGTCTAGCCCCGCGCATCCTGCTTCGCGGTCAGGCGACCGCTCCTACCAAACCGGTGCTGGCACACTTACCGGGTGGGCGCCGCGGCCCCTTTGGGGACTGCGACTCCTGTGGGAGCGGCGGCCCCGCCGCGAAGGGTCTGGCTCCGTGCATCCTGCTTCGCGGTCAGGCGACCACTCCTACCACGCAGGTGCCAGACCGCAGCCGAGCCACCCTGAATGCCGCCCGCGAATCGTGCTCCTTCGTTTAACCACGCCTTAACAGCCAGCCCGTCACAGTGCGCCCGTCAAAGGCCATATCGGCCCGGTTTTACAAGGTCCACTCACCATGAACGTCACGCTTACATCCGGCGGCCAGGCCGTCCCCAGCGCAGCCAGCACCCTTCCCGCCATTCACCCTGTCAGCACCCTCTGGTCCCCGGCCATCACCCTGGAATCCAATTACCAGGTGCAACGCACCTTTGACCCGCGCCCTGCTCCATCCGTCCGGAGCAGCCGACGACCCACGGTACTGAAACGCGCAGCCGGCAGAGGTCGACGCCTCTTGCGCTACTCGGTGGCCGCCGTGCTGTTACTGAGTACCGGATTCTCCGCGCCGGCCAGCAGTCGGGACGCTGTCAGCGAAGACTATTCGAAACGCCTTATGTATCCGAAATAGAAGATTGATTCACAACGCTCCACGGAATGAGGCGCAGACCCGCCTTTTCAAACCACAATGGATCCCCGCGTTCGCGAGGATGACGGTATGGAGGGCGCACGGAGTAACGGTACCTGCACTGCGCGCCCTATTCCCCCGTCATTCCCGCGAAGGCGGGAATCCAATCAATATCTCAGAAAGTCCCCCATTCCTACCCCCCACCCCGTCATTGCGCGAACACGGGAACCCATTTTGACCTTCGCCGCACTATCACACCCACACAAACCCATCGGAATTTATCCGCCCCCATACAGTCCCACACAATGAGCACGTCCCCGGCAGCGCTCTTTTGCCTGGGGTGACGCCATGGCGAATGACATCAACGACGCTCATCCGCACCAGCTGCGCGTAAGCCTGCAACACCCACCGGTCCGCACAAGCCGGGCCGTTATCGATCTATCAACAAACCGGTCTTACAGATGCTCTTTCGCGACACAGGGACAATCATCGCGCTCTCAGGTCTGGCCAGCACCGCTCAGGCCCAGGAAAAGCTGCAATCGGCGCTCGCGCCAGCCAGCGATCAGGCTTCAGGCATCGCCGTTCTGTGGTGGGCGATGCTGATTGGCGCGATCATCATTTTTGCGGCGGTCATGGTAGTGCTGGGCACCGGGTTGTGGCGTGCACGGCGCAAGGAGACTCGGCTATCCGGCATCGCCAGCCGCAACTTGGTGCTCACCGCGGGCGTGGCCATTCCCCTGCTGGTGCTTATCTTTCTGGTCGGCGGCAGCCTGTTTCTAGGCAAGGATCTGTCCGCGAAGGCGCCGGATAACGCGCAAACCATCGAGGTGATCGGTTGGCGCTGGTGGTGGGAGATCCGCTATCTGGATGAAAATGACCAGCTGATCGCCACCACAGCCAACGAGATGCACGTGCCGGTTGATCGTCCGGTACGCCTGGTCCTCAAATCCGGCGACGTGATCCACAGCTTCTGGGTACCCAATCTGCACGGCAAGACCGACCTGATGCCGGGCAAGGTCAATAGCAGTTGGTTCACGGCCAAGCGCGAGGGCGTTTTCTACGGCCAGTGTGCCGAATTCTGCGGCACCCAGCATGCGCTGATGGGCTTTCGGGTGATGGCCCAGCCCGAGCCCGCGTTTGCCGCCTGGCTGGCTCGACAAGCGGAAAATGCGAGGGCTCCCACCACCGAAGAGCAGGCTTTGGGTCGCGAGGTGTTCGTTGATGTTGGCTGCGCCGCCTGCCACGACATCCGCGGCGTGACCCCGCGGGCCATGACCACCGGCCGGGATCCCAAGGCGCCGCCGCTGATCCACGACCTGCGCGCCATGGGCAAGGCCGAGCTGGCTCGTCAGGACAGCCCCATTCCCGCACCGGACCTGACCCATTTCGGCTCGCGCACTACCCTCGCCGCCGGTGCCCGGCCCGCCACCAAGGGCCACATCGGCGGCTGGCTGACCGACCCACAGGGCATCAAACCCGGCGCGCTGATGCCCCCGACCATGCTCGAACCGCAGGAACTCCACGCGCTGGTGGCCTATCTACAGAGCCTGGAATAAGGATTGACCGTGAAAAAGACCCGCATCCGATCAGACGGACCGATCTCGGCCAGGCCGGACACCGAAGAGGCAACGGCCACACTCGACCGTACCTGGCTGTCGCCGCCCGGGTTCATCGGCTGGTTCACCCACGTCAATCACCGCCAGATCGGTTACCGCTTCATTGTCACCTCGCTGATCTTCTTCGCCCTGGCCGGCGTGCTCGCGCTGATCATGCGCCTGCAACTGATGTCCCCGGAGAACAGCCTGCTTGGGCCGGAACTGTTCAACCAGTTCTTCACCATGCACGGCACCACCATGATGTTCCTGTTTGCCGTGCCCATCATGGAGGGCATGGGGATCTACCTGGTGCCGCTGATGATCGGCACGCGGGACATGGCCTTCCCACGGCTCAATGCCTTTGGCTATTACGTCTATCTCACCGCCGGGGTGGTGCTCTTCGCTTCACTGTTTATCGGCATGGCCCCGGCCTCGGGCTGGTTTGCCTACGTGCCACTTTCCGGCAAGGCGTTCTCCCCGGAAGTCGGCATGGATGTCTGGACGACCCTGATCACCTTCATCGAGATCTCCGCACTGACCGCCGCCGTGGAGCTGGTGGCGACCATCTTCAAACAGCGCGCGCCGGGCATGTCGCTGGACCGGATGCCGCTGTTCGTCTGGGCGATCCTGGTGATGTCCTTCATGATCATTTTCGCCATGCCGCCAGTCATGACGGCCAGTGTGCTGCTGATGCTCGACCGCACGCTGGACATGCAGTTTTTCGTCGTCGCCGGCGGGGGCGAGCCGCTGCTTTGGCAGCACCTGTTCTGGTTCTTCGGCCACCCCGAGGTCTACATCATTCTGGTACCGGCCCTGGGCATGATCTCGATGATCATCACCACCTTCACCCGTAGGCCGATCTTCGGCTACACCGCCATGGTGCTCTCGCTGGTAGCGATCGGTTTCGTCTCCTTCGGCCTCTGGGTACACCATATGTTCACCACCGGCCTGCCGCACCTGGGGCTCAGCTTCTTCACTGCCGCCAGCGCCATGATCACCATTCCCAGTGGCGTGCAGATCTTCTGCTGGATCGCCACGCTGTGGGGCGCGCGGATCCGCTTTGCCACGCCCATGCTGTTCATTCTCGGCTTCTTCGCCATCTTCGTGATCGGCGGCCTGACCGGCGTCATGGTCGCCTCCATTCCCTTCGACATGCAGGTGCATGACACCTACTTCGTGGTCGCGCACTTTCATTACGTGCTGATTGGTGGCGCGGTTCTGCCCCTGTTCGGCGCCATCTACTACTGGTACCCCAAGGTCACCGGTCAGATGATGTCCGAGCGGTTGGGGCGCTGGAGTTTCGGGCTGATCTTCGCCGGGCTCAACCTGACCTTCTTCCCGATGCACCAGCTGGGCCTCGAGGGCATGCCCCGGCGCGTCTATACCTATCTGGAGGTCATGGGCTGGGGCTCGCTCAATCTGTTCATCACCGGTGGCGCTTTCATCCTCGCGGCCGGCTTTGCCCTGAGTTTCTGGAACATGTTCATCAGCCGCACACGGGGCATCACCGCCGGGCCGAATCCCTGGCAGGCCGATTCGCTGGAATGGGCCACCGCCTCGCCACCGGCTAATTACAACTTCCGCCACATACCGGTGGTGCGCAGCCGCACACCGATCTGGGATGACGAAGAGGCCGACGAGCGCCAGCTGGTGACCGGGCTGAGCAACGAACGCCGCGAAATCCTGCTGACCACCGTGCTCGATGCCGAACCCCAGGGTGTGCTGATTCTGCCCTCGCCCACGATCTGGCCATTTCTGCTGGCCATCGCCGTGGCCCTGGGCTTCATTGGCATCATCTTCAGCCCCTGGTGGTTCGTGGTTGGCTTCTTCCTGTCGTTCTTCATGATTGTCGGCTGGCTCTGGCCGCGCCGCCCCTGGCAGGAGGAATAGGCATGCAACAGCGCTTTGTCATCGATGTCAGCGGGTACTCACGCTTCAACCCCAGCCGCCGGGCGCCGATCTGGTGGGGCGTACTGGGGTTGATCCTGATCGAGGCCAGCGTAGTGACTGGCTTCATCACCACCTACTTTTATCTGCGGCTGATGGCGCCGGAGTGGCCACCGGCGGGCGTCGAGCCCCCGCCTCTGCTGCTGCCCAGCCTGACCGTCGTGTTACTGCTGATCAGTTGCGCCACCATGCGCTGGGGCGGCATTGCCATCAACCGGGAGAAGTACACCCAGTTTGTCGTCGCCATGTTCAGTTCGGTCGCTCTGGCCCTGGGCGTTCTGGTGCTGCGTTGGGTCCAGTTTCACGACCTGGACTTCCGCTGGGATGAACATGCCTATGGTTCCGTGGTCTGGACCATCATGGGCTTTCATTTCATCCATGTGGTTTCAGCAGCGCTCGGCACGGCGGTGGTGGGCATCCTGGGGATGATGCGCTTCTTCAATCCGCGCCAGCAGATCGCAGTGATTGTCGACACCCTGTACTGGAACTTCGTCGGGCTGGTCTGGATCCCACTGTACGTCGTGATGTACTGGGTACCGAGGTGGCTATGAGTCGCGCCGAATTCAACGATGGCCGAGGTGTATTCCGGCTCTGGGGCGGTTGGTTACTGGCGATACTGGGCTGGGCTTTGCACCTGGGGCTGAGTTACGGGCTGGTGGGCTGGTACTGCGAGCGTGGCCAGGGCACCGCGCCGCATACGGTCAGGTTCATGCTGCACGGCATCACCATTGTCGCTGCGCTGATGGCCGCCACCGGTCTGGTGCTGGCCTGGCGCAACCTGCAGAGCGTTCGCAGGAGCCCTGACGCCCACGATCGTAGCCGCTTCATGGCCATCGCGGGCGTGCTGTCGAGCACCCTGTTCCTGTGCATCATCTTGGCCCAGGGTGTCCCCATCATGATCCTGGAGCTGTGCCAATGACGCGTTCTACTCTGTTGTGGCTGCTGCTGATTCCGGCACTGCCGGCCCAGGCACACCTGGTCGGTCCGGCCCATCAGGAGTTCAGCTGGTGGCTGGTTGATCCGGTCGCGGTGGTCTTGCTGGTACTGGTCGCCATTGCCTACCAGCGCGGCATCCGCCACCAGCGCCGCCGTCATCAGGCGACCCCGGGCGCCTTTCGCAAGCGGCAGATCATGTTCTGGGGCGGCTGGGCGACGCTGGCTATCGCGCTGGCCTCGCCACTCGACCCCCTCGGCGAGGAGCTGTTTGCCGCGCACATGGTGCAGCACGAACTGATGATGCTGATTGCCGCGCCGCTGTTGATTCTGGCCCGCCCCGGTGCGCCGCTGCTGCGCGGTTTGCCGCGCTGGGGCGCGCGAGGTGTTGGCGCGCTGCTACGTGGGCGCGGGCTGCACCGCTTCTGGGACTGGCTGGCCTCACCGCTGATTGCCTGGCTGGTGCATCTGGTGGTGCTATGGGGCTGGCACGTGCCGGTACTCTTTACCGCAGGCCTGCAGAACACCTGGATACATGCCCTGCAGCATCTGAGTTTTCTCTGGGTCGCCCTGCTGTTCTGGTGGGCACTGGTACGCTCGAGCAAACGCGGCTCGGCGGTCGGCGTGATCTATCTGTTCACCACGGCAATTCATGCCAGCGTGCTGGGCGCACTGCTCACCTTCGCCCCCAGTGTCTGGTATCACCCCTATCTCGCCACCGCACCCCAGTGGGGGCTCAGCGCCATGGAGGACCAGCAACTGGGCGGGCTGATCATGTGGATGCCGTCCGGGCTGGTGTTCATTGCCGCCGCGCTGGTGGAGGTCGCCGGCTACATGCGCAATAGCGAACGCCGCGCGCAGCAACGGGAGCGGGTCAAGGAGGCGCAGTCGCATGCCTCGTCCTGAGCTTCACCGCATCCTGCTGGGCATCGCCGCCAGCCTGTTGCTCGCAGGCTGCCAGGACTACTGGGCCGGCACCAGCGAACCACCACCGGGCGACCCGGACAAGGGTGCCGAATTGATCAGCAGCCAGGGCTGCGGCAGTTGTCATATCGTACCGGGCATCATCGGCGCAGACGGCCTGGCCGGTCCCTCACTGGAGAATATCGCGCTGCGCGGCTATCTGGCCGGGGTGCTGCCCAACACCCACGACAATATGGTGCAGTGGCTCTTGGATCCGCCAGCAGTGGACCCGCGAACCGCCATGCCCGACCTAGGCCTGACGCAGGCCCAAGCCACTGATATTGCAGCCTATCTGGATACATTGAAATGAAGTTTCTCGGCACCGGTCGGCTCAGAACGGTCATTCTCACCCTGCTCGCCCTGGGCATTGTCGGTGTGCTCGGCGCGGTCTTCTTCGTCTACTCGGGCATCTACAATGTTTCCGCCCTGGGCCAGCATACCCAGCCGATGTATGCCCTGATCGACGACTCGTTGCGCGCCTCCATCCGCCTGCGCGCCAGCGCCCTGGAACCGCCCCCCGACACAGAGACCGACTGGCGCAACGACGGCCTGCTCCTGTACCAGGCGCACTGCGTGCAGTGCCACGGCGCACCGGGCGTGGCACCGGATCACTTCGCCCTGGGCATGACCCCCAAGCCCACCGCCACCATGGAAATGGCCCGTTCGCGCAGCAAGCAGGAACTGTTCTGGGTGATCAAGCACGGCATCAAGATGAGCGGCATGCCGGCCTGGGAGTATCGCCTGACCGACCAGCAGATGTGGAACCTGGTCGCCTTCATCCGCGAATCACGTCACCTCAGCGTCGCCGACTACCAGCGCCTGGCCGAGCAGGCACAACCCCATGAGCCCGCCCCACCGCAATCCTTCGACCGCGCTGGCGCCGGCAACAGCGCCGTCGCCAAGGGCCACGCCGCCACCCACCAGTACGGCTGCGTCACCTGCCACGTCATCCCCGGCGTCACCGGCGCCACCTCCCACGTCGGCCCCTCTCTGGAAGGCATGGCTGACCGCGCCTTCATCGCCGGCATACTGCCCAACACACCGGAAAACATGATCCACTGGCTACAGCACCCGCAGAAAATAGACCCACTGACCGCCATGCCGCCCCTGGGCGTCACGCGGGAAGACGCGGAAAACATGACGGCCTTTCTGGCCACGCTGAAAGCGGACAGGGAGGTATTGCCTTGAGGAACGGTAAGCATGGTCATTCGCGCACATTGATCACACCGGCCTTCGCGCAAACCTCTAGGCCCGTCATTACCACGAACCTCTAGGCCCGTTATTACCACCAACCTCTAGCCCCGTCATTCCCGCGAAGGCGGGAATCCAAGCGGTGTAGCAACCTTTCCTGACGACCCCGCAGAGAAAAGAGCCAACCGCACACCCGAATGGATCCCCGCCTTCGCGAGGATGACGTCTGTGGGGAGCAACCCTTCCCGGCGGGGCCGCCGGTCCTACCAAACCACAACCAAACCACCCCGCTCGGTGGGAGCGGTCGCCTGGCCGCGAAGCAGGATGCACGGCCCACGACCCCTTCCCGGCGGGGCCGCCGGTCCTACCGAACCACAACCAAACCACCCCGCCCGGTGGGAGCGGTCGCCTGACCGCGAAGCAGGATGCACGGGCCACGACCCCCTTCCCGGCGGGGCCGCCGGTCCTACCGAACTACAACCAAACCACCCCACCCGGTGGGAGCGGTCGACTGACCGCGAAGCGCGATGCTCGGGCCACAACCCCTTCCCGGCGGGGCCGCCGGTCCTACCAAACCACAACCAAACCACCTCACCCGGTGGGAGCGGTCGCCTGACCGCGAAGCAGGATGCACGGTCCATCGGTCAATCAATCAAACCGGCCCCTTCTTGCGGATTCCACTCTTCCAGTTCACCGCAGGCAACCGGCAGGGTCAGGTGGGCGGGGACGCCGTCCAGGGAGCCGGTGGAATCGGGCAGGTCGGTGTCCTGGGGTACGCCGTGGATGTAGACCACCAGATCACTCAGATCCAGCTCGCTCAACCCGTACTCCTTCTTCACTGCCTGTTGCAGCGCTTTCCAGCTGACCTTCTGGCTGTAGGTGTAACCGCCCACCTTGTCGGTCTCGGGATAGGAATCAGACTGGATCTTCAGCGAGGCCGGGTCGTCGTGCAGGGGAATCAGGGTGATGCCGGAGTATTTCCGGCTGTCGATCAGATCGACCGGCTCGCCATTGAGCGCCTCCCGGCTTAACGGCGGGCAGCTCGCGCCCATGCCGTCGCGTGAGCCATGCAGGTGTTGCATATGCATCATCTGCGGGGTCAGGTTCTCGACGGTCATGGCGATATGCAGTTGATCACCGTCGAGTACCATCTCGAACCGGCCGCCCCCGGCGACGTACTCGGGGTTCACGGCACGCAGAGCGGCGCGATACTCCCGGACCTGGTCGTTCTGGTTGGCCGCATGCGTGTCGGCCTGCACGGTGGCAACGCTGAAAAGAACGCTGGAAGCGATGATCAGTGGACGGCAAAAAGTCATGGCGTGTCTCCCGTTGGAATGACAAAGCTTGCACCCGAAAAGGCGCATTACCTGCTTTGACACGGGATGGGCCGGGAAATATCCCCCGACCGCACTGCCAGATGGGCGCTAGTTGCTGCTGTAGCCGTCGGGGTTGCTGGATTGCCAGTGCCAGGCGTCTGCGCACATGGCTTCCAGACCCAGCCCGGCATGCCAGTCCAGCTCACTCGCCGCCAGGGCCGGATCGGCGTAACAGCTGGCCACGTCACCCGGGCGACGGGCCACGATCTTGTAGGGCAGCTCTCGACCACAGGCCTTCTCGAACGCCCGGACCATGTCCAGTACCGAGTAGCCAATACCGGTTCCCAGGTTGAACGCCTTGATGCCCGGCTTGTTCTCCAGCCAGCGCAGGGCCTGCAGGTGACCCTGGGCCAGATCCTGGACGTGGATATAGTCGCGCACGCCGGTACCATCGTGGGTCGGATAATCACCGCCGAACACGCTCAGATGATCACGCCGACCCACCGCCACCTGGGCGATGTAGGGCATCAGATTATTCGGGATATCGGAGGGATCTTCGCCGATCCTGCCACTGGGATGCGCGCCTACCGGGTTGAAATAGCGCAGCAGCGCGATATTCCACTGCGGATCGGATACGTGAAGATCGCCGAGCATCTCCTCAATCATCAGCTTGGAACGGCCATAGGGGTTGGTCGCGCTGGTGGGAAAATCCTCGCGGATCGGCAGGCTGGCCGGATCGCCATACACCGTGGCCGAGGAGCTGAAGACGATATTCTTCACGCCCGCGCGCTGCATCGCCTCGCACAGCACGACGGTACCGCTGACGTTATTCTGGTAATAGCGCAAGGGCTGCGCCACCGACTCCCCTACCGCCTTGAGGCCGGCAAAGTGGATCACCGCATCAATGGCCTGCCCGGCAAAGACCTCGTCCAGCAACTCGGCATCGTTGATGTCGCCCTCAAGGTAGGGCACCGTCAGCCCGGTGATCTCCTCGACCCGACGCAGGGCCTCGGGGGAGCTGTTGCTGAAGTTATCCAGCACCACGACCTCGTACCCCGCCTCGAGCAGCTTGATGCAGGTATGGGTGCCGATGTAGCCGGCGCCGCCGGTGACGAGGATGGTCTGTTGCTGTCCTGGCATGGTTGGCCTTCCTGAATTCATGTGCACGAGAGTATAACGAGCCCGCCGCCCCCTGTGCACCCAATGCTCAAACCCGCGGCCTCAAGAGCAGAATGGATCCCCGCCTTCGCGGGGATGACGAGGCCCTCCCGGAGGCGCCCGGTGGGAGCGGTCGCCTGACCGCGAAGCAGGATGCACGGAACCAACCCCTTCGCGACGGGCCGGTGCTCCCACCAGAACCCTTCCCGGCGGGGCCGCCGGTCCTACCAAACCGTCGACCGAGCGCACGCGAACCCCGGTGGGAGCGGTCGCCTGGCCGCGAAGCAGAATGCACGGAGCCCAACCCCTTCCCGGCGGGGCCGCCGGTCCTACCAAACCGTCGACCGAGCGCACACAAACCCCGGTGGGAGCGGTCGCCTGACCGCGAAGCAGAATGCACGGAGCCCAAACCCTTCGCGACGGGCCGGCGCTCCCACCAAAACCCTTCCCGGCGGGGCCGCCGGTCCTACCAGACTCGTGACCGAGCGCACACAAACCCCGGTGGGAGCGGTCGCCTGGCCGCGAAGCAGGATGCACGGAGCCAACCCCTTCGCGACGGGCCGGCGCTCCCACCCAACCCCTTCCCGGCGGGGCCGCCGGTCCTACCATTGGGGTTGGCCTAATGCCCGCCCTCCTCCCGCATCATGTTGAGAATCTCCCGTTCCATCGCTGCATACTCAGGATGGCTGCGCAGATCTTCCCTTGTATTCACCGTCTCGCTGGCCTTGAACGGCGGGTGCAGGATCGTCTTGACCCGCCCCGGATGCCGCGAGAGAAACACGATCTGATCGCCCAGCAGCAGGGCTTCCTCCACATCGTGGGTCACCATCACCACCGTCATGCGCTCCTTGCGGATCACATCCAGCAGCAGCTCCTGCATCTGCCAGCGCGTTTCCGCATCCAGTGCGCCGAAGGGTTCGTCCATCAGCAGCACCTTGGGCGTGTTGGCCAACGCCCGTGCCAGGGCAACCCGCTGACGCATGCCGCCGGACAGCTGGTGCGGGTACACATCGGCAAAGGCGCTCAGGCCCACCCGCTCCAGAAAGTAATCCACCGTGCCTTCCTGCATGGCCAGCACATCACCGTTGACCCGCAGCCCGTAGGCCACGTTGTCACGTACCTTGAGCCAGGGGAACGAGGTATAGCCCTGAAAGACCATGCCGCGATCCCGGTGCGGCCCGCGTACCAGCTCACCATCCAGGCTGACCTGCCCGCTGGACGGGCGCTCCAGACCGGCCATCATACGCAGTACCGTGGACTTGCCGCAGCCCGACGGCCCCAGCAGCACGCAGACCTCGCGCACCGGCACATCAAAGCTCACCCCTTCCACAGCCACCACCTGGCGGCCATGGTCGGAGAACACCTTGCCCAGTTCGCGTACCTGCAAGCCCGGGTGACCTGCCTCCAGCTGCGCGGCAACGGCGCTCATTCAGCCTCCAGTGCCGCCTTCAGCGGGCCCAGTACAACGCCTTCGGTCCAGTCGTGCTTTTCATCAGCCAGGCCGAACTTCTGCCACCAGGCGTTGGTGGTATCCCAGTGCTCGACGATCTGGCCATTGGTCATGCCCAGGGGCAGATCACCCTCGGCCACGCCCATGAAACGCGCCGCCTGCTGCAGGTCGAAGACCATGATGCCACCCTTGTAGATCTCGCCGTCAGAGCCGATCACCATTTCCACATCGCTGATATCAAACTGGATACCCTCGGCAATGATGCGGTTGCCTTCCTCGGGGTTGGCCTTCCAGAAGTCGACCGCCTTGAAATAGGCCTCCATCGCCAGGTTCGCAGCCTCGGGACGCTCCTCCAGAAATGCCGAGCTCATGTACATGCCATCGCCCAGCAATGCGGTGCTGATCCAGTCGCCCTGGCTGGAGTCGGCCACCACGCGGGCGCCGGGCATGTTCGCCAGCAGCTGGCTGCCAAAGGGTTCCCACAGCTCAACGGCGCTGACGCTGCCACCGAGCATGGCGCCCACCGCTTCATCCATGATCACGTTGACGAACTCCACCTGGTCGATGGCCACGCCGTTCTGCTCCAGCCAAATGCCCATGAAGATCTGTGTCAGGCCGCCTTCCATCACCGCGATCTTCTTGCCGATCAGATCCTTCGCGCTCTCGATACCCGGCGCGAGGATGATCTTGTCGGTGCCATAGGAGGGGTTGGTGTAGGTCACCAGCTTGACCGGCACGTCCTTGTCCACCGCGATCGGGCCGTATTCGACCGTGCTCGAGGTGATGTCCAGCTGCCCGGCGCTCATCAGCGCAAAGCTTTCGTAGGGGTCCTCGATGATGCTGATATTCAGCTCCAGTTCCGGTACCAGATTCTTCTCCTTGGCGATAAACCAGAAGCCGTAACCCGGCCAGGAGAACAGCGAGACGTTCACCTGCTCCTTGGCCTGCACCACCCCCGCCGCACACATCAGCGCCGCGCCCAGTACACAGCCCTTGGCTGCCCTGCTCCAGTCACTCAATTGCATGGTCTCTCTCCTAGATGAAAAAATCGTAACCCTTCCCGGCGGGGCCGCCGGTCCTACCAAAACCAAAACCAAACCCCAACCCATACACCAATCCCGGTGGGAGCGGTCGCCTGACCGCGAAGCAGAATGCACCGAGCCAGCCCCATTCCCGGCGAGGCCGCCGGTCCTACCAAAACCAAACCCCCAAGACCCCAACCCCAAACACCAATCCCGGTGGGAGCGGTCGCCTGGCCGCGAAGCAGAATGCACCGAGCCAGCCCCATTCCCGGCGGGGCCGCCGGTCCTACCAAAACCAAAACCAAATCCCCAAGACCCCGACCCCATACACCAATCCCGGTGGGAGCGGTCGCCTGGCCGCGAAGCAGAATGCACCGAGCCAGCCCCATTCCCGGCGGGGCCGCCGGTCCTACCAAACCCTGGCGAAGGTTTTTACCTGCGCCGCAAATACGGAAACATCAACCAGTGCAACCCGCGAAAGGCCAGATCGCAAAGGAGCCCCAACACCCCGATCACCACAATCCCAGCCATGATGTCGTCCACATGCACAAAGCACCGGGCGCGCATCATCATTGCGCCGATCCCATCGGTGGCCGCGACGATCTCGGCGATAACCAGGTAGGTCCAGCTCACCGCCAGCATCTGCCGGCAGGTATCGACAATCCCGGGCATCGCCGCAGGCATCACTACGGTCCAGAGAATCACCCGGCGCGGTGCGCCCAGGGTTTTGGAGGTCTCGATAAAATCGGTCGGCACCTGGCGCACCACATCGCTGATCAGCGTGATCAGAAACCACACCACACCCAGAATCAGCAGCGTTACCTTCTGCATGTCACCGGTACCCAGCCACATCAGCAGCAGCGGAATAAACGCCGGCGCCGGCAGATAGCGAAACGCCGATACCAGCGGGTTGAAGAACGCCGCCACCACCGGAAACGCCCCCATCAACACGCCAAGCGGTAGCGCGATGGCCACCGCCACCGCAAAGCTGATGCCGATGCGCCGCAGACTGCTCCACACATCGGTAATAAATCCTTTCTCGAAAAACAGCTCCCTCAGTGCTTCCAGCACCTGCAACGGGCCGGGAAACAATGGGCTGGCCTGACCGTCCGCCGTTGCCGCCACATGCCACAGCAATACAAAGCTCAGCCACGCCAATATCCCCAGTACCACTTTCAGGCCGGGTGCCACCGGCTGCTTGAAATCGAAATGTTCACCCACCGCAGCCAGAAGCTCCCGCATCAAATCCCCCTCAGAATGCCGTCAGAAACGACAGGGCGTTCACGCCCACCGCCTGGCCATCACGCACGCTCTCACGCACATCCACACTGCCGTATTCCTCCGCCAGTACCCGCGCCACGCGGTGCTGGTGAAAACTCTTCAGCTGCCCCCACACCCCCAGCTGCTGCGGGCACTGCCCTTTGTAAATCTCCTGGTGAAACGCCGGCAGCCGGTACCAGGCCATGTTCGGCTTGGTGTGGTGGGCGTTGTGGTAAGAAAAGTTCAGCGCCAGCAGATTCACCCACGGCCAGCGTTCGGAGAGCAGGTTGCTGTAGGTGTTGGTCTCCTCGTACTCGCGGTTGCCCTTGTAGGGCGGCTTCTGGTCCGGCGTATCCAGCGTGTAGAAGATCTCGTAGTTGTGCTGGAAGCTGTCCATGAAGCGCAGAAAAGTCAGAAACAGGCAGTACGCCAGGGCATAGCCCACCGCCGCCCAGGGCGCAAACCAGAGCACCAGGGCAAACAGGGTGAAGCGCACCAGCGTCACGCGGATCACCCGCCCACGCTGGGCACGCTTGCTCTCATAGATGAACGGCGCGGCGATCAGCATGGCATGCATCAGCAACTCCACCGCCGGGATGTAGCACCATTCCAGCGCACGCACCACCTTGTGCAGCCGTGGCCGCGCCAGCAGCCAGGCGCGATAATCGAAGGCCACCGGTTCGCAGTTGTCGACGTGATGGCGCATGTGCTTGTAGCGCATGTCTTCGTAGGTGCCGTAGTGCGATCCGGTGATCACGTTCATCCAGCGGCCGAGCCAGGTGTTGTGCTCAACCTTGCGCAGCAGCGCGTTGTGGCCGCAGTCGTGCAGCAGATAGGCCGCGATCACCATGCCGTGGGCCACTGCCAGGATGCCCAGCGGCACACTCCACCAGGCCTGCAACAACAGCAGCGCCCAGCCACCGATGTAGGTCAGCAGTACATAACCAATAGCCAGCGTATTGGGCACCATGCCCTCGTCCCGCCAGATACTCTTGTAAACCTGCATTGCCAATGCCTCCTGTTGAAAACTGCATAAACCCGCTGTTCATAAACCCCAATGGATCCCCGCCTTCGCGAGGATGACGGGGGCCGGGGACAGGCACCCTGCCCGGTAGGAGCGGCGGCCCCATGAACAACCTGGGCGGGCACCAAACCGGTAGGAGCGGCGGCCCCGCCGCGAAGGGGCTGGCCCCTGCATCCTGCTTCGCGGTCAGGCGACCGCTCCTACCTGGAGCGTGCGGCCCCATGAAAAACCTGGGCTGGCACCAAACCGGTAGGAGCGGCGGCCCCGCCGCGAATGAGCTCGTGCCTCACCGCGAGAATGGCCACACAACCTCGTCATTCCCGCGAAGGCGGGAATCCATTTTGACTTTTCACGCTGCGCGCACCGCAACCCACTAATGCATAAACCCGCCGTTCATAACCCCTCAATGGATCCCCGCCTTCGCGAGGATGACGGCGTGGGAATCCAAAAACCGATCTCGCTGCCGCAACGCCACCCAGCGATTCATCTCCCACAGATCCGCGATTGGCATGCCGGTAAACGGCAGCTTGTGCAGATACCCGTCCGGGCCGAATTCGGGGGTCATGGTGGTGGTTTGGTAGCCCTGGCGAGCCTGGGCATCCCAGATCGCATCCCAACAGCGCTCGTGTGACGCCAGCGCCTCGGCGTACTCTGGCGCCCGCGGATGCGGCACCTGCGGGCCCTGGTCATACCCGACCCGGCTGTGAATGTGGTGCGCCTGCTCGGCCACCTCGATAATGGTGTCCATCTCGCTGTCCATCAGCCGCTCGCACACCACCACCCAGTGGCTGAAGTCACAGGTAATGCGCAGCTCCGGCAGCGCGCGCAGCACGTCGCGGGTCACCCAGGGATTGAAGAAGGAACGACCGCGATGGGTCTCGAAGCTGCACAGCACGCCGTGTTTTTCAGCCAAGGCATGGGCGCGGCGGAAGAAATCTATCTGCACGTCCAGCGGCCAGGCATCGCAGCCGCCCATCACATTGCAGAAGCGTGGCTTGAGCAGCAGACTGCGCTCGATCTTGGATTCAAGCGATACCAGATGCTCATCCGGCGTTGCGTTGCGGTCCGGCACATAGCTACCGGTGGTGCAGATTTCGGCTACGTAATCCAGATTGTGAGCAGCGAGCACACTGGCAAAGGCGTCCAGCGCGGCATCGTCCTGTGGTGCTGGCGCCTCGATCCCGGCAAACCCGGCATCCACCGCCAGCAGAGCGGCTTCCTCCACGGTCCCCTCGTGCCCCACAGGGTCTTGAACAGGTCCAACTGCATGGTGCTTCCCCTGGCAAATTCGTATACCAGGAATAAAGCAATCGCCATGCCAGATAAGTGCAACTTTGCATAGGCTGCTGTTTTACATGCCAATCAGCATGTATATGCAAATATGACTATCACAACAGCCGGCCGATCGTGCACCAGCTCGGAGCAAGCCGCACCAGAACGTACCCGATGATTGCACCCCGCAGTACAATCAAGCCTAATAAAGGCAAACAGGACAGCAGGCTTCAGGATGACCAAGCGCTACACCCTACCCCACCGCACCAGGGCCGCCGAGGCAATTTTCGCCATCGACAACTTCTGGGCGCAGACCTTTGCCGACACCGGCCTGAGTGATCTGAACTACTGCGATCTGTTCACCCAGATGTGGCTCAAACGCAATGGGCCGCCGCCGGCCAAAACGGATCTGTACGCGCTGATGCCCAACATCAGCCGGCGCACGGCGGTCAAATATGTGCAGAACGCCATAGACCGCGGCATGCTCGCCGAACAGGAATGCACCACCGACCGCCGCCTGCGCCTGGTCACCCTCACCCCCGCTGCCGCCAGCAAGGTAGAACGTTTTCTGGATCACACTTGCAGTAGTTTCAGTGAGGTGGGGAAATAAGAGGCGGGTCCATGGCGACGGGGCCGTCGCTTGCACCACCCCCTTCCCGGCGAGGCCGCCGGTCCTACCAAAGCACGTACCATCCTGGTGGGAGCGGCCGCCTGGCCGCGAAGCAGAATGCACAGAGCCGAACCCTTCCCGGCGGGGCCGCCGGTCCCACCAAAACCAAAAAGCGGCGCATTATCCCGGTGGGAGCGGCCGCCCGGCCGCGAAGCAGAATGCACAGAGCCAAACCCTTCGCGACGGGCCGGCGCTCCCACCAAAACCCCTTCGCGGCGGGGCCGCCGGTCCTACCAAACCCGGTTAGATCCCCCCAATCGCCTCAACCAGCTTCGCCGTCTCGCGCTCCATCAATCCCTGATCCCCACGGCTCTCCACATTCAACCGAATAACCGGCTCGGTGTTCGAGGCCCGCAGGTTGAACCGCCAGTCAGCAAAACAGATGCTCACACCATCGGTGTGATCCACATCCAGCGCATCGGGTGCATAACGCGCTTCAATCGCCTTGAGCACAGTCGGCGCATCGCTAACCGTCAGATTGATCTCGCCCGAAGACGGGAAGCGCGCAATACGCTCATCCACCAGCTCGGACATCGGCTTGCCCTTCACGCACAGCAGCTCCGCCACCAGCAGCCAGGGGATCATGCCGCTGTCGCAGTAGGCGAAATTGCGGAAGTAATGGTGCGCGCTCATCTCACCGCCGTAGGCCGCATCTTCCTCGCGCATACGCTGCTTGATGAATGCATGCCCGGCCTTGGTCTGCACCGCCACGCCGCCGTTCTCTTCAACCTGCTCCACGGTATTCCAGACCAGACGCGGATCATGCACGATCTTCGCGCCCGCTTCCTTCTGCAGGAAGGCCTCGGCCAGCAGACCGACAATGTAGTAACCCTCGATAAACCGGCCCTGCTCGTCGAACAGGAAGCATCGGTCAAAGTCACCGTCCCAGGCAATGCCCATATCGGCGCCATGCTTGAGCACTGCATCACTGGTCAGGCTGCGGTTCTCGATCAGGATCGGATTGGGGATGCCGTTGGGGAAGGTGCCGTCCGGCTCGTGGCAGACCTTTATCAGCTCGACCGGAATGTTCAGCTTCTTGAACGCCGCTTCCACGGCATCAATCGCCGGGCCAGCCGCGCCATTACCGGCGTTGACCAGCAGCTTGAGCGGTGTGAAGTTGGCCGGCTCGATATAGCCCATCAGGTGCTCAACGTAGTCGGCACGGGTATCCACACGCTTGTAGGCACCACGCTTGTCTTCGGGCACCGAAGGATCGCGACCGTCGACGAGTTCGAAATTCATGCCCTCGGCCAGGCTGCGGATCTCCTTCAGGCCGGTATCGGCGGAGATAGGCCGCGAGCCCTCGCGCACCAGTTTCAGGCCGTTGTAGTCGATCGGATTGTGCGACGCCGTCACCTCGATCCCGCCATCGACGCCCAGGTGGAAGGTCGCGAAATACACCTCCTCGGTGCCGGCCAGACCCAGGTCCAGCACATCGACGCCCTCGTCACGCAGCCCCTCGGTCAATGCCGTTTTCAGCGCCTCGGAGCTCTCGCGCACATCGCCACCCAGGACGATCTGCTTGGGCTTGAGCCACTGGGCAAAGGCACGGGCAATGCGGTAGGAGACGTTTTCATCCAGTTGCGTGCCGAGCTGGCCGCGGATGTCGTAGGCTTTGAAACAGGTGATCTCAGACATAAAATTCCATATAAGATTGATTAATCCATCGCGCCGCAGCGACGCTCCCAGCAGGGCGCAAGTGTAACACTGCTAAACCCCGGTAATGCTGTACCCCAAAAGTCAAAATGGATTCCCGCCTTCGCGGGAATGACGTTGAAGTTGAGCCGTCATCCTCGCGAAGGCGAGGATCCAAGCGGGGCCTCAGACAAACCACCGCTCTCCCTACAACCGTCATCCTCGCGAAGGCGAGGATCCAAGCGGTATCCCAAACTGCACACTGACCCAGCAACAATCCACGAGGCCCTATGGATTCCCGCCTTCGCGGGAATGACGGGAGAACGGGAATGACGGAGAATGGTGTTGGTAGGAGCGGCGGCCCCGCCGCGAAGGGCCCAACCAAACCCCCTCGCGACCAGGCGGGCGCTCCCACCAAAATCTCACCCCAACAATCCGCGATTCTGCGCATACACCGCATTCAACTGCTCGCTCACCAGCCGTCGTGTTTCAATGCTGACCCCAAAATGCTCGGCTACCTCGTTCCAATCAGCAATAGCCGCAGCCACCACACGGATAACCTCTTGGGCCTGCGCCCAGCCGGAAAAGTTCGCAACATCTGCGAGCTTCTGAATCACTTTCAACGGCGGCGCCTTGCCGAAACCTCCGTAGGCGGTGGCATGTTCGCCATAAGGGCCGGGGCTGAACGTCACATCGTAGAAGGGCGCCAATTGCCAATCGCCCTTATCGTTCTGCAAAAAAGCCCAGTTTTTGCTGTGATCATCCTGATTCACTGCAAACAGATTGAAAATGGCACGCCTGAACTGCTCTTGCCCGGCTGCAGGACTTTTGCACAACATACTGCTGGCTTTGATGAGGTCCACATAATCCAGAGAAGGTAACCTGAAGTCGGCACCCAACAAACCGCACGCGCTGTGCAAATGCAGTCGTCCACCTGCAGAGGTACAGTCAAAACGCTCAAGCGCCAACCACGCCTTCGCTCCGGAAGCAGCCGGCGCATCGAGCAAACGCCACTTCGGGACATCGATTCCGGCGCGCCTGGCAAGCTCGAGATACACTGCCTCGCACAGCCCTTCTTCATGCCCAAGCGCCAACTGAGCCGATGTGAACTTGACCAGGTAAGGATTCATACCCTGCACCGGCGAGGTACTGCACAGATCACTATCATTGTCGGACAGATACAATTGCGCCTTGGGACGCGCCCCGCCGGAGCTTCCTGCCCTGACAAGCTCGGCAAGCAACTGAGTGGTCTGGCCATCGAACAGGGCTTGAGCGTTCAAACCAAGCTCGGCGAGGCTGCTTGCGTGCTGGTCGACCGGAGAGCCCAGAGCGGAGACCGGGCAATACTGCAATGCCCCTGCGCCCCTTTCTCCAACAAAAGCAAGCCTGTCCATAGCCGTAACCTGATCGGGCAGAACGCCTGCCTGGCGAAAAACCCGATCCATCAGCATCAACCCCCACCCATCGGGCAAGGAATCGGCAAACACACCATGCAATCCCCCATGCGGCTCAGCAGGAGCGCTTTGCAGCGACAAGTCCGAGGCCAGTGCAAAGGGGGAGAGGCTTTTATACTGACCCAGGTAGTCATCAGCGTATTGAAAAAAAACGCCCTGTCGATTCTGCGCCAGCGTACCCGCCAATACCCGCCCGCCCCGCTCGAGCTGGCGCCACACTTCAAGCCGTCGAACCACCGGGTAGCTCATGACCTCAACACCTCCTCGATACTCGCTGGCGTGGACTTCGGCTCAACCGTCAGTTCATGCACCCGCTTGAGGTCATCCAGCGTTTGCCACAGCAGCAAAAACTGTCGCAAGGAAATCTGGCCTGTCGTTTCGAACTTCTTGATGGTGGCCGCAGGTACAGTGCTACGTTCCGCCAGCGCCTGACGCGAAAGTTTCCGGGCCTTACGCTGCTCCCGCAACCAATCGCTCAAGCTCCGCTGTACATCCGCAGCGGACAGTAAGGAAAGCTTCACTATTTCAGCACCTCAATATGGATACATTGGTATCCATAATAGCACTGATTACACAAAAATGGACACCACCGTATCCATACCCTAACCCGGCGGGAGCGGCGGCCCCGCCGCGAAAGGCCAACCAAAACCCATCGCGCCCAGGCGGACGCTCCCACCAGAAGAGTGAAGCCTCCCACACCTTCGTCATCCTTTCCCCTACAAACGTCATCCTCGCGAAGGCGGGGATCCAAGCGGTATCTCAGGCTGCACATTGACCCAGCAAGAATCCACGAGGCCCTATGGATTCCCGCCTTCGCGGGAATGACGTTGAAGTTGAGTCGTCATCCTCGCGAAGGCGGGGATCCAAGCGGTGTCTAAGACTGCACACTGACCCAGCAACAATCCACGAGGCCCGATGGATTCCCGCCTTCGCGGGAATGACGGGGGATGATGTTGGTGGGAGCGGCGGCCCCGCCGCGAAAGGCCCAACCAAAACCCATCGCGCCCAGGCGGACGCTCCCACCAGAAGAGTGAAGCCGCCCCCACCTTCGTCATCCTTTCCCCTACAAACGTCATCCTCGCGAAGGCGGGGATCCAAGCGGTATCTCAGGCTGCACATTGACCCCGCAAGAATCCACGAGGCCCTATGGATTCCCGCCTTCGCGGGAATGACGAAGGTTCGGGCGTATTCCCGCCTTCGCGGGAATGACAGCGTAGGCGGGAATGACCCGCGGGCGCGGATAACCCGGTGGGAGCGGTGGCCCCGCCGCGAAGGGCCCAACCAAAACCCATCGCGCCCAGGCGGACGCTCCCACCAGTTGAAACCTAACCCCCACGCAATATCCGCCTGACCAACCCTGCCGTAGACCCATCCGTCTCGCCGCACTCGGCCCCGCGCAATCGCGCCAGCGTATCCACCGCAATCTTCTTGCCCATCTCCACCCCCCACTGATCAAAGGGATTGATCTGCCAGATCACCGACTGCACGAACACCTTGTGCTCATACAGCGCAATCAGCGCCCCCATGCTATGCGGGGTCAATTCATCCAGCAGCAGCGTCGAGCTCGGCTGGTTGCCTCTATAACGCTTTTCCGCCGGCATGCTCTCGGCATCGGTCAGCGCGGCATCCCCCAACGCCAGCAATCGGGACTGGGCCAGGCAGTTGGCCAGGGCCAGTTCGTGTTGGGCGACCAGCTCGGGCGCCGCTGCATCATGGCGCTTTTCCTGGTAGCGGCGTGCCGGCATGATGAAGTCGCACGTCACCGCCTCGGTCCCCTGGTGCAGCAACTGGTAGAACGCATGCTGCGCATTGGGCCCCACGTTGCCCCACACGATCGGGCAGGTCGCCCATCCCACCGTGTCGCCACTGCGCGTTACGCTCTTACCGTTGGGTTCCATCTCCAACTGCTCGAGATAATTCGGCAACTCCTTCATCCGCCCGTCATAGGGCAGGATCGCATGGGCATTGATGTCCAGTACGTTGGTATTCCACACCCCCACCATCGCCACCAGCACCGGCAGGTTCTCCAGCCACGGCGCAGTGCGAAAATGCTCGTCCATTTCATGGGCCCCGGCGAGCAACTCCCGAAAGCCATCCATACCAATACTCAATGCAATCGGCAGGCCAATGGCCGACCAGAGCGAGTAGCGTCCACCAACCCAATCCCACAGGCGCATCTGGTTCTGCTCGGCCACGCCCCACTCGGTCATCTTCTCGACGGCTGAGGATACCCCCACAAAATGACAATCCAGCAATCCCTGGCGATTGCCCAGTTGCCGCTGCAGCCAGTGGCGCGCGGTCTCGGCATTGCTCAGGGTATCGATGGTAGAGAAGGACTTGGACGAGATCACAAACAGCGTTGAGTGCGGACTCACCCGCCCCAGCAGCTGGGAAATCTGGCTGCCGTCCATGGTCGAGGCAAAATGTACACGCAGGGGAGAAGCAGTGACCTTGCGGGAATCGGCCAGCGCCTCGGTCATCATCAGCGGGCCCAGATCCGAGCCGCCCACACCAATGTTGATCACATCGGTTATGACTTCTCCCGTGGCACCACGCCACTGCCCTGCCCTGATCTGGTTCACGATCGTTTCCATGCGATCAAGCTCGGCATGCACCTGCTTCACCACGTCCACGTCATCCACCCGGCAGTCGGCATCCGCCGGCAGGCGCAGCGCCCAGTGCATGGCCGCGCGGCCCTCGCTGCAGTTCACGTGCTCCCCACCGAACAGGCGCGCGATCCAGCCATCCAGGTTCTGCTCCCGCGCCACATCCATCAGATGCTGCAGGGTTTCTTCCTCTATACGCTGCTTGGACAGATCCAGCACCAGCGGGCCGCTCTCGCGCGTCAACCGCTCGAACCGCTGCGGGTCGACCGCAAACAACTCGGCCAGATGCCGCCCACGCATGTGCTCACCGTGGGCCAATAACGCCTGCCAGCTCGCCGAGCCCGGCACATTCCTGCTGATTCCAAAAGCCATCACCGCCGCCCTATGCCGTAATACTCGAACCCGCTCTCCTTCATGAAGGCAGGATCCCAGACGTTGCGCCCATCCAGCAGCAGCGGCGTCTTCATCACCGCCTTCAGCCGCGCCAGATCAGGACTCCAGTACGCCTTCCACTCGGTCACCAGCATCAGGGCGTCGGTACCGCGGGCCGCCGCATAGGGGTCGTCATGCAAGACCAGGTCATCCCGCTCACCGGCCCATTCGGCCAGGGCCGGCAGCGCGCGCGGGTCGTGCACATGCACCTCCACGCCCTGGGCCCAGAGCGCCTCGAGCAACTTCAGCGCCGGGGCGTTATCGATTCGGGTCGAGGCCGGTTTGAAGGCCACACCCCACATCGCCACCTTGCGGCCGCGCAGATGGGTGCCATAGCGATCCCACAGCTTGCGAAACAGCACCTCCTTCTGGCGCTCATTGATCTGCAGTACCTCATCCAGTAACTGCGGCTGGATACCGCTGTGCTGCAGGGTGCTGGCCAGGCTCATCACATCGCGGGAGAAACTCTGCCCGCCAAAACCACAACCGGGATACAGATAGGCATCACCAATGCGCTTGTCGGCGCCCATACCCTGGCGCACCCGGTCGATATCCACCGCCAGGTTATCCGCCAGATTGGCCATGTCATTCATATAGCTCAGGCGCGTGGCCAGCATCCCGTTGATCGCCAGCTTGGTGAACTCCGCCTCACGGGGCAGCATCAGCATGATCGCGTCACGGCGGCGATTGAACGGCCGCAGCAGCTCATAGACCATCCGCCGCGCCCACTCCACGCCAGTGCCCAGCAGCCAGTGGTCAGCACGCATGAATCCGTCCAGCGCCGCACCCTCGGTCAACAGATCGGGCAGGCTGACCGCCGCGCAGTCCACCTCCGCCCCCCCGCAACGCTGCAACAGGCTCGCCTGCAACGCCTCGGTACTGCCCACTGGAAAGGTCGACTGATTGACCACCAGCCAGTCACGGCGCGGCGTCATGGGCAAACCGCCGATGATCCCATGGGCGCTGTTCAGGCAGTCCGGGCTCAGGGCCAGCCACACCACCACACTCTGATCACTGGGCGGCTCGGCAAAACCGGCAAAGCGCAGACGCTGGGCCTCCACCTGCTCGACAATCAGATCGGCCAGCCCCGGCTCCCGATACGGACACTTGCCCACCCGCAGGCGCTCGGCCAACTCCGGCTGCGGCACATGCAGGCATACGCGGTTGCCACTCGACGCCAGCGCCGCCGCGCTCACCAGAGCGCAAAGGGTGTCTCCGTATACATCAAGATCCATGATCAGCACCTGCTGTTAACAAATAGTGCAACCGGGTGTAACAATATAGCGCTTGCCGCCCACTTGCGCCTGCACTGTGCCTGCTTGATCAAACCATGTACCCTCCCACTCGAGACATACTGAAACAAATATGTCATTGGGAGCGCTGCCGCTGTCAGGAGTTCCGGCAAAAAATTACTCGAAAACGCGGACTTAGCCGGGCCACTCGAATTTCATCTTAACTCGGCACACAGAGTCGGCGTAAAGTGTCAGCATCAGCGCATGCTCAGACCCGATCCGACCGCCGCAGGCACCCGTTACTGATGATTGAAAACAGCTCCAGCCCAACCGCATTCCCCTTGCCTGCGACCCGTAAAAGAGCACGCCCTTGAGTTCGGATCACAAGGACAAGGTCTTTGACGTTGACCACCTCAAAGGCAGCCTCAAGGACAGAGCCATAAAAGGGGCGAGCGTCACTGTGTTCGCGCAGGCCGTGCAACTGGCCCTGCAGCTGGGTTCGATCGCCATCCTCGCGCGGCTGCTCGACCCCACCGACTTCGGCATCGTCGCCATGGTCACGGTCTTTACCGGCCTGGCTCTGCAGCTCATGGAAGGTGGCCTGTCCATGGCCACCATTCAGCGCGATCGCATAACCGATGCCCAGGTCTCCAATCTGTTCTGGATCAACAGCGCCCTGGGCATGGGCCTGTGTCTGCTGGGCATCCTGATCTCTCCCCTGGTAGCCGAGCTGTATGACGAGCCGCGCCTGACCCTGGTGACAGCCGCCCTGAGCCTCACCTTCCTGATTGGCGGGCTGTCGGTCCAGCACGATGCCCTGCTGCGCAGGCAGATGCGCTTTCGGGCCATCTCGATGATCAACATCGCATCCATGGCTGCCGGCATTGTCGCTGGTATTGGCGCGGCACTGGCCGGGCTGGCGTACTGGTCCCTGGTCATGAGCCTGATCGTCACCTTCTCGACCAAGACCATCCTGCGCTGGCTCACTGCCGGCTGGACTCCCTCATGGATAAGCAGCGGATCCGGCGTACGTCCCCTGCTCGGCTTTGGCGCCAATCTGACCGGGGCCAATTTCATTGCCTATGTGGCCACCAATATCACCCCGTTTGCCGTCGGCTACGTCGGCGGTGCGCAGGCGCTGGGCTTCTTCAACCGCGCGCAAACACTCACCTCCATACCCTCCACGCAGTTGCTGCCCCCGGTCATGACCGTCATGCAATCGGTCCTGACCCGCGTCCAGGACGACCCGGAAAAACTGCGCAGGACGGCCCTGGCACTCATGACCAAGATAGCCATGGTGACCATGCTGATGACGGCCGCCATGTTCGTCACCGCCGACTGGTTGGTAGCCGTTTTCCTGGGGTCCGGGTGGGGCGCGACGGTCGACATTTTCAGAATCCTGGCCATCGCCGCCATCGTGACGCCGATCACCAAATTCACCGCCATCATCATGATCTCCGTGGGCCAGGCCCACGCCCTGATGAAATGGAAGGCCATCACCCTCGGCATTCTCGCCCTGTCCATTCTGGTCGGCTCCTGGTGGGGCGTGATGGGCGTCATCTGGGCCCACTGCCTGTCAGGGCTACTGATCAGAATGCCCGGCTTCCTGTACTACTCCACCCGCTACCAGCCGATCAGAACAGCCGAGTACCTGCGCTCCCTGCTGCCGGTCTTTATCTGCACGGCGCTGACCATCATCTGCGTAATGGCAATCCGGGCCCACTACAGCTCCAGTTCCAACCTGGTATCCATCATCATCTACACCCTGCTGACAACAGCCATATATGGCGTCCTTCTCGGGTGCTTCAGGATCACCAGGCACGAGTTGAAGGACAGTTTCGCCCTGCTGAAAAGTGTCCTGGACCGCAGGTCAGCACCCTAATCCGGAGCAGCGTCATGAAGTTACTGGTCATTGGTATCGACGGCGGTACGAAAGAAATACTTGAAGGCATGCCCATGCCCTTCACTCAGGCGCTGCTGGCCACCGCACACTCAAGAACGCTCGACGAGGACCTGATCAGCCGGGGTTGGGCAGAGGCCTTGACCGGCCAGCACGCCGCAAGCAACAAGGGCTTTTACCTGATGCCCTGTAATGACGGCAGCTATGATTTTTCTGCCTCCTATTCCAAGAACGACATGCTGACCGCCAGCTCGAACCCGCCCCTCTGGACTGTCCTGAATGAAAAAGGCGCCTCGGTGGGCATCGTCAACGTCCCCACCACCGGCCCGGCCGACGAGGTAAATGGCTTCATCATCGCCGGTGGCGGCGGTGGCATAAAGACCAGTGGCGTCATTCCGGAAGGCATGGTCTATCCGGCCAGGTACAAAGCCATACTGGAAAAGAACCGCTACGTTTTCGATCTGAGATTATCGGGTGAAACCGGCGTATCCACCTTCTTCAAGAAGATTCGCGAAGCAGAGCAGGTGCAGAAAGACACCTTCATCGAACTCGCCAGGGAAACCCGGCCCGACTTCGGCTTCCACTGCTTCAGGATCACCACAGAGGTGCAATACCTGGCACGCTATGAAATCGATCGCTGCATGGAACACATCAGGGAGTGCAAACAGCAAGGCATCGACTTCACCCCCGAGTCCACAGTGCAGGCCAGCATCATCGCCCACTACGTCAGCCTGGATAACAGCATAAAGGACCTGTTCGAAGCCCTGCAGCCCGAGAGCTACCTGTTCATTGGCGATCACAGCACCGCCCTGCTCCAGCATGAGGGCAACATGGATGTATGGCTGAGCCAGCGCGGCTACCTGGCCGCCTACCAGGAGCCGATGATCTTTCTTTCCAAGCTCAAGCGCTTCGCCAGGCGCAGAATCACCCGGCTGCTCAACCTGAAACCCACCCCCAAGGCCCCGCTGATCCGTAACCCCCTGACCCGGTTCTACACCAGCAGAACCCGGGCCTTCGGCACCTTTTACGATACCGGCAACTTTGCCGGCATTTTCATCAACGATGAACGCTTTGCAGGTCCGGTCACCGCCTCCGAGACCCCAGCCTTGGTAGACAAGATATGCAGCGAGTTCAACGCAGACCCACTCGCCGCCCGCTACTCACTGGAAGCCCGCCCCTATCGCCAACTGCATGACGGTGAGCCCTTCCAGGCGCTCATGCCGGACATCAAGATCCACAAACCCGATTCGGTGTATTTCTCCTCACGAAGGTGGGCGTTCATGGTGGCCAACCCCAACCTCAAACCTCTGGAGGAGGATCTCAAAGGCATTCGCTACCCGCACAGCGGGGCCAAGGGCCGCGATCCATTGTTCGTCTACAGCCAGAACCTGCAGGACTTCATCAAGCCGAACGACCCCAATGACCTGCGCCTGGTCTACCACCTCGTATCCCGGGTCTTCGACAAGCCAGGCAGTTCGCCCGAATGAAAGTCTGCATACTGACCCAGCCCCTCGGCCACAATTACGGCGGCCTGCTGCAAGCCTATGCACTGCAGACCTGCCTTAAGCGCCTGGGCTGTACGGTCGAAACACTCGACCGCAGGCATCCGGTCCACACTGTAGAATCCATACAAACCCACGCCATCAACCTCGCAAGGCTCCTGCTGGGCAGAATCAGATCAATGCCCACCCAAGGCAGGCAGAACCAGGTGCTACGCCACCTGCACCGCTTTCGCGACCGCAGCCTCAGCATGTCGCCCACCATCACCGATGAACAGGCCATACGCAGGTACTTCGAGCAGAATCATTTCGATGCGGTGATCGTCGGCAGCGACCAGGTCTGGCGCCCCCGTTACTCCCCCAGCCTGCCCAACTACTTTCTCGACTTTCTCGCGCAGTCCACTCAACCGGTGAAGCGCATTGCCTACGCCGCCTCCTTCGGCGTGGACGAGTGGGAATTCACTGACTCAGCCACCGCCCAGTGCAAGGCATTGCTCAGCCAGTTTGACGCCGTCTCTGTTCGGGAAAAATCAGCCGTGGCGCTGTGCCAGACACACCTCAACGCACCGGCGCAACTCGTGCTGGACCCCACCCTGCTACTGGACCCAGCCGATTACACGGCTTTGACAAACGAGTGCGGGGCAAACCCGCATGCAAGGTCGATCGTCTCCTACATACTGGACCCCAGCCCGAGCAAGAGCTCGATCACCCAGACAATCGCCCAGGCGCTGAACACCCCCGTCCACACCCTGAAGCCGGAGCACAAGCCGCCCCAGGTCCGCGCCAGTGAGCTCGAGCAGTGCACGCTCCCCCCGGTGGAAAGCTGGCTCCAGGCCTTTCAGGATGCCCGCTTCGTGGTCACGGACTCCTTCCACGGCAGCGTATTCGCCATCCTGTTCAACAAGCCCTTTATCGCTATCGGCAACCCAGCCCGGGGTATGGCCCGGTTCGAGTCCCTGCTGAGCCAGTTTGGTCTGAAATCAAGACTCATCGCATCAGCAGAAGCGCTTAACCCCGCGTTGATCAATGCCGAGTTCGACTGGCCGTGCATCAATACCATGCGCCAGAACCTCGCTGCAGACAGCATCGCCTTTCTCACTGACAACCTGTTTATCTCTCCCCCGCCCTCCACCTGAAGCCTGTCACCTGCGCTGCTCGATCCCGAGCGCAGCTACCACAAAGAGTTCAGCCAAAAAACTCACCCGAATACGCGAGCTTAGCCAAGTCATCCAAATTTCATCTTAACTCGGCACCCTGAGTCGGCGTAGAATGTGCATTGGTTAACGCAGCACCACAATCAGGCAGCCCGTTTTCAGGAAACAGACACTAAATCCTGGGGCGGTAGCGTGCCTGAAGCACCATTTTGGTGCATGCAGCATTCTTGACCGCACACAGACTGACCACTACATTCAAAATGCCTAAGGCGCATGCAGCGCCGCAACGCAGAGTCCAATCGTTACATGTTCAAATCCATCCTTGTCGTATGCGTCGGCAACATCTGCCGCAGTCCCATGGCAGAGGCAATGCTGCTGGAGCAGTGCCGCGCAAAAGGAATAACAGTCGCCTCCGCCGGCGTCGGCGCACTGGTCGGCAAACCGATGGACGCCACCGCACTGGAAATTCTCAAGGAAAACGGCCTGGATCATCCCACCCACCAGGCTCGCCAGCTTACCCGCGAGATGGTTCACCAATACGACCTGATCCTCACCATGGAGCCGCGCCATGTACACGATATCCTGCGTATCGCACCCGAGGCCCGCGGCAAGACCTTTCTGCTGGGCAAATGGCAATCCGACAAGGCCATACCCGATCCCTATCGCCAGCAGAGACCGGCCTTCGAACACGTATACAAACTGATCAGCGAAGGCACCGCCAGCTGGTCAAAGCACCTGTAAATCCATTTAATTTTGAACGACTGCCAAAGGGCCTCCATGCAAAACAATACCCCCCCGGTTCAGGACCAACGCGATGACGATGAAATTGACCTGCTCACCCTTCTGGGCGCACTCATAGACGGCAAATGGATCATCATCGGCTTCACCGTCCTGTTTGCGATCATCGGCGTGGCCTACGCCCTGCTGGCCACCCCTATCTATCAAGCCAACGCACTGCTGCAGATAGAAGAAAAGTCGCCCAGCATGACCGGCCTGAGCGAGATTTCAGAAATGTTCGGCAGCACACCCGTAGCCGTCACTGAAATCGAACTGCTCAAGTCCCGTACCGTGATTGGCCAGGCGGTAGAGAACCTCAAGCTCGACATCGTGGCCGAGCCCAAATACTTCCCCGGCATAGGTAGCTGGGCAGCCCGCCGTTATGACCCCTATGAAGCAGGCGAAGTCGCCGAGCCCTGGCTTGGCCTGGACTCCTTTGCCTGGGGTGGTGAAGAGCTGGCGATCTTCCAATTGGAAGTACCACCCGGCTACCTGGGCGAAACCCTGATTCTGACCGCACAGGACGCAGGCACCTTCACCCTTCATGACCAGGACGGAGTGCTGCTGATAGAAGGCAACACTCTGGAGCAGATCGACCGGGACGGCTTCAAGATGCAGGTGCAAGCACTGGTAGCCCGCCCGGGCACCGAGTTTCTGGTCACCAAGCACCGCATGCTCAACAGCATCATCAATTACCAGGAAGAACTCGGCGCAAGCGAAAGAGGCAAGGACTCTGGCATTATCAGTCTGAGCATGCAGCATGAAAGCCCGGCGCAAGCCACACGCATCCTCGACGAGGTCAGCCGCCTGTACGTACTGCAGAATGTTGCCCGCAACTCGGCAGAGGCCGCCCAGAGCCTGGAATTCATCCGGGAACAGCTCCCAGTAGTACGCCAGGAGCTGGAGCGCTACGAAGAAGCATTGAACGAATACCAGATCAGCACCCAGTCCGTAGACATCACCATCGAGACCCAAGCCATTCTTGATCAGATCGTCGAGCTGGACACCATGATCTCTGAGCTCAACCTGCGCCGCGCCGAGATGGAACGCCGCTTCACTCGTGAGCACCCCAACTACCAGGCCATGCTGCAGCAGATGCAGCAACTGGAGCGTCAGAAAGCAGCGTTGGAAGCCCGAGTGGGCGACCTCCCCTCCACCCAACAGGAACTGCTGCGCCTCAAGCGTGACGTAGCCGTCACTACCGAGATCTACACCGCCCTGCTGAACAGTTCGCAGGAGCTAGATGTACTACGCGCCGGCACAGTAGGCAATGTGCGCATCATCGATGAGGCAGCAGCCAACGTAGAAAAGCCAGTCAAGCCCAAGAAAGCTCTGATCGCTGTTGTCGCCACTCTACTCGGCGCCTTTATCGGTGTTGCCCTGGTGCTGTTGCGCCATGCAATGAACCGCGGCGTGGAAGACCCCGACGTGATCGAAAACCTGGGCCTGCCGGTATACGCAGCGGTACCCTTCAGCAAGGACCAAGAAGTACTGGAAAAGCACACCAAGGGTCGCCACCGTGACGCTTACAGCGGTTCGCTGCTGCTGGCCGTAAGCAACCCGGCTGACCTTTCAGTGGAGTCCCTGCGCAGCCTGCGTACCAGCCTGCACTTCGCGCGCCTGGAGGCCAAGAACAACATTCTGATGATCTCAGGCCCAAGCCCATCGGTGGGCAAATCCTTCGTGTCCGTTAACCTGGCTGCCATCGTAGCCCAAGCCGGCCAGAAGGTACTGTTGATCGACGGTGACATGCGCAAGGGCTACCTGAACAAGATGTTCCGCATGGCACCAGAGAACGGCCTATCTGAACTGCTCTCAGCCCGCATTACCAGCAACGACGCAATCCACAGCACAGAGGTCGAGAACCTGTTCGTTATCCCCCGTGGCCAGATCCCGCCAAATCCGTCGGAACTGCTGATGCACGCCAACTTCAGCAGCTTCCTGGATAACGTCAAGGATGAGTACGACATGATCATTATTGACACCCCACCCATCCTGGCAGTGACCGATGCCGCGATTGTGGGCCGTCACGTGGGTATGTCGCTGATCGTGACGCGCTTTGGCCTAAACTCCGCGAAGGAAATCGAAGTAACCAAACGCCGCTTTGAGCAGAATGATATCCAACTCAAAGGCGCGATCTTCAACGCCGTGGAAAAGAAAGCCAGTGCCTATGGCTACGGCAATTACGGTTATTACAATTATGAATATAAGTCTGACAACATCAATTAATAAAACGTGGTTTAGTCCAAAAAAGGAAATAGACTCGAAGCATAAAGACCAAAAAAAACAAAGACATATAAACAACACGAGCACGCGCGAATAAAAACCTGAAAACTGAAACAATTTAATGTCGAAAATGAAAGAATTACTTAAAAACAGGTTTTTAGTTAACCATCTAAAAAACAGTGCATGGATGTTGGGAGAATATTCACTTAAAATATTTTCGGCGATATTTGTCACGATATACCTTGCTAGATATCTCGGGCCAGAACAGTTTGGAGTGCTAAGCTATGTACTAGCCGTAACTACAGTTTTCATGGCTGTAAGTCGTTTAGGGATGGAGTCAATATTAGTCCGAGATTTAGCTAGGCACCCCGAGCTGAACCAGCCTCAAATGAGCACAGCATTTATACTAATGCTAATAGCTGGAATAGCAGCAGTTTTAATATTAGCAGGGCTAGCATACTGGCTAGAATCCAATACGCAAACACGTATATACATTTGGATTATATCAACAGGAATACTATTCCAAAGTCTACTAGTTACAGACTACAACTTTCAATCACAAGTAAAAGCAAAATATTCAAGCCTAGCAAAATCAATAGCGTTAGGGATTTCAGTAAGTTTAAAACTAATTTTCATTCACTACGAAGCACCGTTAATTTATTTTGCAGCTCTATATGCACTAGACCATTTGGTTATCGGCATAACGCTTTTAGCAATACATATAAATAAAAAACAGCCATTCTTTTTTTTACACTTTGACCCAAGACTGGTCAAACCGTTAATGGCGAGCGCATGGCCAATAATATTATCAGCAATCGCAGCAAACCTATACATACGAATTGACCAAATAATGATTAAAAAACTGCTAAACACTGAGCAGCTCGGACTATATGCGGCCGCCATTAAAATATTTGAAGGCTGGCTGTTTGTTCCTTACATAATAAGTATTTCTCTGCTACCAGCCATAGTAAAGATCAAAAGTGGTTCTCCGAGGAACTACGAGAAAAATCTAGCAATGCTGTTTTCACTTTTATTATGGTCTAGTGCAGCGGTAGCGCTCACAACCACGCTTTTCAGTGAAACAATAATCAGCTATACCTATGGAGAAGAGTACCAAGGAAGCTCTAAGGTTTTGAGCATCGTTATGTGGGCTTCAGTGTTTGCAGCTCTGGGATCCGTAACAGCCCGCTACCTAACTGTAGAGGGAATGGAAAAAAAAATTGCGGTAAGAACTTTCGCTGGTTTAATAATTAACATTGCATTAAATAGTATCTTGATACCCAGCTACGGGATTGAGGGGGCCGCATATGCAACATTAGCCACCCTTCTATTCTCTAATTACCTGATAAATTACTTCGATAAAAACTTAAGCCAACTTGTAAGGCTTTGCAACTCATCGATAACATTCAAATGGTTGAATTATGAAAAGTAAAGTTACCTTTCTAGACTGCACTTTACGTGACGGCGGATATTATAACTCCTGGGATTTTGACTCAAAGTTAATCCAAGAGTACTTAGATGCGATGAGCGCAGCCGGTGTAGATATTGTTGAACTTGGACTAAGATCCGCTGAAAACACTTCCTTCAAAGGAGCATGTGCCTTTACGACTGATAGGTTTCTCAACACGCTTCGCATCCCAAACTCATTAAAAGTTGGCGTAATGATCAACGCAAATGAATTGATTGAGAACGGCGAATTCCAGGAATACAAACTAGAGAAGCTCTTTCCAAACAATCTAGTTGGCTCAAAATTAAGCGTAGTAAGGGTCGCCTGCCACACCCATGAATTTGAAAAAGCATTACCTGCTGCCAGATGGCTTAAAGATAAGGGCTACAGTGTCGGATTTAATCTAATGCAGATATCTGAACGGTCTGAACAAGAAATAAAACAATTAGCGATATTGGCTAATCAGTACCCTTTAGATGTACTGTATTTTGCAGATTCAATGGGAAGTATGAACCCAGAAAAAACACAAAAAATAATTGAGTGGTTAAAAACTCAATGGAAAGGGGACCTAGGAATACACACCCATGACAACATGGGCTTGGCCTTATCTAACACGCTGCGGGCGGTCGAAACAGGTTGCACTTGGTTAGATTCAACTGTGACTGGCATGGGTCGCGGGCCGGGTAACGCTAGAACAGAAGAACTAGCAATAGAGCTAGCCGAGAAAACCGGGAGGCACGTAAACCTCGTACCCTTGATGACAATGATCACCAAAGATTTTAAACCAATGCAGCAAAAATGCGGCTGGGGTACGAATACCTATTATTATCTTGCTGGAAAATACGGCATTCATCCGACGTATATCCAGGAAATGCTAAACGACCCAAGGTACGATGAAGAGGATTTACTGGCTGTAATTGACCATCTGCGCATTGAAGGCGGAAAGAGTTTTAGCCTTCAAAAATTGAATACTGCGAGAAGCTTTTATAAAGAAATAGCAGCTGGAGAATGGTCGCCAAAAGATTTGTTTGAGAATAAAGAAGTCCTTTTATTAGGCAGTGGTCCCGGCGTCCAAAAACACAGAAGCGCATTAGAAGCTTATATCAAAGAACGAAGCCCTCTAGTATTAGCGCTAAACACCCAGAACAGCGTAAGCGCAGAACTTATAAGTTTACGCATAGCCTGTCATCCGGTCCGCCTTTTAGCAGACGGCACAGAATTAAACAAATTACCCCAACCTTTAATAACACCTTATTCCATGCTACCAGAAGAAGTACAAAAGTCTCTTAGCCATAATAAAATTTTAGATTTTGGTTTGCGAGTTCAAGCTGATAGCTTTGAGTTCAACCAAAAGTGGTGTACAACCCCCAACCCACTCGTAGTGGCCTATGCCTTAGCAACAGCGACATCCGGAAATGCTAAAAAAATATTATTAGCTGGTTTTGATGGGTACGGTGCAGATGACCCTCGCACTAAAGAAATGCAAGAGCTCATTAAACAATACCAAGCGACAGCACAGGCAATCCCCCTACTTTCCATAACAAAAACACGCTATAGCGTGGAAACTAAATCTATCTACGCCCTTTAATTATATTCAAAGAGGTACCCAATGCGTTCAGTAGTTCTAATACCAGCTAGGTACAATTCGAGTCGTTTTCCGGGAAAGCCTTTAATAAATCTGCTAGGAAAGCAGATGATAATATGGGTAGCAGAATTGTCAAAAGAAGCAGTCGGCGCAGAAAACGTATTTATTGCTACAGATGATGAACGAATTGCGTACATAGTTAAAGCGGCCGGGTACCAGGCGATAATGACAGCAAGTGATGCGTTAACCGGTACCGACAGAATAGCAGAAGCTGCAAGTCATATTGAAGCGGACATTTATGTTAATGTACAAGGCGATGAGCCACTGGTGGATCCAGACGACATAACAAAAATTATTAATGCGAAGAAACAAACACCAGAACAAATAATAAACGGCTTTAGCTGGATAGGTGAGCATGAAGATGTGAACAACAAAAATATTCCAAAGGTGATCACGAACGAAAACAATCAGATGATATATATGTCACGTAATCCCTTACCTGGATTCAAGGACATTAAGCACGAACCTGTTCACTACAAAAAACAAGTATGTATATACGCATTCACTCTGCAGGAACTCAAAGCTTTCAAAGATTTTGGGCGTAAAAGTGAGCTAGAAAGATATGAGGATATAGAAATACTGCGTTTCCTAGAACTAGACAAAAGAGTTCGCTTGATTGAAACCAAGCCTGGAAGTTTAGCTGTTGACTCACCAGAAGACGTGGCAAAAGTAGAGGAAGCGCTGGCGAAAAAACATGATTAAACCAATACAGGACTACCGGACACTTATCTTTGATTGTGATGGTGTACTATTAAACTCAAACAAGATTAAAACACAGGCTTTTTACCGTTCTGCAATAGAATATGGCAAACACGCAGCAGATGCTTTAGTAGAATATCATCTTGCGAACGGCGGGGTTTCCCGTTATGAGAAGTTTAGATTCCTACTCGAAGATATTTTACATGTTGAAAACCCTCTGCCCCACATGGAAAAACTATTAAGCAGTTACTCAGCAATGGTTAGGGATGGGCTATTAAGTTGTGACATTGCGGGCGATCTTGAAACACTAAGGATTATGACCAAAGAATCAAAATGGACAGTAGTTTCAGGAGGAGATCAAAATGAATTAAGGCAAATATTTACTAAGCGTGATATATCACATTTTTTTAATGGAGGTATATTCGGCAGTCCCGATACCAAGGAGACAATTCTTGAAAGCGAGATAAGGAGCGGCAACATCCGTTCGCCAGCAATTTTCTTCGGAGATAGTGAATATGACTACGTTGCAGCCTCGAAATCACAAATTAACTTCGTTTTTGTCAGCGCATGGAGCGAGTCGTCTTATGCATTTCCGGATGCGGACCTAAAGATCGAACGATTATCAGACTTAATATAGCGGAATAAATGGTTATCTATCAAGAAGCAGTTTACTTTGGGAAAAAAAAATGGTTTTAACGTACACAAATTGACTTCAGTATTTCTTATGAAAAAAACCGAATACGATCTTTTTTGCGAAATCAAGGGCAAACTATCAACATTCAAATACAACGACGTAGAACTCGACAGACTTTGTGCCTATATCATAGCTGACATCACATACAATTTTAGGAAGCTTAATTACTTCCAAAAACTCAAGTTCATAATGAAACTATTTTTAGTGCCTCGATTCAAAGACGCAAGCGGTATATCAGATTCACTTTTGGTATGGTCAATCGATCGTGAGGATTATAAGACCCTCACGTCAGCATACAAGGAAAAGCTGGGCTGGTCGTTCGACAACCTTAAAATCAGTGGTTTCAACGGGTATAAGCCAGCAATAAAACTAACTACATATCTTTATTTTATATCAATAATACCGAAGTTAGTTAAAAACGGATCAAGCTTGAAAGAATTAAGCATAATTTTATATTCAGTTATACATTCCATTAATTCCTACAACGAATTAAAATCGCTACCTAATCTGGCAACGTATGAAAAAATAATAGCATTCAACAGTAGTTTTCACTATGAAAGCTTATTGATATTACTATGCAGACAAAGAGAAAAAACAACCTTTTCATTGCAACACGGCATGTATTTGAAATTTAGTAACTCTCCACCATTTGATATGATTACGATGTATTACTGTCATGCTCACTACTTGTTAGCATGGGGCAAATTTACTGCAGACCAGCTATCAGACCACTTACAACCATTTACTCAGATCATAGTAACAGGACATCCCATTTACTCGGGCATTGAAAGGACTAGATATAAAAAATTAGTTATCAATAAAAAAATCCTGGTCCTACTACCAAGAAATACATATGCAGCTGAAGTGCGTGAATTGATATCGATACTAACCGACAGGAACTTCAGAAATTACAGACTGACCATCAGACCTCATCCTTCCATAAAATCTCGAGTTCAAGAGCAAATTAGACAATTAGAGAACGCTGTGGTTTCCGAAAATTCGACCCTCATCCAAGACCTAAATAAAGAGTGGGAGTGTATCATAGGGTTTAACAGTACAAGCTTGTTTGAATCGCTACTTTACGGGAATACAGTATTGCAATATCAATCAGGTAATGATGAATTCGAATCTGTAGGTTTTACTGAATTTAGTGACAAGGCATCTCTGACTACCATTCTGCAAAATCTTGAAAAAACTAAGCAAAGAGTAGACCCAACCTATTATTTTGGTTGTAAATTTGCAGATCTAGATCCAACCACTCTAACTAAATCCACACAATCTAACACATATCCACACTGTTAAACATTAGTATGAATATAATGTAACTCGTAATTTTTAGATTTTAAAAAGTCGGTACAGTCGCGAAGAAGCACCCTCTCCGCATGTAAAGTTCGATTAATTATTTGAGCGTGAAAATGGCAGAAAACCGAAAGCATAAGGTAGATATACTGTTAGCGACTTACAATGGTGCAAACTTTATCGCCGATCAAATTGAATCTATTTTTAATCAGGATTTTGACGACTGGCGGTTATTAGTGCATGACGACGGCTCCAATGATCAGACCGTTTCAATTGTAAAGAGCTTTCAAAACCGTGATGAAAAGCGAGTATTTTTATTCGATGATGGGGTATCAACTGGCGGTGCCAAACAGAATTTCAGTTATTTAATGCAGCTTTCAGAAGCCCCTTACGTTATGTTCTGCGATCAAGATGACATATGGCTTACTGACAAAATATCTAAAAGTTTGAAAGTTATATCTGAAATTGAAAAAGGGTTTTGCACATTACCAGTCGTTGTCTATACAGATCTGGCTGTCGTTGACGAGAACCTGCAATTGATTTCAAATTCAATGTGGCTTTATCAACGATTTAATAAAATCGAACCCACACTACCGAACTTATCCGTGAGCAACCAAGTGACAGGCTGTACGATGATAATTAACCGCGCTGCCTTAGTAGCGACAACACCGATACCTGAAGTTGCGGTTATGCATGACTGGTGGATTGTATGCCAAGTGTTGAAAAAGGGTGGCGTGCTTACCAGAATACCTGAATCACTTATCCTTTATCGTCAACACGCTTCAAACGAAATAGGCGCACAAAAAATAAGCGTCAAAAGTTATCTTATGAAACTACTGAACTTTAAAGAAGCTTATCGCTCGTTCCGATACATGTCGATGCAAGCCAAGGCAATTAACCCTGAAATGAACTTTCTGAAAATTATTACAATAAAGGTTCTCCATCTGATTAAGCGTGCCTACCCTTAATACTGCTTACTTAATCAGCCAAACAGAAAAGAGCGACTTAATGTATAGCTTCTTTACTTCAGCACTAACTATGAGCTTAATGTTGTTACCTGCGGGCGTGGTTGCCGGCATACCCGTAAAGACAGTTCTATTCATAATAGCTACACTTGTTACGGCCGAACGCGCATTCCACAAAAAGATTATTGTACCAAAAATTGTTTTTTACCTATTTATACCTTTCATCTCAGCTTTCTTTATAATGACCCTGACAGGATTAATATACGGGAACAGCTACGCATTAACAGAATTTAAATTCCTTGCGACAGCTACCGCAACAACATGCATAGTCTCTATTTTTGCAAGAAATAACTTATACTTGTTTGTCAGACTTATTTTGCATTCTACAATCATCTATGCTGCATTTAAACTATTACTGCTTCTATCTACAAGCTTGATCGGTTTATCAATCACCGAAATAGATATTATTTACCGCCAAATATTCGGCGAAAAGTTTGTTTATATGCCCATAAACGATGCTTTATATAGAATTCAACTGCCTCCAGATATTATTTATGCAGTTATTCCAGCGCTATATGTAATGCTGTGCAAAACAAGCAGAACCGACGTAAACTGGAAGACCTTATTGTTATTATTTATATCGTCTTCTGTAATAACCTTTAGCGCCTACTCTAGGGTAGTTTTCTTTTTGTACTTTATATCCTCATCTATTGCTTTCTACCTACAATACCGGAGCAAGAAATGGATATATATCGCAGTCAGCTCTTTTATAATTACAATACTTACACTTAATCTCGATCTCATCGTTGAAAGCAATTATCTTGAGGAACGGCTGTCCGACAGAAACAACGAAGCCTCTGATTCGGTTCGCAAGTTACAGATATCTTTGTTAATGGATATGTGGCTTGAAAAACCAATGACCGGCCATGGCCTTGGAGCTTATATCCCTAATTTTGTCCGTAATCCTGCTATTCCGTTCAGCTATGAAGCTCAAGTAATAGCACTAATAATGAAGGGAGGCCTGTTTTTTATTTTCTGCTTCCTTATAAGTATATCCTACTTCGTTAAGAATCTGTTAATAACGTCCGGTATCCTAGCTACACTTTTATTCAGCCTGTTAATAGCCGCGGGATTCACTAACCCATATCTTACTTCTACAGCAACTACTGTTATCTATGCTGGCTTTTATATTTTAGGCTCAACCCGAAGTCAAAAACTTATCTTTCATAAGCAAATAAAATTCCAGTATTAATCGGTGATCAAATGAAGAACTTTAAAGTCGCTTGCGTAATCCCGACTTTCAACGGAGTGAAGGATTTAAACCGACTCCTACTATCACTTCAAGCTCAAACTTATCCGTTCGACTTGTTCATAATAGATTCCGACTCAAGCGATGGCACCTACGAGCTCGCTTCTCAGTCCGAGGCAAAAGTCTTTCGTATTAAAAGTTCAGATTTTAATCATGGAGGAACCAGACAGTATATGATCGATGAAAATCCTCTCTATGATCTTTACCTCTTTTTGACCCAAGACGCTATTTTATATGACCAGGATTCAATCCGTAAGCTCGTCGATCATTTTGACGACGGCGATGTGGGAGCGGTATGTGGGCGCCAACTTCCCCACTCAGATGCCAATTTATTTGCACAGCACGCACGCTATTACAATTACCCAGAAAACTCTGTAACTAAAACCGTAGCTGACTCATCTCTATATGGAATCCGAACTCCCTTTATGTCAAATTCCTACGCGGCTTATAGAGCAACGGCTATGACTGATGTGGGCGGTTTTCCAAACCATGTTATTCTTTCGGAAGATATGTATGTAGCTGCAAAAATGCTCTTGCAAGGCTGGAAGGTGTCTTATGCTGGAGACGCTAAATGTCGACATTCACATAATTACAGTCTGAAAGAAGAGTTCTGTCGTTATTTTGATATTGGTGTGTTTCATTCTCGCGAACCATGGATCCGCCAAAGTTTTGGCGGAGCAGGTGGAGAAGGCCTAAGATTCCTAAAGTCCGAGTTTAAATTTATTGGTGTACGTAGATTTTATCTGTGGCCATCTTTTTTTATACGTAACATCTTAAAGTTTTTCGCATACAAATTAGGTCAGCATGAAAAACACATACCGTTATCGCTAACAAAAAACTTTAGTATGCACAAAGGCTTTTGGCAGACCAAATAATCGTTCCATACTATTAAATTTTGTATAACTTTCTCATTCAAAACCAGGTTTACTTTCTAGTTCTCTTAACTACAGGCGAAAATGATTATGCATCCTAGAATACTTGTTACTGGAGGGGCCGGCTTTATAGGCTCGGCTGTGATCCGTCACCTTATTGAAAAAACTCGTTTCGAGGTGGCAAATCTTGATGCTCTTACATATGCTGGCAACTTGGATTCTGTAAGTCATTCGGCAAGATCGCCGAAATATAGATTTTATAATGCTAACATTAACAATCCTCTCGATTTAAAAAAAGTATTCGATGATTTTAAGCCTATGTCTGTGATGCATTTAGCAGCAGAATCACACGTTGACCGCTCTATCGATGGCCCCTCCGTTTTTATAAATACCAATATTATCGGCACATACAACTTACTTGAGGCATCCAAAGCCTATTGGCAGAATTTATCCGATCAAGATAAAGAATTTTTCCGTTTTCACCATATTTCTACTGATGAAGTTTATGGTGATCTCGTTGGTCCGGACGACCTATTTACTGAGTCGACGCCATATGCCCCAAGTTCACCCTACTCTGCCTCGAAGGCTAGTTCTGACCACTTAGTAAGAGCTTGGCATCGTACCTACGAACTGCCTGTGCTGGTAACTAATTGTTCGAACAATTACGGGCCCTATCATTTTCCCGAAAAGCTGATTCCTCATGTAATTCTGAATGCCTTGGGAGGGAAGCCACTACCCGTCTACGGTGACGGCTCGCAAATCAGAGATTGGCTCTATGTTGAAGATCATGCGCGGGCGCTGGTTGAGGTGGTCACCCGAGGAAAAGTGGGTGAGACCTATAATATTGGTGGTCATAACGAGAAACGTAATATTGAAGTGGTACACACTCTCTGTGATCTGCTTGAAGAATTAGCGCCTCAGAAGCCTGAAGGTGTAGCGCAATACCGGGACTTGATCACTTTTGTAAAAGATCGTCCTGGGCACGATACCCGATACGCTATTGATGCTAGCAAAATCCAAAGGGAACTTGGCTGGGTACCTGAGGAAACCTTCGAGACCGGCCTTCGTAAGACCGTTCAGTGGTACCTGGATAACACAGAGTGGTGGCAGCGTGTTTTATCTGGCGATTACAAGCTCGACCGTATCGGAAGCAGCAAGGCCTGAATCAATACTCAATAAGGAACGAAATTTATGCAGAAGTACAAAGGTATCATTCTCGCTGGTGGCTCCGGCACCCGTCTGCATCCAATTACGATGGGCATGTCCAAGCAGTTACTGCCCGTGTATGACAAGCCAATGATCTACTACCCCCTGTCAGTGCTTATGCTAGCGGGTATACAAGACGTGCTTATTATCTCTACGCCTACCGATCTGCCAGGTTTCCAACGTTTGTTGGGGGACGGCTCCCAGTTCGGTGTGAATCTGAGTTATGCAGAGCAACCCTCACCCGATGGCCTTGCACAAGCCTTTATTATCGGCGCCGATTTTATCGGTGAAGATAACGTCTGCCTGGTGTTGGGGGATAACATCTTTTACGGCCAGCACTTCTCCGACAAACTCAAAGAAGCCACCAGCCGTACCTCTGGTGCGACCGTCTTTGGCTATCACGTCAACGACCCTGAACGCTTCGGGGTGGTCGAATTTGATGCAGCGGGCAAGGCGATCAGTATTGAAGAAAAACCCGCCAAACCAAAGTCGAACTATGCAGTTACCGGTTTGTACTTTTATGACAACGATGTCATCGACATTGCACGTAACATCAAACCTTCTCACCGGGGTGAGCTCGAAATTACTGACGTCAATATTGCATACATGGAGCGGGACGATCTGCACGTGACCTTGCTCGGGCGTGGTTTTGCCTGGCTTGATACCGGCACCCATGACTCACTCCTTGATGCTGGCCAGTTCGTGCAGACTGTCGAGCATCGCCAGGGGCTGAAGGTGGCCTGTCTGGAGGAGATCGCATACAACCAGCGGTGGATTGACAAAGAACAGCTGCTTAAGCAAGGCGATTTCTTCAAGAAAACCGAATACGGTCAATATCTCATTCGGCTTGCAGGTGAAGAATAATGAATATCGTAAAGACCCAGCTGAATGATTGCGTCATCATTGAGCCCAAAGTATTCGGTGATCACCGAGGCTTTTTCCTGGAAACCTTTCAGGCTGAGCGCTATGCCACACAGGCCGGCATCACACAGCCTTTTGTCCAGGACAACCACTCACGCTCAGGTAAAGGAGTGCTCCGCGGGCTCCACTTCCAAATTAACAAGCCGCAGGGCAAGCTTGTGCGCGTAGTACGTGGTGAGGTGTTCGATGTGGCTGTGGACCTGCGCCGTGATTCATCCACCTTTGGGCTATGGGCTGGTGTAACGCTCAGCGAAGAAAACAAGCGACAATTTTGGGTGCCGCCAGGCTTTGCCCATGGCTTCGTGGTTGTCAGTGATACCGCCGATTTCGAGTACAAGTGCACCGACTACTACGACCCAAGCGATGAAGGCTCCCTTGTCTGGAATGACAAGGATCTGGCTATTGACTGGCCGGAGGGATTGGATATCAAGCTGTCGGACAAGGACGCGAACGCCCCTACATTCAAGGAGTATCTGGAACGATGAGAATTCTTGTAACCGGAGCCGATGGACAACTTGGGCGCTGCCTGCAAGACCAATTGGGCCAGACCGATCATGCCTGGATAGCGTGCAACCGGGACTCCATGGACATAACTGACGCTCAGGCAGTAAATACCAAAATAGGTGATTTCAAGCCGGAAGTCATAATCAACGCGGCCGCATATACCGCTGTAGACAAGGCCGAAAGTGACGAGAAGACAGCCTGGGCTATTAACGCTGACGCTGTGGGCTATTTGGCTACAGCGGCGAATATGATCGGTGCTCGTATTCTACACGTTTCTACCGATTACGTTTTCGACGGTAGTGCCACTTCGCCTTATAAAGAGTCGGACCCAGTATGCCCCCTGGGAGTCTATGGAGCGAGCAAGCTTGCTGGTGAACAAGCAGCAGCGACCGCCAATCACTTTTGCGTAGTCAGGACGGCCTGGGTATTCAGTGAATATGGCAACAACTTCCTGAAGACCATGCTTCGCCTGGCGGCTTCTCGACCGGAACTCAGTGTAGTCGCCGACCAGATCGGCACACCGACCTATGCCGGAGATCTTGCTGCTGCGTTGATAGGAATGGCAGAGGAAGAAATCCCTTCCGGGGTTTATCATTTTTCAGGCGGGCGTTCCTGTAGCTGGCACCAATTTGCTGACGCAATATTTGGAGTGGCTGCAAACGAACTCAGCACCTTTACTCGCCCAGAGGTTCTCCCTATCAGTACCAGTGAGTATCCCACCCCCGCAAAGCGGCCAGCGTATTCTGTGCTGGATGACTCTTTACTACGTAGTGTCCTGCCCAATGCAGCGGGCGACTGGGTTCAAGCGTTGCCCTATGTCATCGGGCGAGCCTGACCTCGGGAATACAAACCGAAATGAAATATTTTTCCCCACGCAAGGCCAAACTACAGAGATCGCGGGTCCGCAGGAGAGGTAAGGTTTTAGGTTCTTAAAGATAGGTCGTGCTGCAGGTCAGTCAACTTGATCACATTCCCTAAAAGTACCTTCCTCTCTTATTCCACGCGAAAAGGCATTGCGCCAGTGTTTCGCATAGATCATCACTTCTATTTACCTAACTTGTGCGTTTTTCAAGGCATAATTTAGGAACGTTGGCCATTTTTTCAGCTAAGCTTTCTGCCCGATGATTCTCAAATTTATATAAACGCGACCTAATAAGGTCAAAGCGCTCCAAACGAAGGTACTACACCCATGAATGCCTACAATCCGGCCTTGGCGAAAAAGAATACAATCGGGCATGACAAGAAATACTGGATATGCCGCCTGGCCGTCCTCCTATCGGATGTTTTTTCGCTTTTTTTATCTTATGTGCTCAGCTTGAAACTCGCTGGATTCAAAGGCCAGCTATTTGTAATGCACAGGGATAGCGCCATCTTTTTTGCACTGATCCTGGTGTGTTTGGGACTGTTCGTAACCAAAGGTCACTACAGTAAACGCATCCCTTTTTGGGATGAGCTACGCCAGATGCTAAAGGGCGTTTTCCTGGTCGGGCTACTGCACACTGCGATCGTTGTCGGAATGAATTTGACGACTATGCCCAGAGCATTGGCCTTCGCCTGGCTGTTCGCATTGGTTCTCCTCCCATGCTTACGCGTGTTGACCAAAACATTGCTTTTAAAGGTAGGGCTATGGTCCTACCCCTCGGTCATCATTGGTGACGGTGAAAACGCTGAAGATACAGCCAAAGCTTTGGCGGATGAGCACATGATGGGCTATGAGATTAAACATTTTTTGTCGATCGACGAGCCCAAAAGACCCTTCATTACGGTCAAAGGCAGAGACGTACCTGTTTCACAACTGGATGAAGATTTTGAGCGCCATTTTCGAGCTCTAGACAACCCACATATTATTGTCGCTCTTGAGCGTGGAGGGCTTGATAGGATTCAGCATTACGTTGATCGCTTCAGCCTGTTCTACCCCCGTCTTTCTGTTGTTCCTGCCCTACGCGGTTTACCGTTGTTTGGCGCAGACATGCACTCGTTTTTTAGCCATGAAGTTATATTGCTAAACTTGCGCAACAATTTGGCGCCAATTTCCAATCGATTTATAAAGCGCACCTTTGATCTCGTTGTCTCGGCACTTCTGCTCCTTATGCTATCGCCTCTCTTTTTATATGTAGCACTAAAGATTCGTGATAGTGGCGGAACAGTGTTCTTCGCCCATACACGCATTGGGCGCGGTGGGAAACCCTTCCCTTGCTACAAGTTTCGCTCCATGGTTCCTAATGCGCAGGAAATCCTAGATCACTTGCTCAAAACAGATCCTGTCGCAAAAGCTGAATGGGACAAGGATTTCAAGCTCAAAAGCGACCCACGCATTACCAAGATCGGTCAATTCCTTCGCAAGACCAGTCTGGATGAATTGCCTCAACTCTGGAATGTTTTTAAAGGGGATATGAGTCTAGTGGGGCCTCGCCCTGTTATCGCCGCAGAGGTCGAGCGCTACGGTGAAAAAGCAGTGTATTACTATCAGGCTAAGCCTGGAATGACTGGGCTATGGCAGGTCAGCGGTAGGAATGACGTTGATTATGATAGCCGCATTTATCTTGATGCCTGGTACGTGAAGAATTGGAACCTGTGGACCGATATCGTGATCATGCTCCGGACGTTTGATGTGGTGTTGAACCGGGATGGGGCCTATTGATTGGCTACCACCTCGACTTGATATGAGGGGTGTGATTATTGAAGGCCGAGCTTAATGTTCGGCCTTTTGCGTTGTGACGGGATGCTTGGGGCCACACCCCAGACATCGTCATCCTCGCAAAGGCGGGGATCCATTTTGGGTTTCAAAAAAGCGGGGTTCAGCCTTATTCAGATGAGGTTGCGGCACCGCACCAAAGTCAGAATTGAGTCCCGGTTCAGGTTTTGGTGGGAGCGGCGGCCCCGCCGCGAAGAGTTTGGATTCCCTGCATTCTGCTTCGCGGTCAGGCGGCCGCTCCCACCGGGATGATGCGTGCCCGGTCAGGGTCTGGTGGGAGCGGCGGCCCCGTCGCGATGGGCGCGGCTCCGTGCATTCTGCTTCGCGGCCAGGCGGCCGCTCCCACCGGGTTGGTGCCTGCTCTCCCTGGTTACTGGTTTTTGATAAAGTCGATCAACCCGTTGGTTGAGCTGTCCAGTGGAAACTCGGGCTCGGCTTCATTGCGAATCACACCCAGTGTTTCAGTAGCGATCTTCTTGCCCATCTCCACGCCCCACTGGTCAAACGGGTTGATCCCCCAGATCACCGACTGCGCGAACACCTTGTGCTCGTAGGCCGCAATCATCGCGCCCAGGCTGAAGGGGCTGAGCTCCTTCAGGAGGATGGTCGAGCTGGGCTGGTTGCCGCGGTAGCGCTTGTAGTCCGGCAGCTCACCCTCGCCCTTCAGGGCATCCTCACCCAGGGCCAGCAGACGTGACTGGGCCAGGCAGTTGGCCAGGGCCAGTTCGTGCTGGCGTACCAGCTCTTCCGAATCACTGTTGTGCATGGCCTCGTGATACCGCAGCGCGGGAGCGATAAAATCGCAGGTCACGACCTCCGTGCCCTGGTGCAGCAGCTGATAGAACGCGTGCTGCGCATTCGGGCCCACCTCACCCCAGAGCACCGGGCAGGTATGCGTCTGCACCATCTGGCCATCACGGGTCACCGACTTGCCGTTGGATTCCATCTCGAGCTGTTCGAGATAGGACGGCAGCTTTTCCAGACGACCGTCATAGGGCAGGATCGCGTGGGCGTTGATGTTCAGGCAGTTGGTGTTCCAGATGCCGATCAGTGCCATCAGCACCGGAATATTGCTCTCCCAGGGCGCGCTGCGAAAATGGTTGTCCATCAGGTGCGCGCCGGCCAGCAATTGTTGGAAGCCGATCATGCCGATACGCAGGGCCACCGGCAGGCCGATGCAGGACCACAGCGAATAGCGCCCACCGACCCAGTCCCAGATCTGCAGCTGATTTTCATGGTGGATGCCCCAGTCGTTCATCTTCTGCTCGGCCGAGGACACGCCGATAAAGTGGCAGTGCATCAGCTCGTCACCGGCGCCCAGGCTGCGCTCCAGCCAGGCCTTGGCGGTGTTGGCGTTATACAGCGTATCCACCGTGGTGAAGGACTTGGACGAGACGATGAACAGGGTGTTCTGCGGCTTGAGCAGCTTGAGCAACTGGGCCAGCTGACTGCCGTCCATGGAGGACGCAAAATGGATGCCCAGGGGCTTATCACGAATCAGCGTGGAGTCATTCAACGCCCGGCTGACCATCAGCGGGCCCAGGTCCGACCCCCCTACCCCGATATTCACCACATCGGTGATCACCTCACCGGTCATGCCACGCCACTGGCCGTTGTGGATCTTGCGGACCATGCCGCCCATCTTTTCCAATTGCGATTGCACGCTGGCAAACACGCCCGGGGCGGGATCATGCAGGGCGGTGTCAGCCGGCACGCGTAGCGCCCAATGCATCGCTGCGCGGTTCTCGGTGCAGTTGATTGGCTCGGCACTGAACAGTCGGCCGATCCAGGTCTTGAGGTCGCAGGCGTCAGCCAGGGCGCCGAGCTTGTCCAGCGCGGCGGCGTCCAGACGCTGCTTGCTGTAATCCAGCAGCATGGGGCCGTGTCGCACATTCAGGGTTTTAAAACGCTCGGGATCTGAGGCAAACATCTCGGCCAGGTGGGTGTTCTCCAATCGCCTGGCTTCGGTGCCCAGCTCTGACCAGGCCTGCTGAATAGCCGTACTGCCGGTGTCCGGTATTGCCTTGAACGCGTTCATCGACCGACTCCGTAATAGGTAAAGCCATATTCCCGCACGGTGGCAGGGTCATAGATATTGCGGCCATCGAGCAGAACCGGGCTGCGCATCAGTTGCCTGAGGCGCTCGAAATCCGGGCTGCCGTACTGCGGCCAGTGCGTGAGCACCATGAGTCCGTCGGTGCCTTCGGCGGCGGTGTAGGGATTGCTGGCACTGACCAGATCGGCGCGACTGCCGTAGTGCTCGAGCAGCGCCGGAATGGCTTCCGGGTCGTGGATCTGCACCCGTGCACCCTGTGCCCACAAGGCTTCGAGTACGCGCAGCACCGGTGCATTATCGATGCGGCCAGTGCCCGGTTTGAAGGCAGCGCCCCAGATGCCGATGGTGCGCCCCTTGAGATCGGTGCGGTAGTGCTTCCAGAGCTTGCGAAACAGCAGGTCCTTCTGCCGTTCGTTGATCTGCAGTACCTCGGTCAGCAGCTCCGACCCCACGCCGCTGGCCTTGAGGGTATCCACCAGGTTGACCACGTTATTGGCAAAGCCCGGCCCACCGAAGCCGACACCCGGATACAGATAGGCCGGCCCGATGCGCGGGTCCGCCGCCACGCCCTGGCGTACGTGCTCGATGTCCACGCCCAGAGAATCAGCCAGGTTGGCCATGTCATTCATGAAGCTGATGCGGGTCACCAGCATGCCGGTAATCGTGAGCTTGGTGAATTCGGCCTCGCGCTCGGTCATGACCAGAAACCGGTCTACCTCGCGACTGAAGGGCCGGTAGATCTCCTTGACCTTGAGTTCCGCATGGCCATCGCTGCAGCCCAGGATGATCTGGGACGGTTTGCGCAGGCCGTCGATAGCGGAGCCTTCCTGCAGGAAGTCCGGCAGGCAGACCACCGCACTTTTGTTTTCTGGCGTCTCCAGCTTGATGCGCGATTGCAGCAGCTCGGTGAAGCCGACCGGGAAAGGCGACTGGTTGATGATCAGCCAGCGGCGGTCCGGCTTCTGGGTCAGGCGCTGGACGATATTCTCGGCAGCGGTTTCGTCACCGGTATTCAGGGCCAGGAATACTGCGCGACTGTCTTCACCCGGCAGGGTGCTGAACTCGGAAAAGTTCAAACGGCCAGCGGTGTTCTGGCTGCTGATCAACTTACGCAGACCAGGCTCGCTGTAGGCCGCATGGTTGGCTAGCACGCGTTCGCGCACTCGGCCATAGGGCAGGCGCAACGTCACATTGTGACCGACTGATGCCAGTCCGGCGGCTGTCACCAGCGCGCACAAGGTATCTCCGTATACATCCAGATGCATGGCAGCCTGGCCTCGGTCAGTTGTGGGCGCGGATCAGTTGGGCAAATTCTTCACCCACCTGGGGATGGCGCAGGGCATACGCCAGGGTGGCCTGCAGGTAGCCAATCTTGCTACCGCAGTCGTAGGTCTTGCCCTGCATACGGTAGGCGTCCACGCTCTGCTCACGCATCAGCGCGGCGATTGCGTCGGTCAGCTGGATTTCGTTACCGGCGCCGGGCTGGGTGGTTTCCAACAAATCAAAAATCCGGGCGGGCAGCACATAGCGGCCGACTACCGCCAGATCCGAGGGGGCGTCGGCCTGGGCCGGTTTTTCCACCACCCCGGTCATGGTGCAGCTCTCACCGGCAGAGGGCGGCTTGCCGTCCAGGGAAACGACACCGTATTGCGAGACCTTGTCCATCGGCACCTGCTCGACCATGATCTGCGCATGCTTGGTTGCACCAAAATGGCGCACCATGGTGGCCAAATCTGGTTCACTGCCGGCGGGCTGAAAGTAGTCGTCGACCAGGACATCGGGCAGCATGACCGCAAAGGGTGCATCGCCCACCACCTCGCGAGCGCAGAGGACCGCATGACCGAGGCCCAGGGGCGTGCCCTGGCGCACGCTGATGACCCGCACATCGGCTGGCAGAATCGAGCGCAGCACCTTGAGAAGCGCGTCCTTGCCGCGGTTGGCCAGTTCTGTCTCCAGCTCGTAGTGCACATCGAAGTGGTCTTCGATCGCCCGCTTGGCCGAGTGGTTGACCAGCACGATTTCCTTGATGCCGGCGGCAATGGCCTCGTCTACCACGTACTGGATCACCGGCTTGTCGACCACGGTGATCATTTCCTTGGGGATGGCTTTGCTGGCCGGCAGGAAACGGGTACCGAGACCGGCGACGGGGAGTATGGCTTTTCTTACTGACATTACGCTGACCTATTGATTTCAAAGTGAAAATTAAGCAATTCGGGCTGTACTTCAGCCAGCTCTGGTCAGCCGTTCCATCGGCTCAATGGCATGCAGGGGCACCTTCATGTGCTGCTGGCGATGCAGGAGGTTCAACAGGAGAACTGCACGTTCCGTGCCGTCCTGTCGGGCGAAGATGGCCTCAAGCTCGCTGAACGGACCCTTGACGATGCGCACGCGATCCCCCGGCTGCAGCACGGGGCGCAGGGGCATGGCGTCGCTACGGGTCTTGATGGCGTTGATGATTTCCGGCGCCACAGCGGTCGGCTGGTGGTCGAAGCCGACCAGGCGCTGGACGCCGCGGGTCGAGCGGATCGAGTACCAGTTATCGGACAGCCGACTCAGGCGAATGAACATGTAGCCGGGGAACAGGGATTCTTCGACGAGCACCCGCTTGCCGTGACGCAAGCGCTCAACCTGGTGCACCGGGCGGTAGCAGGTAAAGCTCTGGTTTCTCAGGTTCAGCTCGGCCCGCTCATCCTGCCGCGGTTTGCACTGAATGAGATACCAATGGGACGTACTGCGGTTGTGGGCTGGCATCCTGTCCTGCTTGCCGCTGACGCGGCGCTTGAAGTGAAAAAAGAATGGAAGCGAATCGGTCCTGACACTGACATCCAAGCTCGGCAATTTTAAGTTGCTCTATGTGACAGTTACAAGACTTGACACACAAATGAGATCTCCCATCACCCAAATGAGTTCCACCGAAACGCACCTTGAAGACACATTTCAGGCCTCAGGTACAAGTACTGCAATTGTCTTGCCAGCTTTCTTTGCCTGCTCTTCAAGCAACCGCCGCAACGTGGCCTTGGCCTCGTCATCCCCATGCACCAGACGTACCTCCTGAGGCCAATGGCGCATGCCTGTAATGAAGCCGAGCAGCCCTGCCTGGTCGGCGTGGGCTGAATAGCCTCCCAGGGTATGCACGCCCGCTCTTATGTCATAGCGCTCGCCGTCCAGCTCGACGTAACCGCCCCCGGGGCCGTATTGCTGGATCTGGGCGCCGGGCGTGCTCCGCGCCTGGTAGCCGACGAACACAACATTGTGCCGCGGATCGCCCAGCATGGCCTTGAGGTAGTTGATCACCCGACCGGCAGTACACATGCCGCTGCCGGTTATGACGATGGCCGGCTGGCGGGTCTGGGCCAGGCGGTTGACCATGGCCTGGTGCTGGGCATGGGTCTCGACGGTGAGAAGCTGCTCGAAGCCCAGGGGGCGGCGGCCGTGGGTGACGCGCTTAAGGGCTTCGGCGTTCCACCAGGGTTGGAGTTGGCGGTAAAGTTTTGTGAAGCGGGTGGCCAGGGGGGCGTCGAGGATGATGGGGATGTTTTGCCAGGGGTTGGTGGGCGGGGTCCGTGCATTCTGCTTCCCGGCGGGGCCGCCGGTCCTACCAGTCGTGGTGGGGCCGTCGGTCCTACCATGCTGGGTGGGGCCGTCGGTCGTACCAATCGTGGCGGGGCCGTGGGTTCCACCGGCTTCGGCGGGCTCGGTGTATTGGTGGGAGCGGCCGCCTGGCCGCGAAGCAGTATGCGCAGCGTTCCCGGCGGGGCCGCCGGTCCTACCAGCTCGACTGATGATATCTTCCAACTCATAAAGCAGCTCCTGGGTGCGGCCTATGCTGAAGGCGGGGATGATGACGGTGCCACCATCCTCCAGGGCCTGCTCGACTACCTTCTGGAAACGTGCGCGACGGGTGCGGCGGTTTTCATGCAGGCGGTTGCCGTAGGTGCTTTCCAGCACCACCACATCCGCTTTGTGTGGCGGCTTGGGAGCGGGCAGCATCGGTGCATGGGGTGCACCCAGATCACCGGAGAAGACAATACGCTGGGAGCGCTGCTCCTGCGGATACCGTACATCGCATTCCACATAGGCCGAGCCGAGTATATGGCCGGCGCGCTGAAAGCGTATGCGGCAGACCAGATCCTCTCGCTCGACCAGCGTAACCCAGGTCTTGTAGGCATGCCCGCGAAGGCGCGGCGCCACCAGATCGATAAATTTGCCGGCCAGACGCTTGTCCCGCTTGACCCCGACCAGAAAGGCATCCTCCAGCACGGTGGGCATCAGCAGCGCCGAGGGCTCGGTGCAGTGCACGGGGCCGGCATACCCGGCAGCCAGTAGCCAGGGCAGCCGCCCGATATGGTCGATATGTACGTGAGTGGCGACAAGAGCCCGGACGCTGTCCAGCGCAAACTCGACAGCCAGGTTGCTGGCACTGGCTCCGTTACCGGAGCTCTCGCCGCCCTGGAACAGGCCACAGTCGATCAGCAGACTGTCTGTCGCCGTGAGCCACAGTTGATGACAAGAGCCGGTGACGCCCTGCACTGCGCCGTGGTGGCTTATGTACGGGTATTGCCTGGTCATATGCATTCCTTTGCGATTTAACTTGCATTTCCAGCGATGTTTGCCTTAACTGTTGCGCATACTAATCAGATTGGTCACCACACGATGTGACCAACCGCACATTCTTTGCTTGGTCTTTCAAGCGTTGTATTGCCGCTGGGGTTTCCATAACGGGTTATCCGCGTATAATCAATTTTGAATTTGCAAATTCGGGAGATTTAAATTATGAAAAAACAAGTAATCGCATTGGTAGCAAGCGGTCTGTTGTTGGCCTCAGGCGCTGTACTGGCTCAAGATCCACCAACAACGCCAACTAACCCGCCAGCTGCAGCTGGCACCGGTACTGGTGGCGCAGCAGCCGCAGGCGGTGGTCTCGCCGGTGTTTCTACCACCACTCTGGTAATTGGTACCGCAGTAGTCGGCGGCGCAGTGGCAGCAGCTTCTGACAGCGGCGACGGCAGCACGGGTACTACTGGAACTACCGGCACCACTCCGTAAAGGTTTGTTTGCTGGCAAACAAGCCACCTGAAACCTTGTTTTAGGTGGCTTTTTTATGTTCGATTCCAAAATTTCCAATAAAGACTCCATACGATGACCAGATTCCCGCTAGTCGCTTTGGGCGCATCAGTTCTACTTTTGCAGGCGTGCATGTTTTCTCCCGGCATGCACATGGACACGGACCGTTTGATCAGCGACGACTCTGCTGAAGAAAGCCTGGTAGAGATGGTGCAGATCACCCCCAAGCTGATTGCCCAGGATCAGGCCAGTGCGGCGGAAAGAATCACGATTCCGCCGGAGCTGCTCGCCTATGAGCCGGAAAACTACCGGATCGGGCCGAACGATCAGCTGTTCATCACCGTGTGGGACCACCCCGAGCTGACCACCCCCGGCGGCCCGCAACAGACCAATGCGGCCAACGCCCGCGTGGTTCGCGATGACGGCACCCTGTTCTATCCCTTTGTCGGCAACGTGGAAGTCGCCGGGCTGACCCTGGAAGAACTGCGTGAGATCATCGCCAAGCGCCTTGCCCGCTATATTGAGCAGCCCCAGGTCGACGTCAACGTACTGGAATACAACAGCCAGAAGATCGAAATCAGTGGCGCCTTCGAGAACGCCGGTTTTTTGCCGGTTGATTCACGGCAGCTCACCCTGCTGCAGGCGGTGGGTATGGCCGGTATCGATCAGGCCCGCGCTGATCTGTCCAACCTGGTTCTGGTGCGCGATGGCGTCACCTACAACCTGGATTATGACCGCCTGAGCAGCAATGACAGCCGCATCGGCCAGATCTACCTGCGCGCTGGGGACAAGTTGCATATGGGGCTCAACGATGCCCGCAAGGTCTTCGTCATGGGTGAAGTGCGCGTGCCACAGGCTATTCCCTACCGCACCAGCCGCATGACACTGACCGAGGTGATGGGCAGAGTGGGCGGCCCGCTGCCGACTTCTGCCAGCGGCAAGGATGTGTATGTGATCCGCGGCGCCGAGAACCTGACCACCGAGAAGGCTACGGTCTTTCAGCTGAATGCTGCTTCGCCGTCGTCCTTCATTCTGGCCAATCAGTTCGAGATGCAGCCACAGGATGTGGTGTTCGTGGGCGCTGCCGAGATTACCCGCTGGAACCGGTTCGTCAGCCAGCTGTTCCCTTCAGCCAATATTCTGCGCACTTCAGTGCTGATCAACGAAGACATCGGCAGCAACGACAACTGATCAAGGGAATGACCGCGTAGTGAATAACCTGTCCCGCCTGGGCGCCTGCAGCCTGGCAGCAATCATGCTGTCAGGCTGCAACTCACTGATGAACGACTCCTACGAGACGATCAAACTCGCGATCAGCGGCCCCGAGCCCCTGGTCACCACCGAGTACGTCAATAATCTGGATCGCCCCGGCCTGGTGCTGCGCCTGGTACAGTCCGAAGCCTTGCTGATGCGCGCGGCCGCCTACGGCGACGTCACGGAGTGGCACGGGCTGGAACAGATGCTGGTCACCCATAACGGGCGGGTGATCCAGGGCGCAGGCCTGCCCGAGGCCAGCAACCTGATCGCTCCGCAGGCCGCCAATGACCCCTTCAACGGTGACCTGCGCACCATTGGCCAGCAGGAGGTTGTGCGCCTGGTGGACTATCCGGATCGCTTTCTGACCGGTATTCCGCAGATCGCTACCTACGAGCTTGGGCGCATGGAGACTGTCGAGGTAATGGGTCAGGCGCTGCAGCTCCAACGCTTGAACGAATACGTTTCCATGCCGGCCATCGATTTTGCCACCACCAATGCCTATTGGTTCGACCCGGCCACGGGTAAAGTCGTTACCAGCCGCCAACAGCTTGCACCGGGGCTGCCGCCCATGGGCCTGACGGAAGTCCGGCCAGCGGGGTTCGCTGAATGAGCCGCTTCCTGTCGAGTATTGCCACCGCCTTCCTTGCCAGCCTTGTCTGTAGCCAGGCCCTGGCCCAGGGCGCCGAGGCCAACGCGGCGCAACCTGATGCGGACAGCATCGTGGTGCAGATTGAGGGTCAGGTACTCAATCCGGGTACCTTTGCTTTCCCGCCCGGCAGCCGGCTCAGCCAGGCCGCAGCTACCGGCCAGGTGAGCTCCAATGCCTGGTTCCTGGGCGCGGCCCTGTTGCGCGAGAGCGCCATCGAACCCCAGGTCCGCCTCAAGGCTGGCGTGATCTTCGAGCTTGAAGTCAATGCCGTACATGCCAAGGCGACTGGCAACGCGGGCTTGCTCGAGCTGGCAGAGCGGCTGTATGCCCTGGCTGCACCGCTGCCTGTCACCGGCAGGGTGAAAGCGGAAATGAACCCGCTGGCCCAGCTACTGCTGCCCAACAACGATCTGCTTGAAGACGGCGATCGTCTGTTGTATCCCCTGCGCGGGGAACAGGTGCGGGTACTGGGCGCGGTTGAAGAGGACTGTGTTTTGGCCCACGTGCCCGGCATGCAACCAGTCGGCTACCTCGAGAGTTGCACCAGGCACCCCATGGCAGACCCCAGCTATGTCTATCTGATCCAGCCCAATGGTTCAGTCGACCGAGCGCCCGTGGCCGCCTGGAATATCCGCCCCGCCAATGTGGCGACCGGCGCGGTTATCTATGTGCCGCTGCGCCGCAACATGCTGTCTCCGGAGACCACCGGTTTCAATGAAGATATGGCTGCCCTGCTTGCCACCCAATATCAGCTGGGAGGGCGTTTTGGTGAATAAGCCCCATTTCTCTCCCCTGGCACTGAGCGTGGCGATCGGTTGCGCGTTGTTGCCATCGCAGGTGTTTGCCGACCGCTACTCCACCAGCCAGCATGATTTTGGTGGTGTGGGTCTGATGCAGACCCCCACGGCCCGTATGGCGCCTGTGGGTGAGTTCAGTTTCAATGCCATTCGCGTAGCGCCTTACAGTCGTTACAGTATTTCTGTACAGCCGGTCTCCTGGGTAGAAGGCACCATTCGCTACAGTGCGATTACCAACCGGAATTACGGCCCCGAATCTTTCAGCGGAGATCAGAGCTTCAAGGACAAGGGTGTCGACCTCAAGGTGCGTCTCTGGGAGGAAAACTACTGGTTGCCGCAGGTGGCTTTGGGCTTCAGAGACCTTGGCGGTACGGGTCTGTTCTCGAGTGAGTACTTGGTAGGCAACAAGCGCTTTTATGACCTGGACATAAGTCTGGGCGTGGCATGGGGTTACATCGGTAATCGCGGGGATATCGATAACCCCCTGGGGCTTATTTCCGACCGGTTCGACGACCGGGGTGAGGTGACCGCCAACGTCGAACAGGCGGGTCAGGTCAGCACAAACAAGTATTTCAGAGGGCCTATCGGCTTTTTTGGTGGCGTGGAATACCAGACACCCTGGGAACCACTCAAACTCAAGGTGGAGTTTGACGGCAATGACTACAAGTCAGAGCCTTTGACCAACAACCAGACCCAGGACTCACCAATCAATATCGGCGCTGTCTACCAGTTCAGCGATGCGATCTCTTTTACGGCCGGCTGGGAGCGCGGTAATACCGCGATGATCGGTATTACCCTGCGGACCAATCTGACCAATGCGCTGCCGCCGAAGGTGCTGGACCCGGATGTGGAACCGCGTCAGGCCCTGCCTGCGGGCGTGAGTGCAAAAACCGTCGACTGGGCCAACGTCAGTGCACGGCTGCGCGAGAATGCCGGCTTTGATGTGGAAACCATCGAGCAGAAAGGCCGCGAACTGATCGTTACCGGCGAGCAGAAGACCTTCCGTAACGAAGCCACCGGCGTCGCCCGTGCCAGCCGTATTCTGGATAACAGCACCGGCGAAGGCACCTATGACTGGTACACCCTGGTCAACAAGCCGCGCGGCATGGCCGTAACTGAAACCAGCATTGATGCCAGCAAGCTGCGTGACCTGCATGAAAACCGGATCGACATGGCGGAGATGCGCCGGTCGCTGGTCAATGCCATACCCAGCGTGCTGGACACCGAAGTGCTGCATACCGAGCCCTTGGACAAGTTTACCTACGGTCTGTCGCTGGGTTACAACCAGAACGTGGGTGGCCCTGATGGCTTCATCCTCTATCAGTTCCTGGCGCGCGTCACCAGCGAGTACCGTTTCAATCGCAACCAGTGGATTCATGCCAGCGTTGCCGCGAACCTGCTGGATAACTTTGACAAGTTCCGCTACGACGCGCCGAGCCAGTTGCCCCGGGTACGCACCAACATCCGCGAGTACCTGACCAGCTCGGATGTGGTGCTTGAAAACCTGCAATACACCCATACCAAGCGGGTGGATCAGGACTGGTACGTGATGGGTTATGGCGGCCTGCTGGAAAGCATGTTTGCCGGCTTTGGTGGTGAGGTGCTGTTACGGCCGCATAACGAAAACTGGGCCGTGGGTGTGGACCTGAACTGGGTGCGCCAGCGGGGCTTCAAGCAGGACTTCAGCCTGCGTGACTACTCGACCCTGACCGGCCATGCCACCGGCTACCTGCAGACCAACTTCTATGATGTGTTGGCCAAGGGCAGTGTCGGGCGGTATCTGGCAGGTGACTTTGGTGCCACGCTGGATCTGTCACGCCGGTTCAGGAATGGTATTACCGTCGGTGCCTGGGTAACGCGGACCAATGTGTCGGCCGAGGAGTTCGGTGAGGGTAGCTTCGACAAGGGTGTGTACTTCACCTTCCCGTTCGATGCGTTCTTTGCCCGGTCGACCACCTCCAGCGGCACCATCGCCTGGAACCCGCTGACCCGTGACGGTGGCGCCCGCCTGGCACGCCGCTACCAGCTCTACAACCTGACCCAGGCTGCTGATATGAGTCGTTTCAACGACGGCTTCAGTAGTCTGAGGGAATAACCGTGCGATCATGTGGCTAACGCTGATGCGCCATTGGGCGCGCTATCGTACGGCATTTCGGGTGTTGTTCTTTACCGTGCTCGGGGTAGGCCTCTACCTCGGCATGAGCCCCACCCCACCCCCGGTCTCGGCCAGCTGGCATTCGTACTTCTACCACGCCGGCGGCCTGTTCGCCTGCACGGTACTCAACTTCCTCGCCTTCCCCCGGTGGTACTGGTGGGTGCGCGGGTTGGCGATGTTCCTGGTGGGGGTGGCGGTGGAGTATGTGCAAAGCTTTCACCCCACCCGCTCGGCTGACATCCACGATATCTACGCCAATTCGGCCGGGGTGCTGGTGGGGTTGGTGCTGATCTGGGGGTTCCAGTGGTGGCGCAGATCGCGCCGTTGACGGCACTTCGGTGGGAGCGGTCGCCTGACCGCGAAGCTCTCTGGCCCCCTGTGGGAGCGGCCGCCTGGCCGCGAAGCAGAATGCACGGTACCCAACCCCTTCGCGGCGGGGCCGCCGGTCCTACCGGACCGTGTACCCGTCATTCCCACACAAAAGGCACAAACCCGCTTTTTTGAAACCCAAAATGGATCCCCGCGTTCGCGAGGATGACGTTTGTTTGGGTGCGGTTGTTTGGCTGGAGCCGTTGTGCGACTGAAATACCGCTTGGATCCCCGCATTCGCGAGGATGACGTTCTCTGAAGGTGCGGAGTGCTGTCGTCTGGCGCCGTACTCTAAAAAAACACCGTCATTCCCGCCCCCACCCCCGTCATTCCCGCCCCCCACACCGTCATTCCCGCGAAGGCGGGAATCCATTGGGTTTTAAACAGCGGGTTTCAGCCTCAGCTGCGTTTGCGCGGCGGGGCCAGGCCGTCGGAGGTGGTCACTACCTGGCCCGTGGGCGCTGAGGGCTTGCGTTTGGCGGCGGGCTTGCCCGTTTTGGGGCGTTTTTTGCCGTCTTTCTTGTCGTCCTTCTTTTTCTTCGCACCCACCGGCTTGCCCGAGGCCTTGGTCTTCTTCGGGCCCTTGTAGTTACCCACCAGCTCCTTGATGGTGCGACGCTCGAACTGTCGACGCAGGTAGCGTTCGATGCTGCACATCAGATTCCATTCGTGCGGCGCGACCAGGGAGATGGCGATACCTTCTGCCCCTGCCCTGCCTGTCCGGCCGATACGATGCAGATAGTCATCACCACTGCGCGGCATGTCGAAGTTGATGACCAGATCCAGTTCGTCGATGTCCAGACCGCGCGCGGCGACGTCCGTAGCCACCAGTACACCCACGTGCCCCTGCTTGAGGCGCTCTATGGCCAGCTTACGGTCTTTCTGGTCCTTCTCGCCGTGCAGGACATACACACGCATGTCCATGGCCCTGAGCACCCCATTGAGGCGGTCTGCCATGACGCGGGTATTGGTGAAGACGATGGCCTTGCCCGGACTCTCGTTGGTCAGGATCCACTTGAGCAGGGTCTCCTTGTGGGCCTGGTCGTCGGAGGCGATGACCTGCTGGGTGATGGCCGGGGTGTCGTCACGGACTGTGTTGAGCTGCAGCAGTCGCGGGGTGCGCTGGACTTCCTCTACCACACGGCGCAGTGCAGCGCTGCCCTTGGTCGCGGAGAACAACAGCGTCTGTCGTGCCGGGGGGCATGCATTGGCCAGCTTCATGACGTCTTCGGTAAAGCCCATGTCGAGCATGCGGTCGGCTTCGTCGAGGACCAGCACCTGGATATCGGAGAGAATCAGACTGCCAGCGGCCAGATGCTCCAGGGCGCGACCGGGGGTGGCGATGATGATGTCGGGATTCTTGCGCATCTTCGCAGACTGGACCTTGAAGTCCTCGCCGCCGGTGATCAGTTCAGCCTTGATAAAGGTGAATTTGGCGAAGTTCTGCACCTCACTGAGGATCTGCCGGGCCAGCTCGCGAGTCGGCAACAGGATCAGCGCCCGCGGCGCCATGGCCTGACTGTCGTCGGTCATCAGTCGCTGCAGCATGGGCAATACAAAGGCCGCCGTCTTGCCGCTGCCGGTCTGGGCAATTACATGCAGATCGTCCCCCGCAATTGCTGGCGGGATGGCTGCCTGTTGAACCTCGGTGGGGGTGTCAAATGACAGTTCTTCCAGGCCTTTGAGCAGACGTTCGTGCAGGGCAAATTCGCTAAACAAGGATGCTTCCCTCTGGGACGGCGGTGATCGGGTGTGATGCGGGGTAGTGTAACACTGTGCTGTTGGCTGGGCTTGGTGTTTGGGTGAAGGTCGGACAGGTGTTACCTATGTGGCCGGTTTGATCTGTAACCCATGTACCCGGTTAGTACTGCACCGCTTGGATTCCCGCCTTCGCGGGAATGACGGTGAGAAAAGCCCCGGCCTGGTAGGACCGGCGGCCCCGCCGGGAAGGGTTTGGGCACCGTGCATTCTGCATCGCGGCCAGGCGGCCGCTCCCACCTGGGGATTTGCGCTCGATCATCACCTTGGTGGGACCGGCGGCCCCGCCGGGAAGGGTTTGGGCACCGTGCATTCTGCATCGCGGCCAGGCGGCCGCTCCTACCGGGATGGTGCGCACCTGCTGGGTTTTGGTAGGTCCAGCGTCCGAACCATCGTCATCCTCGCGAAGGCGGGGATCCATTTTGGGTTTCAAAAAAGCGGGTTTCAGCCTTTTGTGTGGGAATGACGGTTAGAAAGACCCCGGCCTGGTAGGACCGGCGGCCCCGCCGGGAAGGGGTTGGAGCTCGGTGCATTCTGCTTCGCGGTCAGGCGACCGCTCCCACCTGGGGATTTGCGTTGGTCAAAATGGATTCCCGCCTTCGCGGGAATGACGGTGTGGGGGTGCGCGGGAATGACGGTGTGGGGGTGCGCGGGAATGACGAATCCGGAATAAAAAAAGGGACATCCGAAGATGTCCCTTAAATCCCAAACAACTATTTGAGCAGCTTTACAGCTTAACGAATACCCGAGGAGCGCAGGGCTGCCGGGGTAAACTGGTTGTAGCTCGGCTCGAAGTCGAACTGCGGTGCTGAGACTTCTTCGGTGTACATGCCCAGGGCGATGTAACGACCGGCCAGCAGGTCATACAGGGTTTCGATCGAGTAACCCGGGAGCTTCTCTACATAGTTGAAGCCCACGTGGCCTTCACCCACACGCCAGAGCGTACCGCGACCGTCGTAATGGTCCGCCAGGTTGATCAGCCAGGAATCCTCGTCCATGAAGAAGTTACGCTGGGCGTAGATATGACGCTGGCCTGCCTTCACGTTACCCTGGACTTCCCACACGCGGTGCAGCTCGAAGCGGGTGTGTTCGGGGTTGATGTGACCGGCTTTCAGCACGTCGTCATACTTCACTTCGCGTTGAGCCATCTTGTAGCTGTTGTACGGTACGTACACTTCCTTCTTGCCAACCAGTTTCCAGTCATAACGATCTGGTGCACCGTTGTACATGGCGAAGTTGTCAGACGTACGCATACCGTCCGAAGCAGTACCTGGACCGTCATAGGCTACCTGCGGTGCGCGACGTACGCGACGCTGGCCAGCGTTGTAAACCCACGCCATGCGCGGCTCTTTCAGCTGATCCAGGGTGTCGTGTACCAGCAGTACGTTACCTGCCAGACGCGAAGGTGCGTTTACACGCTGCT